>JABAHQ010005655.1_pt1 | contig 46967 bp, 49 predicted proteins | sample 7062091 | NCBI WGS metagenome assembly JABAHQ01 (sample SAMN14534359, study PRJNA622989) | marine sediment metagenome | biome: marine biome [ENVO:00000428]; feature: marine pelagic biome [ENVO:01000023]; material: deep marine sediment [ENVO:00002113] | place: India: Gulf of Kutch | collected... | reverse complement strand
CCTTTGGTTCGGGTCTCCTGTTTCAACTGCTCGGCTCCACATTATGTGATTGATCAGTGTCTTGCAACCACGGTTGGACAAAATCCGCGTCGCCGTGAACTTGACTTTCGATCTGCCCCAAGAGCCCCCCGTCGGCAAGTCCGGCCAGGGTGTGCCCTTCTTGTTTGGTGCCCCGTCCATAACGGTGACTCCAGGGCACTTGGGGCAGGGGGTAGATTCGGATATCGTCCTCCGCGGGGTCGATCAACGATTCGAGCTCTGCGGTCAGCACCTTGCGTTTTCCGGCCGAAAGGGGGCACAGGAACACCGAGTATTGAATGGGAACGCCCCATCGTTTCAGCGCGCGGTGTACGCGGGCGAGACGGCGCGGGTCGGCGATGTCATAGGCGACCACATGGGGAAAGACGCGTGCAAGGCTCACGGCCGTCTCAGCCCTTCTTCGGCCAGGAACAGATCCAGCCGCTGGGTCAGGCCCTGGAGGCGGTGCTCGATGGCAGGCCCGTTGCCCGCCAGGAAGTCGGCGGCGTCGCGGCGGCCCATCGGCAGACCGGGCCCGTAGCCGGCTCCCCGGAGAAGGCCTGCGACGTCCCACCGCAGGATCTCCCAGAATCGGTGCACCAGGCTCGCGCGCGAGGTGGTTGCCAGGGTTTCGGGCGGCACGCCAGCCGCCTGCAGGCGCTCGAGCACGAGCGCGATCACGAGAGGGAGCAGGCGCTCGATCCGATCGGCCGTGACCCCGCACCAGCCCTGATCCAAGAATGTCAGCACCCGCGACCACAGCATATCGGGGCGCAGGTCACGCGCTCGCATCCGAATCTTGCGCAGCAGCGCCAGAATCGCACGGCGCTCTTCGGCGCGGTGCCAGTCGTCGATATCTGCCTGCCAGTCCGGGCGTTCCGCCAGCTCGTGCAGATGGTTCTCCAACGCGCGCGGCCGCGCATGTCGCGGCACGATCCAGCCGGCGATGCCACGGCCACTCGCGGACACCACGATCGGGATCCCCCGGTCGAGGCACGCGGCGATGGCGGCGGTCTGCCATTGGGCGTCTCCCGCCACGACGACACGGGAAATGCGACCCAGCGGGAACCAGCGCGGGGCCCACCCGCGCTGGTCCAGCCGCAGCGCCGGGCCGTCGACCGCGACGTTCGCCCGCGTGCGGGCATCGATATACAGCGGTCTTGCGCCCCGAGTCTTCATTGCTCAACCCGTTCGGCGCAGCCACCGCACCAGTGCCCGCGCCTGGCGACGCATGCCGCGGTCGATCACCGGGGCCCACGTTTCGAAGGTGCGATAAAAGCGTTGGCGGCCCGCCTTGTTGAGCAGGCAGGCGCCCTTGTCCAGGCTGAAGTGCTCGGCGCGCAGCTCCCTTTCCGCCACCAGCCGCCAGACCCAGGCGTCGGCTCGCGCGCGCCAGAGCTCTACCTGGTCCGCCGCCAGGGAGGCCCGCCCGAAGGCGGGCTCGTGAAGCATCCCCACGGCGGGATCCAGGCCGGCGCCGTGCAATGCGGCCAGCGAGCGGCTGAAAAGCAGGGTGTAGGTCAGCGACAGCAGGGCATTGACCGGGTCAGGGGGCGGCCTGCGGCGCCGTCCCCGGAAGCCGAGCGTATCCGGGACGAGGGCGGCGTAGGCGGAAAAGGCCGCCCGCGCCCCGGCCCCCTCCAGTCCCCGGAGCATTTCCACGTGGCGGGCGCCGCCGACCTGCGCGACAACGTCGCCAAGGGTCTCGATCGCACTCGTCAGCGCGTAGCGGACATCGGGACGCCCGGCCACGGCACCGCGGAGAAAGCGCTGGTAGGCGCGCAGCTTGCCGCGCACCAGCAGGCGCACAAAGCGCAGCCGAAGCACAGGTTCATGGAACAGCCGGTACTGCGCCAGCCGGATCTCGGCGTCGTTGTGCGCCGGGCCCAGCAGCACCGCGCGACGCTCAGGGTCGCGGGAGCGGACGAAGGTCAGCGCGATGCCGTCCTCGGCCAGCGCGCCGATCACCCGCGTATCGAGCCGGGCGTGCCCGAAAAGCGCGATGCGCTCGAGCAGCGCCAGCGGCACGCAGCGCACGCGCTCGCCGCCCGCATACACGGTGAGAGCCTTGCCGTCGAGCCGCAGCTCGGCGTCACGATGATCGACGTACAGCGTGCTCATGGTTGTCGTTCTCCCTCTTCCCGCTCGCAGCCGCCGCGGACTATTCAATCGTGCAGCGTACGGGTGCGGCGGACGGCGGCCACCCAGGCCGCCCCATGTACCGGTTCGCGCGGAGAGCCGTACGACGGCGGCCACAGGCCGCCCTATGCGTTTGCTCGCACGGGGCGCGTCGTCAATGCCAATTGCAGCTCCGATGTGGAAGCGACGTAGCGCTACATGTCAGCCCACGTAGTACCATTGCGGATCCTCGGGCGCGACCGCCTTCCCGAGCGCCGTTACCGGCTGGCGCGGATCGAGGCGAACCAGCAAAAAGCGATCCTCTTCAGGATCCAGAATCTCGCTGGTGTCCTCGATCAGCTCGCTGCGTTCGGCGTCCGTCAGCCAGCATTCGTGCACAGAGCGCTGCCCGCCGGTTGCATAGGACCGCACGCAATGCAGGGCCAAGCGCAGGCGGCGCGTATCGGTAACGTCATAGGCGGCCAGGTACAGGCGGCGCTCAGTCATCGTTGTTCTTTCTGGCCGGAGCCCGGGGCGTTGCCGCGATTGGTTCCAGCTCGACCTTAATCGGGTTGGGCACCAGCTCCAGCGTTGCACCGGTGCCGGCGTCGACCGCCGCGCCGACCAGGCCCCCGAGCAGCACGTTTCCAGCCATCCCCGCAGCCCCCGCGCCGGCAACCTGGTTCGTCACCTGTACCTCCACCGGTTCATAGCCTTCCTTCTCGATGTGCACCACGAAGCTGTCCTTGCGCCTCTTCTTGAGGGTGCAGGGGGTGGTGCAGGTCTCGCCGCTGGACAGGCGCACCGCGGCCCCCGGGGGTTTGCTCTCGATCACCAGCGCCTCGCCGCTGCCGCGCGTGATGGTGGCGCAGCCGGCGAGGCAGACCGCGGCGATCAGGACGTTGATCCTCAATCCTCTGGGTGCCCGCATGAGGCCTTGTCTTCCCCGAATTTCATGTATGGAGGACAAAGGTAAGCGCGAAGACAAGGTGCGGCAGAGCCTGCAAGCTTGCGGGGGGGGTAGGACGCGGTTGCTACTATCTCAGCTGCCTCGCCTAGGGGCGAACCGATGCCGAAACCTGCACACCACAAGCCCGCCTACGAGGATATACTCGCCTTGCCGGAGCACCTGGTCGGCGAGATCCTGAGTGGCGAGCTGTACACGCACCCTCGGCCGGCGCCACGCCATGCCCGGGCCTATTCCGCGTTGGGCTACCTCGTTGGCGGCCCCTTCGACGGTGGAAAGGGCGGGCCCGGCGGCTGGTGGATTCTCGACGAGCCCGAGCTTCACCTCGGGGCGGACATCGTCGTCCCGGACCTGGCCGGCTGGCGCCGGGAGCGCATGCCCGAGCTGCCGCAGACCGCCTGGTTCGAGCTTGCTTTCGATTGGGCGCGCAAGATCCTGTTCCCCGCCACCGCCCGCACCGACCGTGCCCTGAAAATGCCTTTCTATGCCCGCGAGCAAGTATCCCACGTATGGCTGGTCGACCCGGATGCTCGCACCTTGGAGATCTATGCCTCGCAAAGCGACGGCCATTGGCTGCTGTTGACCACCCTCAAGGAGGATGATGCCGTTCAACAGCCTCCATTTGAGGCGGTGAGCTTTCCTTTGGGCAGTCTTTGGGCGTAGGGAGCCTGCGGTAGGCCGCCGCGGCCGCGAGATGGGCATCAGCGGTTTTGAATCCACTGTCGAAGCTGTGATTTCATTTGTTGCAGTTGCCGGCCCTGCAGAACCTTGATTTTGAGGTCACGGGCGCGCCGTGCATCGTGTTTGGGCAAGGCCTTATAACTGACGAGCATGGCGCGGGTCTGTAGTCCGCCGACCGCATCGGCCAGACTGTCGAGCCTGTAGAGCGTGTCGGCGCTGGCACCGGCGTCGCCCCGTTTGAAGTTCTTGGCCTTGCATTCGATCAGGTGCAGGCGGTTGTTGGCGAGAAATACGACATCGAGCTCGTTTTTTGTGTTGCTCCTGGTTCCCGCGATCTCAAGACCCTGCGCCGTGTCGTGAATGGCCGGCACCTCCTTTTTGAGGCTGTTCACCGTGGCGTACACGTACTGTTCCAGCCATCCGCCGTTGGCGAAAAAGCGGGCCTGCTCATCGGCAAACACCAGCCGCCCGCTTTCGATCTTCAGTATGCCCAGTTGCTCCAGGTGTTCGAGCAGCTCTTCGAGCGCCTCGAAGCCGTCGTGTCTGGAGTCAAGCATCTCGGAACGCAAGGTCTTCTCGGCACTGCTGGCATACCAGTTGAGCACGCCCAACGCCCCCGCAAAATAGTCGATACGTTCAATGAGTTGCCGGGCAAGGTCCCGTTGGGCCGGCGGCACCTGAACCTCGCCGTGTGCGAGCACCCGGGCGCCGTGGGCCCGGAGAAAGTCCGGGATGCGTATGCGCTCGGCCAATTCATGGGGCGGGGTGTCGGCGGGGTGCATCCAGATAAGCCGATCGCGCTCGGGATGAACATAATAGATAGGCAAGTCATATGCCCGAAACGCCTCGTAGGCGGCGATACTCATGGGCTTGGTGCCGCCCGTGGCGTTGAGCGCAATGGACCTGTCGTCCAACGCTGTTCGCTCTCGTTCCAGAAGCTCCAAGACGCGGGACTGAATGTGTTCGATATCCCAGGCGTCGTCGATGGGCCAATATTCCACGTCAATTCCGCGCGGTCGGTAGACCTCCTCCAGCCAACACGCTCGCTCGCGCATATCTGGACTGACCAGCAACACCACCTCCTTGGGCGCGAGATCCGGGTCCAGGGCAGGGGTGAGGTTGGGCGTGGCTTGAGCCGAAACCAGCATGACATGCACGGTGCTCATGGCAGCTCGCTCCGCAGGGGGCCGAAGTTTCGGTATTCGCCGGGCTCGTGCTGGTAGACGATCACCCGAGCGGTGTTGGCCAGCTCGGCGCCCGCCACTGCGGCGACGATGGTCGGTCCGGCGTAGAACAGGTGGATGGTATCGGCGCCGGCGGCCAGCAGGTCCGCGGCGGCGCGGCGGATCTTGCGCGCAAGCTCGGGCATATCGTCGGGCGCGATGCGCGAATCGTGATTCACGCTCACGATCCGGTCGGCCGGTATCTGGCGCAGCGCTTCATGCCCTTGGCGGAAATGTTCCACGCTGGTGCGGATGTTCTTGCCGGTCAGCAGATCCACGATCAATATCGCCGGCCGCTGCCCCGGGCGGCGGCCGGCTTCCCGGTACCAGCGCCGTTCGCGGCGCCTTTTGCCGACAACGATCTCGTACCAGGTCCACAGCACCGGTACGGCAATGAGCAGCCCGATGACTACCCCGACGGGGTCGAGCCAAGTCATGACGAAATCGCGTGTTGCTTGGGCGAGACCGCTCACTCGACCCGCTCCACCCGGTACTCCTCGAGCCGCGCGCCGTGGGCGGCGATTTGCCCGGCAGACAGCTTTCTGCCGCGGGCCTCGGGCGGGACGTCGAGCCGCAGCTCGGCGTCCCGATGATCGACGTACAGCGTGCCCATAGATTGCGCCGTCCCTTGTCATCCGATGTAAAACCATTCCGGATCTTCGGGTTCGACCGCCGTGCCGGGGGTCGTGACCGGCTGGCGCGGGTCGAGGCGCACCAGCAAAAAGCGATCTTCTTGCGAATCGAGGATCGTCTCGGTGTCCTCGATGAGCTTGTCGCGTTCGCTATCGGCCAGCCGGCATTCATGGACGGAGCGCTGACCCCCGGTGGCGTGGGCCTGCACGCAATGCAAGGCCAGGCGCAGGCGGCGTGCATCGGCCACGTCGTAAGCGGCCAGACAAAGGCGCCGCTCACTTACTGTTGCCCTGCCTTGCCGCAGCTCGCAGTGTTGCCGCGATCGGCGCCAGCTCAAGCTTTACCGGGTCAACGGCTCGCATGGGGCGGTGTCCCCCTTGAAGGCTGCGTGCCAACAAGATAAGCGTGAAGACAAGGTGTGGCAGAGCCGGCAAGCTTGCGGCGAGATATGCAGGCCGTTGCCCAGGCTGCCTGGCCCGGGGCGGACGAGTGCCGAAACCTGCACGGCCGGCACGACCGGCTTCGCAGGGTCCGGACAGCTCATTCGGCCCGAACCGAACAGCAGGCGGGAACACCGAGCGCAACGGATTTTCCTTGCCTCGATGTATGACATCCTTACCCCGCGTAGAGCTGGGTGCACCTCGCGTCGAGCACCTGTTGACTACATCATACACATGATGTAATGTGCATTGATGCATCGTACCCAGATCATTCTCGAAGACTGGCAGTATCAGGCCCTGCGCGCCCAGGCCGAGCGGGAAGGGCGCAGCATGTCCGAGCTTGTCCGGGAAATCCTGAGGGCTGCCCTCGGCAGGCCCTCGGGCCGAGAGAGCCGTCTCAAGGAGATGGAGGGGGTAGGCGAAGACGTCGCTGCCTATGGCCGGGATCACGACCGATACCTGTACGGCGAAAACGAAAGCTGATGGAGCGCCTGTTTGTCGATACCAGTGCCTGGTTCGCCTTCGCCAACCGCAAAGACCCCGACCACGCTCGCGTATCCATGGCCCTCAACGGCTTTCAAGGCCGCCTCGCCACTTCCAATTTTGTCTTTGATGAGACCGTTTCTCTCTGCCGGTACCGTCTGGGTTTCCAGGCCGCGGAACAGGTCGGCGGCGTATTGCTGGACCCGAGCTCCATCGACCTGATCTGCGTCTTGCCCGAGGACGAACGGGCCGCCTGGGCGATGTTCCGCGCGCGACCTGATCAACGCTACAGCTTCACGGACTGCACTTCCTTCATTGTCATGCGCCGTCTGGGTATTCTCAGCGCCTTGGCGCTGGATGAGGATTTTCGCGCGGAGGGATTCGAGGTGGCGCCATAATTCCCCATCGCGTACGATCTGGCGTCCTTTTCCCGTGCCGAAATAGCGGCAAGCTATCACTTTGGAGGAAGGGATTCACATTGACGGTCGTTGCAAATTATTCTGAGTTTCCAATAATCGATCGCCGTGCTAGGGCTGCGACCAGGATGAAGCTGTGATAGGCTAAAATAACGCTACGTTTCGAGATGCCCTACATGCCGCTGCCGCAGCGAGACAACGCGCGCCACACCTATGCCGACTACCTGAGCTGGCCGGAGGACGCGCGCTACGAGCTGGTCGACGGGACCGCATATCTCATGGCCCCGGCGCCGGATCTGGCGCATCAGGAGGTGGCCGGTGAAATCTTCCGTCAACTCGCCAATGTGCTTGAAGGTAAGCCCTGCCGTGCCTTCATTGCCCCGGTGGACGTGCGCCTGCCGAACGCGAACGAGTCCGACGAGCAGGTGGACACCGTAGTGCAACCCGATGTGCTGGTGGTCTGTGACCCGGCCAAGCTCGACCGCCGCGGGGTGCGCGGCGCGCCGGATTTCGTCGTGGAGGTCGTTTCGCCCTCGACCAGCGGCCACGACCACGTGCTCAAGCGCTCGGTTTACGAGCGCGCCGGGGTGCGCGAGTACTGGCTCGTGCATCCGGGCGACCGGCTCGTCACCCGCTACCTGCTGGCCGACGGCGAGTACGGAAAACCGGCGGTCCAGGAACTCGCCGGCGAGACCCCGGTTGCCATCCTGCCGGCAACCACGATCGGATGGGACGCACTGGTCGAGCGGCTGCCGCCGGTGGAAGGCTGAGGCATCCGCGGCTCGCCAACAGGCGGGCCGGGGACGCGATTCGATTCAACTACCGATCAACCGTGCTACGCTCCTTAGATCTGCGCGTTCGGCAGTTGCGGCGGCGTCATGCGAAATCCCTGCTCCGCCGCGGCTTCGCGCAGCACCGGCAGGAACGCGCTTTCGATCCATGCGCTAAAGCGTTCCCATGCCTCTGCGCCTATCGGCGTATAGCCATGCGCAAGGATGGAGCGGTTGCGAACAAGGAGATGATCGAGCATACGATCACGCTCGGCCCTGGCGAAACGCTGCGGACCACTGTCCAGGTGGTGTGCCACGAGCCCCCACGCAGCGTACAGGCCGGCTTGGTACTCGCCCTCGCGGTTGCGCTTCATCTCGAAACCATCCGGCAGCTTGTCTTGCGGAATATCGGCGGTATCGATCCCTGCGTACGTGCGCAACAGCCACTGTGCTGTCCACTCCAGCAGCCGGTAGGCGCGCGCTACGGCGTCATCATAGCGGCCCTGCCCGGCGCGGCGCTGCGCATTGAGCCAAAGATCGAATAGGCGCGCCGGCTTCTTGCGCCTATCGCCGTCATCCAGGCAAAGGAGGTCCAGGAACTTGAGCAGCAGCCCCATGCTTTGGCCGATGCGCGGCCGATATGCATCGAGTAGGTTCCGCGCCGCGGGATGGTCGAACCGGTCCCAGGCATCGAAGGCGGCGCTGAGGTCGCGAGCAATCTGCCACTCACCGCGCAGGGCGGGATCGCGCGGTGCCGGGATGGCCGCGAGGCCCGCGGCCGCCGCCCCATAGCCGAAATGTGTCCAGGCCGACAGGTAAGGCGCCATCGCGCGGCGCAGCCGGATGCGCTCCGCCGCTGCAAAGGCCCCTGCCTGCGTTCCGTCGTGCACTTTCTCCAGATCTGCCCGCGCGCCGGTGACCAGGCGAAGCTCAACATCAGGGTATTCCAGGGCGGCCAGAATCAAGCCCGCCGTCATGGTCTTGGTGCCGCCGGTGTAGTCGGCCACCAGCCGCGCTTCGGGAAAGCGCTCGCGCAGATCGGCAAAGGCACGCAGGGCTACATCCACCATGCCGTCCAGATCGTCGGTCGGCACGATGTGCACCTCGTAGCGATCCTCCAGCAGGGCCGTTTGCACGGCGATGTTTGGCAAGGAAGGAGTCTCGTCCCCCTGATGTTCCTTGATGACGTTGCCCTTTCCCTCCACCTGGATTCGCGAGCCCGGCCGGCCCGTGTTCGGATCGCGGTCGGTGCAGAGGAAACAGACGAACGCGGGCGCCAGCTCTCGGATCGAGGTCACGACCGGCTGGTGCGAGCCGCCGACGGTGGTGATGAGGACGTTATTGGTCACAGCCTTCGCCGCACAGGAGCCCGCTTAGTCACAGGCAGGCGCCTCGCCAAGCGCCTGCGCATACACTTGCCGCGCCTGCCTCTGCGCCTTTCCCTGCGGGGTCGCCCACCAGCCAGCCGCGTTCCATCTGGCCTTGATGTCCTGTAGCGCCCTTCTCTTCTCCTCGCCCTCTGGCAGTTCAGACCACACTTTAGCCAATAGTTTTCCTCGCAGGATGTCCTCGGCTTTCGCATTGTTCTCATTGGCGAGCCGGGCAATCGTCTCGTCGACCCAAGGCGAGCGAAGCTTGTTCGCCTTTTCCTTCTGTTTCGTCGATTCGATCTCTTCCGCCGAGGGCAATCGCATCGCGCCGTATCCGACGGACGTCTTGGCGCCGAAGCCGAGCCAGGCGAAGGCGTGATCAAAGGCGGCCTCGAGCAGCGCCTGCCAGCGGGGCCGGCCGGCGTCATCCGTTTCCAACAGATCCCGCGCCAAGCGGTTCAGCCGCACGCGGTCGCAGGCGACGTGGAAGGTGAAGGCCGAGCCCGGCGGCACGGTGAGGAAGCTGATGGGCGTAGGTTGTCCCGAGTCGTGAGGCGAAACACTGTCGCCGGTCTTGCGGTCGCGCCTTTGCTGGTAGTAATGGCTTTGGTGCGGGGTCATGATTTCGACCATGAGGCTGTCGCCCTCGATCTGTGGGATCACGTCCCAGAACGAGAGTGCGCCGCGGACGTGGTCAGTATCACCCTTTGTTGATTTGCGGCCGAAAAGAATATCCCGCATGGACAGCCGAACTGCCCGACGTTCCTTCCCAGATCCCACCTCGATGCTGTAATCGCCCGCTTCGCTCCATCCATGTTTCTCTCCCCATTCACCGGTGGCCAGTTCATGCGCGGCTTGGCGCAGTACACCCTTGACGCCGCTGCCCGGCAGATAGGGCAGGCCGTACGGATTCAGAAACGCAAACCCGTTTTCCAGGGGGTGCTCGTTGCCTAGGCCGGTGGTGAAGGGGGCGATAGCGAGGGCATCGAGACGGAGCAAGGCGTCGGCGCCGATATGCGTTGCAGCGCTTTCTTGCCGTTCAAGCAGGGCCTTCATCATCCGCGCCCAGGGTTGTAGACCAGCGTCTGTTTTCGGCTTTCTGGATCTCGGCTTTTCCTCATCGTACTGCGGTGTCTTGCACGCAGCAATGGTGCAGGCAAATTGGTCATTCTCCAGTTTGGTCCACCCATCATCAATGAGTTCACCGCGACGTCTCTTGTACTTCTTGACGCGGTCTTTTGTCTGCCAGGTTGGCAGTTTCGTCTCGCCATCTTCACCCCATACCGGAAAATAGAGAAGAAAACGGTGACCAGGCGGCGCGGAAAGATAGAACTCCGGGTCTTTCGCCTGTAGGTACCTGGGTACAGCAGCGATTGGCATATCACTCTCCTCCCTTGCGAGCGGCGGCCATCTGCCGCATCCAGCGTAGCCAGGCGAAGGCTTCGGCGGTAATTATCTGGTAAGTTTGTGGTTTAGCCTGCATGAGCGCACTCATAAACGGTTCGAAACCCGAATCGCGGTCGACACCGTTGAAACGGTGGTTGAGCCACTGCCGCAAATGACTCGCTACAATCTCACAATGCCGACCAGATTCCTTTTGCCCTTTCTCATGACAGAATGCGAGCACCTGCATCAATCCGCTATTCATAATCAAAGCCGGCATGCCTTTGACAAACTTGACATGATCGTCACGGTAGTCTTGGCACTTCTTCCAGGCATCCTGGGCACGTTGTTGTTCCAGCGTTTCCATGCTCAGCCCTCCACCATTTTGGCCACCACCATACCTCGGCCGGTGGTGGCGTCGCCGCCAATCTGCAGCAGCTTGCCATCGATGACGTTCTTGATCTTGGCCATCACGCCCATGGCGTCTTCCCAGTCTTCTTTCTCATTTTTCTTCTTACCCGTGCGCGTTTGGCTCGCCAGCATGGGGGCGACGAGCAACGACTCGGGCGGGAGATTCTCGGTGTAGAACAAGCCGCCGTCCTTGGCGGTGCCGGTATCGGGATCAATGCGCACATGCGGCTCCACCAGCATCGCATTCTGCGCGAAGTAGGTGAAGTCAGTGTTGGAGAGAACGACCATGTCTTTCTCCAGCTTCATGCAGAAGAACTCGTACGCGTTATCGTCAGGGAGCGCCTGTGCGGCGAGTCGTTTCCCTATGTCGCCCACAGCAGACTGCACCTGAGCGGTGTACTCAAACGCTTCGAGGTGCAATTTCTGCGAGTTACTGCGTTCGGCGCAGTGCCCAGTATGCGCGACAAGGCAGTTTCCCTCGTTCACCTCGGGCAGTGGCGGCCATCCGCTATTCACGCCGATCAGCTCCAGCAACCGCTTTGCTCTGGAAACAGCCTGCGGGCAGGTGGCGTAGACGTACCCGCCTTTGAGCGAGCGCACCGGCATGGCCACGAGCTGGGCATCGCCGAAGCTCACGGCACCGGCGTGCAGGTCGTTACGGTCCGCATCGGGGCCGAACAAGCGATCGATGAGCTTCTCATCGCCGCCGATGGCGGTGAAACCATGCCGCACCGCGCCCTTGATGCCGGAGCCGGCGAAACACGGGTGTCCCGTGTGGCGCTCGCGCTGGATGGGGTTGTCGATGACGCCAACGGCTTGGCCGGCACCCATGTGGACGGGGCTGACGGCGTAAAGGAATACGGCTGCGTGTTTTTCGAACATGGCGGCTTCCTTCGATCAATACACGGCAAAAGTGAATCGGTTGAATCCTTCGGCTCGACGGACATCATCCTCGCACGGTTCATTCCACAAGCCTCGCTCGGCAAGCTTGCGCAGGGCCTCCGGCGTGGCTTGCAGCTCTTCCAGCCAGTACACGCTGCCGGCGGGTGCCGTGCGCTGGGCGGGCTTGGGCTGCCATTTCGCCAGATCCCAGCCGCTGACCACCTCGGCGCGGGGAACCGCCGCGCAGACGAGCTGACCGGTGACGCCATGCAGCGAGAACCGGTTCTCGGCACGGACGCCGGGGAGCCGCCAGCCCTCAGGGAAGATGCCAGGGGTCGTCAAAACCACGCGACAACGTCCTGCGCTGGCGATCGACTGGTAGTCCGGCTCGGGTGTTCGATAGTCCGCCTCGCTGACGGCGGCGGCGCGGCCATCACCACCGAATGGTAATAGACCGTCAGCGGGCGGCGCCGCACCTTCGACGCCGGCGAGAAAACCGTACTCCCGCTGCAGCGCTACCGCCTGCGCAGTGAAAAGCATCCCGTCCTGGGCGCGTCGTTTCTGCCTGTCGAGACCAACCCCGACGCGCGGCTCCACCTTCCAGATTCGTCTTGATTCAATCAGCATCGCGGCCGGCGGGGTTTCCCCGTTGACATACTGCTGCCATCCCGCTTGGGTGAGCCAAAGGCCGGATTCCGGCTTGGCGCGGGTACCCGCGGCGAGCACCGCCAGCATCGGCAGCGACGCCGAGGCGCAGACCGCTGCCGCGGGGACAGCGGGCCGCAGGCGGCGAATCCCCAAACGCCCATCTTCCCGCGAGGCGACCAGATCGGCGGGCAGCCGGTGAAGCGACTCTATACCGCCGTCGATCCGGCGCGCCAGAGAAAAGGCCGTGATGGCGAATGTGCCGGGCTGCTCGGGCGTACCAAGCCGCGGATGTTCGAACCGCCCGGCTGCAAAGGCGCCCAGGTCGACATCGTCGGCGGCAAGCATTTGCGAGCGAATGGCACCGGCGGCGACCGAGGGCCATGGCGGCAGCAACGATTCACCGAAGCTTCCGGGGTCGCCAAACAGCTTATTGCCGCGCAGGAACAACACGTCCAGGGGTTCGAGAAAGCGATATTCGACGGCGTTCATGCCTTGCCTCCAACACGGGTTTCGCGGGCCAGGAATTCGGCTACGGAGAGGAAGTTTTCCAGCCATCCAAGGCCGTCCTTGGGTTGGTCAGCGGCGAGCGCCGCAAGACGTTTGGCCAGGCCGGGCGCCTGGTCCTTGGTCGCCCCTTCGGTTTGCCGGGCAAGCTGATACGCCAGCAGGCTCTCCAGCATATCGGGTCTGCGTTTGGGGTCGGGCAGGTCGGCAAGCCAATCCAGGCTGTGGTACACCGCCCGGCGCGAGGTAGCCTCATCGCGCAGGAAGTCGATGAGATCGCTGAGAAGGCTGACCGGTTTACCCCATTTGTCGGTAAGCGCGAGCGCGCCGCCGGAGCGCTTGATGACGGTGATGCAGAAGGCATCACGCCCGCCGCCGCCTTGCTCTCTTGGTGCTTTGGCGCGCTTTTCGGCCTGGCGCAGCTCGCGCAGCACGGCGGCGAGCGGCGCCTGATGGTGGGCGATGACCGCGCCGCAGGAAGCACTGGCGTGTTTGCCCATCATGCGCATGAGCCGGCCATCGAGCCAGGCGAAGCCGTTCTTGCAGTGAAGCTTCTCGCGTTCCGTGCGGAGGTCGCGCCAGTCCCTGGACTCATCCTCGGGCAGCGTGCCACTGTAGGTATGGCGCAGCCGCAGCATGCAGGAAAGCAGGTCGGCCACCGGCAGCATGGCGAGGACGTCGTCGCCGCCGGCGTAAATCACCCGGCCCAGATGCTCCTCCTCCACCACGTGGCGCACCACGGTCTGCGAGAAATCGTTGAGCGCACCGGAGACGGCGAGATGCCGGTTGGGCGAAACGGGGCGCCTCTGGTCGCCGTATTGTTTGATCAACGGATGTCGGGAAGCATGCTCGTCGAAGTTCTTTTCCACCTGTGGATGGAAACTCTCGCGATAGGGAATGGCAGTTCTTGTTCTTTCGTCACCCGAGAGGATGGCGCCCATCTTGTCGCCATCTATCATCAACAGGGCGTAGTAGGTTTCGAGACGGATTTCGTCTATGTCACTTCGTCCTCCAGCCAAGGTCCGACGTACCAATCTCTTGATCCCGTCGGCCTCGGTATCGTTAACTTTATCCTGCGATGCCAGATCGAGCAATCCGGGGATCCGTCTCGCATCATCGGCCGTCCGATGTCCGCGAATCAAACCGCGAGGCAACGCTACCGTCTCAGCGCGATATTTGTTGATGGAAAAGGCAAGGCCATCGGCCATGTAGCCGCCATCTTTCAACCATTGATCGAGCTGATGCGCTAGTGCCATGGTGTGCGTGGACACCACGAAGCGACCGATCTCTTTGCCTAGCGCCTTGCCCACTTCCTTGACGAAGATATCCGGCCACAGGCGCTTGATGGCGCTCAACGCGCCGAGGTGCTCGCCCTTCTTGGCCCACGAGGGTTTCTCATCAGCGACCTTCGTCCACAGTGTGTCGACGTGCTCCCCCTCGCGGAATTTATCGTCATTGCGGCTTTTGCGTTTGCCGGCGGGAACGGTGAGATGATCGGGATTATCCGTCAGCCATTCGGCCTCGCCGGTGAGCGAGCAACGCCAGCCCTTCTGTTCCGTTTGACCGAAAGCGCGCGTCGCCTTGGCCGCGGCCAGCACCCGTTCGGCGAGGTCGTACACCGCCGGATAGAGCACGCCGGGGTTGGGGGCGAAGAAAACGGATTTCGTGCCGTTGTCGTCGATCAGTGTCGGCTCCCGCAGCACTTTCCAGGCATCGGAGGCGAGAAATCCGCAATCGCTTTCACCCACGCCCCCTCTCGTCGAGGAAGAGGGCTGGAAAAATGGCGCCATCGCTTCTGATAACAGACTCACATCCAGATCGGTCTGCTTTTTCGTACTTCTCGGACGGATGAGAGAGAACGGTACGGCCGCCCAGTGCACCTCTGGAAAGTCCGTGAGCTGCTCGCGCATCTGCTGGTAGGCATGGACGGTTTCGTCACGCGGCTGGCCTTTGTTCTTTAGCTTTGCCCCTTCCAGCAAGAGGTCGACAACATCGAGCCCTTTACGTAGCAGCCATTCAAGCGCCGACTTTTTCACTGTTTCGGCGATTTCTCGCGCCTGTGATGCTGGCACCACGGCGACAAAACGGTTGGGCAGCGCCGCCGAGAACAGCGGATTGCTGTCCGTACCACCTTTGTTCCATGCGCAATCGGCGAATAGCTCGGCTGGCAGATTGATTTCATCACGCAACCACAGATCCACCTGGGGGATACCGCGCAGTCGGGGGAAGAGAATGGCGTCCGGCCCGAGTTTTTCGCACACTGGACGCATGGCTTCCCAGGCGAGGCGCGAGAGTAGGTGCGAGCCGGCCCAGAGGTCGTCCATCTTGCGCGCGGCGGCGATGAAGCCCTGCACTGGGCCGATGGAGAGCGCGAGCAACGCCGGCTCGCCTTTCAGGTCGGCGGCGAAGGCCCCGGCGAAGGCGGAGGTGAGATCAAGGTGATCCCAGATGGAATGGTCGGGGATGCGGGTGTCGGCGGGGAGAAGCTTCCACAGCTCGCCCAGCTTTCCGAAGTCCTCAGTCTCAGCAAGTTGCGGCCCGAACCGCCAGAAGGCAAGCAGGGTCTTGCGCCAATCCTGGGTCTCGCCGGTCTGTGCGCCGAGTTTCACCAGCAGGTTCGAGAAGTGCTCGAAGCTGCGTTGCTTGATGTCGCGGAAATCAGTGCCGGACAGTCCGCCATGTTCTCCCAGGTCATATTGCTCGCCAGTCAGCGGGTGGGTCAGCACCGGCTTATTCGTCCAGCGTACTTGCGCCCAGGGGGCGACGGCCAGAGTTTTTCGCTCGCCCGTCTTGGTAGTGACGGTGATCTCCTGCATCGGCCACTGCGGACGGTCGGCCGCCGCTGCCCACCAGTCGGCGCGCTGGATGTGGCGGTAGATGCTGCGCGGGAGCCCCTTGTTGAAGAGCACCGTAGAGAGCATTTCGTCGTTGTCCGGGTCAATGTGTTCGGCGGGGATCGCATCGAAGCCAAGCAGCCGCTTCAGGGCCCGTGAGGTGCCGTTTTCGTGCCCCGCCGGGTCACGCAACAGAACGAGTGCCTTTTCCGCCGGGTCGTGGATCCGGGCGGCGAGTTTAGTTTGCCAGAGTTTTTCGTTATTCATGGACTACTCCGGGATGCGGACGAAGGCACTTGAAGCATCGAGCGTGTTGAAGACCGTCGCCCATGATTGCTGAATTTGTTCAGGTGTCATCGATTTTCCGCTGTCCGCAGGTAGCCTGTGCGGCATGGCAAAAACGCGAATGGTCAGTTGCCCCCGCCCATTGGATATGACTTTCCAGCGTAGCGGACTCGGCATCCGCCCCGAACCGGCAAAGCCCAACGCAGCACGCAAATCACCCCGCGCGGTCTTGAGTGCGGTGCGGACGGTGCGTCGCTCACTGGCCAGTGCACGCATGGCGTTGCCCCAGCCCGGATAACTGTTTCGGCTATACCAAATACAAGGGCCGCTTCGGTCTCCGGCTAACGACATGGCCCAGTCGTGCGCCAAACATTGCTCAATGGGGCGCGCGAGAGAGCTAAGTTCCTCAGTGTTAAGCGGCTTGACCCCGTGAAGATCAAACGAGCCCCAGCCGCCGCGACTGCGACTGCCGATCTGGCCAAATGTATGAATTAGGCGAATCGCCATGCTGATTCGCGCCTCGTACTGCTCAGGGCAAGCAATGTGTAGAAGACGCTGACCTTCGCGCTCATCCGGCTTGATGCCGCTTTTATCAGGCTGCCCCGGGCCGCGGTTGACCAGACCGAACCAGGCATAACTGGTCGATAAATCCGTTGGCAAAGGTGCAACGCCTTTTTGCGAGCCTAGTTTCCAGACATCCGTTCCGATGGCGTCAACGCCATCCAATCTGATCCGCACTAAACTCCTACTATGGTCAGCCACTTCGCGATTGCCTTCTCGGTGCGACAACCATGCATTACCAAACAGCAGCCCCTCTTCCCGCCGCATCTCGGCTATATTCACGTTGAACTTGTGATCCGCGGCATACGCCACCCGCCACCACTGCCGCAGCAGGGCCTTGAACGGCGGCGTGCGCCACTGGCCGCTCTGCTCGGCGTTGCCCAGGAAGGCCGGGGTGAGGAATGTGACCTTATAATGAAGCTTTTTCATGACTGACTCTCAATCGATCGCTTGGTCTGTTCATGGGCGTGGCTGCGCGCAATCAACAGTATCACTGTCCATGTTCTCAAGGCCCTGGCGCATGTGCCCGGCCGGCAAGCTTGCCGTGCGAATGGTGATCGCCTCCGCCGGCACGTCGATCCCGAAGCGCTGGTAGCGCGTGCCCGCAATTTTGGCCAGGGGCACGATTAGATAGGGTTTGGCCCGCCGCTGGCCCAGCGCCTGCTTGATCGCCCTGTTCGTATTGGCCTTGCGCGGATCAAAGTAGCTGGGGGATACCCCGTTGCGGAACGACGCTTCCAGCTCGGCATAGTCGCCGGCCATGGGGTTTACGACGCGCCCGTAATACTCCAGTATTTCGTCGGCCAGGCCGGAATCGCTCCAGTGCACTCCAGGACGGCCTTGCCTTCGGCGTTCCGCCAGCATCCAGTAAAAAGCAAACTCGGCCGGCTTGAGCTGAAAACGTTCGCCGGCAGCAGCGACGGTGCGCGTCCCGATGTCGAGGTCGAGGGCCACGGGGGGCATAGCCCGCTGAGCTTCGGTTACCACCTGAGTGAAGGTCGCGCCTCCCTCCAACAATTCTTGGGGCAGTTCCTCGCGCAGCCGGACGAAGGCGATTTCGGCCAGGGTGATACGCGCATCGCGCGTATCGTGCGGGCGACTGTCGGGCGGCGGCGTGTAGATGATCCTGCTGTCCGGTGTCGGATAGTAGAAGTCGGGGTGGGATTCATACGGGGCTTCGATCAATACATGCGAGAGCCGGTCCTGGGGTCGACCGAACAACGACAAGGCGTAGCCGGCATAAAACCCCTGGGTCTTGCGACCCCCGGCGATGGAGACGTGCAGGGCGCTGTTGGCATCGGCGGTGAAGTCTCTTACTTGTTCGGTGATGCAGTCGGCCGCCAGCTCGTTGTCGGCAGGAGTGCGGATGTCGGGCAGCGCTTTCCCGCCGGGGCGTTTCAGCACATGGATGTGATCCACCCCGAACTCGATCCCCCCCAGGCCGTAGTCACGGCACAGCCGATAAAACCAGCCCGGCTCATCGCTCAGCAGCGACAGGCGCGCCCGTTCCGCCCCTTCGGACGTGGTGATCAAGTGAATCTCAGTGGGTATGAAAGGGGGATGCTGTTGCACCGCCAGGGCGTAGAGCGTCTCCGTAATGATTTGCGGCGAAAGACCGGTGACGGCCAGCAGAATGCGCCGTGGAAAACGGGAAGGTTCAGATGAATCCGTCATCTCGATTGTCTTACTTCTTTTTGACGGGCTCCGGGCGGTCTTCCCTGACCTCCATGGTGCTTTCCTGGCACCGATCCGCGAAGGGCAGGTTCGCCTAATCGCGCGGCGCGCGCCGGGTTTGCAAGCTTGCCTCGTCTCGCAGACGGTAGGCTCCCAGCCCCATGGTCGTGGCCTTGCCTGCATGCACCCACTGCCCGGCCCAAAGCAGCGGCCAGAGCGGCCCGAGCTCGTCAGTCGCGAAACACAAGGATCCGACGAGCCCGCCCATCTGCATGTAGGTCTTTTGCCGTGAGGAATACCGCGTCCAGTCGCACCAGCGAAGATCCGAGTCCAATGCGTCTACTTCCAACTGATCGTCGCCGATCTCGTCCCGCGGCGTCGGAAGGTCTTGGTCGCCGAATGCATGCTGTATGCATGCAATGCGATGGCGCAGGGACCAGAACAGCTCGCGGGTACGAAATTCCCGCGGAGTCACGAGACGGCCGCGGCGCTTCAGCCGCAATGGGGTGTACAGCTCCACGCGTACTCGGGCAGGAGGTGTGGGCGGCGCCAGCCCCGCGGGGGGCGACAGGGAGAGGTTCCCGTCACTGGCGCGGTAAATACTTATCCAGTCTTGGTCCGGCGCCGGCTGCTGGTATGCCTCTAAGACCCTAAAGCGTCCGTGCCCGCGACCGACGCCGTGTGCGCCGGCCCGGTCCAGGCTGTGTACGACGTAGGGCAGGGTCTCGCCGGCTTTGCCCATCAAAACGAGTCCGAAGTGAAAGCGCTCGCCGGCTGCGCGGTCGCGGGGTGCCTGCGGGTCGATCTCGAGGACGTAGGGCTGGAGCGCCGCGGTACTGCGGCCCTCGGGTTTGTCGGGCTCGAACAGGTATGGGTACAGACAGGTCTGCTCCAACAGGCAGTCGGTGCAGGCCTTCTGGCGTGTGACGCATACGGTGCGGCGCAGACCGTGACCCAGCGCGCCACGAATTGCTGAGCCGGCATACGCCGGGAGTTGCACAGGGTCGAGCGCTTCGAGCTCGAAGCGCAGGCGTATCATCGGGGGAAGATATTGCGGTGTCCACCGCCGCGGTGTGCCTTCCGGCGCACCCTGCCTGCATCGTGCTTCGGTGCCTTCCATTTGCTGGCTCAATAAACCGCTATTCTTCGCTGCCGCCGATCTGCTGATCGGGGGTGTTGGCGAGCTCTCTGTTCGCCCGTTTGACTCGATCGTCCCGGTGCGTACATCACTCACGGGCAATTGGTGAGCCGGGCGTCCGAGGATGGTCGGTCAAGCCTCCACCAGATGGCCGCAAGCTGTCAAGCTTTCACAAGTGTTGGCAAGCTTGCCGCCTGGACGCTGTACCCCGTTTGAAGTTGTTGTGGACCGTGTCTTATCCGCCTTGGCATGTGCGCATGGCCAGGGGCCAATGTACCGCGGTTCATCGCTTCGGTTGGGCGCGTCTGAATTGCCGCGCTCTGGGCGCGATCGCGGCGCAGCCGCTCACTGCGGCCGCACTCCGAACCCAAGAGCATCAGGCTGGCGCGGCGGCGGGAGCTGTGGTCATTGGCTGCGATACGGCGGCGCTCGGGTTTCCTGGGCGCGGGAGCTCGAGTTCCTGCTCTAGCCCGCACATCTCACCGGGCGGCCAGCGGCTGCCTTGTATCATCCTGAAGCGCAAGAGGAACTAGACATACTTCAATGGAATGGAGCAATGGCACACTGGCTTCGCCATTGCCTATCACGGTTCAGGCTTGTCTTCGCGCCCGCAGGCTTCCTGTTCGGTTTCGTAACAGAAGTACTTGTGCCGCGAAGCACGGGGATGTGTACGAGCGGCCAAGTGGCGGCTACGGCGACCTTTTTGCTTCCACAGTGGTGCCGGCGAACGCACTTCGCCAGTTGTTGGCGCCGGTGGGAGCGGCGCTCCTGCCGAAAAGCGGGCATCGGTAGGAGCGCATAGGGAAATCGATGAATTGTCGCGACAAGAATGCCGCTCCCACAGGTGCTAGATACGGGGTGGGAGCGGCGTTCCCGCCGCGACCAACCGCCGCGCGCAACAAACCGATCGCGCCTCACAGCGGCGCTCCTGCCCGCCGCTCACCCTGCGCTTGCTCCCGCGATCCCGGTGAGATATGCGGGCTAGGCTCAGTCGGGTTGGCCCACGAGCTTCGTGAACAGACTCTCGAGGGTGTTCTTCAGGCTGTCTTCGCCGCCGATGGTCTTGGTAATCTGTCCGTAGCTGGGCCGGACTCCGTAGGCCATGGCGTTGCGCAGCCGCCCGAGCGTCCTGAACCCGTCACGGGTTTGCTTGAGCTCCTCTCGCATCGCGTCGCGGGTTTCGTAGTCGCCCACATCGCCGCCGCGCTGCTGCACTTCGGAAGTGATCGCCGCTTCCAGGCCGAAGATGGCCGCGCGCAAATAGTCGCCGTGCTCGAGTTGGCGCCAGGCGAGGGCCTTCTCCCAGGCGCCCCGGGCGGGCCCGCGCCGCCAGCTCAGCCGGGCCTCCACCTGTTCGGAGAACAGCTCCGTGGCGGGGTCATCGACCGGTATCCTGTCGCGGCGATTCACCCAGGCGTTGAGGGCCTCGCGCGCCTTGAGCGGGTTGCTGGTGCGCTCGAAGAAGGCCGCTTTCTGCAGCTGCTCGCCGGCCGGCCCCAGCAGCGGTCCGAACACACCGTAATCGCCGTGACTGTCATAGGCGGCCAAGGCCTCCAGCCAGTCGGCGGCATGGAGCAGCCCTGCCACGTTCTGGACCGGCGCTTCGCCGCTGTCGGGATCGTAGGCGCCGTGCCAAATCCCGGCGATGTGCGCGTCGCGCGCCCGGCGCAGATACAGCCCCCCGATCATGCCGATTACGGGTAAGGTCTCAAAACCGTGGGTGATGTCCAGATGCACCCGATCCCCTCGCTCGACGTGCTCGGCCATGCGGCTCAGCAGCGACAACTGCTCGGGCTCGGTGCGGCAGTAGGGGATCAGCCGCAGCCGCACCTCGCGTCCGAGGCGTTTCGAGAGCGGGGCCTCTAGCGGTATCAAATGGCTGGGCCGGACGGCGGCCCGCTTCACGGCATCGAGCAGCGGCAGCCGTTCCGCCTCCGCTCCTTCGCCAAGGCCCACATCCTCGTCGAACAGGTGGTCCCACATGCTGCCCTCGGTCCCCAGGATGACCATCCGATCGGGTTTGACCCGCTCGGCGAGCGGCCAGCCGAAAAATGCCGCCGGCTCGACGGGCTTGCCGTCGCCGAAGTCGTAGCGCACGGTGCGGTAGCGGTCCCCCTGTCGGGGCACGCGGCCGAGAAAGGTCAGGAGTACGGAAGTCATGGTTCAGCTCCGTCGTCTTGTTGTACAAATGGTGTCGAGCCGTTCCAGCGGGTCGTGCGCGACGGCCACCGGCGCAGCGACTCGCTGCCTTCTCGGCGGCCCGTTTATCCTGGGCCCGGCCGATGGATCCGTAGATGGCCTCGGCCAGCTCGGGCCGCCACGCCAATCCCCTTCATCGGCCCCCTGAAACAGCTCTGCGAGGCGCTCGGCCGGCTCGCTGTGACCCACCGGGCTGCCCCCATCATACCATTCCCGCGGCCAGGCCACTCGTGCCCCTGTTCGCCCGCGGCAGGGCGCGCGTCCTCGCCCGCGCCCAAACGTCCGGACCCAGCGGCCGTCTTGGCGCCGAAATCGAGCCAGCCAAGAGCGGGGCTAAACGCCGTCCTCGACAGCCCTCTCGAGCGTTCGCTCTCGGCCGGGGCCGCGAAATTTTGCCCTGTCGAACCAAGTCGCAGGCAAGGGGAAGGCGAAGCCGAACCGGGGGTGCGGCCAGGAGGCTGCTCGGCGCGGGTTTGCCGGAGCCGTGCGGCGAGTCGTGACCCTGATGGCAACGACTTCGGTCCGGTGTCGTGACCTCGGCCGCCGTGCATTGGCGGCGGCTGCACCCAGGTGCCCCGATGGCCGTGGAGGGCGCACGCTCCGCGCCGCGGGTGCGCGCCGAGCCGCACCATGTGCCGGCGGTTCCGGGGGCCGTCCCGGGGCCTGGAGCACTGCCGAGCGGGCGCTGCCGATCGGCTGGGGGCAAGTCGCGCTCAAAAAAGACGGCTGGCCGCCCGGCGTGTTTGGGTCGCCTCGCTTTGGGAGAGATAGCGGCGCAGCAGGTCGCTGCATTCGCGGTCCAGGGCCTCGAACATCAGGCCCGTGCCGCGGTAGGAGCTGTGGGTCACCAGGACGGGGATGCGACAGCGCACGACCTTCGCCGAAAGCCGGAGCTCGAATTCCACCTCGAGGGTGGTGTTTCTGCAGAACTCGATGCAGCCGGGCTGGACGAGCATGCCGTTGAGGCTGAGGTTGGTCAGTCGGCGCCGCGCGACCGCCTCGGCGTTGTGATACAGCAGCACGTCGGTGTTGGCGCGCACGCGCCGGTACCAACGATGCTCCATGGGTATGACCCTCCTGTGCCGGTGAGCCGCCGTCGCAAGGGTTGGATACAAAGGGGTGGTGCAACGCTCAGCGTAGAAGACGGTGTGTACCCCGGCAAATGCCTGCCGATCGCGGAGGCGGAAGGCGGGCGCCCGGGGGCCGTGAAAGGGTGTTGCGCTCGCGGCGGATAATGGCCGCGTCTGCCGCGGCTCAGCTTGTACGCGCAACGGCGACCGGCAGCGCGGCCTGCTCCAGCCACTGCTCTAGCTGCTGCGCCGGCAGCGGGCGGCTCATGTAGTAGCCCTGGGCGTGATCGCAGCGCAGGACGTTCAGCACCTCCCAGATGTCGGCCGTCTCCACGCCCTCGGCAATCACGGTAAGCCCGAGGTTGTGGGCCAGGTCGATGATGGAGCGCACGATCACGGCGTCGTTTTCGTCCTCGTGCATGTCCATCACAAAGGACTTGTCGATCTTCAGCTCGTCTACGGGAAGTTGCTTGAGATAACCCAGAGACGAGAATCCCGACCCGAAATCGTCGATCGCCAGGCGCACCCCCATGGCATCCAGGGCGGACAGGACCTCCACGGCGTGCACCGGGTCCGACATCATGGCGCTCTCGGTCACCTCCAGCGAGAGGTAGCGGGGCGGGAGCCGGTGGCGGTCCAGGCACTCGCGCAGCTGCAGTATGAGCGCGGCATCCTGCAGGTTGTATACCGAAAGATTCACCGCGATATTGAGCTCGATCCCCTTGTCCCGCCACTGGGCTGCCTGCCGTACCGCCCGGTCGACGACCCACATGCTCAGCGGTTTGATCAGCCCGGTCTGCTCGGCGAGCGGCACCAGCTCGTCGGGCCGGATGGCCCCGCGCTCGGGATGCCGCCAGCGCAGCAAGGCCTCGACGCCTACCACCTGGCCGTTGTTCAGCCGCAGCTTGGGCTGGTAGTACAGCTCCAGGGAATCGTCGTCCAGGGCCGTGCGCAGGTCCGACATCAGGGCAAGGCGGCCCACGCTGTGCTGATCCTCGCTGGGATCGTATACGGACTGGCTGAGCTTGTTGCGCTTTGCGACATACATGGCCACGTCCGCGCGCTGGATGAGCGTCTGCCCGCTGGTGCCGTGATGCGGATACGCGGCGATGCCGATGGAGGCGCCGATATAGAGTTGATGCCCGTCCACCGAGAAGACCTGCTCGAGCGTGTTCAGGGTCCTCGATCCCAGGTGCCGGGCGTCCTCGATGCTGGTGTGAGGCAGCAGGATGGCAAATTCGTCACCGCCCAGGCGCGCCACGGTATCGCTCTCGCGCAGCGTGCCCAACAGGCGTGCGGCCACCTGCTGCAGCAAGCGGTCGCCCACGTGGTGGCCGAGGGTATCGTTGATCTCCTTGAACCGATCGAGGTCCATCATCAGCAGGGCCAGGGGGCTGTTCTCACGGCGCGCAGAATAGATTGCCTGCTGCAGCCGGTCCATCAGCAGGCTGCGGTTGGGCAGCTCGGTGAGCGCGTCGTGCAGCGCCTGGTGCTCCAAGGCCTGCTGGCGGTTGTAGACTTGCTGGCGCATCTCGGAGAAGGCGTCGACCAGATCGCGGGTTTCCCGGATATTGGAGTTGGGCAGGGCGGCGTTGGCCACGCCGGATGCCTCGCTCTTGAGGGCGTGGGCCACCGTGGCGATGGGGCGCAGCACCCAGCGTTCCAGAGCGACATAGCCGCCGACGATGAACGACAGGGCCAGGGCGGTCATCAGCCACAACATGCGCGATTGCGTTTGCGCGACCGCTGTCATGGACTGGACGTCTTGCACCGTCGAGCGCTCGATGCTCGCGTCCAGCGACTGGAGGCGCTTCCAGATGCTGGCCAGCACCGGCACCAGGTCGCGCTTGATCTGCAGGGCATCGGTGCGCCAGCCTTCGGAGTGATGGATGCGCTTGACCTCGAGAAACGCGGGATACCAGCCGTTGGCCGCAGCCTGCATCTGCTCCAATGAGACGCCGCCCTGCAGGCTCAGTGCGCCCTCGGCTTTCAGCCCTTGCAGCCGCTGCAGCCAACGGTTGAGCTCCTCGTACTGCAGCTCGATGTCGCGCTCCTGCACCGACAGCGATTCCTCACTGAACGAGCCCAGACGGTTGGCCAAGTACATCCTGAACGTGGAGGTCATCTGAGACCACCAATGGCGCGCCTGGATAAAGGCACCGAAGGCCTCGGATCGCAGTGTCCCGTAGTCGCGCCCGCCGGCGTGCTCTTCCAGCGCCAGACCGACCGCCGTGGTGAATTCACGGCTGTCGGGCAGCATGCTGCCACGGCCATAGGCCAGCGCCGGGTACTGGCGGGTGGCGTCGACGCGCGTGGCCATGACCGAGGCCGCCACCCGATCGAAGGCCCGCAGCGCCTCGCTGAGCTGCCTCACCGCCTCTTCCTGGTTCCGCGCCCGCAGCCAAGGGTGGCGGCCGAGGCGCGCAGTGTGCGCCAGGGCCTGGCGGACGGCCACGTGCACGGCCCGGCGGGTGTCTGGTGCGGGCGTGAGCAGAAATGTCGCCAGGTTCTCGCGGGCCTGCCACACCGCGTCGCGAACGTGCCGGCTGCGCTCCAGCACTTCGCTGCGCGTTTCGATGTTCGCGGCCGTTTCGGTGCGCGCCCCGGTAAGGTTGCGATCGGCCAGGTAGGCGCCCACCAGCACTGCCACCGCCAGAGCCCCGGCGGCAGCGGCGTATCGGTGTTGAAGGCTGTTATAGGTGTAGGCTTGGGGCGTCATGGCTAAGTATTTGAGCGCACTCCCGTCGTAGCGGCCGTTGGCCGGGGGCGCTGAAGCCCCTGTGCTGCCCAATCCTGTGCTGCCCAATTCGCCAAATCGAGGAGTCTTGCCTGTTTCGGGCCCCGGGGCCTGTATGCCTGCAAGAGCGCGGGGCGAACCGGGCCCAGGGCGGGTGAGCCCGCGGAGCACAGCCCTTTCGCCGGTCGCCGGTGCCTGCGCCGCGGTGCAGCGGGGCGCGTGCCCAACAGGGCTGTGCATGGATCGCAATCGGCTCGGTGTCCGCTTTCGCCCATGCGGTCCGCGGCTATACTGGGATCGGATGCCGGTCTCGAGCCCCGGCCCCGCGGCGCCTGTTGCAGGTCCCTGCCGGGTAGCCACGGGGATCGAGCTGGGCCCTGGACATATTTAATCTGATTATAGCTATATTGTGAGGTTTTTTTGCTATGCGGAGCGGTACGGTCAAATGGTTCAACGATGCCAAGGGATATGGATTCATCGCGCCGGGCGACGGCGGGGAGGACGTGTTCGTCCACTTCTCCGCCATCGAAGGCGATGGCTTTCGGTCGCTGCGCGAGGGGCAGACAGTGACATTTGAGGCCCAGCAGGGGCCGAAGGGTATTCAGGCCGTCAAGGTGTCCGCCAACGACTGATTTGGCGTCCCCCGGCTTTACGCTTGCCCCGTGCTCGCGGCGGAGCGATGCCGTTTCGGAGCCGCTGCGCGCGGCGATGCGCGGATGCGAGGCTCAGCGCCAGCGCGAGAACACCAGGCTGGCGTTTGTCCCGCCGAACCCGAAGCTGTTGGACATGACGAGGTTGAGATCGACGTCGTCGATCCGGTCGCGCACGATCGGCACATCCGCGGCCGCCGGGTCAAGCTCTTCGATGTTCGCCGATGCCGCGATAAAGCCGGCCTGCTGCATCAGCAGGGCGTAGATCGCCTCGTGCGCGCCGGCCGCCCCCAGGGCGTGTCCGGAGAGGGATTTGGTGGAGCTGATCTCCGGGACCTCGCGATCGAACACCTCGCGGATCGCCTCCAGCTCCCGCAGGTCGCCTACGGGGGTGCTGGTGCCGTGGGCGTTGATGTAGTCCAGCGGGCCGGGTGTCCGTTCCAGCGCCATGCGCATGCAGCGAACCGCGCCTTCGCCCGACGGCTGCACCATGTCGAAGCCGTCGGAGGTGGCCCCGTAGCCCACCACCTCGGCGTAGATGTGCGCCCCCCGCGCGCGGGCGTGCTCCAGCTCCTCCAGCACCAGCATGCCCCCGCCGCCGGAGATCACGAACCCGTCGCGGTGGGCGTCATAGGGACGGGATGCCCGCTCGGGTGAATCGTTGTAGCGCGACGACAGCGCGCCCATGGCGTCGAACAGCAGGGTCATGGACCAGGAGACCTCCTCGCCACCGCCGGCGAACATCAGGTCCTGCTTGCCCACCTGGATCAGCTCACAGGCGTTGCCGATGCAGTGCGCGCTGGTGGCGCAGGCCGAGCTTACGGAATAGCACACGCCCTTGATCCCGAAGGCCGTGCCCAGGCACGCGGAGGTGGTGCTGCCCATGGTACGTGTGACCATGTATGGGCCCACGCGCCGAATCCCCTTTTCGCGCAGTGTGTCCACGGCCCGCACCAGGTTGTCCGTGGAGGCCCCCCCGGAGCCCGCGATGAGACCGATGCGGTGATCGGAGATCCGGGACCGCTCCAGGCCGGCGTCGGCGATGGCTTCCTCCATGGCAACGTAGCTGAAGGCGGCTGCATCGCCCATGAAACGCAGCAGCTTGCGGTCGATGTGCTCGGCCGGCTCAAGATTCACCGGCCCGCAGATCCGGCTGCGAAGACCCAGCTCCGCATACTCATCGGAAAACCGAATCCCCGAGCACCCGCCGCGGAGGCTTTCGAGGATCTCTTGTTTGTTGTTACCGAGGCTGGATACGGCCCCGAGACCGGTAACCACTACCCTTCTCACACCAACACCCTATCTGGAGCTCGAGCTAGAAATCGTCGACCGAGGTGAACAACCCCACTCGAAGATCATTGGCGATGTATATCGTCGATCCATCGACGTCCATGGTCGCGTCGCCGATTCCCATCACTAGTTTACGCATGATCACACGCTTCAAATCCACCCGGTAGGTCACCAGCCGCCGGTTGGGGGTCACCTGGCCGGTGAACTTCACGTCCCCGCAGCCCAAGGCCCGTCCCCGGCCCGGGCCTCCCATCCACCCGAGAAAGAATCCGATGAGCTGCCACATCGCGTCCAGCCCCAGGCATCCCGGCATGACCGGGTCCCCCTCGAAGTGACAGCCAAAAAACCACAGGTCCGGCCGGATGTCCAGCTCGGCGACCACCTGGCCCTTGCGGTACTCCCCGCCCTCTTCGCTGATGGTGCGGATTCGGTCGAACATGAGCATGGGCGGCAGGGGCAGCTGCGCGTTGCCCGGCCCGAACAGGCGCCCGTGGCCACAATCGAGCAGCTCCTCGTGCGAATAGCTGTTTTTCTTCTGCATGGGGGCCGGTGTGCTTTGATGTAGGGGCGTCCGTGGAATGCAGAGTATATCTGTCCCGGCACTGACGAAACAGGTCTCACTTGTATGATGCAGAAAGCTTTTCGCCGCGCAATTGACCAAGGGCCTTGACGCGCCGGTCCCTGCCGATCCAGCCGCCGCGATTGCGGCGGGTACCGGCGGGGGCGACAATTGGACCATGACCAAATCGCCCCATGTAGACCCCGCGCCGATCAGCCCGCTGGACTATTGCGTGCGCATCAGCAAGCGGGCGCGCTATCTGCAGCTGCGGGTCAACGGCTCGGGAGGCATCGAGGTGGTGGTGCCCCAGGGCTGCGATACGCGCACGGTCCCCCTGTTCGTGGCCCGGCACCGAGATTGGCTGGAGCGCACCGTGGCGCGGCTGCAGGCGGGGCGCATCGAGGATCCGACCCTGGGGGCGGCGCTCCCCGAGCGCATCTGGCTGCGCGCCTTGGACGAGGACTGGCAGGTCGTGCTGGAGCCGGCCCTCGGCCCGCGCGTGTCGGGCGCCCCTGCCGGGGGCGGGCAATTGCGGGTCGGCGGCATGCAGCCCGACCAGCGCCGGGGGCTGCTGCAGGGGTGGCTGACGTTGCGGGCCCGGCGGGCCCTGGAGCCCTGGTTGAGGGCGGTGAGCGAGGAGATCGGGCTCGCCTATACCCGCTGCAGCGTGCGCGCCCAGAAGACCCGGTGGGGAAGCTGCTCGCCTCGCAACACCATCAGCCTCAACCGCGGTCTGCTGTTCCTGCCGGCCGGGCTGGTTCGCTATCTGTTCGTGCACGAGCTCTGCCATACCGTGCATCGCAATCACTCGCGCCGCTTCTGGGCGCTGGTGGCCCGGCACGAGCCCGACTACAAGCGCCTGGATGCCCAGCTGCGCGAGGCGGCGCGCTACGTACCCTTGTGGGCGTGCCGCGACTGATCCAGTCACTGCCTGCGGGTCCCGCGGGCCGGTCGTACCCGCTCGCGGTAGAGGGCCAGGGCCTGCTCTCGGGTGGCCTGCAGCCCTACCGCCGGTTTGGGATAGTCGCGGCCCAGCCGCACCCCGGCGGCGCCGAGGGTCCGTTGGGGGGCGGTCCAGGGCCGGTGCAGCCAGGTATTGGGCAGCCCGGCGAGCTCCGGCACCCAGCGGCGCACGTAATCCCCGTTGGGGTCGAAGCGCTGGCCCTGCAGCACGGGATTGAAGATGCGGAAGTAGGGTGCGGCATCCGCGCCGCAGCCGGCCACCCACTGCCAGTTCAAGGTGTTGCTGGCGAGGTCCGCATCCACCAGGGTGTCCCAGAACCAACGGGCGCCGTGCTGCCAGGCAATGCGACAGTTCTTGGTCAACAGCGAGGCCACCAGCATGCGCACGCGGTTATGCATCCACCCGGTGTGCCACAGCTCACGCATGCCGGCATCGATGATCGGGTAGCCCGTGGCACCGTGCTGCCAGGCCGCCAAGAGCCGGCGGCTGCGCCGCCATGGAAAGCCTTCGAAGCGCGTATCGAGGGGCCGTTGGGGGGTTTCGGGGAAGTGATGCAGAACGTGGTAGGCGAACTCGCGCCAGCCTAGGGCGCGCAGGTACTGGTCGACGCTGCGGCCGCTATGCTGGGCCGCAGGGGACTCTTGCACGCCCCGCGCGACTTGGCGGGGGGTGAGCTCGCCGAAATGCAGGTGGGGTGAAAGGCGGGACGTTCCGGCGGCGCCCGGCAGGTCCCGCCGCTCCCCGTAGTCGGCCAAGCCGGCGTCACAGAATGCGGCCAGGGCGCGGTGGGCGCCGTCCTCCCCCGGGCGCCAGGCCGCGTGAAGCCCTGCGACCCAATTGTGGCGGGGCAGCAGCCCCAACTCTCCTACGGCCAGCGAGCGCGGCCATCGGGTCGGCGCGGAAAGGCGCCGCGGCATGGGTAGGGTGCGTTGGTCCACGCCCTGGCGCCCGCAATTGCGCCAGAACGGGGTGAACACCCGATAGGGTCCTCCGGAGGCGGTAGCCACTGCCCACGGCTCGAAGAGCAGGGCACCGGGAAAGTCGCGGGTCTCGATGCCCTGGGCTCGCAGGGCCCGATGGACCGCGGTATCACGGCGCTGCAGGGCGGGCTCGTAGCGCCGGTTCCAGAGCACCGCATTCGCCCCGGTCTCGCGCGCCAGGCCGTGCAGCTCGGTCGCGCTGCTGGGGCCTGCGCGCAGCGTCAGCCGGCTGCCCCTGCGCCGCAGCGCCTCGTCCAGCGCCACGAGGCTGTGGTGCAGCCACCACCGAGAGGCGGCGCCGGTCGTCCATGGCTCGTGCTCCTCGGGGGCGTGGACGAACACGGGTACGATGGAGGCGTCGCGCCGCAGGGCATGGCGCAGCGCGGGATGGTCGGCCAGACGCAGATCGTTGCGAAACCAGACGATGATGCAGTCCATGGCGCCTCCTCCTCGGTCTAGATACCGAGGCTCGCTTCAGCCGGGCGCGCTCGGCGGCCCTAGCCCGACCGTTTCCACCCGCGCCCCGCATAGGATCACAAAGCCCCGCTGGCGATCGCCGCCGTGCTCGCTGTACTCGAACTCGTAAGTGCGGCGCAGCTGCACGAGTGCTCGGTCGCCCCGGCACAGGTGCACGCGGCGCAGCACCACCGTGTCATCGAGTAGCTGGATCTCACGGTGTCGGCAGGTCTCGGTGGCCGCGCGCACGGCCCGTTCCCGTGCCGCAAGGGCGCTAAACCACAGATAGGCCAACAGGGCGGCGACTGCCACGAGGATCGGTAGGGGCATTCAAAGGCCTGTCCGACTGGTCATGTCCCTGCTGCGACGGCGAGAATATCTCCGACATTGTGCTCGCCGAGCGATCGAAGGTCTCTCGGCGATCCGTCGCCGGTTTTGCCGCGCCCGGTCAGCCGGCCGCGCCGCCCCGCAGCCTGTCCAGAGAGTCCCGGGCGATCTCGCGTACCTCCGGCCGCTCGTCATCCAGCCGTGCCTGGAGGTAAGGAAGGGCGCGCGGGCTGCCGGCAAGGCCCAGGTAATGGCAGGCGTCGGCGCGGACCCGGCGATCGTCATGCGCGCTGAGCTCGGCCAGCCGCGGGATGAGCGCCTGGAGCGCGGGTGTGCCTTCCCATTCCTCGAACAGCGCGCCCGCCCCGACCCGGGCCTGCATGGGGGTCTCCGGCTCGGCGACCAGGGGCAGCAGCGCGGCCAGGTGCCTGGTGTCGCCCTGGATGAGGGCGCGTGCCAGGTCGATGCGCCCGGCGGTGAGCTGCGCCTCCAGGTAGACACGCACGCCCTCCTCGTTGCCGCTGCGCCGTGCCCAGGTCCGCAGCTCGGCGTCGCTGTGCATGCCCTCCAAGACGAAAGGCCCGACGCGGGTCCAGGGGGCAGAGCGCGCGCCGAGCTGTGCGGCGCGCTCCGGGTGGACGGCGATGTTGACGACCTCGAGCCGGCCGATGGCACCATCCTCGATCAGGCGGCCCAGCACCTCCAGAACCTTCGGGCAGTGGGTACAGCCCGGGGCCAGCAGCATCAGCGCATCGGGGGGTGTTACCTGCGAAGCGGGGTCGCTCATTTCCAGGCGCGAATCCAGCGGTAAGGCTCTAGGCTCAGGCCGCGTCGTAGTTGATCGTGATCTCCTCGTCTGGCGCAATGTTGCGCAGGGAGTACAGGTCGAAACCATCGAACTCGGCGTTGGGCTTGTCGCTGTGATTCAAGTAGCGCAGCTCGTTGGTGCCGTCGCGTCCGATCACCCGGTCGTCGTCGTATACCCACAGCACATAGCAGCCGTCGGCCTTTGCCGGCCGGCCTTCGTAGGTCCCGATGTAGGTGCCGCCGCCAATTCGGCTCTGGGCGAACAGTCCCTTTCCGTGGATCGGGGACGGTGCCACGTAGATGAGATTGGGCGTGTGCATTGAACGGGCATCTCCATACCGAGTTTGGATGTGAGCGGCGCGATTATACGTCCTCTCCCCCCGCATTTGCAGCCGCATCATGGCTCCCCGGGTTTGCTGCGAGTATACTGCACCGATCGGGCGGGCCCGGCCCTCCCTGGGCATTTCGCTGCAAGAGACCATGAGCGAGCACAAGATCAAGTCCCTCAGCCCCGAGCAGGCTTGGGAGCTCACGCAGAAGGATCCGCGCTCGATTCTCATCGACGTGCGCTCCAACATGGAGTTCCTGTTCATTGGGCATCCCAAGGGGGCCATCAACATCCCCTGGATCGACGAGCCGGATTGGGTGATCAATCCGCACTTTGTCGCCGAGGTGCGCAAGGTGATCCTGGGCGGCATCAGTTGCGACGAGGAGGCGGGCTGCGCGCCGGTGATCCTGATCTGTCGCAGCGGCAAGCGCTCCCTGCACGCCGGTGAGAAGCTGATAGAGGAGGGCTTCACCAACGTCTACAACGTGCTCGAGGGATTCGAGGGCGAGCTGGACGAAAACCACCACCGTAGCAGCCTCGGCGGCTGGCGCTATCACGGCCTGCCGTGGGAACAGTGCTGAGGCCGGGCCCCCGGGCCCCTATGCGGCCGGCTCGGGCCCGCATCGCCATGATGACAGCCGTGTAGGATGAGCGGCCGCGCTCCACCGCTCAGCGACCGCGATCCCGGTGCCCGACCCGAATTGGGCTCAACGATCGCCCGCAACATCTGTGTGACGCCGATGTCCGCGCGCGGAGTGTGGGGGTCGGGGCAATTGCCGGGGGATATGTTATATTCAATCTAAATCGACTACCCGCCGGACCGTGGAGGGGCGCCAAACATGCAAGACGCGAGCTATGAGGAGCGTATGGCACTGACTCGCATTATCATCGGCATCCTGGACACCTGGGGGCTCAGGGACTCCGAGCAGGTTCGCACCCTGGGGCTCCCCGAGGGCACGCCGGCGCGGGTGGTGCGCCGCTGCCGCGGCGATACGGCGTTGCCCGATGACCCCGAGGTCCGGGAGCGTGTGGAGCACGTCGCGGGTATCGCCGAGGCCTTGCGCACCACCTTCCCGCGCAATGCCCACATGGGGCCGAGATGGATGCGCGAGCCCCACCGCCGTTTCGACAACCGCTCGCCGGTCCAGACCATCGTCGAGGATGGGTTGAGCGGGCTCATCGCCGTTCGCGCCCACCTGGACTGCGCCTTCGCCTGGGAGCGCAGCGAGTCCGCCGCAGGCTGAGCGATTCCCGCAGCCTCTTCCTGCGCTGCGCGGCAGTGCTGCGGATGCGCGCCGCGCGCCTGCGTTCCACCTTGAAGAAAACCATACTCGCGGTCGCTATCCTGCGTCGGGACACGACGCAACGGGGAGTGCGTCCCGCCGATGTTGGCCGCGATCACGTCGATCTTGACCCTGCTGCTCGGGATCAGCGTGCTGGTGACCGGCTATGGATTTCTGGGCACCCTCCTGGGGATCCGCGCCAGCGTGGAGCAGTTCAGTCCCGTGGCGATCGGCGTCATCATGTCCGCCTATTTTTTGGGCTTTGTCCTGGGCTGCTACGTGTGTCCCGGGCTGATTCAGCGCTTCGGGCACATCCGGGCCTACGCGGCCATGGCGGCAATCGCCTCGGTGTGCGTGCTGCTGCACGGCATGTGGGTGGACCCCCTGGGTTGGGCGCTGCTGCGCGTGGCCACCGGCGTGTGCATGGTGGGGCTCTACATGGTGATCGAGAGCTGGTTGAACGCCCAGACCGCTCACCAGCGCCGGGGCCGCGTCTTTGCCGTGTACATGGCCATCACCCTGCTCGCCGTAGGCGTCGGCCAGTACCTGATTTTGGTTTCCGATGTGTATACCCTGGAGGCCTTCGCCCTCGCGGCGATCCTGTTTTCCCTGGGCCTGGTGCCGGTGGCCCTCACCCGCGTGGTGGAGCCGCTGCCCATCGAGTCGCCCCATCTGGGGCTGCGCCATCTCTACCGGGTATCCCAGCTGGGTGTGGCGGGCACCGCGGCCTCGGGCCTGGCCAACGGAGCGTTTTTCGGTGTCGGCGCCGTGTTCGCCTACCGCATCGGCTTGTCCGAGGCGGAAATCGCCGGCTTCATGAGTGCCACCGTATTCGGCGGGGTGTTGCTGCAGTGGCCCGTCGGACACCGATCGGACCGCCACGACCGGCGTGCGGTGCTGGTGGTGGTGGCGTTTCTGGCGGCGGGGGCCGCGCTGCTCGCCCTGTTGGTGGCACGGGTCCTGCCCCCGGCACTGTTCCTGTTCGCCTTCGTCTATGGTGGGCTGGCGCTCTCGGTCTATCCCCTGTCCGTGGCTCACATGAACGATCATTTGGAGCCCGAGGGGGTGCTGGAGGCCACCAAGGGCCTGCTGCTGCTGTACGGCCTGGGGGCCGCCCTGGGTCCGGTGCTGGTGGGCGTATTGATGGAAGCGGTGGGACCGGGTAGCCTGCTGGGGTTCATGGCGCTCGTCCAGCTCCTGCTGGGCGCATTTGGTGTGGCCCGCATGCGCCACGCCCCGCCGGTCCCGATCGAAGAGCAGGCCGAATTCGTGGCCATGACGCGCACCTCGCCCGTGGCATTGGAGATGGATCCGCGTGCCGATCTGGAGCCGGAGCTGGATCTGGAGCAGGCGGACCGCGAATAGCTGCACCGAGGACCATCCCTTGTGACGGACCCCTCCACCGAGCCCCCCATCCGTGTTGCCGTGAGCAGTTGCCTGCTCGGCTACGAGGTGCGCTACGACGCCGGTCACAAGCACAGCGGCTATATCACCCAGACCCTGGGCCGCTATTTCGAGCTGGTGCCGTTCTGCCCGGAGATGGCCATCGGGCTGGGGACGCCGCGCCCGCCCATCCGCCTGGTGCGCGAGGGCGATGAGGTGCGGGCGGTGGGGGTGCGCGACCCCTCCCGGGACGTGACCGGAGCCTTGATCGCCTACGGCAACGAGGTGGCCGGGCAGATCGAGGAGTTCAGCGGCTACATCTTGAAGAAGGGCTCACCCAGCTGCGGCATGGAGCGGGTGAAGCGCTACTCCAGCCAGGGCATGCCCGTAGACAGCGGACCGGGGCTGTTCGCGCAAACGGTCATGGACGCCCTGCCCCTGCTGCCGGCGGAGGAAGAGGGGCGGCTGATGGACCCGGTGCTGCGCGAGAACTTCATCGAGCGTGTGTTTGTCTATCATCGCTGGCAGCAGCTGCTGGCCCGGGGGCTGACCGCGGGCGCGCTGGTGGATTTTCACACCGACCACAAGCTCAGCGTCCTGGCCCACGACGAGACCCGCTACCGCCACTTGGGCCACCTCGTCGCCGAGGCCGGCTCCAAGCCCCCGGCGCAAACCGCCCGGGCCTATGCGGCGGAGCTGATGGCCGCCCTCAAGCGCCCGGCCACCCGCAAGCGCCACGCCAACGTGCTGATGCACGTGGCCGGCTACCTCAAGGATCACCTGGGCGCCGAGGACAAGGCCGAGCTGCTGGACCTGATCGAGGCCTACCGCCTCGGCCACGTGCCGCTGATCGTGCCCATCACCCTGTTGAAGCACCACCTGCGGCGCCACCCCGACCCCTACATCGAGCGCCAGCACTATCTCAACCCGCACCCGCGGGAGCTGATGTTGAGGAACAGCCTGTAGGAAAAGGCAAAAGGCGAAAGGCGAGCATCACAACGCAAAGGCGCACACACGCAATAGGGCGGTTCGCCGAAGGCGAGCCGCCGGGTACCATGCCGGGATGCCTGCGGCAGCTTGCGCTGGCGCGCAAACCGCCCTACGGGCTACTTGCCACTTGATGCGGGAGCGATGTTCTTGTCGCGACAATCCGTCGATTCTCTTTGCGCTCTCTGCGCCTTTGCGGCCTCTGCGTTCTTCGACCGGCGTTGATCATGGCCCGCCGAGGAGCCCGAGTGGCGCTCACGTCCCCTCCCGCCACGAGGCCAGGTAGCGGCGCTGCGCTTCGGTGAGCGTGTCGATGCGAATGCCCATGGCCTCGAGCTTGAGCTGCGCCACCTCCCGGTCGATGGCTTCGGGGACCGGGTGTACGGCCGGCTCCAGGGCGTCGGCGTGGGCGGCGAGGTGGGCGGCCACCAGGGCCTGATTGGCGAAGCTCATGTCCATCACCGCCGCCGGGTGGCCCTCGGCGGCGGCGAGGTTGACCAGGCGCCCCTCGGCCAGCAGCCGCAGCTGGCGCCCGTCGCCCAGGCGGTATTCCTCCACGCCGGGGCGCGCCGCGCGTTTCTCGATGGCCAGGGACTCCAGGGCGGGGATGTTGATCTCCACGTTGAAGTGGCCCGAGTTGGCGAGCACGCATCCGTCCTTCATCACCTCCAGGTGAGGCCGGTCCACCACGTGCCGGTCGCCGGTAGCGGTGACCACGAAGTCCGATTCGCGCGCCGCCTCGATCAGGGGCATCACCCGAAAGCCGTCCATCGCGGCTTCCAGGGCCCGCAGCGGCTCCACTTCGACGACCACCACGTGGGCGCCGAGCCCCCGGGCGCGCATGGCGATGCCGCGCCCGCACCAGCCGTAGCCGACCACGGTGAACACCCGGCCGGCCAGCAGGATGTTGGTGGCGCGGATGATGCCGTCCAGGGTGCTCTGGCCGGTGCCGTAGCGGTTGTCGAACAGGTGCTTGGTGTGGGCGTCGTTGACGGCGATGATGGGGTAGCGCAGCGCCTCTTCCCGGGCCATGGCGCGCAGCCGGATGACCCCGGTGGTGGTCTCCTCGGTCCCGCCGATCAGCTCACCCAGCAGCTCGGTGCGGCCCTTGTGCAGCTCGCTCACCAGGTCGGCGCCGTCGTCCAGGGTGATCTGGGGCCGGTGATCCAGCGCCGCCTGGATGTGCCCATAGTAGGTCTCGGTGTCCTCGCCGCGCCGGGCGAACACCGGGATTTCATACCGGGCCACCAGCGCGGCGGCGACGTCGTCCTGGGTGCTCAGGGGGTTGCTGGCGCACAGCAAGACCTCGGCGCCGCCCGCGGCGAGCACCCGGGCCAGGTTCGCCGTCTCCGTGGTGATGTGCAGGCAACCGCTGACGCGGATGCCCTCCAGCGGGCGTCGGGTCTCGAAGCGCTCCATGAGGCGGCGCAGCACCGGCATCTCGCCCAGGGCCCAGTCGACGCGCCGCTCGCCGCCGCCGGCGAGCGCGATATCGGCGACATCGCCCCGCGCGCCCGTCTCGGTCACGGGGCGCCCCGGTGCCCGTCTATTCCTCACGATCCAACTCGTTCCAGGGGCCGTCCCAGTCCTCGGGGCGGATCGGTCTGTCGGAATCGCCCCTATCGTCGCGCTCGAGGTCGTCGAACGGGCCGGTCCAGTCCTCGGGGGGCGCGATGGGCTCGAGGTCCAGCTCGTACCAGGTGTCCAGGGTGAGCTCCTCGATCTCGCCGCCGAAGTACTGCACCTCCACCGTCTCCTCGTCCTCGTCGACGGCCACGACCTCCAGGGAGCGCCCTTGTGCATCCTTGTACCAGTTGCCCACGGTGGGTTCGTCGTCAATCGCCATGGTCGAGCTCCTTCAAGACGTCATCGAGTACGTGTACGGGTACCCGGATTCCGAAATCGGCGGCCAGGCGCGCCGCGGCCTGGTCGCGGGTGTGCGGCCGCTCGGTCGCGTCTGCCAGAAGACCCGAGATGTCTTCGATCATCGCCCAGGGATACACCACCCAGCGCCACTCGGTCATGCGCGCGGCGAAGTAATCGGGCGCCACCGCTGACACGGTCTTGTGGTGGAGCACGCCGATGCGCACGTCCCGGGGCTCGAATTGGCACACATGGTCGCGGCTCAGGCGCAGGGTATCCCCGGTATCCGATACGTCGTCGACGATCAGCACCGCCCGATCGCGCACGTCCACGCTCAGGGGCTCCGCCAGCCGCGCCTGCTTCTCCCTGTGCGTCCCTGCGGTATAGTGAACGATGCGAATGCTCGTCAACTCGGTCACGTACAGGTAGTCGCACAGGATGCGGGCCGGCACATAGCCGCCGCGGGCGATGGCGACGATGACCTCAGGCCGGCGGCCGCCGTCCCGGATGCGCCAGGCAAGGCGCCGGGTCAGCCGGTGCACGCGGTTCCACGAGACCACCTCGCACGGCACACGCATCGCCATCCATATCCTGCCCGCTGCGCAAGACCGCGATCTGCAGCGCCGAAAGGCGGCCGGGCCGCAGCTACCGCTACAGCATAACCCATGGCAATGCCGGTGCAACCGGGCGCAGGACGGTCTATCGGGGCTAGAGGCGCCGGTGGGTTTGGCGCCGTTCCGGGGGGCAGGTTGCGGCGGTGGGTTGCGCGCCGGATGAGGCCCTGCACGCGAGGTTGTCGAGAAACTCCCAGGTGCACTCGCGCCAGGAGTGTGCAAGGGCGTATGCCCGCGCGGCCGCCCCGTCGAGCTCCAGGGCCTTGAGCACGGCCTGGCGCAGATCCTCATCCAAGACACCGGTCACGCCGTCGTCGACCACATCGATCGGTCCGGTTACCGGATAGGCGGCGACCGGCACGCGGCAGAGCATCGCCTCGAGCAGGACCAGACCGAACGTGTCCGTGCGGCTGGGGAACACGAACATGTCGGCAGCGGCGAGCCAGCTCCTCGCCGTAGCGAAGTCCGGTGAAGCGGACGGCGGGGTATTTGGCGCGCAACGCGTCCAGGTCGGGGCCGTCGCTTGCCACGTACTTGGTGCCCGGCAGATCCAGGGCCAGGAACGCCTCGATGTTCTTTTCCACGGCGACCCGGCCCATGTACATGCTGATGGGCCGGGGGGCGTCCATGGCCTTCTCGTCCCGGGGTTGGAAAAGCTCGGTGTCCACGCCGCTCGACCACAGCACGACACTGCGAAATCCGTGCCGGCGCAGCTCCCGGCGCATCGATTCGTTAGCCACCATGGTACGCTCGGCCGCCGAGTGGAACCTGCGCAGGAGGCGGTAGGAGACACCGACCGGCATGGGGACGCGCAGGCGCACGTAACCCAGTCGCCGTCGTTGCAGTAGAGCGTACCGTCCAGCTCGGTCATCTCCGCGTGGTGGATGTGGCCGCACACCAGCCCGTCGACCCCGCGCCCGCTGGCCTCGTGTGCCACGGCCTGCTCGAAGGTGCGGATGTGGCGCACCGCGTTGCGGACGCGATGTTTCAGATCGGCGGCCAGAGACCAGTAGGGAAAGCCCAGGCGCCGCCGCAGGTGGTTGACCAGGCGATTGACGCAGAGCAGCAGGTCATAGGCCCGCGGCCCGAAATACTTGGTGAGACGCCCGCACTTGATGACGCTGTCGAACTGGTCGCCGTGCATCAAAAGCAGTCTTCGCCCGTCGGCCGTGGTGTGTACGTATTCAGCCCGCACCTCCACGTTGCCGAAGATCATCTGGTCGTAGTCTCGCAGCGGCTCGTCGTGATTTCCGGGCACGTAGACGACTTTGGTTCCGTTCTTGGCCTTTTCGAGCACGGCACGGATCGCGTTGCTGTGTTCTTGCAGCCAGAACGGGCCGCGTTTCCTGATCGACCATAGATCGGTGATGTCGCCGACCAGATACAGGTGCTCGGACTCAGTAGACTTGAGGAAATCGAGGAGGAAGTCGATCTTGCATTCCCGGGAGCCGAGATGAACGTTTGAGATCCAAATGGCGCGATACCCTAGCGGCCGCATCCGGTAGATTGGGCTCATGAACGGGTATCCCCGCTTGCCGACCTGGACGGGAGTGTGCCGGGCTTCTATTACACGGCGGATACGTACGGTTTACAGTTGAGTGACACGGCCGGCCTGGGGCCTGGTCGTGCGAAGGGAAAGCGAAAAATGCTCGTGGCCGGCATCGGCCCCGGTGATCGGCTCCGGCCCGGGCGGGCCGCGCTTGTGCGCCGGGAGAATCTAAGCTGAAATTGTGGGAAACAGTGAGGGGATAACGATGGCCGCAGTTACCCGACTGGTGCTGGATGTCTTGAAGCCCCACCATCCGAGCGTAATCGAGTTCGCCAAGGCTTTGTGCGAAGAGGCCCGCGATGCCCGGGTCTCCGTGGTGGTGGAGGAGCGCGACGAGAAGACCGAGAGCCTGGCGGTCATCGTCGAAGGAGCCGATGTCCAGATCGACGTCCTCAGCCAGCTCATCTCGGGATTGGGCGGGTCGGTGCACAGCATTGACGAGGTCCAGGTGGAGGCCTCGCCCGGCGGCCAGTGATCGGGGGGCCACAACAACGGGGCGTAGCGACCGCGATCCCGGTGAGAAATGGGGGCTAGAGGCGCGTCTCGCACCCTGCGGGTCCAATGGCTATCGTCGCTCAAATCCGGGATCTGTTTCGGCTGACCCGCTCCCAGGGCATCGCCCGGCGCTATTTCATCACCAACGGTTTCGACGGGGCGCTCACCATGCTGGGACTGACCATGGGGTTCTACGTCAGCGGCGGGGTGGCACCGGCGATCGCGGTCAGCGCTTGCGCGGGGGCGGCGATCGCCCTGGGGATGAGCGGGGTGACCAGCGCCTACGTGAGCGAGGCGGCCGAGCGGCGGCGCGAGCTGCGCGACCTGCAGGGAGCCATGGTGGCCGATCTCGGCGAGTCGACTCACGCCCGCGCGGCGCGCCTGGTGCCGTTTCTGATCGCATTCGTAAATGGTTTCGCACCGCTGGTGATCTCGGCAGTGGTGATCCTGCCCCTGTGGCTCGCGGCCATGGGAGTGGGCCTTCCGGGAGACCCCTTGGAGCTGGCCATCGGGCTGGCGTTCGCGATGATCTTCCTGCTGGGGGTGTTCTTGGGGCGCATCTCCGGGACGTTCTGGTTGTGGACGGGCCTGCGCACCGTACTCATCGGGCTGGTCACGGCCTCGATCATCTTGGTGCTGGATATCTAGCCCGGATATCTCGCCGGGCAAAGGCATGCGAGACCACGCTATGGAAACGCCCCTCTTTCAAGACCGCCAGCGGGTGAGCGCGCGGGCGCTGTTCATCGGACAGCGCCTGGAGACGCGCGCACTGGAGCAGGCGCGCCGCCTGGCCACCCTGCCGCTGACGGTCGACGTCGGAGCGGCCGGGTGCGCGGTGCTGTTTCGCTACGGCGCCGTGGTGTTCTTCGGGGCCAGCCCCGCGGAGCAGACAGCCTTCCTGGCAGACCTCGCCTCCCTGGTCGTCGAGCCTTTTGATCGCCCTGAGTCCGAGGCGATCGACATCGTCTGCGACGCCGAGCAGCCCGAGCACGTGGAGCAAAGCGAGATCGTCCTGCACAAGTTCAGCATCGAGCGCTTGCAGCTCGTGGCCGACGTGCTCGCCAAGAGCGCCGTCCTGTCGCACTACGAGGGCACGGTGGGGCAGAGCTTCGATCGCATCGAGCCGCTGGCGGCGACCCTGCAGCGCGGCGGCAAGGGCAGCAACCAGGCTAGGGAGCTGCTGCGCCACATCGGCGACACCCTTTCCACCCACGGCAAGATGGTCGGGCGCGTGGAGATCCAGGAAAAACCGGAGCTGCTGTGGGAGCATCCGGAGCTGGAGCGCCTGTATCTGCGCCTCGAGGACGAATACGAGCTCCAGGAGCGGCACCGGGCCCTGGAGCGCAAGCTCGAGCTGATCGGCCGCACCGCCGAGACACTGCTGGGCCTGCTGCATCACCGGCGCAGCCTGCGCGTGGAGTGGTACATCGTGATCCTGATCGTGGTAGAGGTGCTGCTTACGCTCTACGAGATGTTCTTCGCGCATCCCGGCTGAGCCCTGCGCTGTCACCGAGAATTCATCTCCCCTTCACGACTGTTTCATCGTATACGGCGCATTGTACCGGCCATGGGCTGCGTGGATCGGTGCCACGGACCAGACCAAGGAGATCTTCATATTCCGCTACACGGACGGCGTTGAGCTGTCGCTGTGCCTGCTGCTCAACCGTTTGTGCGAGCGCCGGCGTATCGAACGCCTGTTGGCCGCGGTCAGTCGTCTGGGCAACGGGATGTTTTGGTACACGCTTATGGCTGTGGTGCCGCTCGTCCTTGGCCGGCAGGCGCTGCAGGCCTCCGTGCACATGGCGCTGATCGGGGCGGCCGGAGTCATCGTCCACAAGCTCCTAAAATCCACCATGGTGCGCGAGCGCCCGTTTGTTGCCCATCACGCCATCCACCGCGGCACCGTGCCGTTGGACCTATGCAGTTTTCCCTCGGGGCACACCCTGCACGCCGTGGCCTTCAGCATCGTTGCCGTGTCCTACTATCCGACGCTGATCTGGGTGGTCGGTCCCTTTTCGGCCATGGTCGCGCTGTCACGGGTGGTGCTCGGTCTTCGCTATCCCACCGACGTGGTCGCAGGTGGCGCCATCGGTGTTGCGCTCGCCTATGCCAGCTTTTTGTTGTAGCCGAATGGCTCGCGCAATTGACGCTCCGCAGGCGTCCGCCGGACGCCCGGGCGGGCAGGGGGACCGTGCGCTGCACGGGCTCATGATCTCCGACGTCTACTTCTTCCGTATCAACGGGGTGTCCACTTCCATTGAGACCTTTCGTCGCACCTTGGTCAAAACAGGACATCACGTCACCGTGATGGCACCGCGTTGCGGAGGTGACGAACAGCGGTGCGATTGGCTGATACGCATCGCTTCGCGCGGTGTGCCCGTCCACCTGTTCGTGTTCGCCTCGCGCACCGAGACCCAGGGCCTGGTCCTGCTGGAGGCGATGGCACTGGGCGTACCCGTGGTCTCGACCGCGGTCGCGGGCGCGCGGGATATCGTCGGACCCGAACAGGGCGCCGTGGTGGCCCGCGAGGACGTCGAGGATTTTGCCGCCAAGGTGGGTTCCTTGCTGCGCGATCCCGCGCGGCGGCGCCGGCTCGGCGAGCAGGGACGGCGCTTCGCCCGCACCTGGCCCCCGGGGACGATGGCGCAGCGCCTGCTTCGGTTCTATGGCGAGATCGCCCGGCGTGCCAAGCGCCGCCGCCTGGCCGGCCCCGAACCGCAAATTGGCCGCCCGGCGATGATGCTAGTATCCCAGCCTTGGCTCTAGCCCATGCCCAACGCCCCTGCAAGCATCGGAGCCTCACACTTTGCTCCGAGGAGGCAGGATTCGCGCCGCCGGACCTCGATGCCCCGGCCGGCGCCCCGCTGGCCTGTCCCGAATGCGTCGCCGCGTTGGCGGGCCTGGACTGGCGCCGCGCGGCCGGCGTCGCCCGCCTGTTCATCGAGATCGAGGGGGTTTATCCCCACGAGGCCGCGCCGAGCGCCCCGCTCTTGGAGGCCCTGCGACGCGCGAGCGGCGTGGCTTGGGACTACTTCTACGCCCGCGCCTGAGCCCCCCGGGCCCGCCAAGCCCTGGGCTACACTTGATCTTGTAGACCCCGCCCCGACCGTGTGGCGGCGGGTATCCGTGAAGCCATGTGCTAGTCCGCATATCTCACCGGGCGGCCAACGGTTGGCTCGCAACATCCTGAAACGCAAAAGGAATTAGACATGTTGTCCTCGAATGGGGCAATGATACACTGTTTTCGCCGTTGGCCTATCACGGTTGAGGCTTGTCTTCGCGCCCGTAGGCTTGCTCTTCGGTTTTGTACAGGACGTACCTATGCCGCGAAGCACCGGGATGTGCGTGAGCGGCCAAGTGGTAGCTACGCCTACCACTTTCGCTCCAGAGCGGCGCCTGCGAACGCGAATTCGGCGCCTGCTCGCGCGATCCCGGTGAGATATGCGGGCTAGAGACGGATCATCACCACCTCGCGAAAAGGAGCGCAATGAGCGGTATAAGCCCCCTGCGGTCCGAACGGCTGGTCAATCGTTGTGACCCCGGACAGTTTTCCTTCGAGACGACCGCCGAGCTGGAGGACCTTTCGGAGATCGTCGGCCAGGCGCGCGCCCTGGACGCCCTGCGCTTCGGCGTGGGCGTTCAGCGTGAAGGCTACAACCTGTACGTGCTCGGCCCCCCGGGCATCGGCAAGCACACCGTGGTGCGCCAGCACCTCGAGCGTCAGGCCGAAGGCGGCGAGGTCCCGCCCGACTGGTGCTACGTCAACAACTTCGAACAGCCCCACAAGCCGAACGTCTTGAAGCTGCCGGCCGGGCGCGGGCGCCAGCTGTACGAGGACATGGAGCACTTCGTCGACGAGCTGGGCACCGCCCTGCGCGTGGCCTTCGAGGCCGAGGAGTACCAGAGCCGCGTCCAGGAGGTGGAGGAGGGCCTCAAGGAAAAGCGCGAGAAGGCCTTCGGCGAGCTGGCCGCGGAGGCGGAGCGCCACGGCATCACGCTGGTGCGCACCCCCGGCGGGTTCGCCTTCGCGCCGGTAAAGGAAGGCGAGGTCCTCGGCCCCGACGAGTTCGAGAAGCTCTCCGACGAGGAGCGCTCGCGCATCGAGCAGGTGGTCTCCGCCCTTCAGGACAGGCTGGCCACGATCTTTCGCCAGATGCCCCAGTGGCAGCGCGAGGCGCGCGAGAGGCTAAAAGGGCTCAATCGGGAGGTGGCCATGTTCGCCGTCGGCCACCTCATCGAGGATGTGAAGACGAAATACGCCGACCTTGCCCCGGTGCTCGAATATCTGGACGCCGTCGAGCACGATGTGGTCGACAACGTAGATCAGCTCATCGGCCAGGAGGAGTCGCGCACCGCCGCCGGCTCGTCCGCCGAGCGCAGGCAAGCCCAGGCGCAGCTCTTTCGCCGCTACAAGGTGAACCTGCTCGTGGACCACGCCGAATCCAGGGGCACTCCGGTCGTCTACGAAGACCTGCCCACCTACCAGAACCTGATCGGCGCCATCGAGCACTTGGCCCAGATGGGCACCCTGGTGACGGACTTCTTGCTGATCCGCTCCGGCGCCCTGCATCGAGCCAACGGCGGCTATTTGATCCTCGATGTACGCAAGGTGTTGCTGCAGCCCTTTGCGTGGGAGGGGCTGAAGCGCGCCCTGAACGCGGGAGAGGTCCGCATCCAGTCGCTGCACCAGATATTCAGCCTTATCAGCACGGTGAGCCTAGAGCCGGAGCCGATCCCCCTGGATGTCAAGGTGGTGCTGATGGGAGACCGCCTGCTCTACTATCTGCTCTGCGAGTACGATCCGGAGTTCGGCGAGCTGTTCAAGGTGGCCGCCGATTTCGAGGACCGTGTCGAGGCCAGCGCCGACAACTACCAGCTCTACGCCCAGCTCATCGCCACGCTGGCCCGCAAGGAAGGGCTGCTGCCCTTTCACCGTGACGGCGTGGCGCGGGTCATCGACCGCGCCGCGCGCATCGTGGAGGACTCCGAGCGGCTGTCTACCCATATGCTCAGCGTCGCCGATCTTGTGCGCGAATCCGACTACTGGGCACGAACCAGCGGCCACGACGCGGTGCGCCGCGAGGACGTACAGCACGCAATCGACATGCAGGTCTATCGCGCCGAGCGCGTGCGCGCCCGGATCTACGAGGAGATCCAGCGGGACACCATACTGATCGATACCGACGGCGAGAAGGTCGGTCAATTGAACGGGCTGTCGGTGATCACCCTGGGCAATTTCTCGTTCGGTCAGCCCAGCCGCATCACTGCGACGGCGCGGCTGGGAGAGGGAGAGGTCGTGGACATCGAGCGCGAGGTGGAGCTCGGAGGCGCCATCCACTCCAAGGGCGTAATGATCCTGTCCTCCTTTCTGGCCTCGCGCTACGCGGTCAATCGTCCGCTCTCACTCAAGGCCAGCCTGGTGTTCGAACAGTCATACGGGATGGTGGAGGGTGACAGCGCGTCGACGGCCGAGCTGTGCTCCCTGTTGTCGGTGCTGGCCCAGGTCCCCGTTCGCCAGGGCCTGGCCGTGACGGGGTCGGTCAATCAACACGGGGACGTGCAGGCCATCGGAGGCGTCAACGAGAAGATCGAGGGCTTCTTCGACGTGTGTCGGGCGCGCGGTCTGGACGGCACGCAAGGTGTGTTGATCCCGGACTCCAACGTCAAGCACCTGATGCTGCGAGAGGACGTGGTGTCCACGGTGGCCGAGGGGAGCTTTCACGTCTACCCCGTGCGCACGGTCGATCAGGCGATCGAGCTGCTCACCGGGGTGCCCGCGGGCGAGCGCGACCCGCAGGGCAACTACCCCAAGGGCACGATCAACCAGCGCGTGGAGGCCAGACTCATCGAGCTCGCCGACTATCGCCAGGAGTACATTCGCGCGGGGCGGGAGCTGCTCGGCCATGACTGAGGAGGAGCCGCGGCAGGAGGTCCAGATCCGCCGCATCCTGGTGGCCCTGGACCCGTCGCTGCACAGCCGGGCCGCCCTGGAGTCGGCCGCCGAGCTGGCCGCGCGGCTGCGCGCGGAGCTCTCCGCGCTGTTCGTGGAAGACATCAACCTCATGCGCCTGGCCGCGCTGCCGTTTGCCCGGGAGATGTTCTTCGGCTCCGTGACCGGACGGCGCCTCGATCTGGCGAGTATGGAGCATTCCCTGCGCGGCCAGGCCGGGCGCCTGCGCAGGCTGCTGGAGGCGGTGGCCGGGGCCCGCCGCGTCCAATGGGCCTTCGAGGTGGCGCGGGGCAACGTCACCGCCGAGCTGGTGGCGCGCAGCTCGGGGTACGACCTGCTGATTCTCGGCCGGCTCGGCTCGACGCCCGGCAGGCCCCGGGAGATAGGATCGACGGCCCGGGCGCTGATCGCGCGTTCCTCCTGTGCCGTGTTGCTGCTGGAGCATGGCCACGTCGTCGAGCGCCCCGTGGCCGTGCTCTACGACGGGACCGAGCCCGGTCGCCGCGCCCTGGCGATGGCCGCGCAGCTCGCCGAGCGCGATGAGCACAACCTGGTGGTCCTGATCCCGCCGCTGGACCCGGAGCGCGCCCGTGCCGTCGAGCAGCAGGCCATGGACCTGCTGGGGGCGCGCGGCATCCATCCGCGCGTGCGGCGACTGCGGGCCGACAGCGCGCACGCGCTGGTGGAGGCGCTGCATGCCGAGGTGGGCAGGGTGTTGGTGCTGGGTGCGGGGGAGGGCGCCGCGGGCCGCCGGCGCATGGAGGTGTTGAGCACGGCGGATTTCCCGGTGGTGGTGGTGCGCGCCCCAGGCGAGGAGGCGGCGAAGCGGGCTCGGCACTAGCCCGCATATCTCACCGGGCGGCCAACGGCTGCCTCGCAACATCCTGAAGTGCACGAGGAATCAGTTGCGTCCAGCCCTGCGGGCCTTGACGCAACCTACGCCTTTGCTTATGCCGCGAAGCACAGGGATGTGCGCGAGCGGCCAAGAGGAAACATACAAGCGGCGATCTCGCCGCGACCAACCAACCGGCAATCTT
>JABAHQ010002116.1_pt1 | contig 47138 bp, 35 predicted proteins | sample 7062091 | NCBI WGS metagenome assembly JABAHQ01 (sample SAMN14534359, study PRJNA622989) | marine sediment metagenome | biome: marine biome [ENVO:00000428]; feature: marine pelagic biome [ENVO:01000023]; material: deep marine sediment [ENVO:00002113] | place: India: Gulf of Kutch | collected... | reverse complement strand
GCGTGGTGCTCCCCATCCTGCTGCGCTACGAGCTGCTCCAGCTCGTCCGGGACCGCCGAACGATCCTGATCGCGGTGGTGGCTCCCCTGGTCCTCTTCCCCCTCCTCATCTTTCTCATGCGCTGGACCGAGGAGAGGCGCGAAGAGGCGCTGGAGGAGACCCTCTACGAATACGCGGTCACCGGCCCCGCCGCCGACACGGGACGTGTCCTGGTGCGGGAAGCCCTGGCGCTCCCCGAGGAGTCGCAGGGGCCCGGGGGGGGCGAGCCCGGCAGCGGTCCGGGAGCGGACGACCGGGGTCCGGTGATCGTCGGGCCCGACGACCCGGGATCTGCTCCGGGACCGGTTCGATTCGCGGAGCGCCTCCACCCCGATCCCGATTCTCTCCTCCGGGCCGGCGACCTCCACGTGGTGGTGCGCGCCCTCGGCCCCGAGGCCTCGGACTCCCTCGCCCCGGTGCCGGGCCTCGTCCTCTCCTACCGTGCCTCCAGCAGCCTGTCCCGGACCGCCGCGGAGCGCCTCTCGGAACGCCTCCAGCGGCTGCGGAATCGGCGCCGCCAGGAGCGCTTCCAGGCCGGAGGATTTCCCGTCGACCTGGATCGGGTGGCCCCGATCGAAGCCGTGTCCCTGGCCACGCCCCGGGAGGAGGCGGGGAGCGATCTTGCCCTGTTCCTGACGCCCCTGGTGGTCATGCTCATGCTCGGCGGTGGGACGATCGTCGCCGCCGACGCGATCTCGGGAGAGAAGGAGCGGGGGACCCTGGAGACCCTCCTGACGTCGGCGGTGCGCCGGAGCGAGATCGTGGGCGCCAAGCTGCTCTCGATCGTCGCCGTGGGGGTCGTCGTCACGGTGGTGAACCTGGCGAACCTGCTGCTCTACGTGGTCGTGGGGGTCCTGGAGCTCCCCGAGGGCTTCGCGGCGAGCCTGCCGCCCGAGACCCTCCTCCTCCTCCTGGTGCTCTACGCGCCGATCGCCCTGCTGGTGGCCAGCGTGCTCCTCCTCCTCTCCGGCTTCGCGGGGAGCTACAAAGAATACCAGATCTACGCCCTCCCCGTCACCGTCCTCTTCCTCGTGCCCGCGGCGGCGGCGGCGCTTCCGGGGATCGATCTCCGGTCGTTCGTCTCCGTCGTGCCGCTGGCCGGGGTGAGCGTGGGGGTCAAGGAGGTCCTCACGGGGGAATACGACTGGGCGCTCCTGGCCGTCGCCTTCGTCTCCACCACGGGAGCCGCCGCCTGGGGGGCGCGGCTCACCGGCCGATTCCTCTCCACGGAGCGCCTCGTCACGTCGGCGGAGATCGACGCCGCCGAGCTGTGGGGGGGCTCGGCCCTCTTCCCGCGCCACGTCCTGCGGTGGTTCGGGCTCCTCTGGGTCGCCCTGGTCCTCCTCTCCCTCTGGTGGGGGGGCGCCCTGGGCGTCCGGGGGCAGGTGCTGCTGAACGTGGTCGGACTCTTCCTCGGCGGATCGATCCTCATGATCCGGCGCTACCGGCTCGACGTGCGGAGGACTCTGGCGCTCCGGGGGCCCCATCCCGCGGTCTGGGTCGCCGTGCTCGTGGGTGCGCCCTCGGCGCTCCTCAGCGGATCGGCGATCTTCCGGGTGGCCGAGCTCGTCTTCCCGGTGCCCCAGAGGGTGATCGAGGCGTTCAGCCAGTATCTCCTCCCCGGGGACCTGCCGCTCTGGCAGGTCCTCTTCTTCCTCGCGCTCCTGCCGGCGATCTGCGAGGAGATCGCGTTCCGGGGCGTCCTCCTCTACGGACTCCGGCGGAAGCTGGGGTACGTGGGTCTGGCCCTGACGGTGGGCGCGATCTTCGGGCTCTTCCACGTGCAGCTCTTCCGCCTGATCCCCACGGCGTACCTGGGGGTGATCCTCACCGCGGTCGTCCTCCTCTCGGGCTCGATCTACCCGGCGATGCTCTGGCACGCCCTGAACAACGCCGCGGGCCTCCTCGCCGCGGAGCAGGGCGTGCGTCTCACCGACGCCACGCCCGAGCTGATCGTCGTGGGCTTCGCCGGACTCGCGCTGGCGCTCTGGGTCCTCTGGCGGACGCGACGACCCTACCCGGAGGTGGGAGAGGACCGCGGGGCCCGTCTGTGGGGATCGTGAGGGGCCCCATGCGCCCCTGCGTCCGTGGTCCGGCGACCGTTCTCCTCACGGCGGTCCTGGCGGCTCTCCTCTCCGGCGGGTCGGCCGCCGCTGCCGCGCTGCGGGCCGAGCAGGACCCGTTCTTCTCGAGCGAGGAGCCGGCGCCGCTGACCCTGGAGACAGACCTCACGGCGATCGAGACGGGGCGTCTGGCCCGGGACGACCCCCCGCTCCGCCCCGGCATCCTCCGCTATCTGGGACCGGGCGAGGACACGGTGACGAGGACGGTGGAGGTGATGCGTCGGGGGAACTCCCGCCGCTACCTCTGCGACTTCCCGCCCCTCCTCATCCGCATTCCGGAGGGGTCCGCCACCGGCGTCGTCTTCGGCGACCAGGAAGCCCTCTACCACGTGGGCCACTGCCAGAACCGCCGTCCCGGCTTCGACGCCTACGCCCTGAAGGAATACCTGGCCTACCGGCTCTGGTCCCGGGTCGGCGAGTTCGCCCTCCGTGCCCGCCCGGCCCGGATCACCTATGTGGACACGGGGGGCGACGTGGGGGCGGGCACGCGGTGGGCGTTCCTCGTCGAGGACCGGAGCCGGCTGGCCCGGCGCGCCGGAGGGACCTTCGTGGACGACTCGGCGGCGGACCCGGCCCGGGTCTCGGTCCGGGAGGCGACGCTCCTGGCCGTCTTCCAGTACATGATCGGCAACACGGATTGGAGCATCGAGACCATGCACAACGTCATGTTCCTGCGGACGGGGGACGGGATCCTGCACCCCGTCCCCTTCGACTTCGACTTCTCGGGGCTGGTGAATGCCCCCTACGCCCGCCCGCGTCAGGACCTGGGCCTGGGCTCGGTGCGGGAGCGGGCCTTCGTGGGGACCTGCCGGGCCGGGGCCGACGTCCCGGCGGCCCTCGCCCGCTTCCGGGGGGCGCGCCGGCGCCTCCTGGCCACGGTGGATCGGGTCCCCGGCCTGGACCCCGACGAACGGGCCGACGCCCGGGCCTACCTGGAGTCGTTCTACGAGCTCCTGGAGGATCCCGGGGCCGTGCGTCGGGAGATCGTGGAGGCGTGTCGGTGAGGGTCCGGGGCGGGACCGTCGCCACGCTCCTCGTCCTGGCCGCTCCCCTCGCCGCCCAGAGCGACGTCGCCTTCCCAGCCGACGTCCACGAAGCCCGGCGGGCCCGCCTCTTCGAGGCCGGCGGCGGCGCTCCCGTCATCGTCGCCGGGGAGGAGATGATCCGCCACGGCGGGCTCGAGCGCCAGGACCCGAACTTCTGGTATCTGACGGGAGTCGAGTCGCCCTACGCCCTCCTCGTCCTGACCCCGGTCCCGGGGGGTGGGCGCCGGGAGGTGCTCTTCGTTCCCGACTCCTTCCAGTTCGCCGGGGCCCAGTATCCCCACCCCGACCCCCGCTTCCGACGCGCCCCCTGGAATCGCCCGATCCGTCGCCTGGCGCCGGGGTCGGGGTCGGCCGCCGCCGTGGGCGTGGACGAGGTCCGTCCCCTGGGCGCCTTCGCCGAGGGTGCGGCGGGGCTGGTGGGAGGCAGCGAGGAGGTCTGGTTCACGAGTCCGCGGGGGGCGGCGTATCTTCCCCCCGGCCTGGGCGAGGCGCCGCCGTCGGACGGGGGGATGCGGCGGGGCGTCGCCCGACTCCTCCCGGGGGCCCGGCTTCGCGACGCCGGCCCCCTCGTCGAGGGCCTCCGCCGGATCAAGGATCGCCACGAGATCGACGCCCTCCGCAACGCCGCCCGGGTCAGCGTGGAGGGGATGAAGGAGCTCATGCGGGCCGCCCGGCCCGGGATGAACGACCTGGAGGCGGCGGGGATCATGGAGTACGTCTGGAAGGCGATGGGCTCCCCCCGGGCCTCCTTCGCGCCGATCGTGGCTTCCGGACCCGCCGCGGTCTCCCTCTACACCCTCCGCTCCGAGAACTACAACCACACCGACCGGGTGATGGAGGCGGGCGACCTCCTGTACGTGGACTACGGGGCGGCGGAGTGGCGCATGTACGCCTCGGATCTCTGCCGCACCTTCCCGGTCTCGGGGCGCTTCACCGCGGAGCAGCGCCGGCTCTACGAGGTGGTTCTCGAAGCCCAGGACTCGGCCCTGGCGCGGATCGGCCCCGGGGTGGAGCCGGTCGAGGTGATCCGGGCCGCGGCCCGGGTCTACCGGGCCCGCGGCTTCGACGAGCGGGAAGACCCGACGCGGATCGGTGTGGACCGCGTCTGGGGCGTCATGCCCTCGCCCACCTACTGGCTCACGCCGGAGGCGAGCTTCACCGACTACAGCGGGGCCCGGGGCACGGGGGTGCGGGATCTGGGGCACCACATCGGCCTGGAGGCCCTGGACGGTCGCGACTGGTCGGGCACCCTGGAGCCCGGGATGGTCTTCACCGTGGAGCCCAAGCTCTACGTGCCGGAGGCTGGTATCGCCATCATGATCGAGGACATGATCGTCGTCACCGAGGACGGCCACGAGAACCTCTCGGCCGGCCTGGCCCGGACCGTGGAGGAGATCGAAGCGCTCATGGCCGAGGAGCCGCGCTGGGTCCGGCCGCGCCGGTGAGCCCGCGCGAATCGCCGCCGGTCGCGCCCCATCCGGCCCGCGTCGCCCTACCTCAGCCCCCCACGCGAAAGCCCACCGCTCCCATGAGGGGAATCCCGGGGCGGTCGAATCCCGTGAGGTACTCCGCGTCCAGGAGATTTTCGATCCGGCCGTAGAGGCTCACCCCCTCGCGGACGCGGTAGCTTCCATACAGGTCCAGGAGCGTGTAGCCGTCCACCTCCACGCGCTGGCCGCTGAAGCGCTCGGTGAGGACGGTCTGAGACCCGATCCGGCTCGCCCGCAGGCGAACCGAGAGGCGGGAGAGGGGCTCGACCTCCACGAAGGCGCTGGCCGTGTGGTCGGGCCGAAAGGGCAGCTCCTCACCGTCGGGAAACTCGTCGCCGTTCAGTCCCTCGTTGTCCAGGATCGCGGTGTCGATCCACGAGCCGGTGAAGCCGAGCCGAAGTCCGTCCCGGGGACGCGCCCGCACGCTCCACTCCAGACCGCGGGCCTCGCTCGCTCCGATGTTCATGTTCACCGAACGATCTTCACCCTCGGGTAGGATGTTCCGGATCAGGTTCTCGAAGTCCTGGTCGAAGTAGGTGAGCCCCAGGCTCACCCGCCCCGCGGCGAGGGTGACGTCCGCGCCGCCCTCCCAGCTCTCGCTTCGCTCGGGCTCGATGTCGGGATTCGCGCGAATGAAGGGATTCTCCTGGAACTGCTGACGGAGGTCCGGCGCCTTGTAGGCCTGACCCCACGCACCGCGGAGGGCGAGCACGTCGGGAACGACCTCCACCACCGCGCTCGCCCGGGGCGTGAACTCCAGCTCGAGACCCTGGAAGCTCTCGAGCCGGAGCCCGGCGAGCAGGCTCGTCCGGGGCAGGAGCTCGCTGAAGAGCTCGGCGAAGCCCGCCCGCCGATTCCGGTCGAAGCTCGCTTCGCTCTCGAAGTCGCCGCTCACGATCTCGGTCAGCTCCTCCCGCTCCCAACGGGCTCCGTAGGTGAACGCAGTCCGCGCGGTGGAGAGGTATTCGCCCAGCTCCACCCTGCCCTGGTACTCCACGCCGGGGCGCAGGAGGTCGCTGTCGAAGTCCAGGTTGAAGTTCGCGACGAAGATCCCGTCCGGGGCCGTGAACTCGTCCACCCGGTCGGCGAAGAAGAAGTCCTCCTTGTAGAGCGTGCCCCGGAGGGTGTGGGTCCAGCGGGAGGTCGGGGCGTACCGGGCCTCCACGGACCCGATCCAGCGCTGCCGGTCGTTCTCCTGGTTCGGGTCGAGAGGCACCCGGGTCGCCCCCGCGTCCCTCACGGGGAGGTTCGAGTCGTAGGTCACGAAGCGGAAGGTCCCGTTCAGACTCCAGTCGTCGGAGGGAAGAGCGTCGAGGCGGAGAGAGGCGTCGGTGCTCCGGGTATCGTGGGCCACATCGAAGATCCCCCGGTCGTAGGCCGCTCCAAGGCCCGCGGAATACCGGAACGATTCCGTGCCGCCGGACGCCGTCACGTTCCCCCTCAGGGATCCGCCGTTCTCGATGGCGCCGCCGCCCTCACCCCGGAATTCCCAGCGTGTGGGGCCGGGGCGGCCCCGGGGGGTGATGAAGTTCACGACGCCGCTGACGGCGGAGGACCCGTAGAGCGCGCTCTGGGGTCCCCGGGCCACCTCGACCCGCTCCACGTGGCTCAGGGCGAGGCCCTGGAAGTCGAAGAACCCTCCGTTCTGGTTCACCCGTACGCCGTCCATGAGGATCTGGGTGAAGACTTCCTCGCCTCCCCGGAGGCGTACTATCGTGGGGCCGCCCGGCCCGACGGACTCGTCGACGAAGCTGCCGGGAAGGTCTCGGAGGATGTCGGCGGCGTGGAGTCGCGGCTCCGACCTCAGCTCGCCGGCGGTCACGACCGAGAGGGCGAACCCGAGGTCGTCCGGGGAGACGGGGACGCCGGTGCCCGTCACCACCAGGGGCGGAAGATCCACCACCTCGGAGGTGTCGGGCAGGGCGCCGGCGCTATCGGCCTCCTGGGCGGCCAGGCCTCCGGCGACGAAGACGATGACGAAAAGGAGAGAGAGGTTTGGGACGAACGGGAAACGGCGCATGAGCGATCCTCGGGTACGGGGTCCGAATTCGAGCTCGACGGGTTGGGGTCCTGTCGGCGGGCTCTTCGCCGCCAACGTGCTCTTCGGCGCCGGGCTCTATGCCCACGCCTTCCTGTACAACTTCTACCTGGACGCTCTGGGCTTGCCCGAGGGCGTCATGGGTCTGGCCGCCTCCTTCCTGACCGCCGGAGGGCTCGCGGCCCTGGTGCCCACCGGCGTCCTCGTCGACCGGAGGGGCACGCGGGTGGCGTACGGCGCCTCGGCGCTCCTGGGCGCGGCGGGACTCGCCGCGGGGGCGCTCGTCCGCGAGCCCCTGGCGATCTACCTGGCGGCCTTCGCCGGAGGCGCGGGGACCGCAGGCTGGCGGGTCTCCATGGGCCCGGCCGTGATGCAACTCACCGATCCCTCCATACGTTCCCGAGCCTTCTCCTGGAACGTGGCCCTCCTGGTGGGCTCGGGCGCGTTCTGGGTGGGCGCCGCCGGTCAGGTGCCCGTCTGCATCCAGGAGGGCCTGGGGGTGAGCCGTCTCACGGGGCTCCGGGTCGGGCTCGTGGCGGGAGCCGTGGGCACGGCGCTCGCCGGGGCGGTCTTCGTCCTGCTCCCGGGGCTGGACGGGCGGCGTCGGAGGCCCGTGCGTGGCACCGAACGGACGGCGAGTCGAGGGATCCTGGACGGGCTCCGGATCCCGGTGCACCTCGGCCTGGTGGTGGCCCTGGTCGCGCTCTGGATGACCGCCGGCGGCCTGGTGATCCCCTTCTTCAACCTCTACTTCCTCCGGGTCCACGCCCTCCCGGTGGATCAGATCGGCTGGCTCTTCGCCGGGGTTCAGGTCGTCACGGCCCTGGTCCTCTTCGGAAGCGGCTCGATCGCGGACCGGGCCGGCACCCGACCGACCCTCTTCGTCTGGATCCTTCTCTTCGCCCCCGCCCTCTGGGGGCTCGCCCTGGTCGGCACCCTGGCCCTGGCCACCGTCCTCTACCTGATCCAGAACCTGGTGCCGCCGGCCACCAATCCCCTGATCGACCAGATCCTCCTGGAGGAGGTGCCCGAGGAGCGCCAGGGCGCCATCTCGAGCTGGCGGAACGGCGCCACGGAGATCAGCGGCCTGGTCGGCTCGGCCGCCGGCGGCTTCGTGCTGGAGGCCACGGGTTTCGCCGTTCTCCTGGGGAGCGCCGGGGCCGTGGGGCTGGTCGGGGCCGTGGCCCTCGTCCTCGCCCTCCGCCGCTCCCGGTCCGAAGGGGTGGCCCCGGTGGCCAGGGGTGAATCCGGCGCCGGCGGGACGGGCGGCGGACCCAGCGTCGAACCGGCTCTCCGTCGGTCGGAAGAGGGGAGCTGAGGGTGGCGTCACCGATCTCTTCCCAGGTGGATCCGTCCGCGGACGATCCGCCACACCCGCTCCAGGTAGATCCGGGCGATCCCGGCGCGTCCCTCCACCCAGCGCGGCCGGAGCATGTAGACGAGCCTCCGCACCCACTCCAGGGGACTCCGCGCCCACATGAACCGCTCCGTCAGGGAGAGGCTGTCCATTCGCTGGGCGTCCGACGGTCGGATCCCCTCCAGGACCCGAATCATGCGGGCCGGCGCCTCGACGTCCAGGCGGCGGCGAAATCCCGGGTCCACGGTGCCCGGCGCCAGGCGGTGGGCGAGCTCGAAGGCGGGATAGACGAAGCGGAGCCCTCCGCGGGCATCGAGGAAGGCCTCCAGCTCTCCCCAATCCAGCCGCCCGGACGGGTGGTCGGCGCGGATCACGAAGATCAGCTCCACGAGCCTCAGGAGGGTGAGGCCGTGGAGCCCCTCGGAGGCGTGGGCCGCCAGGTAGGCGGTGAGAGCGGGCTGGCCGAGCACGCGGCTGCCCATCGGGCCCCGGTCCCACGGCTCGAGGACCTCCTCGAAGGGCCCGAGATCCAGGGTGCGGACACCGAAGAAGTCCCGCTCCAGGGAGCCGTGTAGATCGACGGTGATCGGGTTGTCCCGGTGGGTCAGATCCAGGGAGCGGAGCTCGACGGCCTCGTCCCCGGGTCGCCACTGTGACCGGCGCGGGTGGGATTGGCGCTCCAGGAGGGAGAAGCCTGCGGTCGCGAGCACGGACTCGGCCCGGGACAACGCGTTCCCGGGCACCGCCAGGTCCAGATCGGAGGCGGGGCGACAGCCGGGCTCGGGGAAGTAGCCCCGGGCCGTGTGGCCGCCCTTGAGAACCCCCACCGGCACGCCCGCACCCTGCAGGAGATCGGATACGGTGTGCAGGAGCCCGTTCATTCGATCGGCCCGGTCCCGGGCGTGGGCCAGATGCTCGGCCATCGTGGACCGAACCTCTTCGGGTGCCTGCCCTCGACCCTCTTCGAGCCACCGGCCCAGGAGAGGCCCGAGGCCCGAGGTGAAGGCGGCCACCCCGAGGGCCCGGGGTGAGGCGCCGGCGGGCGGTTGAATGCGGGGGGTCTCGACGACGTCGCCTCCGGCCCGGCCCGCGTGCGCCGTCGTTCCGCCCCCTCCGCTCCCGGTGGCCGCGAGGACCCGGGCCGCGAACCCCTCGATCTCCAGCAGAGAGGCCCGCCAGGCGGCGGGAGGGATCTCGGGCCACAGGTAGAGGGGGTGGCCACGACGCCGCGCCCACCGGAAGCGTTTCCGGATCCCGGTGGGGGAGAGGGCGGTGACCGTGGGGTCACCCTCGGCGGGGGGCAGGTCGCCGAGCCCCACGGAACGGGTCGGGTCGATCACCGGTTTCACCCCCGGGGAAGGCGAGGTCTGGAATGGCGTCGGCGGGTAGGACCACGGCTTCGGCAGCGAGGTCCGGCCGCTGGACATTCGGAACTGGAGCGCCGCGTTGGCGCTGAGCGAGAGGGTAAATTAAGCTTCTCCTAATCGCCAGCGAAGCCCGAGTCGAGCGTCCTGTCCGAGCGAGCCCCGATCGCTGCCTATGGCCTGAATCTTCGTGCGAAACCCGCCCGTCATTCCTCCTTCTCCACGGCCGTGGTCCGTTCGTCCGACGCGGTGAAACGGTCCCGGGGAGACGACGGCGTGGGTCTTCGCCGAGGTAGGTGACGGCGGACGCAGGGGCCCTTCGGAAGCAGAAGGGATGCCCCGGACCGACTCCGTTGCCGCCCTCGCCCCCGTTTGCCGTGTGATCTCCCCGCTCTCTGCGCCTGGAGCCCGCTCATGCCGTCGAAGAAGTGCAGCCTTTCCATCTCCTTCCTGATCCTCTTCCAGGGACTGGTCCCGGCCGCCGATCTCTCGGCTCAGGAGCTCGAGCCCGACACCTCCGGCATGCGCATCGGGCCGGGAGACGTCGTCCGCATGGCGGTCCGGGACGAGCCGGCCCTCTCCGGCGACTTTCCGGTGGGTGAGGATGGCGTGGTGCTCCTTCCCCTGATCGGATTGGTCATGGTGGAGGGCCGCCCCTTCGAAGAGGTGCGGCGGGAGATCGGTTCCCTCCTCGACAGGGAGCTCGTGGATCCGGAGATCCAGGTCACGCCCCTCGTCCGGATCTCGGTGCTCGGGGAGGTCCGCCGACCGGGTCTCTTTCCCATGGATCCGACCCAGGATGTGGGGGAGCTGCTCGCGTCCGCCGGCGGCTTCACGCCCCTCGCGGATCAGGAGGACGTCAGCCTCGTGCGGCGGGGCCGTGCCGTGCCGCTGGAATACGATCCGGAAGCGCCCGAGCTCCAGGTTCCGCTCCGCTCCGGGGACCAGGTCGTGGTCGGGAGGAAGGGGTGGTTCGAGCAGCATCTCGCCATCTTCATCTCGGCCGCCGCCTCCGTGGCCGCTTCCGCAGCGACGGCGCTCATCGTCCGATGACGGATCACCGGCCTTCGCCCGGGCGCGCTTCGAGCGAGGGAGAGACCTTCGTGGGTCTCTGGTCGGGCCTGATCCGTCGTCGTTGGCGGACCGGAGCGGCCATCGGCTTCGTCGTCGTGTCCTCGGTGGCGGCCCTGCTGATCCTGGCCCGGCCGGTCTACCGGGCGGAGGCTCGCCTCCGTCTGGGGCGGCCGCCTCCGTCGGGAGGGATCTCGGCGACCTCGCCGGTCCTGGGGTTCCTGAACCTGGGCGGTGACCCTTTCGCCAACGACCTCGAGCTCCTCCGGAGCCGGACCCTGGCCGAGAGCGTCGTGGAAGAGGTCGCCCGGACCGTGGTCCTGTCGGCCCCGGAGGGGTGGTACCGGGACTCCCTCTTCCACCGGGTCGCCACCACCCGGGAGACCGACTCCATGACCGTGGAGCTGGAGTGGACCCGGGACGGCCGGGTGCGCCTCCGGATGCTCGCCCCCGCGGAGGACTCGATCCAGATGAGCGGGGCGCCGGGAGAGGAGCTCTCCCTGGCCGGGATCACCCTGGTTCCCCGGCCGTGGCGGGAGGAGATGCCGCGGACCGTCGAGGTGCGGGTCCTTCCCTTCGGCGTGGCCCTCCAGAGGATGGAGGCGAGCATCGAGCCGGAGCGCACGCGCCGCGAGGCCAACGTCGTCGCGCTCCGCTACGACCACGAGGATCCCGGCGTGGCCCGGGGCGTGGTCGAGGCCCTCTCCCGGGGATTCGTCCGCCTCCGGGCGGAGCTCTTCCGCCGGGAGAGCGGCGAGACCGTGGATTCGCTACGGACCGTGGCCCGGGACACCCGGGCCGAGCTGACGGCGGCGGAGGACGCGGTGGTCCAGCTCCAGAGGGACGTCCGGCTGATCGCTCCCGAGGTGCAGAGCGAGGTGTTCGTCGAACGATACGGGGAGATCCTCGGCGAGCTGGAGGAGGCGCGCCTGGAGCTGAGGGCGATCGAGAACCTCATCGACCGCGTCGCGGCTGCCGACGATCCCGCCTCCGCCTGGACCGAGCTCGCGGCCTTCCCCCGGTTCCTCGAGCATCAGTCCGTGGGGCTCTTCCTGAACCGGCTCACCGACCTGGCCGCCCGGCGGACCGAGCTCGCGACCCGTCGGACGCAGGAGAACCGGGAGATGCGCGTCCTGAGCCGCCAGATCCAGGATCTCGACGCCTCCCTCCACTCCATGGCCACGGGCTACAGGGCGGCGCTCCGCGAGCAGATCGACGGCCTGGAGGCCAAGATCGCCGAGATGGACGCCACCATGGCGTCGATGCCCGCCGACGCGGTGGAGCTGGCCCGGCGCCAGCGCGAGGTGGAGGGGCTCTCCCGGGTCCTGGTGGAGACCGAGCTGCGCCTCCGGCAGGAGGAGATCCGGGAGGCCCTCACCTTCGCGAACGTCCAGGTGGTCGATCCCCCCGCCCTCCGGCACCGACCGGTCTGGCCCAGGAAGAAGCTGGGGGCCGCGGTGGGACTCCTCCTGGCCGGCGGTCTGGGGCTCCTGGGGATGGTGGTGCGGGACCGGGCGGACCAGACCGTGCGTCGGGAGGGCCAGGTGCGGGAGGTGCTCTCGGTCCCGGTTCTGGCCGCGCTGGTCCGGGGGAAGCGCGGCGTCGCCCTCTCCGACCCGGAGCGGCGCGTGCTCCTCAAGGCGGCGGATCGCGGCGGATCCCCGGGGGCGCCGATCTGCATCGCCGGGGTCGGGGCCGGAGACGACGCCGAGGCGGTCGCCCGATCCCTGGCCGGGCAGGGGGAGCCCGGCGACGGGAGCCCCGGCGCCGGGACGGTCCGGGAGGTGACCGTCCTGTCCCGGCTGGTGAGCCCGGGCGACGCCGAGGACCTCTCGGACGGGCGGCCCACGATCCTCGTCACGGCCTTCGCCCGGACCGCCCTGGACGAGCTGGCCAGGGCCGGCGCCCGGGCCCGGGAGGCGGGGAGCGCCCTCGCCGGCGTGGTCGTCGTCTGCCGACGGGACCGGGAGCGGGAGGAGGTATGGAGCTGAGGGGAGCCCGGCCGGCCACGGTGCTGCCGTCCCCGGGAGGGGAGACGCCGGAGCAGGGCGTGCGGCAGGTGGCCCGGAACATTCTGGCCCTCCTCCTGGCCTACGGGCTTCCCAAGGTCTTCAGCGTGGCCGGGGTCGTGGTGGCGGCCCGGGTGCTCGGCGCCGCCGATTTCGGCGCCTACGGGACGGCGGCGGCGTACGCCGTGATCCTCAGCGTCGTCTCCACCCTGGGGATGATGCCGCTCCTGATCCGGGAGATCGCCCGGGAGCCGGAGCGGGCGCCCGGCCTGATCCGGTGGGCCCACCGCGTGAAGACGGTGGCCAACGCCGTGATGCTCCTCGTCCTGTGGGCGGGCGCCGCCTGGATCCTGGAGTACGGGGGCGCCGTGGTGGCCGCCGCCCTCCTCCTGGGCCTCTCCTACGCCCTGGGCGCGTACGGGGAGAACCTGGCCGCGTGGTACAAGGCCCACGAGCGCATGGAGGTGTGGACCCAGGCCAGCGCCCTCAATGGCTTCGTGACCGGGGCCCTGGGCATCGTCCTCGTGGTGGCCACCTCCAGCGTCGTCTGGTTCTGCGTGGCCCCCGTCATCGGACAGGCCGCGGCGCTGGCCTGGCTCCTCCACCGGGCACCCGCCGAGGTGCGAGCCCCCCGGGGCGGCGCCGGAACGTCGGCGTCCCTCGTCCGGGCCCTGCTCCCCTTCGCGGCGGCGTTCCTCGCGCTCACCGTCTACTACAAGGTCGACCTGCTCCTGCTGACGCACTGGCGGAGCGCGGCCGAGGTGGGGATCTACGCGGCGGCCTACAAGTTCGTGGACTTCCTCCACGCCCTGGTGCTGGTGGGTGCGGTCGCCGTCTACCCCCGGCTCTCCCGGTGGGCCCCCGAGGGGGCGCGGAGGGAGCGATGGGCCGGGACCCGGGTCACCGAGCTGGCGCTCCTGGCCGCGGTTCCCGTGGCCGGAGCCCTCTGGCTGGCCCGCTCTCCCTCGATCGGCGTCCTCTTCGGCGGCGCGTACTCGGCCTCGGTCCCCGTCCTCGGCCTCCTCGCCCTGGCCGTCCCGGCGTTGGCCGTGAACCTGCTGGCGGCCTACGTCCTCGGCGCCGCCGAGCGGATGGACCGGGTGGCGCTGCTGTACGGGGCGGGGATCGCGTTGAACGTGGGTCTGAACGCGTGGCTCATCCCCCGACTCGGGGCCCGCGGCGCCGGCTTGGCGATGCTGGGCTCGGAGTGGATCCTGGCGGGCGGCTTCCTCTTCGCGCTTCGCCACCAGGCCTCGGCCTTCCCGGGGGCCCGGAGCCTGGCGGGCGCGGGGGGCGCCGCCTTGGTCTGCGGCCTCGCGGCCCTCCTTCCCGACACGGGCCTCGCCCTGGGACGGCTGGCCCTGGCCGGCGGCGGGGTCGCGGCCCTCTACGCCCTGCTGGGCGTCGTGCCCAGGCGTGAGCTCCGGATCCTCAGGGCGGCGCTCCTTCCCGGGACGGAGCGATGACCGACGCGTCGTCGAAGCCCCGGGTCCTCTACGTGTCCAAGGCCCTGGTCGTGTCGGCCTACCGGGCGAAGCTCCGGGCCCTCTCCCGCCACGCCCGGGTCCGCGCCCTGGTCCCGGAGCGATGGGGCGACGCCGAGGTGGAGCCCCTGGGCGGCCTCCACGGTCCGGCCCGGATCGCCTTCCGACGTCCCCTCTTCCACGGGCACAATCATCTCCACCTCTATCCGGGCCTGGGAAGCGCCCTGGACGGGGACGGGCCGGACCTGGTGCACATCGACGAAGAGCCCTTCAGCGCCGTCACCTTCCAGCTCGCCCTCCTGTGCCGTCGTCGGGGGATCCCCGCCCTCTTCTTCTCCTGGGAGAACCTGGACAAGTGGATCCCGCCCCCCTTCGCGGCGCTCCGGGACCGGGTGTACCGCTGGGTGGACGGGGCGATCGCCGGGACCGATCGGGCGGCGGAGGTGCTGCGCGACACCGGCTACCGGGGGCCCCTGGCCGTGATCCCCCAGTTCGGGATCGATCCCGAACGCTTCCGCCCCGACGAGGGGGCGCGGACGAGAACTCGGAAGAAGCTGGGACTGGGGTGCGACGACTTTGTCGTCGGCTTCGCCGGCCGCCTGGTGCCGGAGAAGGGGGTGGAGGCGCTCCTGGACGCGGCGTCCGCAACCGAGGGAACGACGGTGGTCTTCATCGGAGAGGGGCCCCTGAGAGAGGCTCTGGAGTCCCGGGCCCGGTCCGGGAAGGACGGGGTCCGGGCCCGCTTCGTGGGTCGGGTGCCCTCGCCGGCGATCCCCCGATGGCTCAACGGCCTCGACGCCCTGGTGCTCCCCTCCCGTGACGCCCCGCGCTGGTCGGAGCAGTTCGGGCGGGTGCTCGTGGAGGCCATGGCGTGCGGCGTACCCGTGGTCGGCACCGATTCGGGCGAGATCCCCCGGGTGATCGGCGACGCGGGGGTCGTCGTTGCCGGGGCCGGAGCGCGTGCGCTGGCGGGCGCGTTGCGGAGCCTGAGGGACGACCCCGGCCGTCGCCGGGCCCTGGGCGAGGCGGGACGCCGCCGGGCCCTGGAGCGATTCACCAACGACCGTATCGCCCGGAAGACGGCGGCGTTCTACGCCGAGCTCCTGACCGAGCGGCAGCCGTCGTGGGCTTCGTGAGCGGGTCGGCGGGGAGCGGGACCGGGATTCTGCGGCGGTGGGCACCCGGAGACGCCGCCCTGGCCACCCTCTGCACGGGGATCCTCGCCGTGGGGTTGCCCGTGACCCTCGCCGGCCTGGGAGCCGACGATCCGAGGCTCCTGGTGGCGGGAGGCGCGCTGACGGCGACGGGGCTCGGGGTGCTGGTCACCGCCGACTGGATCGACGGCCTCGTTCTCGTCGCCCTCGCCCTGCCCCTCCCCGCCCTCTACGGCGTGGACGAGACCCGGCTTCCGGCGGTGGCGCCCCTCTCGGCGGTGGTGATGGCCGCGGGCGTCCTCTGGGTGGGCGCGTCCCGGAGGCGGTTCCGGTCCGGGCCCCTCCCCCTGCATCTGGCCCTCCTTCTCCTCGGAGCCGTCTCCCTGTCGGCCGTCTTCGCCGGCTCGACCCTGCCCGCGGTCCGGGAGGTCGGGAACCAGTGCGTCCTGCTGGGCCTTTTCGTCGTGGCCGCGGAGCTCCTGTCGGGGGACCTGGACCGGATCGGGCGGCTGGCCCGGGTGCTCGCCGGCGTCGCCGCCGTGGCCGGGGTGTTCGCTGCGCTGGAGACGGTGGGTGTTCTCCCGGCCCGCTTCCCGTCGAGGGAGACGGTCTTCAACCGGGCCACCCTGGGGTTCGGCTGGCCCAACGAGCTGGGGATGTACATGGCCCTCAGCCTGCCCTTCGCGGCGTACGTGCTCCGGACGGCGGAGAGCGGGGTGGAGCGGATCCTCGGGCTGGCCGCCGTAGGAGGGGTGGTGCTGGGACTGATCTGCACCTTCTCCCGGGGGAGCTGGGTCGCGGCAGCGGTGGCGCCCGCGGTCCTCCTGCTGGCGGGGGAGCGTCGATACGTGCTGAGGATCTGGGCGGTGGGCGCCACGGCGGCGCTGGCCTTCGATCTGGCGTCGGGGGGAGCCCTCACCGACCGGATCGCCGCCACGGCCGGCGACTGGGTCGTCGTCCAGCGCCTGGGCCTCATGCTGACCGGAGTCCTCATGTTCCGCGCGAATCCCGTGTTCGGGGTCGGCCCTGGAGGCTTCGCCGAGAACCTGGATCGCTTCGGTCCCCGGATTCCCTGGCTCTGGGACTACATCGGCTCCTCCCACAACACCTTCATCGAGATGGCCGCGGAGACGGGGATCGTGGGCCTGGTCGCCTTCTCGGTCTTCGTGGGCACCACCTTCGTGGTGGTGCTCCGGGCGGCCCGTCGATGGAGGACCGACCCCGAGATCGACGCGCACGAGCGCTTCCTTCGCGCCTCGGTCCTGTGGGCCTTCGCCACCTTCCTCGTGATGAGCCAGTTCGCGTGGTCGATGATCCACGGCGTGGGACAGCTGGTCGTCCTGGTGGCCGCCATGGGATTCGGGCTTCACCGGGTCACCGGGAGGCTTTCGTGACCCGGGGCGTCCCCGAATCGGAGTCGGAGCTGGATCGGCTCATCGGTCCCGAGATCCACGGGGACCGGTTCTACCGGACGATCGCCCGGATCGCCCGGACCGAGGGCCTCGCCCACATCCTCGAGATCGGCTCGTCGTCGGGGGAGGGAAGCACCCGGGCCTTCGTCGAGGGAGCACTGGAGAATCCCTCCCGGCCGACCCTCCACTGCCTCGAGGTGTCCAGGGTCCGCTTCGAGGCGCTGAGCCGCCGCTACGCGGAGCACGACTTCGTCCGCTGCCACAACCTCTCCTCCGTCCCCGTGGAGGCCTTCCCCGACGAGGACGAGATCCGGAAGTTCTACCGCACGGTACGCTCGAGGCTCCGGCGCACGCCCCTGCCCGAAGTTCTCCGGTGGCTGAGGCAGGACGTGGAGTATCTCGAGCGTCAAGGGCTCTCGGGTTGGGGGATCCGAAGGATCCGGGAGCGCCACGGGATCGAGCGTTTCGACGCCGTACTCATCGACGGCTCGGAGTTCACCGGTCCGGTCGAGCTGGACGAGGTATACGGGGCCCGCTTCCTCCTCCTCGACGACATCAGGACCTACAAGAACCACCGGAATCTTCGCCGCCTCGAGCGGGACCCGTGCTATCGTCTGGTGCGCAAGTCGCGATGGCTCCGGAACGGCTTCGCGGTCTTCGAGCGCGAGGCCCGCGGCGGGGAGGAGGCCGACCCGGGAATCTCGGCGGGGGGTGGGCGGTGAAGATCGCCGTGAACGGCCGATTCCTGGCGGCCCCGGCCGGCGGGGTCCAGCGCTTCGCCCGGGAGGTCACCCTGCGCCTCGCGGAGCGGGTCGAGGTCACCCTCCACGTGCCCCGGGACGCGGCGGTGCCCCCGGGTCTCCCGCCCGGCACCCCGGTGCTTCGGGGCACGCTCCCGTCCCACGCCTGGGAGCAGCTCGAACTTCCCCTCCGCTTCGGCCGCAGGGAGGAGCCCATCCTCCTCCATCCCGCCAACACCGGTCCCCTCCTCGGGGCCCGCAACGTGATGGTCGTCCACGACCTCCTCGCCCTGAGCCACCCGGGCTGGTTCACCCGACGCTACGCCCTCTGGTGTCGTCTCTCCCAGGGAGCGGCCGCGCGGCGAGCGTCGGCGGTGATCGTGCCTTCGGAGTGGACGGGTGGGGAGGTCCAGCGGCTCCTCGGCCTGCCCCGGGAGCGGGTCCACCCGGTGGGCGAGGGTACCGGACCCTTCTCCTCTCCCGCCAGCGAGGAGCAGGTCCGGGCGGTGCGGGAGAAGTGGCGGATCCCGGCGGAGTACCTCCTGGCCTCGGGGGTGGGCGATCCCCGGAAGAACCTGGAATTCCTGGGCGAGGTCGCCGGCCGCCTGGGCCGCCGCCTCGGACGGGCCGTGCCGGTGCTGGCGGTGGGCGGGGGGACCCCGTGGATCCACGCCAACGGCGGGGGAAACCTCGAGCCGCCGGCCGGGCTCAGGCCCCTGGGACACGTGGAGGATGAGGAGCTCCGGGCCCTGTACACGGGTGCAGCGGCCTTCTGCTTCCCGTCCTGCGCCGAGGGATTCGGCCGCCCGCCCCTGGAAGCGATGGGGTGCGGGACCCCCGCCGTGGTGGCCCCCTACGGCCCCGCGGCCGAGGTCCTGGGCGGGGGGGCCCGGATCGTGCCCCTGGAGACCGAGGCGTGGGTGGATGCGCTCGTTCCCCTGCTCCGGGATCCCGGCGAGCGGTCCCGGTGGAGCGAGCAGGGGCGGAGAGTGGCGCGGGAGCACACCTGGGACCGGGTCGTGGACCAGGTGCTCCGGACCTGTGAGGGGATCTCCGGTGGGTGAGGCCGACGCGGACGGCCGCCCGCCTGCCGTTTCCGTCGTCATTCCCACCTACAACCGGGGTTCCCTCCTCGGCGAGGCCGTGGCGTCGGTCCGGGCTCAGACCTCCCCGGATTGGGAGCTGATCGTGGTGGACGACGGCTCGACGGACGGGACCCGGGAGATCATCGCCGACCTGTCCCGGCGGGACGACCGTGTACGGCTCGCCACCCATCCCCGGTGCGGGAACCCCGCTCGCCTCCGCAACGTCGGGGTGGGGGAGGCCCGGGGAAGGTTCGTGGCCTTCCTGGATTCCGACGACCTGTGGGAGCCGGACAAGCTCGAGGTGCAGCGTTCGAGATTGGAAGGGTCCCGGGAGTTCGGCTGGAGCTATACCGACGTCTCGCTCATCGACGAGCGTGGAAGGGAATTGCCGAAGGAGAATTTCGAACCCTGGTCACCGCGCTCGGGGCGGATCTTCGACGACTTGCTCGTTCACGACGCGATGATCGCGCTTCCCTCGGTCATGGCCCGGCGCTCCCTGGTCATGGATGTCGGAGGATTCGATCAGGCCCTGGACTTCTGTGAAGACTACGAGATGTGGTTGCGTCTGGCCCGACGAAGTCCGGTCCTCGCCATCGATGAGCGGCTCACCAGGGTTCGTCTCCACACGAATAGCCATACCCATGCCCGGGCCGAAGTGAATCGAGATTTCGCCGAGATATACGAGCGAATGCTTTCATCTCATCCAGATGACGCCACCCGGAGCGCGTGCCGGCGTCAGGTCGCGTACTACCGAGCGTGGTTTGCCGTCGGTTTGCTTCGCCGGGGACGATATGGAAGAGCGCTGGGCGAGCTGTCACGAGCGGCACGGCGGAGTCCGTTCCACGGAGAAGCGTGGCTCGTGTTCTTGAAACAGACCATTCGCGCTCTCGTCAGGGGGAGTTGGGCCAGTAGGGCGTGAGCGCGCGTTCTGGCTCGCCACGCCTCCAGAGCACGATCGAACCGGACAGCCCGCGTGTCCCGAAATCTGCATGTCGTCCAGATCAGTCCCTTCGCGGATCCCCAGGGCCGGGATCCGGAGGAGCTTCTGGAGGCATGGCCGACCCTCGTGGAGGTGGCGGGAGCTGCCGCCGCCGACGGTGTGAGCGTCACCGTGGTCCAGGCGGGGAGCCGGGAGGCGAGCTTCGAGAGGAACGGTGCGTCAATCCGGTTCGTGTCCGCGAGCCGACCGGGCCCCCTGAGGCGACGCCTGGGGCTCTGGGCCCACCCCGTTCCTTCGACCGTCGTGCGGACCGTCGGGCGACTCGAGCCGGATCTCCTCCACACCCACAGCCTGAGCTTCCCACGATTCTTCACGCGCGTCAGGGAGCGACTCCCGCACACGCCCATCCTGGTCCAGGACCATGGCGATGGGATCCCGGGTGCCAGGATCCGGTGGCTCCACCGACGCGCCTACCGGACGGGGGTGGACGCTGTGGCGTTCACGGCTCGGGAACAGGCGGAACCGTGGATCGAGGCGGGGATCCTGCCCCGGGAGCTCCCCGTTCACGAGGTTCTGGAATCGTCGAGCCGCTTCCGGCCCGGAGACCGGGAGGCGGCCCGGGACCGGACGGGTCTCCGCGGGGATCCGGGCCTCCTCTGGGTGGGACGGCTGAACGCCGACAAGGATCCGCTGACCGTTCTGGCCGCGGTCGAGGGAGTCGCCCGTGCGCTGCCCGGCGTCCGGCTCTGGTGCTGCTTCACCGAAGCCCCGCTCCGTGAGCGCGTGGAAGATCGTATCGGGCGCTCTCCGCTTCTTCGGGACCGGGTCCACCTCCTCGGCAGGGTCTCCCACGGCCGGGTCGAGCTGCTCCTGAGGGCCGCAGATTTCCTGGTCTCCGGAAGCCGACGGGAGGGGAGCGGATACGCGGTGCTGGAATCGATGGCCTGCGGCACGGCCCCCCTGATCACCGACATCCCCCCTCACCGCCGGATCACGGATGGCGGCCGGTTCGGGGGACTCTATCCTCCGGGAGACCCCGGCGCCCTGGAGGAGCTCCTCCAGGATCGGTGTAACCGGGATCAGGAGAGAACCCGCGGGGAGGTGCGCAGGCACTTCGAGACGAGGCTCTCCTTCCGGGCCGTCGGCTCGGAGCTCCGGGATGCGTACCGGGAGGTCGCGGCGTCCGGCTCCGAAGAGAGATGAAGATCGCGCTTCTCGTTCCGGGGGGTGTGGACCCGAGCGGCACCCGTCGGGTGATCCCAAGCGTTCTCTGGCTGATCGAACGACTGGCACGGCGGCACGAGGTGCATGTGTTCGCGCTGCGTCAGGAGGACCGGACCGTCCGCTACGAGCTCCGAGGCGCCAGCGTCCACGCCGTGGGCCCGTGGCCCCGCAGGCTGAGGGCGGCCACGGCGCTCTGCCTCGAGCACGCCCGGGCTCCCTTCGACGTCCTGCACGCGCTCTGGGCGACTCCCCAGGGGGTCCTGGCGGGCGCTCTGGGGCGCGTGCTGCGTCGACCAGTGGTGCTCCACCTCGTCGGGGGTGACGTCCGAGCGATTCCCGAGATCGGGTACGGGCTCCTGCTCACGCGCCGGGGCCGGGCCTGGCTCCGGATCGCCGATGCCCTCGCGGAGCGGGTCCTGGTCTCGAGCGGAGAGATGGCTCGACACGCGCGAACTCTCGGCCTGAGGGTGCTGGAGGTTCCGTTCGGCGTCGATCTGGCGCGTTGGCCCCCGAGAGCCCCCCGGCCACGGAGCCGAGAAGGACCTGCGCGGCTTCTTCACGTGGGATCGCTGAACTCCGTGAAGGATCACGAGACGCTCCTCCGGGCCTTCTCCGTCCTGGTCTCCGAGGGGGTGGAGGCCGAGCTCGACCTGGTGGGTGAGGACATCCTGGACGGACGGGTCCAGGCCCTCGCCTCACGGCTGGGGCTGGACGGCCGCGCTCGCTTTCACGGCTTCCTGCCCCACCGGAAGCTGCGAGGTATCATGGAGTGCGCGGACATCCTTCTTCTCTCCTCCAGGCACGAATCCGGACCGCTGGTGGTCCAGGAAGCCGCCGTGGTCGGTGTTCCGACCGTGGGCACCTCGGTCGGCCACCTCGTGGAATGGGCCCCCGACGCCGCCGTGACGGTACCCGTCGCCGATCCGATGGCCCTGGCCCGGGGGGTGCGGGAGCTCCTGGACGACGAGAAGCGTCGTATCTCGGTTGCACGGGCGGCCCAGGCTCGAGCGCTGGAGAAGGACGCGGACTGGACGGCCAGGACGACCCTGGAGATCTATGAAGAGATCGCGAGGGAGCGACGTTGAAGTTGATCGCCGGAACGACACCCGTCACCAGGCTGCTCGTCATGGCTCCCGTGCCCTCCACCCCGCCCGCCTGCGAGGACGATGTGGGGGTCACGCTCCCGGACGAGCCTCCACGTGGAGCCAGCGCTTCCTTCGTGGACGCCGGAGGGCCCCATATCCGCTCGCTCCCGGTGGACTCGGCCCACCCCGGGGGCGTGGTGCTCGACTGCCGTGCCGAGTTCGGTCCCGCCGGGAGTCTCGTCGCCAGCTCGTCTTCCCCCCCTTCGGCGGGGACTGACCGGTGAGCCCGGCGGAACGGACGGGATCCTCGTCCTTTCCGGATCCCCTCGCCCTCCGTGATCTCACGACCCCCCACGCCGTCGAACTTCCCATCATGGGCATTCCCGTCCGCTTCCGCTCCGACGAGCCCAGGGTGATCGACGTCGTCGAGGAGGCTTTCGGGGCCTGGGCCGGCCGCCCCCTCCCCGACGATCACGTTCCCGGGCCCGAGGTCCGGGTGACGCTGCTGGTCCGGTCGGGGAACGGTGAAGAGGAGGGGGAGGAGGGGAGCGGGAATGACGAGGCTCGCCCTCCCCTCCGGTATCGCTACCTCGACCGGCGACGGGTCCTCCTCCACGGACCCGGGAGCGTCGGGATCGCGGACGCGTCCGGCCGGGAGGCGGCGGCCTGGGTCAGCCCCCGCCTGGTACGGACGCGGCACCACTTCCGGGCCGGAGTCGTGGAGGCACTGACCCTGGCGGTGGTCGCCCACCTGGACCGCACCCCGTTCCACGCAGCCGCCCTGGTCCGGGACGGCCGGGCGCTCCTCCTGGCGGGGCCCAGCGGCGTGGGGAAGAGCACGCTGAGCTACGCGGGGGTGAGCGCCGGCTACCGCCTCCTGGCCGAGGATCACGTCAACCTCCAGCTGGCCCCGACCCTCCGGGTGTGGGGGCTCTCGCACCACCTTCATCTTCCCCGGGAGGCCCGGGTTCACTTTCCCCACCTCCGGGGCAGGGAGACCTCGCTGGTCCACGGCGGAAAGGAGAAGCTGGCCGTGGATCTCCGGCGCCTGAAGGCGCTTCCCCGACGACCCTTCGCGGACCACGCGGCCCTCTGCGTGGTCTCCCGGGACGAGGCCGACGGCCCCCGTCTCGAGCGCCTCCCCCCCGACGACCTGGCCGCGGCCCTCTCCTGGGGCGACGAGCCCGGCTTCCACGTCTTCAGGGAGGAGATCGCCGAGGCCGTGCGCCGGCTCGCCCGTGGGGGAGGTTGGCGCCTGACCCTGGCCGGCGATCCCGCCGACGCGCTCCCGCTCCTGGACCGCATCTTCGCCGAGACGGCGGAGGGCGTGGGGGGATGATCCCGGGGCGGAGATCCCAGAAGGCGGGCCCCGAGGGTCGTGGTCTCCCGTCCCTCGAGGCCCTCTGGCGCGAGTACCGCGTCGCCCTCCTCGTGGGCCTCGTGGTCGTGGGGGCCGGGGCCGCCCTCGTCGCGTCGTCGCTTCGCAGGCCGGCGGTGACCACCCACGTCCCCACCGAGCCCGCACCCATCCCGGCCGGGGACACCCTGATCGGCCCCGTCACCTACACGGTGGACGCCTCCTCGCCCGACCGGTGGCGCTTCTTCGACTTCTCCCGGGGCTCGCTGGTCGAGGCGCCGGGGCCCCTGGAGTGGGATCTGGCCTTCCGTCGCTTCCACGTGGTGGCCAATGGCGGCGAAGGGTTTCCGGGCCGGGGGGGGATCCGGGACCTGGGCTCCCTGCCCTTCGACTCGGTGACGGTGGTGCCCGAGGCCGGATACCAGGAGACCCGGGCGGCCCGGGACACCGTCCACCCGGCCACCGAGGACTGGTTCGACTACTCCTTCACGAGCCACATCCTCCGGCCCAGGGACCGGGTCTATGCGGTGCGGACCGCCGAGGGGCGCTACGCCAAGCTCGAGATCCTGGGCTATTACTGTCCCGGCGCCCGTCCCGGGTGCCTGGCGCTCCGATACGTCTACCAGGGAGACGGGAGCCGGCGGGTGGCGTCCGCCGGTCGGGACCGGTAGTGTGGCCGTGAATGTCCGCGGATTCCCCGGAGGCCAGGCCATGATCACGCAGCGCACCGCGACCCTCGTCGCCTCTCTCGTCGCGGCGCCGCTCCTAGCGGCGCCCGCGCCCACCACCGCCCAGACCACGCCCACGGAGCGAGCCGCAGCCCGGGACGTTGTGGCCGAGATCGAGGCCCTGCAGGAACGGATCGAGCCGACCGAGACCGCGGAGCGGATGGTGGCCGGCGCCGGGCCCGAGCTCGACCGGATCCTCGAGCGGGTCGCCGACCTCTGGTCCGGGCCCATGGTGGACCTCTCGGACCACATCGGTCGCAACCCCGAGGTCGGCTTCCAGGAGTACGAGACCGTGGACACCCTCACGGCGATCTTGCGGGCCCACGGGTACGAGGTCGAGGAGGGGGTGGCCGAATTGGAGACCGCGTTCGTGGGCGCCTGGGACTCGCCCGCCGGGACGGACGGACCCACCCTGGGGATCATCGTGGAGTACGACGCCCTCCGGGGCACCCGGGAGCCGTATCACGGCTGCCAGCACAACGCCCAGAGCCCGGTGGGCTTCACCGCCGGCTTCGCCCTCATGGAGTTCATGGCGGAGGAGGGGATCCCGGGGCGGATCCGGATCTACGGGACGCCGGCCGAGGAGATGGGCCCCCCGCCGAAGGTCGCGATGCACGAGGCCGGGGTCTTCGACGAGGCCGACCTCCTGATCCGGAGCCACGGGAGCGGATCCACCTCCCGGAGCCGGGCGGGCTTCGGCGTCTGCTGCCTGAACATCAACGACGTGCGCTACGTCTTCGAGGGCGTGCCCTCCCACCAGCGCAGCTCCTGGAACGGGCGGAACGCCCTCTCGGCCGCGGTGCAGTTCTACACGGCCGTCGACCACCTGCGGCCCAGCCTCCGGCCCGAATCCGTGATCCAGGGAATCATCCCCGAGGGGGGGCGGGCCCCCAACGTCGTGCCGGACCGCGCGGTGGCGGAGTACTACATCCGCTATCCCGACGAGGTGTACCTCGCCCACATCGACTCGATGATGGCGAACGCGGCGAGGGCGGCCGCCCTCGCCACAGGCACCGAGGTCACGATCGACCGGTACGGGGAGTACCGGGACGGGATCACTCTGGGGAGCCTCGAGGAGCTCACCTTCGCCTGGGCCAGGGAGCTGGGGGCGCCCAGGATCGAGGAGGCGCCCCAGCGCCCCGCCGGCTACGAGGAGACGGGCTTCGTGACCCGTGACATCCCCGGGGTCGGCGTGAGCGTCTTCAGCTCCCCGGCGCCGGGCCACTCCTACGAGCGCTGGCGCGACTCGATGGAGCCCGTCGGGCATCAGGGCTTCCTCCTGGACGCGAAGATCATGGCCGCGGTCCTCTACCACTACCTCACCGACGGACAGTTCCGATCCACCGTGGAGATGGAGCACGAGCGCATGGCCGCCCTCTTCCAGCGATATCTCGACGCCCTGGAGGAGGCCTACGCCGACGAGATGGAAGCCACCCGCATCGGCGGGAGGTGACGGTGTCCCCCACCCCGTCGATCGAGGCCGAACCGAGACCCCGACCCCAGACCACCATGAAGCGGATCCTCCTGACCCTTACCCTCGCCCTCGCCGTCCCCGGATGCGCCGTCGCCCAGGAATCGCCCGAGGAGCGGGCCCGGCGCGTGCTGAGCCAGACGCCCCTGATCGACGGCCACAACGACCTCCCCTGGGCGATCCGCGAGAACGACGGGGCGCCCATGGACGTGGCGGCCTACGATCTCACCCGGCCGACCCCGGGCCACACCGACCTGGCGCGGCTGGAGGAGGGGATGCTGGGGGCCCAGTTCTGGTCGATCTACATCCCCTGTGACAGCCGGGAGTGGGGCCCGGCCCGGACCCAGCTCGAGGAGATCGACATCGCCCGGCGGATCTTCCGGGCCTATCCCGGCCATTTCGGGCCGGCCCACTCGGCCTCGGACGTGGAGCGGGTCTTCGGCGAGGGGCGGATCGCGTCCCTCATGGGGATGGAGGGCGGACACGCCATCGAGAACTCCCTGGGCGCGCTGCGGGCGTTCTACGACGCCGGCGCCCGCTACATGACCCTCACCCACAGCTGCACCCTGGACTGGGCGGACTCGGCCACCGACACGGCCCGCCACGGCGGCCTCACCGAGTTCGGGCGGGAGGTGGTCCGGGAGATGAACCGGCTGGGGATGCTGGTGGACCTCTCCCACGTCTCCCCGGAGACGATGCACGACGCCCTGGACGTGGCCGAGGCGCCGGTGATCTTCTCCCACTCCTCGGCCCGGGCTCTGACCGACCACGACCGGAACGTGCCCGACGACGTGCTGCGGCGGCTGCCCGAGAACGGGGGCGTGGTCATGGTCACCTTCGTCCCCTCGTACGTCTCCGAGGAGGTGCGCACATGGGAGGGCCCGGACGACCGGGCCCCACGGGCCACCCTGGGCGACGTGGCCGACCACATCGAGCACGTCCGCGAGGTGGCGGGGATCGACCACGTGGGGATCGGGAGCGACTTCGACGGGATCGACTCCGTCCCGGTGGGGCTGGAGGACGTCTCCACCTTCCCGGCCCTCTTCGCCGAGCTGGCCCGACGGGGCTGGACCGACGAGGAGCTCCGCAAGCTGGCCGGCGAGAACCTGCTGCGGGTCATGCGGGAGGCCGAGGCCACGTCCCGGAGGCTCCAGCGGGAGCGCGACGCCTCCACCGCCACGATCGAGGAGCTGGACGGAGGGATGCGCTAGAGCCGCGCCGCGAGGAGAGAGCCGATGCAGGCCCCCGACGCGTCGGAGTACCCCGAATTCTATCTCGGATACGGCGGGCTCGTGCCGCCCGGCGATCTCGTTGAGACCCTGGGCCGACAGATCGACCGGACCCTGGCGCTCCTCCAGCGGGTTCCCGCCGCCGGTGAGACCCACCGATACGCCGAGGGGAAGTGGAGCGTCCGGGAGGTGGTGGGCCACGTGATCGACGCGGAGCGCCTCTTCACCTACCGGGCCCTCCACATCGCCCGGGGCGATCCGGCGCCCCTGCCGGGGATGGACCAGGAGGAGTGGGCCTCGGCCTCCAACGCCCACGAGCGTCCACTCGCGGAGCTGGCCGACGAGCTGGAGGCCGTCCGCAGGGCGACCCTCCACCTCTTCGGGGGGCTCCCCCCCGAGGTCCACGACCGCCGCGGGATCGCCAGCGGCTACGAGATCTCGGTCCGGTGCATCGGCGGGATCGTGGCGGGCCACGAGCTGCATCACCGCCGGATCCTGAAGGAGCGGTATCTGCCGGAAATCGACGGGTGGGAGGACGACGGCCCGTGACCCCCGAGCGCCTCGAGCCCCGCCGCCGGGACCGGGGGATGGAGGAAGCGTGGATCCGGGAGCTCCTCCGCCGGGCCCCGGTGGGCACCCTGGCGGTCCCGGACCCCGCCGCCGGGCCGCCCCACCTGAACACGAACCTCTTCGCCTACGACGAGGAGGCGGAGGCGATCGTGCTGCACACCGCCCGCACGGGGGCGCTCCCCGAGGCGGTCGGCTCCGCGGGTCCCGAGGGGGTGCCCGCCTCCTTCACCGTCTTCGAGATGGGTCGGCTGCTCCCCGCCGACGAGGCCCTGGAGTTCAGCGTGGAGTACGGCGGGGTCGTGGCCCGGGGCCGGGCGCGGATCGTGGAGGAGCCGGAAGGCCAGGAGGCCGACCTCCAGCGGATCCTCGACAAGTACGCGCCCCACCTCCGGCCCGGGCGGGACTACCGCCCCATCGTCGCGAAGGAGCTGGAGCGCACGGCGGTCTACCGCCTCGAGATCGAGGGGTGGAGCGGGAAGGAGAAGCGGGTCGATCCGGAGTTCCCCGGGGCGTACCGCTACGGCGAGGTGGGGTAGCGGTCGACCGCGTCGGTCAGCGTCGGTACTTCTGCGCGATCCGCTCCAGGCGGTTCTCGATCGTGGACGCCGGCAGCCACCGGCCCCGGAGCATGACCCCGACCCGCCCCTCGAGGGCGCCCAGGTCCTCCAGGGGGTTCTCCTCCACCAGGACGAGGTCGGCCCGGTTGCCCGCCGCCACGGCACCGAAGTTGCCCGCCTCCCCCAGCTCCCTGGAGGCGTAGTCGGCCACGTTCCGGGTCCCGGTGAGGAGGACCTCGTAGGGCGTGAGACCGGCCTCGCTCATCAGGGGGAGCTCCCGGTAGAGGGAGAATCCCGGGACGTTGAACATCTGGGGCGAGTCGGTGCCCATGAGGAGATCGGCGCCGGCGTCGTTCAGGGCCTTCACGATCTCCTTGCGGACCTCGGCGAGCCGGTCGGCGACCCACCACGGCTCGGCGCCCATGCCCGTCTTCTGCCGGACCCAAGCCTCGCGCATCCGCCGGGGCACGTACCGCATCTCGGGGAGGGCGATCATGGAGTCGGGGTCCAGGCGGCGGCTGAAGTTCTCCCAGAGGTAGAGGGTGGGCACCACGTAGGTGGATGCCGCGCGGGTCCGCCCGGCGATCGCGCGGATCTCCTGGGGATCGACCCCCGCGAGAAGGGTGTCCAGGGGCATCTCCTCGCCGGCTTCGAGCCTCGCCTGGAGGTAGTCGGAGACCGCCTCCTGGAGGAAGCCGTCCAGGTGGTCCACGGTGGAGATCCCCGTGGCGAAGGCGTAGCGGAGACCCACCGAGTCCGAGACGTGGCCTCCGTAGCTCACGCCCCGCTCGATCGCCGTCTCCACCAGGCGATCCCACACCTCCCGGGTCAGCCCCTCGTGCACCTTCAGGAGGTCCCACCCCCGACTGGCGTACGCCTCCACCAGGGCCTCGACCAAGTCGGGCTCGGGCGCCGCCTGGCCGGTGATCGCCGGGGACGCCAGGTACATGATCGGTGAGACGATCTCGTTCCGGAGGGCCGCCAGCTTCAGGCTCACCTGGCCCGGAGCGCCCTGCATCCCCCGGATCACCGTGACCCCGTTGGCCACGTAGAGGAAGAGCAGGTCCTCCACGACCTCCCGGGGCGTGTCCGGACCGGGAACGTGGGCGTGCATCTCGGCAAGCCCGGGGAGGAGGTAGCCGCCCCGCCCCCGGATCACGGCGGCGTCGACGGGGATCTCGACGCTGTCCGCCGGACCCACCGTCCGGATCGTCCCGTCCCGGACGAGGACGACCCGATCCTCCAGCACCCCGTAGCGTGTCATGGGCACCACGTTCACGTCCACGAAGGCGTAGGCGCCCTGGGCTCCGGCCGGCGCGGCCGAGCCCGTGAGCGCCAGGAGCCCGAGGAGGACGGCGGCGACGGTGCTGGAGGCCGGGGGAGACCCTCGTCCGTGGATCCGCGTGGGCAGGGACGGGGGGGAGGACGCCATGGCATGTCTCCGGGATCTGCGTGGGTCGACGTCCCGGCACCTGCCCGCGGGAGGCCGGAGCGGGACGGACGGCCAGCGCCAAGGTTCGCGAACGTTCCCGACTTGGCAAGGCGGGGCGAGGCCGTAACTTCTGCGGGTCGCCGTCCCGGGGCCGGACGCCCGGGCCGCGAGAGCCGGAGCGCCGATCACAACGGAGAGGGGCGCGCCGTGGCCGCCGGAAAGAAATCGATCTACGCCGCGATCGTCGGGAACTTCCTCATCGCCGTCACCAAGTTCGTGGCGGCGGCCCTCAGCGGGAGCTCGGCGATGCTCTCCGAGGGTGTCCACTCCCTGGTGGACACCGGGAACGGCGGCCTCCTCCTCCTCGGCCTCCGCCGGAGCCGGCGTCCCGCGGACGCGGGGCACCCGTTCGGCTACGGCAAGGAGGTCTACTTCTGGACCCTGGTCGTGGCCATGCTGATCTTCGCCGGGGGCGGGGGCGTCTCGGTCTACGAGGGGATCCGGCACCTGCGCCATCCCGAGCCCCTGGGCGATCCCACGCTGAGCTTCGTGGTGCTGGGCCTCGCCGTGCTCTTCGAGGGCGCCGCCTGGACCGTGGCGTTCCGGGAGTTCGGCCGCCTGAAGGGAGAGCGGGGGTGGTGGGAGGCGATCCGGAAGGGGAAGGACCCCACCGCCTTCGCGGTCCTGCTGGAGGATTCGGCCGCCCTCTCGGGACTCCTGGTGGCCGGGGCCGGGATCTGGCTCGGCCACCGTCTGGACGAGCCCCTCTACGACGGGGCGGCCTCGGTGCTCATCGGGGTGATCCTGGCCGGGGTGGCCGCCGTCCTGGCGTGGGAAGCCCGGGGGCTCCTGGTGGGGGAGAGCGCCGACCCGGTGCTGGTGCGCCGGGTCGGGGAGATCGCCCGGGAGGACGAAGCGGTGGAGTCGGTGGTCCGTACGCTGACCATGCACGTGGGTCCGGATCAGGTGATCCTGGACCTGGACCTCCGCTTCCATCGTGACCTGGACGCCGCGGCCGTGGCCCGGGCGATCGACCGGATCGAGAAGCGGATCCGGGACGAGCACCCCGAGGTCGCCTACGTCTTCGTGGAAGTGGAGTCGATCACCAGGCGGGTGGAAGGAGAGGACCCTACCCGCCCGCCGCCTCCAGCTCCTCCGTGAGGGTGCCGATCATCTCCCGGTAGAAGTCGAGCCGGGAGCGCTGGTCCCCGGTGAGGGGACCGACCCAGTCGCTCACGTCCCCGGCGAGGCGCAGGATCCGGCTCCTGAGCTCGTCCCACTCACCGTGGAGGGCTCGGGCCTCCTCCACCTCCCCTGGCCCCGCCCCTTCCTCCTCGAGCCGCTCCAGCAGGGCTTCCGCCCGCTCCGTCCGCTCCTCGGCGGTGCGTCCCATCTCGGCCAGCTCGAGGAGCGTGGCGGTCCACGCCCGGCGCGCGGCGGGATCGACTTCGATGCGGGGATCCTCCCGCACCTCCACGGGGGCCTCGCTGGTGGCCCCGTCGGCGGTGAGACGCACCGTGTAGGTGCCGGGAACCACGAAGGGTCCCCGGGGGCGGAAGCGTCGCGGCTCCTCTTCTTCCCCCTCGTCCTCGTCCTCCGGAAGCGAGTGGCGCAGGTCCCAGATCGCCCGGTTCATCCCCGCCCGGCCCGGGGCATCGCCGATGCGGGCGATCCGCTCGCCGCCGGCGTCGTGGACCGTGATCTCCAGCCCCTCGCCCCCGGGGTGCTCGGTGGCGAGCCAGTAGTCCAGGATCGCCCCGGTCGGGGGGTTCTCCCCTTCGTAGTGGAGGTCGCCGCTGTGGGCGATCTGCCGGTCGTAGCGGATCTGCTCCGCGGCGCGGATCGGGAAGAGGTGGGCGGGCCGGGCCAGGACCTCGGGGCTCACCTCCTGGAGGGCCGAGATCTGGTCCAGGATCCAGATCCCCCGGCCGTGGGTCCCCACCACCAGATCGTTGTAGTGGGGCTGGAGCGCCAGGTCGTTCACCGCCGCCGTGGGCAGCCCGCCCCGGATCTCGGTCCAGTGGCCGCCCCGGTCGAAGGAGACGAAGAGGCCGAGCTCGGTGCCGAGGTAGAGGACGTCCGGGTTCCTCAGGTCCTCCTCGATCACCCGGGCCACCCGCTCGGCCGGGAGGTCGCCGTCGATCCGGCGCCACCGCTGCCCGTGGTCCTCGGAGACGTAGACGTAGTTCCCGTAGTCGTCGTGCCGGTAGTCGTGGGCCACCAGGTAGACCCGCCCCTCGGCCGTCCGGGAGGGCTCCAGGTCGGCGATCCACGCGCCCTCGGAAAGCCCCGGGACCCCGTCGCTCACCTCGTCGAAGGTGGCGCCGCCGTCCCGGCTCACGTGGAGGAGGCCGTCGTCGGTGCCCACGTAGAGGAGTCCCCGGCGGAGCGGCGACTCGGCGATCGCGCTCAGCGTGGGCCAGTAGGGGATCCCGTCGCCCAGGGAGAGGGTGCCCGAGTCCGGGAGCTCCCCCATGATCGGGACCTCGGTGAGGCGGGCGTCGGTGGTGAGCCTCCCCAGGGAGTTCCAGGTGTTTCCCCGGTCCGTGGAGCGCCAGAGCTCGTCGGTGCCCGCGTAGATCGTCGAGGGATCGTGGGGGCTCAGGATGAAGGGCCCGTCCCAGTTGGCCGGCTCCATGGCGTTCCCCAGACGGAGTCCCTCGCCGTAGGGGTCGGGCCAGGCGTCCCAGTTCCAGCGGGGCGAGATGTGGCCCGTGGGGTCTCCGGGGCGGATGTCACGGGTCTCCCCGGTCTCCAGGTCCACCCTCTGGAGGCCCAGGTACTGGGACTCGTTGTAGAGCCAGCGGTTCGAGGTGGTGTCGACCAGGTTCACGAAGCCGTCCCCGCCCCCGGTCCGGACCCAGTCGGTGTTCAGGATCCCCGACGACCGGTGGGTGGCGCTGGGCCCGTACCAGCTCCCGTTGTCCTGGAGCCCCCCGTAGACCCGGTACGGCCTGCGGGTGTCCACGCTCACCCGGTAGTACTGGCTGACCGGCAGGTCGGAGACGTAGATCCACTCCTCGCCCCGGTCGTAGGAGATCCCCAGCCCGCCGTCGTCGGCCTTCATGATGTGGTTCGAGTCCCGGGGGTTCACCCAGACGAGGCGGTCGTCGCCGTGGAGGCTCTGGGGCGGGTCGGTGAACGTCCTCCCCCGGTCGTCGGACCAGGAGAAGTTGTTCATCATGTAGATTCGCCGCTCGTCGCCGGGGTCCACCAGGATCTGGCTGGCGTACATGGGCCGGGGATTCCAGTCGCTCTGCCACGTCCAGGTCTCGCCGCGATCCTCGGAGCGGTAGATGCCGGCCCGTCGCTGCTGGTAGGCGGTGGAGGCGTTGTAGCGGCACCCCTGCTCGACGCTCGCGTAGACGATCGAGGGATCCCGGCGGTAGATCGAGATGCTGATCCGCCCGTACTCACCCAGGGGGAGTCCATTGCTCCCGTGGACCGTGGTCTCCGGGTCCTCGGCGCAGGAGGCGGCCTCCCGGGGGCCCTCGGCCTTCGGCTCGGGCGGGCCGAGCCGGGTCCAGGTGTCGCCCCCGTCGGTGCTCTTCCAGAGACCGCTGCCCGGACCTCCGCCGTTGAACCCGCTGGGGCGGCGCCGGCGCTGGTAGCTCGCGGCGTAGACGATCCGGGGGTCGAGGGGGTCGATCGCCACGTCCACCACCCCGGTGTTCTGGTCCACGTGGAGGATTCTCTCCCACGTCTCGCCCCCGTCCATGGAGCGGTAGAGCCCCCGCTCCTCGTTGGGACCCCAGAGGTGGCCCATGGCGGCCACGTAGACGATGTCGGGATCGAGGGGGTGCATGCGGATGCGGCCGATGTGGTGGCTCTCCTCCAGCCCCATGTGGGTCCAGCTCTCGCCCCCGTCCCTGGAGCGGTGGACCCCGTCGCCCCAGGAGTTGGACTGGCGGTTCGCCCGCTCTCCCGTGCCCACCCACACCACGCTCGTGTCGGCCTGGTGCACGGCGATGTCGCCCACCGAGTGGGTCCCCTCGTCCTCGAAGACGGGCTCCAGGGTGACCCCCCGGTCCACGGTCTTCCAGACGCCCCCGGTGGCCGACGCCACGTAGAAGACGTCCACGTCGTCCTCGACGACGGCCAGGTCCACGATGCGGCCGCTCATGGCGGCCGGCCCGATCGTGCGCAGCTCCAGGCCGTCCAGGTGTGCGGTCGTGAGGTCGGCCGGGGTCCGGGGCCGCTCCTGGGCCCGGCCGGGGCCGGGAGCCCCCAGGGTCGCGAGGCAGGATGCGGCGAGCACGGGGAGGAGGCACTTCTTCATCGTCGACTCCGGACGAGGGGAGTTCTCCGGGGGGCACCGAAGATGACGGGCCCGCCGCCGGCGCGGCAAGCCGACGCGCCCTCCGGAACGAAGCCCGGGAGGTGGGCGGGTCCCCGGCTCCGGGGGACGGGGTGGATCTGCGCTCGGACCGCCTCCATCTTGTGGTGGCACCGGAGGTTCGATCCAGGACTCGAACGGGAGGATCCCCTTGCTGCTCGAGCGCTTCTACGAGGACGGTCTGGCCCAGGCCAGCTATCTGGTGGGCTGTCAGGCCACGGGCGAGGCCCTGGTGGTGGATCCGGTCCGGGACGTGGAGCAGTACGTCGCGGCCGCGGAGCGGGAGGACCTCTCGATCGTGGCCGCCACCGAGACCCACATCCACGCCGATTTCCTCTCGGGCGTGCGGGAGCTCGGGGAGAGGCTCGGGGCCCGGATGCTGTTGCCCGGAGAAGGCGGGGAGGGCTGGGAGTACGAATATGCCGACGAGGGCGAGGCCCGCCTCCTGAGGGACGGGGACACGTTCCGGCTTGGAAACGTACGTTTCCAAGCCCTCCACACGCCCGGTCACACCCCGGAGCACGTCTCCCTGTTGCTCACGGACGGAGCGGCCTCGGAGGAGCCCATGGGCGTCTTCACGGGAGATTTCGTCTTCGTGGGCGACGTGGGTCGACCCGATCTCCTCGAGAAGGCCGCCGGGGTGGGCGGGGCGATGGAGGCGGGAGCGCGCCAGCTCTACCGCTCCCTCCGTCGCTTCCGGGAGCTCCCCGGCCACCTCCAGCTCTGGCCGGGCCACGGCGCGGGATCGGCGTGTGGTCGGGCTCTCGGGGCGGTTCCCCAGACCACCCTGGGATACGAGCGGATGGTGGGGTGGGCGTTCCAGATCGACGACGAGGACGAGTTCGTGGAGGCCGTCCTCGAGGGTCAGCCCGAGGTGCCCCCCTACTTCCGCATCATGAAGGAGCTCAACCGGGACGGCCCGCCTCTGCTGGGGACCCGGTCCCGGCCGCCTCGCCTCGAGCCCGAGCGGCTCCCCGAGATCCTGGACCGGGACGGGCTCGTGGTGGACCTGCGCTCCCGGCGCGCGTACGCGTCGGGGCATGTGCCGGGGACGATCAACCTGTCGGCGGAGAGCAGCTTCGTGAACTGGGCCGGCTGGCTTCTTCCTTACGACCGTCAGATCCATCTCCTGGCCTCGTCGGACGGCGCTCTCCTCGACGAGCGAATCCGCTCGATGGCGCTGATCGGCCTCGATCGGGTCGCGGGGTGGTTCGACGGCTCGGCCCTGGAGGCCTGGGCGGTGGAGCGGGGATCCCTGCAGGAGGCGGCTTCCCTCGACCCCGAGGAGGTGGAGCGGGCCCGGCGGAGCCACCTGGCGACGATCGTGGACGTGCGCAGTCGCTCGGAATGGAACGACGGGCATCTGCCCGGTGCCGTCCACATCCATCTGGGCGAGCTGGCGGATCGGGCGGGTGAGCTCCCCGACGACGAGCCCGTGGTCCTCTACTGCCGGACGGGAGTGCGATCGGCGATCGGCCAGAGCCTCCTCCTCGCCAGGGGACTCCACGCGGTGGAGAACATGGAGGGGGGCTTCCGGGCCTGGAGGGAGCTCGAGCTGCCGGTGGAGCGGTCCGCGACCGAGGACGAGCCGGCGCCAGCGCCGCCCTGAGCCGGGCACGGACCGGAGCCGCATCCCGCCCGACAGGGGCCCCGGAACGGCGACGATTTCCTCGCTCGGGCCCCTGACGGACACTACATTCGACGGATAGGGACCCCTGGACCGTCGCGTCGAGCCCGACTCGCCATCCACCAGTGGGAGAAGCGGATGCCGGCACCGGACGCCCTGGTATCGAAGCTCGCACGAGCCTACGGCCTGAGCGGTCTCGTTCCGGTGGAGGACGAGCGGGTGCGGCGGCTGCTCCAGGGCGCCGCCGAGGCCCTGGCTGGTGGGGAGAGGGTCGAGTTCTGGGTGAGTGAAGGGTGGATCCAGGGTCCGGAAGGGCCCCTGGGCAGCCCCGAGGACCTGACCGGAGAGCTCGCCCGGGACCTCGAGATCGCCGGCGTCTCGACCGTAAGCCTCCCGGCCGGCCTGTCGGTGGACGCCCTGGCGACCTTCGTAGGGCACCTGAGGGAGGGATCCGGGTCGGGGGACGGGTCCCACAGCGCCCGCACCCTGGCCCACGAGCTGCCGGAGATCGGCGTGGAGTTCTCCGACGAGGGTGCCCGGGGTTGGGGCCCGGCCCGGTCCCTCGACCGACTCTTCGCCACGGGACCGCAAGCCGCTCCGGCACCGACGGGCGAGGCGCCCGCCCCGGAAGCTCCGGAGGGGAAGGCGTCGGTCTCTCCGCCGGGGGAGACCCTGGCGTCCGAGCCCGCCGGGGACGGGGCGGCCTCCGTGCCGGATGAGGAGGCCGCGGCCCCCGTGACCGAGGCGCCGTCCGGGCCCGCGGAGGAGCCCGCCGCGGAGCCGGAGGAGCGCGCCGCGGAACTCGAGGTCCCCGCCCCGGAGCCGGAGACGCCCGCCGAGCCTCCGGAGCCGGAGGTCCCGGAGCCCGCCGAGGGCCTCTCCGAGCCGGCCGAAGCGAGCGCCTCCTCCGCGCCCGGGGCCGAGGCGCAGCCTTCCCCGTCCGCCGAGGGGCCACCGGGGGCGGCACCCCCGGCCGAAGAGACCCGAGAGTCCATCCCCGAGGAGGACACCGAGACCGCTGAGGCTCCCTCCGAAGCGGAGCCGGCCGCGGCGGAGGCCACGCCGACCGGTGCCGCTCCGGGCCCCGGGGTCGAGGTCGAGGCGGAAGATGCCGAAGAGGGTCCCGAGCTCGGCGCGCTGGTCGCCGCCTACCTCCAGGCGGCCTCGGGGGAGCGGGGTTCGGTGGCGGAGCGCATCCGGGCCCGAGCCGAGGCGTTGCGCCAGGACGGCGTCTTCGACGAGCTGGCCGCCGCGGTGCAGGATCTGGCCAGGGCCGGGATCGAGGACACCGGCGACGGGGCGGCGCTGGAGCTGGCCCGGGAGATCCTCGTCACCGGAGCCGCGACCCGGATCGCCCTGGACCTCGGGCAGATCCGGGACGAGGAGGAGCGGGAGGCGATGATCGGGCTCGTCTCCCGTCTCGGGCAGACGATGGCCGCGCCGATCTCCGAGGCTCTGGTCGACGCCAGCGACCGTTCGGCCCGGAGGGCCTACATCGAGGCCATGGTGGCCCTGGGCAGCGCGGTCGAGGAACAGGTCCTGGGGATGGTCGAGGATTCCCGCTGGTTCGTGGTGCGGAACGGGGTGGCGATCCTGGGACGGATCGGAGACGACCGGTCGATCGAGCACCTCACCTCCACCCTGGCCCACGAGGATCTGCGGGTTCGCCGGGAGACCGTCCTGGCCCTGGCGAAGCTCGGCGGCGAGAATGCAGCGGCGCTGGCCCTCGGCATGATCGACGACCCGGAGCCCGAGGTCCGGGCGGCGACCGCCATGGCCCTGGGGGAGCTCGAAGTGGAGAAGGCGGTGCGTCCTCTCCGGAAGCGCCTGGAGGAGGAGGAGGACGAGGACGTGCAGGTCCAGATCCTCCGGGCCCTGGGACAGCTCGGCGACCCCGGGGCGGTCCCCGAGATCGAGAAGCGGGCGGTATCGAGCTTCTTCTCCCGGTCCCCCCGTCCCGTCCGAATCGCGGCGTACAAGGCCCTCTCGGAGATCGGAACCCCCCACGCCGTGAAGCTCCTGGAGAAGGCGCTGGACGACAAGGACACCGAGGTCCGGGTGGCGGTGCGGGGGATGCTCAAGAGCCTCGAGGAGGCGAAAGAGGCCGGCGCCGGGGCTTGAGGGGGCCGGGGCCCGGGGCTAGGGCAGATCCAGGACCGTTCCCAGGGCCCCGACGAATATCGCTCCCTCCCGGATCGTCTCGAACCCCGCACGGAGCGGGCTTTCACCCGAGTGGGCGAAGAGGCCCGTGATCGTGGCCTCCACGTCGGATCCCCCGGGGAACGCCCGCTCCAGGCGCAGGGTCTCGGTGAAGGGGACCAGATGGTCGCTCCGGCCGTGGACGAGGCGCACGGGGCAGGGAGGGACCGCGAGGTGGGGCAGGGGGTCCATCAACTCCGAAGCCTCCCGGCAGGCCCGGACCAGCTTCGGGACGAGGGTCTCTGCGGCCGCCCGATCCGGCTCCTGATCGGCCGGGGGCGCGAAGAGGTCGAAGAGTCTCCTGCGCGGAGCCGCCACCCCCTCCCGCAGCTGGCCCTTCACGGGGTCGAAGCGGGGATCCCACGACTCGATCTGACGCTCCCCGGCCAGGGCGGCCAGCCGCCAGAGGGCCCGGGCCACGTCGCCGGCGTCCTCGAGGCCCGGGATTCCCGTCAGGTAGTTGGCGCCGATCACCCAGCGCCCGTATGGATCGGGCCGCCGGTGGTGGGTCCTTCCCTCCCAGGCGTGCTCGCCGGTGAAGTGGAAGGTGACGGTTCGCTGCAGGTCGCAGTAGCCTCCGAACCCTGCGACGCCGGCCAGGCGCCCCCGGAGGTCGGGGTGGAGGGCGGCGAGGACCACCTGGGGCGCCCCGAAGGAGAACCCCACGAGGCCCGGAAGGGGTCGCTCCTCTCCCGTCTCCTCCTCCAGGAAGCCCAGGGCGGCCCGGACGGCCGGGACGGTCCGCTCCGGGGCCAGTCGCAGATCGGTCCACGTCTCGATCTCCGGGACCAGGGCGAGGGTGCCGCTCGAGGCCAGGGCCCGGGCGAAGCGGGTCAGGGCGGGATGTCGGCGGCCCGGCCGGGTGATCCCGTGGAGAACGATCCAGCACGGCCGGCGCGTCCCCCCACGCTTCGGGGCATAGAGGGTAGCCGGGAAGCGCTCCCCTCGGTCTTCGCACTCCACCTCCCGGTCCGTGACCGGCGAGCGACCCGTGAGCCAGCTCAGGAGGAAGCGAGCGGTGCGGACCGGTGCGGAGATCATGGGACCAAGGTAGCGGCCCGCGGGCGGGGACCGCGACACGGATCCCTGCCCTGCGCCCCGCCCGCTCCCCGCCTGCCCGTCCGCCTTGCAGCAGAGGGCGCCCACGGCCATGATCCTTCGGCCCTTCGGATCCATCGGCCTTCGGGACGCGGGCCGCGTCCGGAGGGTCGAGGTCCCGACCGGACGACTCCACGGATTCGTTCCCCCGCTCGCCCCGGGAGGCTCGCCGATGATCCGTCCTCTCCTCTTCTTCGCCGCCGCAGGGGCCCTGGCTCTGCCCACCGGGGATCTTGCGGCCCAGGGAGCCGAGATGATCGGCTATCGGGAGGGCCGGCCCTTCAGCCCCGCGGTGGCCGTGGGCGACGTCCTCTACTTTTCCGGAACGCTCGGCGTCACCGACCGCACCCGGGGGATGACCGAGGGCCGCATCCAGGCCGAGACCCGGAACGCCCTGGACCAGTTCCAGGAGCTCTTCGCCGAGCTCGGGATCGGCTTCGAGGACGTGGTCAAGGCCACGGTGTACCTCACCGACGTCGAGGACTACCGGGGGATGAACGAGGCCTGGCTCGAGTACTTCACAAGATCGGCGCCGGCCCGTGAAGCCGTGGTGGTGAAGGAGCTGGTGGCGGGCGCGATCATCGAGATCAGCTTCATCGCCGCACGACCGTAGCGCCGCCGGTACCGCCCCCGCCCGTCCCGCGCTCCGTGGATAGCCTCCGACCGACCGGGGAGACCGGCTCTCCGGCGGGGGGATCCCCGCCGTACGGGGCGGCCGTCCTGGCCGGGCTGGCGGTCTTCGCCCTCTACGCCCTCACCCTCGCTCCCACCACGGCGTTCTGGGACACCAGCGAGTACATCGCCACGGCCCACATCCTGGGCATCCCCCATCCTCCGGGGAACCCCCTCTTCGTGGCCCTGGGGCGGGTCTGGATCCTCCTCCTCTCCCCTCTCCCACTCTCGGTGGCCCAGCGCGTGAACCTCCTGGCGGCCGCCACCAGCGCCGGCGCGTTCGCCTTCTTCTTCCTCGTCGCCCACCGGCTCCTCCTCGCCGCCGTGAAGGAACGGGCCCGGGCCCTGGCCGGCGCCGCCGCGGCGGTGCTGATCGGGGCCACGGCCTACACGGTTTGGAGCCAGTCGAACGTGAACGAGAAGGTCTACACCGTGAGCCTTTTCGTCATCGCCGCCGTGAGCTGGCTGGGGCTGCGGTGGCTCGATCGCCGGGAGGACGAGGGGAGCCTCCGATACCTGCTCGGGGCCGCCTACCTCATGGTCCTCGGCTCGACGAACCACCTCATGTCCCTGCTTCCCGCGCCGGCCCTGGCGATCCTCGTGCTCCTGGCCGACCCCGGCGTCCTGGGCCGCAGGGCGTTCTGGTCCCGGGGAGCCGCCGTGGTCGCGGTGGGCCTCTCCTTCAACTTCTTCCTGCCGATCCGGGCCGCCGAGGAGCCGGTGATCAACGAGGGCGAGCCCCGCTGCGGCTCGGCCGTGGGGGCTGCGGTGGCGGTCTACACCATGGGGCGGGCCGGCTGTCCCGCCCTGGCGGCCAACCTCACCCGGGAGCAGTACCAGAAGCCCCCCCTCAGCGAGCGCCAGGCCCCCTTCGGGCAACAGCTGCGGAACTGGTATCAGTACTTCGACTGGCAGTGGGCCCGGGGAGCGGACCCGAGTCCCCGTCCCGGATCGGGCCGGCTCCCGTTCACGGTGGTCTTCGGCGCCCTGGGGCTCATGGGGTTCTGGGTGGCTTGGCGCACCGATCGCCTCGCCTTGGCCTATCTGGGCGCCCTGGCCCTCACCCTCACCGTGGCCCTCGTCTACTACCTGAACTTCCGCTACGGCTATTCCCTGGCACCGGGGATCACCGAGCCCGGAGCCCACGAGGTCCGGGAGCGGGACTACTTCTTCATCGCCGGCTTCGCCCTCTGGGGAGTGATGGCGGGGGTCGGGCTCGCGGTGGTCTGGTCCACCGTCTCGGATCGGCTGGGCGGGGCCCGGGGCACGTGGATCGCGGCGCCGATCCTGGCCGTGGCCCTGGTCCCCCTCGCCCTCAACTGGCTGTGGGCGGATCGCTCCGGGGAGTACGCGTCCCGGGACTGGGCCTACGACCTCCTGATGAGCGTGGAGCCCTACGGCGTGCTCTTCACGAACGGCGACAACGACACTTTCCCCCTCTGGTATCTCCAGGAAGTGGAGGGGGTGCGCCGGGACGTGACGGTGGTGGTGGGCCAGTACCTCTACACGAGCTGGTATCCGGGCCAGCTCCAGGCCCTCACCGAACCCTGCCCGGAGGGGGCGGAGCCCCTCACGCGACCCACGGTCGTGCTCTGCCAGCGGCCCTTCGAGGGGAAGGTGGCCTCCTCCCTCTTCGGGAACGCGCGCCGACCCGGAGCCGCGATCCTCGACCCGGCCCCGGAAGTCCTCGAGCGGGTCCGGGGAGGCGTCCTCGCCAGGGACACGACCCTCGACCTGGGGGCCATGGCGGTCACCTATCCCGAGGGGAGCTACCTGGGCCGGGGAGACCGCATCATCCTCCGCATCATCCAGGACACGGCGGGACACCGACCGATCTATTTCGCCAGCGCGGCCGGTCTGATGCGGGATCTGGGCCTCGACCCCTGGGGCGTCCGCCACGGGCTGGCGACCAAGCTCCGGCTCCGGAGCCTGGAGGGGGAAGGGCCCCCGGAGCTGACCCGGGCGAGCGAGGAGATGGGCGGGGAGTGGTTTCACGTCGACCGCTCCCTGAAGCTGGTGCGAGACGTCTATCGATACCGGAGCCTGGCGAATCGCCGGGTCTGGCCCGACCGCTCGACCCTCAACGTTCCGTGGCACTACTACGCCCTCTTCGTCCAGCTCTCGGAGGTGGCGCCCCGGCCCGGGGCCGCCGAGGAAGCGTTCGCCGAGGAGCTCAGGCGCCGGGCCGCGGAGTTCCTCGTCACGGCCCGGGGGGGACGGGTCGCCCTCGGCGGGGAGACCCGGTAGCGGGGCCGGAGCGCCGCTCGGGAGGCGGGGTGGAGACCCGGAGGCCCGCCGGGTGGACCGGTTGGGCCCACCGCGCCGGGGTCCGGAACCCGGTCCGGGGAAGAGGGGTGCAACGTCCGTGTGCGATGTTCGACCAGATCTCACGCTCACCGGGGAGGGGCGGGTGACGGACGAGGGGACGCCGGAGATGGGGGTGACGGAGCTGGAGCGGCGTCTCGAGAACGACGACGCTCCGCCCTTCCTGCTGGATGTCCGCGAGCCCCACGAGTGGCAGATCTGCAATCTCGGCCCCCAGGGGGCCACCCTGATCCCCATGGCGGAAGTCCTCGCGCGCACCGACGAGCTGCCCCGGGATCGGGAGATCGTGGTCTACTGCCGTTCGGGAGGACGGTCCGCCCGGATCGTGAAGCGGCTCCGGGAGGCGGGCTTCGACGGCGTCTACAACCTGGAGGGAGGGATTCTGGCCTGGGCCGACGAGGTGGATCCCTCGATCCAGAAGTATTGAAGGCCCGGGCCCCGTGGCCCGTGGGGTGCGGGCCGGGAGCTGCGGCGCCTCCTACGGGGACGATGGAGATCCGATGAGCCGTCGCGGCTTTCCCCGGGTGGTGATCGCCGGTGCGGGCTTCGGAGGGCTCTGGGCCGCGAAGCGGCTCGTGGCCGAGCCGGTGGAGGTCCTCCTCCTCGACCGGAACAACTACCACACGTTCCTCCCCCTCCTCTACCAGGTCGCCGCTGCCGAGCTGGGGCCCACGGAGATCGCCTACCCCGTGCGCTCGATCTTCCGGGGAGCCCGCAACGTGCGCTTCCGCATGGCCGAGGTCCGGGGCCTCGACATGGACCGGCGGGAGGTGGTGACCTCCCTCGAGCGGATCACCTACGATCACCTGATCCTCGCCCTGGGCAGCGTCTCCCACTTCTTCGGGGTGGAGGGAGCGGAGGAGCACGCCTATCCGCTTCGTACGATGGAGCAGGCGATCCCTCTCCGACACCAGCTCCTCTCCCGCTTCGAGGCCGCGGTCTACGAGGGAGACGCGGAGAAGCGCCGACGCCTCCTGACCTTCGCGATCGTGGGCGGTGGGCCCACCGGCGTCGAGTTCGCCGGGGCGCTTGCCGAGCTGATCTACGGACCGCTCCGCAAGGACTACCCCATGCTGGAGACGGGCGAGGTGCGCATCGTCCTCCTCGAGGCCATGGACGGGCTTCTCCCGGGCATGTCCGAGAAGCTGGGACGATACGCCCGGGAGCGCCTGGTGCGGCGCCACGTGGAGGTGAGGACCGGTGCCGCCGTCGGCCGGGTCCGGGCCGACGCCGTGGAGCTCGAGGACGGCGGCGAGATCGGGGCGGAGACCGTGATCTGGACGGCCGGGGTCCGGGGCGATCCGGTCGCGGAGAGGTGGGGTCTTCCCGTGGGTCGGGGCGGTCGGATCGAGATCGAGCCCACGCTCCAGCTTTCGAGCCAGCCGAACGTCTACGTGGTGGGCGATCTGGCCTACGTCGAGGACGAGGCGGGTCGGCCCCTCCCCCAGATCGCCCCGGTGGCGATCCAGCAGGCCGAACGAGCCGCGGCGAACATCCTGGCCGCGGCGCGTGGGGACGAGCCGGAGCCCTTCCACTACGACGACCCGGGCATGCTCGCGGTGATCGGTCGAAACGCCGCCGTGGCCGACGTGAAGGGCCGGGCCTTCACTGGCTTCTTCGCTTGGATCCTCTGGCTGGTGGTCCACATCTTCGAGCTGATCGGATTCCGGAACCGGCTACTCGTTCTGGTGAACTGGGCGTGGAACTACGTCTTCTACGAGCGGGCCGTCCGGCTCATCCTGCCCCTCCATGGCGAGGCCTCGTCCGGACGGGACGTGGAGGACCAGGTCGTGAGGCCCGCGCCTCAGGGCCCCGCCGCCTTGGGCGAATGAACCACGCGCCGCGCACCGGGGTCTTCGTCCTCGCGCTCCTCTTCGGCGCCCCCTGGGCATCCGGGGTGGTTGCGGCCCAGGCTCCCTGTCCCGGGTCCGGGGACGCTGCGGCGGCCGAGGGTTGGAGGGCGTACGCCGACGGAGACATCTCCCGGGCCCGGGCCCGCTTCGAGGAGGCCCTCTCCCGCTGTCCCGATCACCGCGACGCGCGAACGGGTCTCGGCTACGTGAACCTGCGGCGAGGCTCGGAGGGGACGGCCCGCACCCTCTTCCGCAGGGTCGTGTCCGAGGATGCGGAGAACGTGGACGCCCGGGTCGGCCTGGGTCTCCTCGCGTGGCGGGACGGGGATCTGGACGAGGTGGACCGGCAGTTCCGCGAGGTGCTCCGGCTGGTGCCCGACCACTTCACCGCGGGCCGCTATCTCACCCGGGCCCGGGAGGCGCGGGAGGTGAGCCCGGTGCGGGACGAGGCGGATCGGGCGTGGCGGGCGGGGGAGGGCGACCGTGCGGCGCGCCTGTACAGCGCCCGGGTCGCGGCGGATTCCACCGACACCCCGGCCCTGCGGCGCCTGGCGCTGCTGAGGGCGCGGAGCGGGCGCCAGGCCGAGGCGATCGAGCTCATGGAAGCGCTCATCGAGCTCGAACCCGGAGACACGGGCGCCCGGGTGGATCGAGCGCGGATCCTGGCGTGGAGCGGCAGGGTCCAGGAGGCGGTGGACGACCTGGACGTGATCCTGGCCGAGGAGCCCGGCTCCCTCCCGGCGCTGAAGGCGAAGGCCCGCTTTCTCTCCTGGGCCGCCCAGGAGGACGCGCTCCGCTCCCCGTACGAGACGGTGGCCGGGGCCGCTCCCGACCCGGAGACGGGGGGACGGGTCGAGCCCCGGGCCCTGCTGGACGACGGGGAGTTCCGGGCGGCCGTGGCGGTCTACGAATCCCTGGCGGCCCGGCAGCCGGAGGCGGTGGAGGCGAAGGTGGGGCTCGCCCGGGCCCTGTCGTTCGCGGGTCGATACGACTCGGCGCGGGCGGTCTTCCGCGACCTGCTGGAGCGGCACCCGGGCAACGTGGAGGCCCAGGTGGGACTGGCCGGAGCCCTCGCGTGGAGCGGAGATCTGGTCGGCGCAGAGCGGGCCTGGCGCCAGGCGAGGGAGATGGATCCCGGGAGCCTGGACGTCCTGGTGGGGCTGGCCCGGACCCTCCGGTGGCAGGGCCGGACGGCCGCCGCGCTCGAGGTCCTCGAGCGCGCTCGTCGGCGCTTCCCGGGGGATCCGGTGGTGGAGAGCCAGCTCCGCTGGGTGCGGGCGACGGTGGAGCCCGGGGTTCGCCCCTCCTTCGCCCTGGAGGACGACTCCGAGGAGAACACCCGGACGACCACCTCGGTCACGGCCACCTATCGCCCCCATCCCCGTGCGGACTTCCGTCTCGACGCCTACCGCCGGGACGCCTCCCTCGACCCCCTGGGCCTCGATCAGGTCGCCCAGGGCTTTCTCGTCTCGGGTGGCGTGGAGCTCGATCCCGGGTGGACCGCGGTCGCCGGCGCCGGTGCCACGGAGACCGACGCCGTGGGGGAGGACGCGCTGCCGGCCTTCCGCGTCGGCGTGACCACCCCGGGCCGGTACCGGATCTCGGGCGGCTTGACCCTGGTTCGGGAGCCCCTGGATCGGACCGCGCTCCAGGTTCTCNNTCACCGCCGATCTGCGCTGGTCGCCGGCGCCCCGGTGGAGGCTCACCGGGAGCGGCTCCCTGGCCCGCTACGAGGCCGACCGGGCCAACGACCGCTGGGAGGCGGCCGGCGGCCTCTTCCGGACGCTGGGTCGGGGCTGGCGGCTCGGGCTGGGCCTGCGGGCCTTCGGCTTCGAGGGGGACCTGGACGACGGGTACTTCGACCCGGACTTCTACGGGATCGCCGAGGCCACGGGGCGGTGGTCCGGGGAGTGGGACCGGTGGATCGTCGCCTTGGAGGCCGCGCCGGGGGTGCAGCAGATCCAGACGGGGGGAGAGGTATCGGCCACCTTCCGGTCCGCGGCCCGGATCACGTACAGGCTGGCCCCGGGGCGGGAGATCCACGTCACGGGGACGGTAGCCAACAGCGGCCTGGAGAGCGCGTTCACCGGCGAGGGGTACTGGCACCGCTCCGTCGTGATGGGGGCGAGCTGGGTGGCGTATTGAGGGACCGCCGGAAGGGGGCGCCGGGATCGGCGCCGCCGCGCCTCGCGACTCCGTCCGGACCGCTCACCGAGCGCGCGGTGACGCCCCTGGTCCCGGAGTCGCGCAGAGGTCCGGAGCCGTTGGCCGGAGCGGGCTCGCCGCCGTAGGTTGGCCTCCACCGCCGCCTCCGCTCCCCCGGTCGCGGCCGCAGCGAACCCCCGCATGGAGCCTCCGCCGATGCACCGCCGGATCCGCCCTACCCCCGTGTTAGGCCTCTTCCTGGCCGCTTCCCTCCTCCCCACCGGCCCCGGCGCCGCCCAGGAGGGGGGCGCATCGGACGCCCCGGTCGTCCTCCGCGCGGCCCGCCTGGTCGATCCCGGCGCCGACGCGCCGATCGACGACGCGGTGCTGGTGATCCGGGAGGGCCGCATCGAGGCCGCCGGCGGGGCCGGGGCGGTCGCGCTTCCCGACGGCGCCCGGATCGTGGACCTGGGCTCGGCGACGCTGCTCCCGGGCCTGATCGATGTCCACGTCCACCTGACGAGCGGCCAGGAGGCGTACTACGAGGGACTCTTGCGCCGGAGCCCGATCGACGCTGCGGTGGTGGCCCACCGCCACGCACGGGCCACGCTGGAGGCGGGCTTCACCACGGTCCGCAATGTGGGCGCGCCCGAGTTCGTGGACGTGGCCCTGAAGCGGGCGATCGAGCGTGGCGACGTGGTGGGCCCCCGGATGCAGGTGGCCACCCTCGGGCTCACCTCCACCGGGGGCCACGGCGACGTGAGCGGCTTCTCGCCCTATCTGAGCTTCGAGGGCTTCAGCGGCGTGGCCGACGGGGTGGAGGAGCTCCGGACGAAGGTCCGCTTCGAGATCAAGCACGGGGCGGACCTCATCAAGCTCGTCGCCGGCGGCGGCGTCCTCAGCGAGGAGGAGGACGTGGGGGCGCCGCAGTACAGCCAGGCCGAGATGAACGCCGTGGTGGAGGAGGCGGCGATGTGGGGGAGGAAGGTCGCCGCCCACGCCCACGGGGCCGAGGCGATCCGCCGGGCAGTGAGGGCCGGGGTGGCCTCGGTGGAGCACGGGGGGCTGGTGGACGAGGAGGGGGTCCGCATGATGCTAGAGCGGGGGAGCTACCTGGTGCCCGACATCTACACGGACATCTACATCCTCGAGCACGCCGAGGAGATGGGGATCACCGAGCGGATGGTGGAGAAGGAACGCCAGATCCGGCGCTACCAGGACGCCAACTGGAGCCGGGCCCGGGAGGCCGGCGTGAACTTCGCCTTCGGATCCGACGCCGGGGTCTTCCCCCACGGGACTCAGGGCCGGCAGTTCCGCCACCTGGTCGAGAAGATCGGCTTCACCCCGATGGAGGCGATCCGGATGGCCACGGTCCACGCCGCCGAGCTCATGGGGTGGAGCGGGGAGGTGGGATGCGTGGAGCCCGGCTGTAATGCGGACCTGATCGCCGTGGAGGGGGATCCCCTCTCCGACGTCACCGAGCTGGAGCGGGTGCGCTGGGTGATGAAGGGGGGCGAGGTGGTGCGGGAAGGGCCGGAAGCGCCGGGGGCTCGCTGAAGCGGAGGCCGAGCTTTCCCGGGTCCGTCGCGGGGCACCCGGTCCGTCGTCGTGTCCGCGATCCCTCACGGAGCAGCACGGTCCATCCATCCCGGGCCGGGTGCGTCTTTCCCGCCGGGTCGTTGGGAGCCCGATTCTCCCTCTTCCCCGCCCGGGGCCGGCGAAGCTCTTCCCTGGCGCGTATCGCATGTATTGTGGTATTCGACATGAGTGCCAGGTATGTATCACTTGTACGATGTGATACGTTACAGGCGTATCGGCACGAAGCCCTGGTCCCGTGGGCGTTTCACGTGAGGGCATTTGACACTTGATGGACGATGA
>JABAHQ010001224.1_pt2 | contig 47307 bp, 39 predicted proteins | sample 7062091 | NCBI WGS metagenome assembly JABAHQ01 (sample SAMN14534359, study PRJNA622989) | marine sediment metagenome | biome: marine biome [ENVO:00000428]; feature: marine pelagic biome [ENVO:01000023]; material: deep marine sediment [ENVO:00002113] | place: India: Gulf of Kutch | collected... | reverse complement strand
CAGACCGCTCTCTTCGTTGAAGGTGTTCCTTCACATTTTGGCGAGTTGTTGCTGGACCTGGCGTTTGAATTCCAGGGGGGCGCGGATCATATTGAGGGGGTCGCTGGCTCCTCCGGTACCTAAGACGTTGATGGTGCCGAAATTGAGGACCCGGCCCCAGATACTCTGATCCACCTGAACGCTTTCGATTCGCTTGAGAAAAACCTCCATCGTTTTCCTTTTGATGAAACCTTCCTTGACGATCACGCGCTGATTGGTCACGCCAAACTCCGAAGACCCATATTGAATCCATTTAATAATGAAATGAATGAAAGCGGCCGCCAGGAACAGGGCGCTCAGGTACAGGTAAATGGGATCGGTCTGCTTTTTTAAAACAAAAAAGGTGGCGGACAGAAGAAGCCAGATCACCGGATAGGCAAACATAATCTTATGCCGCCGGGTCAGATAAATGATTTCTTCATCATCCAGCAGGTTTTTGGAAATATAACCCATGCCCTTCCCTTTCAGCAACAACCCGTATCTTACTCTGATTCTTCAGTATAAAGGCAATTGGACTGTATCCCTAAATTTATAACCGGCGGAAAAGGACGATTTCCTTTCAATGGGCCTCCCGGGAAAATTGATTTATGGGAGATTAGATTTCAGAGCATGCTGTTGAGAAAATCCTCGTCCTCCATATCATCGCTCAGGTACTCTGGGAGCCGGGTGGCCTCGTCGACCGTGGCGGATTTGATTTGCATCACGCTCAGGCCCGAGGCGTTCTGCAGGTCGGAGCCTTCCAGATTGGCGCGGACGAACAGAACGTCTTCATTGAATTGCGCCCCCTGGAGATTGGCGTTTTTCAGGTTGGCATTCTGCAGATTGGATTCCATCAGATTGCAATCCTTGAGTATCGCGCCCTCGAGTTGAGCGCTTTGCAGGTTGACCTCCTGCATGCGCGCCTTTTCAAAGTCGGCGCCTTCCAGCTGGGCCCCCGACAGGTTGGCGAACTGGAGTTTGGCGCCTTTCATCTGAGCCCCTTTCAGGTTGATTTTGGAAAGTTGCGTTCCGCGCAGATCCGCCTCGGAAAGATCGATGGTTTCGTCGGGATTGTTCTGCCGCCAATCGTTCCAGGCGTCGATTCCCTTTTTGATCAACTCCATATGCTGTTCATTGGCCATTAATATCTTCCTCCTGTAGGGGTTCCGAAGATTTCCGGATCCCCGGGTCCAAAAAAATAGGTTTGTCTATTTTGAAAGATGTTTATATTATCAAATTTTATTATGTGCCAAGGTATTTTTTTAATTTAAAACCCTATACTCAGAAGGCCGAACCCGGTGAATTCCCTGGCAGGAAAAAATATCCTCATCGTGATGCCCAAAAACCAGTTTCAGGAGAAGGAGTTATTCGGCCTCCACACGGTTTTGGGAAAAGCGGGGGCGCGGCTGATAACCCTCTCACCTTCCGGCCAGGAAGCGTTGGGGAGGAATAAAACCCGGTACACCCCGGATGGCATGATGGTCGACTGGGATAAACAACCGGGCATCATGGAAAAATACCATGCGGTTCTGGTCGTGGGCGGGAAAGGCGCTCCCAAATCCTTGTGGAACGATCCCATTCTGCCCCAGATTTTGACCGATCATTATCGGGCGGAGCGTGTGGTCGGCGCCATCGGTTTGGGTGTGGGTGTGCTGGCAAGGGCCGCCCTGTTATTTGGAGAAACGGCGGGCCCGGAGGACGACCGTCTGGGGAAAGAACTGGATGCCGCCGGGGTGGACCGGCTGGAGGAACCGGTTCTGGCTCAGGGCAACATCATCACCGGCCGGGATGGCGAGTGCGTTGAATTGTTTGCCCGGGCGGTCCAGAACGCCTTATCAAATCTATAAAGCGTCCTATTATCATAAAGTGTGAAAGCGGGATGATTCCAACACAGATGGGCACCGCATGAAATTAAAACTCGCCTTAATCACAGGAACCGACCAGCGGCACCGGTATTTTATCAACCGCCTGAATCATGAATTTCCCATTGAAGGCGTTTTTGTGGAGCACCGGAGATTCCCGGAACCGCCCCCCTCCTCCCAACCGGCGCGGAACGCGTGGGAATGGTTCTTCAAACGCCGGGAGGATTATGAGGCGAACCATTTTGCGCCATCGGATTCCCTGCCAGCCCGCAACCGGCCGCTAATCTCCACCATTCCTGCCGGTCGGTTGAATGCTCCGGAAACCGCACGCGCCCTTCGATCGATCAACCCGGATCTGATTGTGTTGTTTGACACCAGCCTGATGAATTCCTCCACCCTGGATCTTTTTCAAAAACGCGTCCTGAATATGCACATCGGTCTTTCCAGTCATTACCGGGGATCATCCGCCAATTTCTGGCCGATACATGACGGGCGTCTGGAATGCCTGGGCGCGACCATTATGTGCATTGATAACGGCATTGACACGGGAGAAGTCCTGGCTCAGGAAGCGATTCAGGTGGAGTCTTGTGATACCGAACAGAGCCTTATGGGAAAAACCATTATCCTGGGTGTGAATTTACTGATCCAAATTTTACGCAATTGGGAAACCGCCTCCACATCCTCTTTACCACTGGAAGACAAAGGCAAACTTTACCTCAAAAAGGATTTTAATCCACAAACCGTTTTAAAGGTCAGAGAGATGGTCGAAGGCGGAGGGCTGGAACGGTTAATCAACCATCACCTAAAAACTTGAGAGCGGGATGGCGGCAAAACAGAATGGCGGAATCCATGAGGCTGGATTACTTGACGGTTCGCACCAGGCGAACGCTCATGGTGGGGCTGTTATAGGTTTTTGGCGCTGTTTTCTCGTACCCGCCGGCAAAGAAAAAATATTTGGCTGAATCGCCGCCCACCTCATCAATGGCCCAAAATCCGTACCCTCCACCGTCTCGAAAGGCTTTGGCATATCCCACGGGATAATCCCGGTTTTTATCGAAGGCCAGCTTGGTCAAATCCGGATCATAACTGATCTTATATTCCTGGATGGTCGGCATCCGCCAATCTCCATACCCACCGAATCGTTTAGCATTCATCAAATCCACCCAGGATTGTGCCCGCTCCCAGGAACTGGGATACTTTCCCTCAACCAGGCGGTAATCCTCCGTCATCCACATCAAGCGATGAACGGAGTCTAAGGCGGTGTTGTTATCATAGACCACCCAGTCTCCCAGCGTAACACTGGTTTCCTTCAGGCGCTGCTGGCGTTCATACTCCCGGTAAAAGTCGAACCCCGCGAAACCGCTTACCAGAAGAATTGCAATTATCGAAATGAGTGCAACCCTGCGCTTGAGACTCTTGATTTTACCCGAAAGAATTTCCGCTTCGCGAACAAGACTTTTATGATCGGAATCAAGGCCTTTCAAGGAATCCTTGAACTTTTGATTTTCACAGTTGATTTCGTATTGATCGATGCACTCCCGAATCACTTTATGGATTTTATTGAAATCGATCGGCTTTTTGATAAACCGAAAGGCCTCGCCCTTATTCACGATTGCTTCGATAAGCTGTTGATCGTAAAAAGCGGTCGTCAATACTCGAACCGTATTCGGAGAAATCCGCTTGACCTGTTCCAGAAGCTCCGTTCCCCGCATTCCGGGCATTCGGTCATCGGTCAGCAAAATCGCCACCGGCCCTCTGTTCGAAATGATTTCCGCGGCTTCATCCGGACTCAGGCACACTTCCACATTGTATCCCGCGGACCGTAAAACCTTACGCGCCACAATCAAAATCTTCTTTTCATCATCGACAAAAAGGATTTTATAATTTTTTCTGTCAACGGAAGTATTCAATTCGATTTCCTTCAGAAAAGGCCCGCAAGACCGGCCGCCTCCAGGTTTCGATTAAAGAGAATTACCTTCGAGCGTTGGGGTTCATTTCGCCAAGCTTATCAGACGCTCCAATTCAGCAATCAGGTCTTCGCGCGAACAATTTCCCTTCTGAAGAATGCCCTCAACCTTTGCCAAAAGACTTTCTCTTTCCGGCCCCAGAAACTCCCTGGGAGAAAACAAAAGGACTGGAATGGAACTCAAATGATCCAAGGCTCTCAGTTCCGAAATAAACTGCGTCTCGGTTTTTCCGGGAAACTTGGCATCGGTAATCACCAGGTCGGGTTTGATTTGTTCCAGCATGGAGCGCGCCCAATTTAATGAATCGCCGGCATGAACCCGCCATCCCATATCCTCCAAAATTCTTGAAATAAATCGGGAATTGCCGGTATCACTGTCCAAAACCAGGATGCATTTATGTTTGGATAGCTTCGTACGGTCTTCCTCCATTGAGTTAATTTCACCCGGAATTTTCGATTTCACGGAAATCGCATTATCACGGAGGGTATTTCCCAAGGGGGAAGACGACCCCCTGATGCTGTGGCGGTCTGGCTCATCCCGAACCGGTCTCCCAATTCGAGGAATATCGACGGTGATCTTTGCTCCATTCTCTTTTACCTTTTGCAATTTAAGTTCACCTTCCAACAACCCGCACATTTTGTGGCTCAAAATAATGCCATAGCCGGGACCGCGATACCCGCCCGGTGAGGCGCCCTCGCTGTGCACCCGCTCAATCAGCTGGTTTAACTGATTTTCTTTTATGCGTAGCTTTTCTGCGGTAATCACAAAATGAACCCGCTCCCCCTTTGGTTCTCCTCCAGGAAGGACTTCAATACACACGGATGTTTCCGGATCAAAAAAATCCGTATCATCCAAAATATTGATTAAAATCTGCTGAATCCTTTTCTCGTCGGATTCCACAACATCCAGGTCAGGAGCTATTTTGACTTCAATATTATATTCAGACTCCTGCTCCAATGGTACGACCGCGGCCTGCACTTCATTCAGCAATCGATCCAGATCCAGAGGTTCTATCTGGTTCTTAAGGGATGACGTTTTATTAAAAATAAGATCGTCTATAACATCAATCAACTCCAACGCTTTGCGTCCCGCCAACTCCACGGGTTGGAGCTTATCCATTCTCTTCCCGTCAACCGCTCCGGATCCGGCCCGTTCCTCCCGGATCATCCTGGCGCAGGCCATCATCGATTGAATAGGCCGTTTTAATTCATGGCTGGCCTGGGTCAACAAAAGGTATTTGCTGCTCATTTTCAATTCAGCTTCCTCTCTGGCCGCCCATAAAGATTCTTCCGCCAGCTTCCTGCTTGAAATTTCCTCTTGCAAGAGAACCAAATGGTCTTCCAAATCCGTGGTGCGCTCCCGAACCCGGTTCTCGAGAAGCGCATTCGCTTCATAAAAAAGGTTGTAAAGAGAAACGCTTTCAAGGGCCAAAGCAGTATTTTGCAAAATAATAGAGAGCGTCAATTGCAAATTGTTCTCCAACGGATTAAGCGACTTATCCAAAACCCCCACAAACATTCCTCGAACCCGTTTCTGGGTGGCCAGAACATGCATAATAAAAGTTTTATCTTCGTCATCCGTCTCCATTACCACGGTGCGGTTCTGATTGACCGCCCAGGCAAAAGTACCGTCTTCGATCCTTCGATTGACCTCCTTCAGTACAAAGGCATTGCTTTCCTGAGGTTCAATATAATGAAGAGCGAACTCCGAATCGTCTTCCTTGACCAGGTAAAATGCCACCGTCTCGAATTTGAGAATATTGACCAAATGTTGGTTGGCGATGGAGAAAATATTCTTGGGGCTTCTTTCATTGCTGGCGGAACGATGAAGCTCTCCCAGGGAAGCCAACAACTCCAGACTGTACATATTCCACCGCGCAAGGTCCTCCAGATACCGGATGCGGGTATCTTTCTTATTCCTGTTGACTTTGGAATCTGATGGTTCAGACATAGGGCAATCTCACAAGAAAATCCGAGTGGCCTGTAGAAATTCCAGGTCCAGCTGCTTAATCATGAGAGGGATCATGCTTGCTGACAATTCAACCTTGTCCCAGGCCACCGGGTTGAGGGGCGGGACGTATACTTCTCCGGTATTTCCAAGTTCCAGGGCGTGGACAAAAACATCTGAAAGGTGAAGAATAGCGGTCTCCATGGAGACATCAAAATCAAACACAGAATCATGACTGCGCTCCACCGCCTGATGAAACATTTCCGGAAGTTTCCATGAACGAATCAAGTAACCTCCCACACCGGCATGATCAAACCCAAACACTTCCCTTTCAACTTCATGCAACAGTTTCTCTTCGAGCTTGGCCCGTTGCATGGCTTCATCCATATTTTGAGGGGCCGTCAGGAACATCAACAGTTTGCCGATATCATGAATCAAGCCCAACACGTAATACCGTTCCGGATTTTTTTCATGACAAAACACCGCCAGAATCCGCGCCATCAGGCCGCAGGCAATACTGTGCCGCCAAAAGGATTTCATATCCAGAATTCGCTGAGTCAAACCGTTGAATTTGTCCAGGATCAAAGTGGCGAAAACCAGATCTTTCAACTGCGCCATACCGACAATGGTGATGGCATGCGGGATGGTATCGATTTTTCGTTCAAAACCATAAAAGGGACTGTTAACAATCTTCAGCAGGCGGGCGGATAGCGCTGTATCCTTTCCCAGGATACCGGCAATTTCATCAAAGGAGCATTCCGGGTTTTCAATCGCTTCAGTAATTTTAAAAAACACCTCCGGCATACTTGCCATAGGGCCGGAGCGCTCCAGCAATTCTTCCGGGTTGGCAAACATTCAATTCTCCGAATTGACTTGAAGATTCATTTTGCGCTTGAAGGAAACTTGAAACAATTCCTTGATGGCGGGATGTTTGGGATCGGTGAATTTGAACTTTTCCCTTAACTTTCTCTCCACCAACTCAAATTGGGCGGACCCATTCAATCCTTCTTTCCAGGCCTGCCGGCTTACCGGCGGTCTGTTTTCCACAATGATTTCCGTTACCCCCCACGATTTAAAAATGAATATGTGTTTTTCCGTGATAATATTCCCGGTGGCCAGAATACCCCTGCCGAACCGTCCCTTCACGTCTCTGGCTAAAACCATTCCGGGACTCACTTCTTCCAATCTCAATGTTTTCATAATTCAACCATCCCTCCTGAAATTCTCAAACCACACACACCGCGGCCACCTGCTTGTAATCGCAGTCTCCCTTGAATATTTTGATGATGCCGTCCTGTTTCAGGGTGGTCATCCCATCTTCAAGGGCCTGGTCGCGCAATTCTTCCATCAACGCTTTACGCATGATCAGTCTTTTGATTTTTGAAGTGCCTTCAAGCAGTTCATGCAAACCTGTCCGGCCTGCATACCCGCTCTGGTCGCACTTGTCGCATCCTACCGGCCCCTTGAGCATGAGATCATCGGTATATTCGATTCCCAATTTTAAAAACTGGACGGGCCCATACTCTTCGACCAACATGTCGAATTCTTCCCTCGAGGGGTGATAGTCCTTCTTACAATGTTTGCACAGGGTTTTGACCAGCCTCTGCGCGACAATCAAGATAAGCGCATCCGCAAAGTTAATGGGATTCATTCCCATATCGATCAAGCGAGTAATGGTTTCCGGAGCGGAATTGGTATGCAGGGTACTGAACACAAGATGTCCGGTGAGCGAGGCCTCCAGGCCGATGGAGCATGTTTCGACGTCACGCATTTCACCCACCATGATGACATCCGGATCGCCCCTCAAAAAGGAGCGCATGGCCCTCGCAAAATCCAATCCAATTTTGTTGTGCATCTGGACCTGACGAAGACCCCTCTGAGTGATTTCCACAGGATCTTCTGCGGTCCAGATTTTCTTTTTCGGAGTGTTGATGAATCCCAAAGCGGAATGAAGGGTGGTGGTTTTACCGGACCCGGTAGGACCCACCACCAAAATCAATCCATACGGTTTTTTGACACTGGCCTTAATTAAAGTTCCATTCCTTTCGGAAAAATTCATCTTATCCAACGGCAGGGGTTTGCTGGCCGCCAAAATACGCATGACCACATCTTCATTCCCCCCGACGGTGGGGCAGGTGGCTACGCGGAGTTCGATTTCTTTTTTTCCATATTTCATCTTGATTTTGCCGTCCTGCGGCAGCCGGCGTTCCGCGATATCCAGCTTGGACATGATTTTGATTCTGGAGATCAATGCCTGCCGGTATATATTGGGGATTTCCTGAACGATCCCGCATTCTCCTTCTTTACGATACCGGACCAGCATCTGTTCTTTTCCCACTCCCGGCTCGATGTGAATATCCGATACCCCGTGATCGTAGGCATCCGTAATGATCTTATTCACCAGGCGGACGATGGAGCTGTCCCTTTCCGAAATCGCACTTTCTTCTTCATCATCCTGCATTTCAACAAGGGTGCTGTCATCCGTTTCACTGATCATGGACTCCAGGAGCGAGGAAATGTTCTCCGAGTCCATATGAGAATCGTCGTCATCGTCATCATCATGCATTTCACCGGAAGGGGTTTTCACCAGATAATCGATAATGTCCGCCCTCAATCCCACCTTGAACTGAATTTCTTTTTTTGGAAAAGTCATTTTGATGTTTCTGACTTTGTCCCCGTCAGCAGGATCGTCAATCAATACAATGACCAGATTATTATCATTTTGAATGGGCACCCAATGGTGCTTGATCAAATAGTTTTTATTCAAACCTTCAAAATATTTCTTTGGGAGGATCGTGGAGTCGCTATAACCAAAATAAGGAACTCCATAATAATTGGATAAGGATTTTCCCAGATCCGCTCTTTTGATCCCTCGCTCTTCAAGGAGGATTGTCTCAAGGTCGATCTTGCTTCTGCGGGCCTTTATCATGGAGGCTTCCAATTCCTCCGGAGAAATGGCACCCGAATTGATCAGATAACTGAACTTATGAGGTTTGCTTTTGGCGAACCGGGAATTGTTGTGGAAGGCGATAGCCAGCATCTGGGCAATGGCGATAATGTTCCTTTCATGATGGGGAGCGAATCGTTCGGCGCGACGTGTATTGATCACCTGAACCACGCCCATCAGGCGCCCTTCATGAATCATGGGACAGCAAAGCATGGCTTTGGATGGAATCTGGCAATCCATATCCCAGGTATTGTCATAAACCAGATCGGGATGATACCGGGCCAGCGATTCTTTGGAGTTCACATCATCGATGTTCACCATCCTTCTTTCCAGCGCAACCCACCCCACAATACTTTTTGGAGAGATGGAAACTCTTCTTTCCTTGATTCCCTGGGTGGTCTTGATTCTGGAATAAATCTCGTTTCTGGAATGGTCCAGTGCAAATATATTGACCACCTCAGAATTAAAAAGCCGGCTCATGGGTTTGGTGGTTTCAAACAGGATATCCTCCATTACGGAAGCCTCCTGAATGGCGAGGCTGATGCCTTGGAGGATATCTTTTTCTTCTTCCTGTTCCAGCTTTTCCAGCGCGCTCCCCAATGACTCCGCAAGGTCCTCGGCTAACTGCCGCATCTGATCCGAGAAGGTAGCCTTTCCCTTATAATTGATGATCTCCAGAACACCGACAGTTTTTGAATTATGCGAAACAGGCACGACTATAGCGGATTGAGTCTTTATCCCGATTTTTCGATCCCAAAAAGGATCATGAGACAACCCCGGGTAACGATTCAATTCGTTTTTGTCATATGCGTTTTTAATGTTCAAAGAAATCCCTCTTTTGAAAACATAACCCGGGAGGTTGGTATCCACAATATTCACACGCTTCTCCTCAATCACCTCCGAAATGAGGTTCCTTGAAAAGAGTTGTTTTTTACCCGCATCGACCGAGTAGATGACCAGACTCTGGCATTCAAAAAACTCTTTAATCTCGTCCGTCAAATTGAAAAACGCTTCGTTGATACTTTCCGAGGCCACGACGGAAACAATCTTGCTCAATAAAGGCTTCAACCGGTCAGAGACCCGACGGCCACTGGTCTTTTTTCTCAATTCTTTGGAAGGTTTTTCTTGGGAAGCCGACGTACGGCCATCGGTTTTCCTGGGGACGCCCGGACTATTTTTTTTAATAAGCGGCATAATCGACTAGGAATACATTTACAATGGGGGTCTATTTATTCAGGTTAAGGCCTCCCTTGTTAAAAAACAAGATTAATCCCGGTTTACATTTGGCCTTTAAAATGAAACATCTAAGCCTCACCACCCGCAGGTAATTTCACTCCGGGATTCCTTCGATCTTCAGTCAGGATGACATCTGAAAACAGGATCGATTATCGGACCCCCCTTCACAATTACATGGAAAAAAGACTTTATTGGAGCGGGACTTAATATTTGATTCTAATCAGTTGCTTTTCAAGGCCTTATCGGATATAATTTTTACATTGAATTACACTATAATGGTAAGAAACGAAGGGAGTGTTCGCTCTCCCCTTTCCTCTTGATTTGAAAGGGTTTTTGAGTTCCCTCCCGGTTCCTCTGTTGGTTGAATTCATTCAGGAGGACTCGCAATCAGGGACATGGGTCAAGGTTTTTCAAAGTGCGTTCAGGAATGCCCGACAGCGCCCCTTATTACTTTGAAAAAATTTTCCAACCACACTTAGGATTATCATCACGATGAAATCAAAACCCTCCACCGGCTACCTGGCAGGACTCACCCTTTTAATCACACTGGCATTTCTGGTGTTCTGGGAGTTCTGGTTGGAAGGCTTTATTTTGATTGATTTACTGGACATGGAAGTCAACAAAAATTCCATGGACCGATGGACGTTTGTCATCACCTGCATTTCGATTGTCTGCTTATCACTGATCATTCCCTTCAAGCAGATGAAAAGCACCATGGACAATATGAAATCGCTGGAAACCGCCCTCCACGGTGAACAAACTCTGTCCAAAGTATTTTTTACCGTAGACAATTCCCTGATTCTGGTGATCGATACGTCCAACCAGGTCATGCAAATCAATCAAAAAACGACCGCTCTGCTGGGTTACACGGAAGACGATATCCTGGGCCGGGATTGGATCAACCTTTTGGTTCCGGAAAAATCGCGGGAAAACGTCCGGACCCAACACAAAAGACTCCAAGAGGATAAGAGGCAATCACTTGTCCGCTTTACCGCTCCCGTCAAAACCAAAGGCGGCAACGAAAAAATGATCGACTGGCAATGTTCGGTATTGACCGATGAAAGAGGGCAGAAATATGGAATCATCAATTCCGGTCAGGATATCTCTGAACAGCTTCGCCTGAAAAACGAATTGACCCAAGCCAAGTCCAGATACGAGCCCCAGATCAAAAAGCTGACCGCGGACCTGGATGCCAATAAAAAGAAATTCCACAATGAAGCGATTAAAAGCGCCAACGCCACAGCCCGCTTCAGATTCTGGTTCGATCTTGAAAAAACACTTATGGATTTGACCCCTGAGACGCTGAAGAACCCGTACGAAGTCAACAAGCGCATCAAGAAGGCTCTCCAGCTTTTCGGTCAGATGTCCGGCGTGGACCAGGGATATGTATTTCAGTTCAGAAGCAACGGCAAATCCATGATCAACTCCCATCTCTGGGTGGCGGAAGAACCCTTGATGGAACCGGAGGCGGATGAGGAAATTTCGACGGACAATTTCCCCTGGTTCACGAAAATGATTCATAAAAAAGAAATCATTCACGTTCCCAAAGTTTCGGAAATGCCCAGGGAAGCCGCCGCCGAAAAGGAAGTTTATAATTCACAAGGAATCAAATCGTTTATCAACGCCCCCATGGTCAGAGGCAATACTTCGATCGGATATATCGGCTTTGAGTCGAACCAAAAGGAAAGAGGTTGGGATGCAGATGAAATCAATGTCCTTAAAGTCATTTCCCGGTTGATCACGAGTATTTTGAATCCTGCCGCCGCCTCCATCCCCGCGAAGGCTGAGGATACCCCGGAAATTACACTGGAAGAACCCTCCGGACCCACCCAACCGGTTCAAAAGGGTAAAACGGAAGCTTCCCAGTCGCTCGAAAAGGAATTGAAAAAAGCCAGAGCGGAATTCGAAAAGGAACTCAAAGAAAAAATCAAGGAGGCGCAATCCGCTCATGTGAAATTGAAAGAAGAGCTTCAGGAACGCAAACAAGCGGAATCGGAATTGAGAAAAAACCGGGACGCGATAGAAAGACAGCTGGCGGAAAAATCCATCGAACTGGAAAAACTTTTGGCGGGGAAGGAAAACTCTCCCGGAACCACCCCGGAAATCAATCTTAAAAAACCCGAACAAGGCGCCAAACCCGAAGAGGCGGATCATCAGAAAAAACCCGCCTCTAAAACCGACATGGATCCTTTAAAGGAAAACGAAATTATCCGGGAAGCGCTGCAGAAAAAAGAAGCGGAGTTGGCGATTTTAAAATCTCAACTCAAATCACAGTCGGGCAGTTTAATGGCCTCGGAGGTCAAAGATTTCAAAACAAAAATCCAATCCAAAGACAACGAACTGAATTCCCTGCGCCAAGGCTTCGAGGAAGAGAAGTCCCGCCGATCCCAAGCCGAAAAAGAGCTGAATAAAATCCAGACTTCCATGGACCAGCAAAAGGAGAAAATTGAGACGCTGGAAGCGGCCAATGCCACCATAGAAGCCGAGCTGGAGGAGCTTAAAACGATTCACGAGGAACTCAAGGACTCCGGTGAAAAACTGGAAGATACACAGCAGGAATTGGAAAGTCTGGAAATCGCCAATGAACAATTGATGACGGACGTCGAAGATAAAAATTACATCATTGAAGAAACCAAGGAAAAGGCGGCCCGTTACGAACAAATGGATATTCCTCTTTTCACCCTTGATGAAAACGGCATCATCATCAGCTGGAATAGAATGGCGGCCTCCACCACGGGATTTATCCCCGAGCTGGCCTTAGACCAATCGATTGCATTCATATTTCCGGAATCGGATGAGTTCGACTTCGAAGAAAACTTCATGAAACCTTTGAGGGAAAACCAAAAACTCCGGCTCGAAACTCCCATCAAAAAAGCCAATCAGAAAACCTTTAAAGCCCTGGTCAGCCTGGCTTCCTTCAAGGACAGAAACGGTATTGTCACGACCCTGGGTTATTTCGTAAATCTTTCCGATGCGGACAAGGAAGCGGAGCTGAAGGAAATCCAAAGCCGCTTCAATGCATTACTCGGCAATTCCGGCCTGATCCTGGTGAACCTCTCCCCGGATTTCCTGATTACCGATTTGAACGAACAAGCCCTGAAAACATTCAATTGGGAAAAAGAAAATGTCACCCAAAGGAATTTCTTTGAAGTGATTCTACCCGGGGATGAATGGAAAAAAACCCTGGAGGAAACCCGGAACCGCCTTTCCGAGGAAAACACCTCAGAGCTGGAAAATCAATCCGTCTTAAGCGATAAAACTCAGCATACTTTTTCCTGGAGCCTGGCGAAAGAAACGGATCCCAAGGATGAAACGATAAAGGGTTATATCGCCATCGCAAAAGACATTACCGAATTCAAGGAAGCGCAAAACAGCCTGAAGGAAAATGAAGTGCTTCTCAACTCCATTGTTGACAAATCGAATGACGCCTTCATCGCTATCGATGAAAACGGGATCATCCAATCGTTTAATACCGGCGCGGAACACCTGTTCGGCTACTCTTCCGATGAGATTCTGGGACAGAATGTGAGCAATCTGATGCCGGAACCTTACAGCAAGGAGCATGACAACTATTTGAGCCGTTTCCTCGAAACCGGGCGATCCAAACTGGTGGGCGGACCGCCCAGAGAGTTTGTGGGCAAACGTAAAAACGGCTCCATCTTCCCCTTCGAAATAACCGTCCGGGAAATGTATAAAGGTTATCAGAGATTGTTCGTCGGCATTGGGCAGGATATCAGCAAACGCAAGGCTTTGGAGGTGGCTCTCAACGAAAACCGTGAAAAATTCCGGCGCTTTATGGAAGCGGAATCCAATGCCGTGATAATCATAGATTCCGTCAGCCAGCAAATCATCGAACATAATGATGCCGCCCTTCAAATGTATGGTTACGAATCGGATGATCTGCTGAACCTCACTTTCCAGAACCTTCTGGCAAAACCCGACTCCTCCGAGGAAGGAGCGGAATCCTCCACCAGCCCCGGCCTGGGTTCGGTCAACAAAACCGCCCTGCTTTATCAGAAAAAAAAGGACGGGACGGTTTTTCCGAGCCATATCACGACCAACTCCTTTTTGGTTCAGGACCAAAACATGGAATTGAAAATTATTCGCGACACCTCGTCGCAAGTCCGGCTGGAGGAAAATTTCAAGGAAGCGGAAGGACATCTCCGCAACGTTCTCAACAGCGTCGATTCGGCCATCTTCCTGAAAGACCGGAGTGGCAAGTTCACCCTGGTCAATGCGGCCTTTGAAAGACTCTTCAACAAAACCAATGAGGAAATTAAAGGAAAAACAGCCGAAGAAGTGTTTCCCGGGGAATATTTGGAGGCTCTGTTTTCGGGAGACAGTTCCGTATATGAAGCGGCCAGCCCACTGGAAGGCAAACACAATATCCACCATTCAGATGGAATTCATATTTACCATTTCATCAAGTTTTCCTTACGAAACACTTCAGGAATCCCGTATGGCCTTTGCGGGGTGTTGAAAAACACAACTCAAGTTCACCGTCTGGAGGACGAAATTTTCAACTTGAGGGAAAACCTGGAGAATATGGTGGATCGGAGAGTGCAGCATATTAAAGACGATCAAACCCGAATCGTGCGCTCGGAAAAACTCAAAACCGCCGAAACCCTGGCGACCACGATCGCGGACCAGATCAATAATCCCATTTACGGCATTCAGAATATTCTCGACCAGGTGAAGCAACGATCCAATCTGGAAGATATCCACAAGGGCCTGATCACGGTGGCCCTGAATGAGTGCCAAAGAGTGGCGGACTTGATCAGCAAATTGAAGAGTTACCAACCGCTGTCTTCCGAAAACATGGAACCCCTGGATATCAACCAACTGCTTGATGACGTGCTTGCCGAAAACAATCAGACCTTTAACGAGCAAAAAATTTCGCTCGAAAAGCACTTTACTCCGGATTTGCCTCAAATCGACGGAATCCCCAACCAGATTCGCTTAGCGCTCCAAAACATTCTGCAGAATGCTGAAGAAGCCTTCAACCACGGAAATGGAAAAATATATATTGCGACCGAAAAAAACGGTTCCCATATAAAAATTCACATCAAAGACACCGGTTGCGGTATTCCACCGGAAAACCTGGACCATATTTTTGACCCGTTTTTCACCACCAAATCCGCCCTCCACAGGCCCGGACTGGGCTTGCTCTCCGCATGGAGTATCGTTAAAAATCATAAGGGCGAGATCGATGTTCACAGCCATCCAGGAAGAGGCACCACCTTCACGCTCACCTTTCCTCTCAAGCAGTGACGTTTCTTGCAGCCTTGGATTTCTTCTGAAGTGATGTTTTCCTGCCAAATTCTGAGGGGGTTCCGGCCTTTTCTTTTAACTTTAGCCTTAAACAGGTGTTTTCTCTTTTCAGCTTTCTCATTTGCGCAACCAGATCCAAACAGGCTTGATTGAGTAAATGAAGAGCGGGGTCCACGGGTCTCTCATTCGCTTCAGAAGTCATGTTTATTCTCCTTATTTTTTAAGGTTTTCTCCATTAAAGCGAAAAAAAGACGAAAATTCAACCCAAAATTCAAAAATCTGATATCTTCTTAAATTAAAATAAGTTACGAATACCTGGCAAAATTCAGGAGGTAAGGCAAGGGGATTGGAAAATCAATTGGGGCAGGGAGGAATAAGCTTCAGTTTCCCGGCTATTTTGATTTTGGGCTCCATATCAGGGCGAAAAAGGGAGCCCCTGGGTCTCAAACCATCCCGAATCAATAAAGACTCCCTGAGGTCCAATGGCTGGGCTAAACCCCGTCTAATATGGACATTATGTTTAAAATCAAAAAGCCGCTCCATTTTCATCCTTTCCGTCAAATAATCTTTAGATTCAGAAAAAGCCGTTTGGTTATCAAAAAAAAATAAAATCGGGTTAAATTTACCGGTTTTTTCCCGCCGGGCATTCGAAATCCAGCCAGAACCTGGCAAAAAGGGGCTGACGATTTTTACGGAAAATGCCCGGATTTTCGAGGACAGATTCTTTCAACCGACGGGATTTTATTAAAATATTTTAATCTGACGTTAACGCAACTTTAATTCAACCTGCCTATACTGGCTTCGAAAAGGCTGAGGGGTGGGCGCGAGCGATTTTTGAACTCCTCATTTTATTAACGAATTTGCCCGAAGCGGCTCCCCACCTAACCCTGTTGCGGAAACAGAAGGGAGGACACCATGTTTTATCCTGTCCGAATTTTCAACAAAGTTGGTCAATTGAAAAAAGAAGTTTCGTCTAAAACCTTGAGCAAAAAATACTGGAACAAGGTATTCGACCCGGAGCGCAAAAACATTCAGATCAATCCCGGCCATTTCATCTCCAAACAGGAAAGGGAAGCACTGGGTTGGGAACCGGATGAAATTATGTATTCAGAAGATTAATCACGACTTCTCCTCAAGCCCTTGCCAAGGACGGATCTCCTCCCTCTGGGATAAGCGAGTCAATCCTCCTCTTCAAAAGAGGGGGCTCCCTTGCCCACCCTTCTCCACCTTTTTCGTTATTGACAAAACCCGCAGAACATCCTATTTTCATTCTGCTTATTGTCTCGCAAAAAGTTGGAATCGATTTGTAATTTTCACCATCGTACCTCCATGAAATTGTCCCGTCTCTTCAAAAATCTAGGGTTTGCCTCACGCCTGACACTGATCAGTTTCAGCATCATGGCGGTGTTTTCCATATTTTTGCATGATCACGAATTTGATCCAGGACACGCAGAGGATAATTGCGTTCCCTGTCATTGGACTCATACCCCCTTAAATATAGAAGACCCGGCCCCTGAACTGGAAACCCTTTTAACCGCCGTCCCATACCGGCTTTCTCTGGAAACGGTTTTCGTCCGGTCTCACATACATTCTTATAACGGACGCAGTCCTCCTGCTTTTTCCTGATTCACACCTGTTACCGCCCAGCCGGCCCAACCCGACCGGGGATAAGACCATCCATTTTGAACATTCAGAAGGATAGGAACATGTCCTGAGCAAAGTGGCTCGTGGTTCAACAAAGTTTTCAATACAAGGGAATTCTAATGTCCATTATTCGAATATTTGCCTTTTTTTGTCTTTTTATATCCATCCCTCAATGGGTTCAGGCCCAGGATGTTTCTGAAACGGCGCCTTCAAGCGAAGAGCGCGCTACGGGCAGCTCCGTCGATTCCCCCTTTTCCTCGCCGGCCGCTGCAGAGCCACAGGAAAGTCCGGAAATTTTCGAGTTGAAGGAGCGGATCAAACGCCTGGAACGCCGTATTAAAAAACTCGAGGGTAAACCCCTGGGGATTCCAGGCAGTGGTATTACCGATCCAACGGCTCCTCAACCGGGAACACCGGCTTCCCGAGTACCGGGCGTTGCCAGAGGGGGACGGGCAACCGGGAGTTCGGCCGATTCGGCATTTTCAACCGCTACCGGCCTGTCGCGAACCTTCAACCCCGCCATCAGTGTTAACGGCCTGTTCAGGGGGGCTTATAACTCCAGAAATAACGACGATCCGAACGCTGAACTTAAAACCGGGGTTGACATACAGGAAATCGAATTACAGTTTTCAGCCAACGTCGACAAATGGCTTAACGCAAATATTCGCTTTACCTTTGAGGATGATGAGTTTGAAATTGAAGAGGCATTTGCCGACGTTCTGCTGATGAATCGTCTGGCTTTGCGGGCCGGCCAGTTTTTCACCCATTTTGGAAAGCATAACCTTTTGCATCAGCATCAATTTCCGTTTATTGATGCGCCACTGGTGAATCGGGAATTATTCGGTGAAGAAGGATTGTTGGAGGTGGGCGCCGGTTTGAACTATCTGGTTCCTGTGCCATGGTATTCAGAATTGATTTTTGAATTTCTGGATGGCGGCAACGATCTGTTCAATGCTCCCTTGAACGACGACTTTGCCTATCTGGCTCATACCAAAAACCTGTGGGACCTGGATGAGAACACCACGGTAGAGCTTGGCGGTTCCTATGTAACAGGAAGAAACAGCTTTTCAGGAGGGGCTGTAAATACGAAATCACAGGCGGCCGGCGCCAACCTGACTCTGAAATGGAAACCCGCTCAACGGTTACGTTATAAGACTTTGGTATGGCAAACCGAATACCTGGGCGCCTGGCAGGAAACAGGGCCCGCCACTCCGGACGAAACTAAGGGAGGTCTGTATTCTTATGTGCAATACCAGTTCAAAGAGCGCTGGTGGATTCAGGGACGCTATGACTATTTCGGACTGCACCGGTCCGTGGGAATCAATGAAAAACACCGATACAGCACTCTGGTCGGATATGTTCCCAGCGAATTTTCCGCCCTGCGTCTCCAATACAGTTTCCTGGATGATATACAAGATGAACATCAAGTGATGCTTCAGTTGAACTTTTCTCTGGGCTCACATCCCGCTCACTTGTACTGAGGGTAGATATGTCTTTATTCTGCTCGATCAAAACCCGTTTGTTATCGGTCTGCACCCTAGGTTTTCTATTGTGCCAGACCCAAACGGGATGGGCGCAACTCAATGTCGTCACCACCACCGAGGATATTGCCGCGCTGGTTCGGGAGGTCGGAGGAAAATGGGTGAAGGTCGAAAGCCTCTCCCGCGGCTACCAGGACACTCATTTTGTCCCCGCCAAACCCAGCCTCATGGTCCTGGTGCACAACGCCGACTTGCTGATTTACCAGGGCATGGAGCTTGAGGTGGGGTGGTTGCCTTTATTGATTCAGGGTGCCCGGAATCCAAAAGTCTTTCTGGGACAACCGGGCAACCTGGACCTTTCCCTCTCTATTGACCCTATCGAAGTCCCCCAGGGAGCCCTGGATAGGTCGATGGGAGATGTGCATGCCTTCGGCAATCCGCATTACAATCTGGGGCCGAGCAATATCAAACCGATGCTGTTCATGATCACGGATCATTTATCCGAGCTGGATCCCCAACATGAAGCGCAGTTTAAATCAAACCGGAACGCATTTGCCAGACGGTTCGATGCGCGGTTGGCCGAATGGAAACGCCGCATGGCTCCCTTTAAAGGTAGAAAAGTCGTAACATTTCATCGCACCTGGAGTTACTTTTTGCGCGAATTCGGAATCCATTACGTAGGAACCCTGGAGCCGGTCCCGGGAATCCAGCCCTCCCCCACTCATATCATCCAGTTGTCTCAGCTGATGAAATCGGAAAACGCCAATTTGATCCTTCAGGCAAATTATTACCAGAACAGATTTGCCAGGATGCTGGCCGACAAAACAGGAGCGCGGATTCTGATCCTGCCTCCGGGCGTCGGGGGAGTCCCCGAAGCCAAGGATACTATTGGACTGTTCGATTTTCTCGTCAACCAAATTTCGAAAGCCTGGGCGAAGGATGAGTGACTTTCTGACATTTATGGCGGCTCCCGCCGCGGGATGCCTGGTGATGTCCCTCCTGTTCACCTTTTTTGGCATTCATGTTCTCAAGCGGGGAATCGTCTTTATCGACCTGTCCATGGCGCAACTGGCCGCTCTCGGGACGTCGCTGGCGTTCGCCCTGGGAATGGAAGAAGATTCTACCGGAGCCATCCTGCTTTCCCTGGGGGCGGTACTGACGGGCGCGCTTTTTTTCACCCTGGTGCGCCTCTTGAATCCGCGCATATCACAGGAATCTATCATTGGAATCGTTTACGTCGCGGCCGCTTCCCTGGCGGTTATTGTGGCCGACCAATCTCCACGGGCGGCAGAGCACATTCAACATACCTTGAATGGATCCATTCTGTGGATTTCCTGGAAGGATGTTTTTACACTGCTGGCCGCATTTACCCTTTTGGCCATCCCGCTGCGCCTTATCCGAAAACGGCTGGCGGTATTTTCCGACAAACCGCTGGAACAGGAACCCTATACGCGGGAATGGGCGCTATGGGATTTCATTTTTTACCTGACGCTGGGGCTGGCCATCGCCGTCTGTATTCATTCTGCGGGGATTTTTCTGATATTTACCCTCCTTATTATTCCCGCGGCCAGCGGAATACAATTGTTTGATTCATTTGGTGGCCAGTGGCTGGCTGGCACAGCCAGCGGAATTTTAATCAGCGGAATCGGGTTGATTTTATCTTTCAATTTCGATTTACCCACAGGGCCGACTGTGGTGGTTGTTTTCGCGCTTTCTTATCTGATTTTACTCACCGCCGTTCGTTTCCTCACCGCCCGTCAAAAAATCTCCGGCTGAGACATAAAATATCAGAGACCGGAATTAAATTTTTGCCCCCACCAGACCCTGACCGCGGTAATGTCCGGTTTCGCGAAAAAATTTTATAATTTTTGGCTGTCTTGGCGTTTTATTTCATTGCCGAACCGGAGATTGCGGAGCATAATAATATAAGGAAGCAATCTGTTAAAAAGATGAGGCTTACCCAATATGACGGGACCCCTCATTAGACGCTCGAAAGGAATCTGATTTTCCCGGAACCCCTATGCCGGAATCCAAACCTTCACGAACCATTTCTCAGAAAACCGCCCAGAAAAAAAAGAGCGGTATGGATTGGTCTTTAAGGACGGTTCAACCTTCTCCGGAACTTCCGGGGGAGTTATTGCGCAATTCGCTGGAAAGGATTGTCAAGCTTTCCGGAGGCCTCATTCTTGCGCTGGACGCCGATCAAATCGTCCAGTACGTCAATCCATCCTGCACCCGGGTACTGGGATGCCCTCAGGAAGACATTCTCGGGAGAAACTGGATCGAGGAGTTTGTGGATCCCTCCGTTCGGCCTATCATCTTAAAATCGTTCCAGGATCTGACTTCCGGCAAACGGGAAACCTCGGGTTACTTTATCATTCCTCTTTATAACCGGCAAGAAAAGGAATTTCTTATTGAATGGGAAGGCGTGGTGTTAAAAGACTCGCACGACCATATTCAGGGCGTTCTTTTCTGGGGAAGGGATATCACCCAGCAGAAGATGATCGAAAAAGAACTGATCCAAAGCGAGTGGGATATGGCCCTGGCTCAAAAAATAGCACGCCTGGGAAGCTGGGTTTACAACGTCAATAAAAATGAATTCCGATTGTCCGATGAGATGTATCGAATCCTCGGAATCGATCCCAAAAAATTCAAAGGGACCTACAACGCCTTTCTCAAGCTCATCCATCCGGAAGACCGCCCCCGGGTGGATGAATCCCACAAAGATTCCTCCAATAGCGGAAAGGACCATTCTCTGGAATATCGGGTTTTGAACGATGAGGGACTCGTGAGAATTTTCCATGAAGAAACCAAAGTTTTTCTGGACGACGAGGATCAACCGCTCAAAATCAGGGGAATTGTGCAGGACATCACCCTGCGCAAAAAGGTGGAGGAAGCCTTAACTCACAGCGAACGCGAGCTTTCCATCGCGCAGAAAATCGGAAAAATGGGAAACTGGATTTACGATATTGAAATAGATGGGTGGTGGGGATCGGAAGAATTCTACCGTATCTTCGGCCTGGATCAAAATGAATTTGGAGGGTCCTATAAAGCTTTCCTGAATACCGTGCACCCGGAAGACCGGGAGCTGGTGGACCGGACCATACAAAAGGCCCTGGGGGGAAAGAAAGCCTACAACATGGATCATCGAATTGTCCGGCCGGATGGATCGGTAAGAACGGTTTATCAGGAATGCAAAATATATTACAGAGAAAAGGGAAAACCGGAAAAAATCCGCGGCATCCTTCAGGATATTACCGAACGCAAACAGGCCGAAGAGAAACTGAAGACCTTCCAGGAACAGTTGATGCATTCCGAAAAGCTGTCTTCCATCGGCAAACTTTCCGCCTCGATCGCACACGAGATCAACAATCCGCTGTTCGGAATCCGCAATGTGCTGGAGAGAATGAAAATTACCGTGAAGCTGACTGAGACCGACGAACGTTTTATTGACATGGCCATCAGCGAAACCGACCGAATCGCCAAACTCACCCAAAAACTGAACAAGTTCTTCGGCCCCGCCCCGGAAAACAAGGAAAACGTTAACCTCAACCATATCCTGGAGGAAATAATTTTATTGATCCAGAAGGAATTGAATGACCGAAAAATTGATCTGAATATTGATTACTGCGACTCGCTTCCGGAATTAAAAGTGGTGCCGGATCAGATCAAACAGGTGGCCCTGAATCTGCTGCAAAACGCCATGGAGGCCCTGCCTGAAACGGGAGGAAAAATCACTTTGTCCACTCAGGAAGATGGTTTGCACGTTTATTTTTCGGTAAAAGATAACGGGGCGGGGCTGTCTCCCGAATCCCGCAAAAGTATTTTCGAATCCTTCTTTACCACCAAGTCCAAATCGGGAGGTACCGGCCTGGGATTATGGGTGACCCATACCATTGTGCAATCTCATGGCGGAGAGATCAAAGTAGAATCGGAAGAAAATAAAGGCTCCACCTTTACCGTCTCATTACCCGTCATAAAGGATTAAACTTGTACAACAACTTGTCCTCTGGAATCTTTGGCCTGCTGATTCTTTTGACGATCTTCCCCCGCTCAGCCGATGGCTTTCGACTGGAACCCGGGAATCCCAACTTTAATCTCCATAATCGCACCCTGTCCTACCATACCCTGAAAACCCGGAATCTCGTTATGCAGGGATTTGATCTCTCGTGCGGAACCGCTGTTCTGGCCACCATTTTTCAATATTATTACGGAGAAAAGATCGCCGAAAAAGAAATCCTGAACCTGGTGATCACCCAGCGGNNCCAGCGGGAGGATTCGGTTAAAAGCAATCTTGAAAAACCTGAAGGGCTGTCTCTTTTTGATTTAAAAGTCGCGGCGGAGTATTATGGTTATCGTGCGGGAGGGTTTTCGGTGTCTTATGAAAACCTGGCGCAATTGTCGGGCCCGGTGATCGTTCACCTGGAGGACGATGCTTTTGGTCACTTTGCCGTATTTAAAGGCATCCGGGAAGATCGAATTTATCTGGCCGATCCCGCACGGGGAAACATCCGATTGACTTCCTATCAATTCAAACAAAAGTGGAACGGTATCATTTTTGTAGTCGAACACCCTTCGAAACCTCCTTTGAAAAACTCACCTCTTTGGCCGGGATAAAATATTTTTGGTTTGATTAAACCCATGGACCTCTGGAGAAACATGCCCACCGGAAAAATTATCCGTTATTCTTATCGATCACTGGGTTATTGGATTATCCCCGTTATCGCGGTTTTGGCCTTCTGGCACCCGGCCCTGGCCGGCCCCTTCTCCAAAACCATTCCCCCACTTACCCGCGAGATGGTGAATGAAACTTCAGAAAAACCTTCCCAAAGCGAATCGCCGGAGGAAGATAAAAAAGACCAGGAGCAATTACTGATTGAATATTTAACGCTGAGAAATCAGGGAGTGCTTTTAAAACAGGGAAGCTTTCAGATCGAAAATTCTTTCAGCTACAGCCTGAATAATGTCTCGTTGCGATTGATCGGCGATTTGGGGAGCGGGCCGGAGCTGATCGAACAAGAGCTCCGGGATCGGTCATGGCGTTATGATTTTATTTTACGTTACGGCCTGACGGATGAACTGCAGTTATCCCTGAATGTTCCCTATGTAAACTCAGAACGGGAAGCCAGAGTCCTGGGGGCGGCATCGCTGACCGACCAAACGCTTAAATTTAACAGCGACGGGGCTGGAGATATCAGTCTCGGGATTCGATACCATGCGGTAAAGGAAAGAAACTCCGGATTCGATCTCATCCCATTCATCGAGGGGTTCATCCCCACGGATTTTACACCGGATACAATATTTCTTTCCGCGGACCCTCTGATCAGTTTCCGGCAATTCGGATTCGCCGGAGGGTTCACCTTTATCAAGCCGGACGATCCCGGGGTCCTGTTTTTGACTCTTTCCGGCAATCATTTTTTAGAAAAGGAAGTGGAAAACCTGGGAAATCTGGAAGCGTTCACACTGGTGAGTTACGGTCTCGGGTACAGCCTGGCTCTCAATTATAATTTTGCGCCATTTTTTGTTATTTCCGGGTCCACCTATATTGTCGACCGGAAAGTCACTTCCTTTTTAACCTCGTCACAAACTTCATTCGACCCCGAGGTGGTCCTTTTGCGGCTGGGGTTTGATTACCGGTTTTCGCGGTCCTTCTATATAGAACCCAGCTTTGGTATCGGTATCACCGAGGATGCCACCGACTTTATCTTCACCCTGAGTATCCCCTACCAGTTTTAAGACCCGGCAGGAAAACCGGTTAGCGCCATGGATTTTGCTGTATCCTTTTTTGCCCTTTCAATACAGTGCTAACCCCAATGATTTGAATTAGTTATAGCTATTGTCCAAATATGTGACCCTGGAGTGGAAAAATTCCTTTAATTTTTTCGCAATTAAAATTACAATAGATTACCTTGTAAAATTTTATGGTTCCATAACTCTTTTAACGCCAGTTACATAAAGATCGCCTAACTTCGGTTTACTGCCTTTTGGCACGTCATATGCTTAACAAATAAAAAGTACCCCCTAGAGGGTATTCAGGCAAACCACAAAAGAGAGGTTGGAGAAATGAAAAAAGCAAAATTCTGGATGATTCAATTATTTACGGTAATGGCATTGAGCTTCATTTTGGGTTCCCCGGTCCTGGCTGACGATAAAAAGGCAGAACCGCAGAAGCCGTTTTCCATTCTGAAAAAAATCAACAAAGACAATAAAATCAATTTGAATGATAAGCAAATGAAGCAGGTTAAGGGCGGAGTGGATCCGGTAGCCATTCGAACCGCCGCTCAATGTTCCTGTTACACCGTCACAGGGCCTTTTGGAGGTACCCTGACCATCACGACCTCAAATCCCGGTGAAGCGGTACGCTGGGTGCTTAATAACTAAACCTCAAAAATCACGACCCTAACAACGCCTGACGGCAAACCCGTCAGGCGTTGTTATTTTAGGCGGTTGATGAGCCTGCATCAGCTTTTCAAGCGGATTCAAGCTTTTTAAAATCAATATGTTATAAAGGTTAATTTTTTATAACCGGCAATTTTCGGCTAACCTCTATTTATTCAAGATGTTAAACCCCCTTGTCTAAATAAGTGCTCAATCAGGGCCCATTTTGGGTATTTTGACCGTCCTTATCCACGAAATGGACAACAACCAAATTTAATCAACATTAAAACCTAGGGACTAATTTATTGAAATATTGGTAGATAGGTTATTGGTGAGTATTTGGATTGCGGGTTGGCATACTTCCTGCTTATTATCAGGCAAGAGATACTCCTCATGGGGTACGTTATAGTTCTACCTTCAATAATTATTGAGAGAGGTTTGTTATGGGAAAGACCAAATTTTGGGTATTTCAAATCATGATGGTAGCCCTGGTCAGCCTGGTACTGGGTAACCCGGTATTTGCGGATCAGCCGGCTGTCAAAGGTAAGCCTAATTTCACTGAAGATGGTTTACCGGAACACGCTAACCAAAACGCACACGATAATGTAGGTGGAGCGGGTACCTCTACCAGCAGTTCTTCTGAGGGCGGAGAGGACGGTTCTGGCGATGGCGGATCTAACGATGATGGATCTGGCGACGACGGTTCGACCGAATGTTCTGGCACCCTGGTCCTTGGAGTTTGTCTCTAAGGAAGTATCAAAGTTTTACCCAGCGCCTGACGGATGTTCCGTCGGGCGTTTTTTTTTGCCGAAATCAGGAATTCGCGTTGGGAAAGATAATCGTGGATTGAGATTTTCAATCTCTTGATCAACCGGAGGAAATATAATTTTTGATGGAAGTCAGCAATTCACTTCTATCGAAAGGTTTGCTTATATAGTGAGTGAATCCCAGCGAGGCCAATTCCTCAAAAGAGCCCTCAAAATCATAACCGGTCAGCGCGACCACCGGAGTTGAACTCAACCCCGGAAGCGCTCGAAGCGCTTGAATGGATTCCTTACCGTCCATGACCGGCATGTTGATATCCATCAAAATCAAATCCGGATGACATTTACCGGCCAGGCGGACGGCCTCCATTCCGTTATCCGCCACAAAGACCTTGTAGTGTTCTCTTTTTAAAATTTCCACAACCAGATTGCGAATACTCAAACTGTCATCCACAATCAGAACGCGGAGAAACCGATGAGGTTTCATGACCGAATTTTGGTCCAGCGAACCGGCATTGGTTAAATAGTTTTTTTCTTTTGGAAGAGAAAACCAAAGGCCGGATTCCCCCTTTTCTTCCTTTTCCAGCCCCATCTGGCCGCCATGGAGTTGAATCAACTTCAGGGCCAGAGCCAAACCGATATCCCTTTTTCCCTGAAACTCCTCCAGCTGCTCATAAAGTTCTCTTTCTTCCAAAGAATCGGTTTTTGGAGAATGGCCTTTAAATTCCAAGTTTATATTTTTGTCGCTGGAGGAAACGGTAATGACAATTCGCTCTCCTTCATAGGCAAACTGATGGATTGTTCTTAACATTATTTCCAGGATTTGTTTGATCCGTGATTCGTCCCCCCATATTTCCTGATCCGGGGTATTCCAGAGAAGGGTAAATTTGGCTTTCTTTGCGGCCATCGCCTCATGAACCCGCGCCAGAGAGGAAACAACACATTCGTTCAGGTTCAAAGGTGCGTAATTCAAATCCAGCAGGCCCGATTCAATTTTAGCCAGGTCAATGTAATCGCTGATCAATGAGCCCAGTTGCCTGCCGTTTTCAAAAATTTCCGAAACATAGCGCGATTGCTTTTCGTTCAGCAAACCGGAATCCGGGGAAGCCAAAAGGTGAGTGAATCCTATTATTCCTTCCAGTGAAATCCTCATTTCCCGGGAAAGCTGTGAAAAAGCCGGGGACTCCGGATTTTCTATGAACTTAAGGTGTTTTACCAAACTTTTCATCTATTGAATCCTTGTTTTTCATACCGATAGATGCAATTGCAGTGCCATCCAGCACTTCTAATTAACTTATTGAATTTTAGGGTTTTATTGGATTAGCAAACAAAATCGGACTGTTACGTCTGTGGCTATTCTGCAACAAAAATGAAACAAGCCCGATGCAGGAGAAACGGAGGTAAACCCAAAAATGGAGGAAATACCCATTAGATGGTCAACCGCGATTTTGGCTCAAACCATGCCTTTTCAGTTTCCGATAAAAAGTGGTGCGGCTGATCCCCAAAAGGTGGGAGGCTTCTGAAATATTCCAGTTCGCCATCTTGAGGGCGCTCATAAGGGATTGCTTTTCCCCTTCCTCCAGCGAAATCATATGGGCGGAACCGGGATTTCCCCCAGAGTCCGGGGAAACCGGAGAGTTTTCTGAAGAAAATCCCTCTGAATCCGTGGAGTCCTGCGAGGAGTTCTCCAGTATTTCCCGGGGCAGGTGATCCACCTCAATGGTTCCGGATTTTGACATCAACATGGACTGCAAAATCACGTTCTGGAGTTGGCGAACGTTACCCGGCCACCGATAGTCATTTAGAATTTGCATGGCCTGGGGAGAAATTTCTTTTATTTCTTTATTCAATTCATCTTTGAATTTATTCAACAAGTACCGGCACAACAGAGGAATATCGTTCTTTCTTTCGCGCAATGGAGGAACATGGATGGTGAACACGACCAGACGGTAATACAAGTCCTCCCGGAAGTTTCCTTTCTCAACCTCCTTCTGCAGGTCCTTATTGGTGGCAGAAACCACTCTCACGTTGACTTTGATCTTTTTGGTCCCGCCGACTCTTTCAAAACTTTTTTCCTCCAGAAAACGGAGCAATTTCACCTGCAGTTTAAGGCTCATGTCGGCAATTTCGTCCAGGAACAACGTCCCGCCATCGGCCAGCTCCAGTTTTCCCCGATGAGTTCCTATCGCTCCGGTAAACGCGCCCTTTTCATGCCCGAACATTTCAGATTCCAAAAGACTCTCAGCGAGGGCACTGCAATTGATATCCACAAACGGCCGATTATCACCCGGTCCGCTGAAATGTATGGCCCGGGCCACCAATTCCTTGCCGGTGCCGCTTTCACCGTTGATATAGACGTTGACATTGCTGTCCTTGACCTGCTCGATATGAGTGAATACATTTTTGATGGCCTCGCTCTGACCAATGATATTTTTATAGGCGAAAGAGCTTGCCATCCCCCGTTCCATTTCCCGAATCTGGTCCACCATTTGGGCCTGATCCAGGGTCTCTTCAACCATGGCGAGAAATTTATCCCGGTCTGCGGGTTTGATGATGTAATCCACCGCTCCCAGCTTCAAAGCCTGGACCGCTGTGGGCACATCGTTATTGGAGGTCACCATGACCACGGGCATATGAGAATCGCGTTCCTTGACTCTCTTCAGGACCTCAAAACCGTCCATTCCCGGCATATTGATATCCAGACAAATCAAGCTGGGCTTGCGGTCCAAAGCCTCAAGGCAATCGGGACCATTTAAAAACTGTGCCACCTCTTTACCAGACTTTTCGAGGTAATAGGTGAGCACCCCCCCGGCTTCCGGTTCGTCATCCACGACAAAAATCAAGGAATTCGACATAATTTGATTATTAGGAGAAAGAAAACTACAATAATTATTGGCTTAAGGAAATCAAAACGCACCCGGCATTCGCCGAAATCTCTGAAAATAAGATTAAGGCAATTTAAATATTTTGGCAAACATTGAATTTCGAACACCTGAATAGCCATCGAACATTGACCATGGACCATCAACCCCCTGTCTCCGACTCTATCAAAATCCTGATTGTGGACGATACTCCCACCAATCTGAGTATTCTGGAGGAAATCCTTGAGGGGGAATACTCTATTTCCGTTGCCCAGAGCGGTAATGAGGCTCTAAGGATCACTGAAAAATTGCAACCGGACCTGATCCTGATGGATGTTAATATGCCGGGTCTTGACGGCTTTCAAACCTGCAACAAACTCAAGTTGCAGGAGAGAACCAGGGACATTCCCGTGATTTTTATTACCGCCCGGTCAGAGCCGGAAGATGTGATCCAGGGTTTTGCGGAAGGGGGAGTCGACTACATCACCAAACCGTTTAACAACAGTGAAGTCCTGGTCCGCGTCCAAACCCATCTCAAAATGCAACAGCTGATCAAGCAGCTGGAAATAAGCAACCTGCAGCTCAAAGAACTGAATGAACTCAAAAACCGTTTTCTGGGCATGGCCTCCCACGATATGAGAAATTCCCTGGGAGCCATCAAAGGGTATTCCCAGATCCTCAAGGAAGATATCGACGAGCTTCCGCAAAACACCCGGGACCGTTTTCTCAATTTTATTTTTCAAAGCAGCGAATGCATGCTTAAACTGGTCAACGAATTGCTGGACGTTTCCGTTATTGAGAGCGGCCGGCTCACTCTGGATCTACAGCCTTGCCGTCTGAAACCGCTCGTGGAATATCATATTATGATCAATCAGTTTTTTGCTGACAAAAAAAATATTCAACTGCACACCGACCTGGAGGATACCCCGGAATGCCGCCTGGATTCCAACAAGATGGGCCAGGTGGTGGACAACCTTATCATGAATGCCATCAAATTCTCAGAAGCGAACACCAACATATATATTGGCCTGAAGCATCGGAAAGGAAAATTGATTTTCAGCGTTCGCGACGAAGGCCCCGGCCTTTCCAGGGAAGATCAGAGTAAATTGTTCCAGCATTTTCAAAAATTGACCGCCCGCCCTACCGCCGGTGAATCCAGTTCCGGCCTCGGCCTTGCCATCTCCCAAAAAATGATCGAAGCCCATCAGGGTATCCTGACCGCCACCAGTAAGTTGAACGAAGGTTCGACTTTCCAGTTCGAGATTCCATTGCAATAGACCAGCCGGAGGCGGTCCGGTCCATCAACACCCGGATTCCTTGCGGTTGGAAACACCCCCGTTTTGAAAAGTCGCCATTTCGGAATAGATTTTCGCGCCGGCCTCCAAAAGACTCATGCCGATCACCGCGCCGGTCCCCTCGCCCAGACGCATTTCGAAATCAAACAAGGGCTTTTGATGCAACAGTTCGAAAACCCGCTGGTGGGCCGGTTCCCGGGACTGGTGTGATGTAAACAGATAATCGGCGACGCCCGGGTTCAGGCGATGGGCAACCAGTGCGGCGGCACCGGAAATAACACCGTCGATCACCACCGGTGTCCTCTCAATAGCGGCGCCGAGAATTAAACCGGCGATCCCGGCAATTTCATACCCCCCCAGCGCGGCCAGCACTCCTAAAGGATCCGCGGCGTCGGGAGAATTGATCCTGAGCGCGGACTCAATGACCCGGATTTTTCTTTCCAATGCGGTGTCATCCACACCAGTTCCGCGGCCGGTGATCTCCCGGACCGGAGCCCCCGACAAAGCGGAGATAAGGGCCGTGCTCGCCGTGGTGTTGCCAATTCCCATATCTCCGGTACCCAGAATGTCAATGCCGCTCTCCGCCGCCTCCCGCGCCAGGTTGATTCCCGTCTCCAGAGCCCGCTCCGCCTGGCGGCGGGACATGGCGGGACCCTGCGAAATATCCGCCGTTCCTCCGCCGATTTTTCTGTGCACCAGACCCGGGAGATCACCAAAATCATGATTGACTCCCATATCGACGACGACCACTTCCGCCCCAAAATGCCGCGCCAGAACATTGATGGCCGCACCGCCCTTCATAAAATTAAGAACCATTTGCGGAGTAACCGCCGCCGGATAAGCGCTCACCCCCTGCGCGGCGACCCCATGATCTCCCGCAAACACATAGACCGTCATGCCCCGCACGCGGGGAGAATCCAACCCTTTGATGGCCGCATAACGCCGCCCCAACTCCTCCAACCGGCCCAGGCTTCCCGCCGGCTTGGTCAGCGAATCCAGATGTTCCTGGGCACGGCTCAAATTCCCGCCGGCAACCGGTCTGATTTTCTTCAGATCTGCGTCTATTCCAGAAGGCATGACGATACTCCCTCAAATAATTTCAACTTATATGATTTTCATTCCCAGATAAAACCCTTCGAACAAAAGCAGGGATATCAGCGAGGTAACCCACATGGTGTCATGGCAACGATGGATATCCTGAATTTCAATGTCCCTCAAATGATCTCCGATATAAGGTTTCTCGACCCGCATCCCCTTGTAATTGCTTGGACCTCCCAACCGAACTCCCAGGCTTCCCGCCATCACTCCTTCGGGTATACCGGCGTTCGGGCTTGGATGCTTGCCGCCATCCCGGAGCATAATCAACCAGGCACCGCTACCCTTGAGACCGCAAATCCATGAAGCCAGCACCATGACACCGCCACCCAGACGCGCCGGAATCCAGTTGGCGGCATCGTCGAGCCGCGCCGGAAATTTTCCAAACCACTCATACGTCTCATTGCGATACCCGAACAACGAGTCCAGCGTATTGATGGCCTTGTAAACCAGTGCCGCCACCGGCCCTCCCAGGCAGGCATAAAACAACGGCGCCACAATACCGTCAACGGTATTCTCGGCCACGGTTTCCACAGCGGCCCGGAGGATTTGGGACTCATTCAGGTTATCCGTATCACGACCAACGATTTGAGACAGGGACTGGCGCGCCTTATCCAATCGCCCCGCCAGAAGATAATCGGCCACCGGCCGGCTTTCATCAAAAAGACCGCGGATTGATACACAGGTGTACACCAGATAAACCGATCCCCCCATCTCAAGGAGGGGATGTATTTCCCTCAAGATCCACAACACTCCCCAGGCGCAACTTCCCGTAATCGCGATGAGCCCCAGAGTGGTCACGGCACCGGCCGCCATGGGAAAGGGAATCCAGCGGCGGGTTGTCCATTCCAAAATCAGGGCGGTCCGGCCCATCCCGCGCACCGGGTGCGGGAATATTCGTGGGTCCCCCGCCAGTAAATCCAGGACGCAGGCCAATGCCAGTTGACCGCAACCCATCATCAGAAATTATTCTCCCGGGACAAAAAATGACCGGATAGCATTCATCAGACGGCGGTTGTCATCAAAGTTGCGCACCGCAACGCGAAAATACCGCTCATCTAATCCACGAAAATTGCCGCAATTGCGGATTAAAATTTTTTTGTGAATCAAATGTGAAAACAACTTGAAAGGAAGCCCGGCCGCATCGTCCAGCAAGCGAAACAGTAAAAAATTCACTTTCGATGGAAATACCTGAAAGGCCGAGACGGCCGTCATCTCGGATTCCAGGTATCGCCGCTGCTCCCTGGCCCATTTCCGGGTGTCCACGAAATACTCTCTATCCGCAAGCGACGCTACCCCCGCACTTTGCGCGACCGCGTTCACGGACCAGGGAATCTGGTATTTCTCAAGACACCTCCTGATTCCTGGATGCATGACCCCGAATCCCAACCGAATTCCTGCCAGGCCATAAAACTTGGTCATGGATCGAACAATCACCCGATACGGATGGTCCTTTGTCACTATCAAGGCGGACTGGCGGGTATCCCAAAAATCAATAAATGCCTCGTCAACCACCAGGAAAATTTTCCTGAATTGACAAGCCGCTGTCAATTTCTGAAGAGTTATCGCATCACACGCATTTCCCGTGGGATTGTTGGGGCGACCCAGAATGATCATTTGAATGCCCGGATGGCGTCCCACATAATCCATGATTTTATCCAAGTCCATGTTGAAACCGGCCGAAGCATCCTGGAGTAGCGAATGAACCCTGCGTCCGGCAAGGGTGAAGGCCCTCTCATATTCGGTAAAACAAGGATCCAGAACGAGCACCTCATTCCGTGAACCCACCAGTTGGGGCAGCAAATGGATCAACTCAATGGAGCCGTTGCTGACCATAATCCATTCCGGAGGAAGGTTCAGATGTTCGGCCACGGCTTGACGCAAAGCGAACGAATCCGGTTCCGGATACTCACCCAGGAGCGACTCTACAGGATAAAGTTTTTCGGAAACTTTTGGAGAAGGCCCGCGCGGATTGACACTTGCGCTGAAATCGAGAATTTCTTCGGCCCGGCACCCCAGCATCCGGGAAAGCCCCTCCTTTCTTCCTCCATGAACTGCATGGAACCATTCTTCCCCCATAAATCCGGTAGTCTTCTCTGACATTTCCATGAGTTTCCTATCAAACGGATTTAAGAACCACTGGGATGCCCGAGACCATGTGAATCACCTGATCACAGTGTTCGGCAAAACGTTGGTTGATTTCTCCCGCCAGATCGCGGAAATCCCTCGCCAGTTTGTTTTCGGGAACGATGCCCGCCCCCACTTCATTGGTGATCACGATCAATTCACACCGCATCCGGCCGATCTGCCCGGCCAGCCGCCCGGCTTCCTGAACCAGTTCCTCCCGGTTATCTCCATGATGCATCCGGTTGCTGATCCATAAAGTCAGACAATCGAGAACCAGAACCCCGCTTCGGTTTTCGAGGTCCTGAAGAACGCGGAGCACCTCAACCGGCTCTTCGATCGTTTCCCAGTCCTTTCCTCTTTCCAGTTGATGGCGGGCGATGCGTTCCTTCATTTCGGCATCCAGGGCTTCCGCCGTGGCCAGATACATTTTGTCTCCGACGACCTCCCGGGCAAGGCTCAGGGAGTGGCGGCTTTTGCCGCTCCGGCACCCGCCTGTGATTAAAGTGGCTTTAGCCATACCAGGTCCCCTGCCCCAGGGAATGGCAGGCCCATCCGCCCAGAACCAGATAAAGAGCTTCAATCATTTCAGTCATCGCCCCAAAGGTATCTCCGGTCATTCCTCCCAGCCGCTTTTGAAAAAACATCAAACAGGAAATTGTGACCAGGACAAACAAACACCCCGCAATCACCCCGGCAGATACACTCACCCAGAAGGGCAACGCCAGCGGAATTAAAGCGGGAATCAGATAGAGATATTTTCCTTTCTGGTACAATGCCGCCCCGACTCCGCCGGACGGCCGTGCGTGGCTCACGCATACCAGTCCGGCCACCTGAGCGCCGCGGGCCAGGCCGGGAGCCACCAGAAACCAGATCCAGCAGGATTCGAATTTCAAGGCCCAGAGTCCCGCCGCCTTGAAACCCAGGCAAAACGCCAGAGCCAATACCCCCATGACGCCGACCCGAGGGTCTTTCATGATTTGCAAAGCTTTTTCCCGGTCGTGATGATAGTAGAGAGCGTCCGCCGAATCCGCCAGCCCGTCCAGATGCAGTCCTCCGGTGACCAGCGCCAGGAAGGCGACATCCACCATGACCCGAAGCGCATCATACAGAAACAGAGAGCCCAGCCGGTCGATACCGGCAAGCGCCGCACCGAGCAGAATGCCGATGAGGGGAAACCAGTAAAGGGCGGAAGCTTGGGGAGCGGCCAAACTCCGGCGGAAGAAAGGTAATGTTGTTAAAAATGCCAGGGCCGAAACGAAGCTTTTCATGGATACCCCTTGAAAACCTTCGCCGGAAAGGAAAAGCTATCAAACCGGTCACGGGAAAAAAAATACCCCGGGGTGTTCCAGAACCCACAGCCTCTCAGTCCGCGAAGAGTTGACGAATCGTCTTCGGCCAGGTCTTCTGGCTCCCGGATCGGTCTACTCCCCGCCCCTTCCCATTTGAGATCAAACAGTGGCATTTGCGGGTTTTGTCCCCGGTTACAGCGGCGGGTCCGCGACGGTTTCTCACCGTCTTCCCTTAACCGAATATTCTTTGTGTATGACCGGAGAATACGTTACGGAATTAAAATGTCAATAATTTAATCTCTGGTATCCGTAAATGCATAAATTACTTGCCCTGTTTGACCTCTTTCTTTAGTATAAAGTTAGGCCGATTAACCATTTGTGAAGGCCCTAAAATTTGATTTCTTTCGAGGTTACTGAAACACCTCTTTTTTTAAGTAATGATTGTCATCGTCGGAATTTCTATTACCATTCAACTTATTGCCGTCCTCTGGTCTTTGGCCTTACTCCGGCGCCTGCGGGACTGGCGAATCGGATTTCTGACGGTTATGTTCACCCTCATGGCCATACGCCAGTTGCTCACCCTGTGGAAAACCCCCACAGCGGAACTGACGGTTTTCGCATCCGCTTCCTCGGAATTGCCGGGCCTTTTGGTCAGCATCATGGCTTTATTATCCATATTGTCCATTGAAAAAATCCTGATCGCTCCCAAGGTGGCCCGGGAAAACCTGAAAGAGGTGGAACAACGGTTCCAGCAACTGACGGATCACCTGGAGGAAATCTTCTGGATCACGAGTATCGATGGGGAAAAGGTAATTTACGTCAGTCCCGCTTATGAAAGAATTTTCGAAAGGAAATTGGAGGACCTGTATAGAAATCCCAAAAGCTGGCTGAATTTCATCCTGCCGGAAGACCAACCCGCAGTGGTCCGGGCGTTTACCCGGGAAAATCTGGTCCGGGGCCTGTTCAATATCGAATACCGGATCAAGAGATCCAATGGAACGATTCGATGGATCAAAGCCCGGGGATTTCCCGTCAAAAACGAACTGGGGGAAACCCACCGGATCGTGGGCGTGGCGGCGGATGTGACTCAACAAAAACTGATTGAACTCGCCCTGAAAAATTCACAGGCAGAGCTCGAAAGGCGTGTCCAGGAAAGAACGCAGGATTTGCAACTGGCCAATGATTCCCTGAAAAAGGAAATGACCGAACGCCAGCGGTTTGTTCATGCTTTGGAGGAAAGCGAAGAGCGTTTCCGCAAGGTGTTCGAGGAGGGAAAAATCGGAATGGTGTTTGCCGGCCCGGACTTTAATTTCACGCGGGCCAATTCGGCTTTTTGTGAAATGTTCGGATACACCGAAGAGGAAATCAAAACGATGACCTTTATGGATTTTACCCATCCTGAGGATATAGAAAAAAACGAAGTCCTCATGAAACAACTGATCGAGGGTGATATTCCCAGTATCAAGATGGAAAAAAGGTGCCTTCGTAAAGATGGAGAAACGATCTGGGTCAATACCAATGTTTTCCTCATCAGAGTTCAACGTGAAGCTCCCTCGTACAATTTTATTGGATTGGTTGAAAACATCTCTCCCCGCAAGGCCATGGAAGCGAAACTGGTGGAAAGCGAGGAAAATTTTCGGCAGATCGCGGAAAATGTCGAGGAAGTCCTGTGGATGAAGGAAATTGAGGAGGAAAAAATTATATATGTCAGTCCGGCTTTCGAAAAAATATGGGGGCACACGCTGACGAATCTTTTTAAAAACCCAAACCTGTGGGCGGAAAGTATTCACCCTGAGGACCGCTCAAAAATCGAACATTTGAACAGTTTTCACAGCAAGAAAATTATCCTAAGCGGCATCTGTAAAGCGGAGTTCAGAATTATCCGCCCGGATGGTTCCCTGCGCTGGATCCAGGACCGTGCGTTTCCTGTTTGCGACAGTCAGGGGCGGCCTTTCAGAATTGTCGGCATCTCGCAAGACATCACAGACCTGAAATCCGCCCAGGAGGAGGCCGAAACCGCCAGCCGGGCCAAATCGGAATTTCTGTCGCACATGAGCCACGAATTGAGAACCCCGCTGAACGCCATTCTGGGTTACGCTCAGCTTCTGAGTCTGGATAAAAATAACGTCCTGCCCTCACAACAGCGGGGACAGGTCCAGCAAATTCTGAGCGCGGGAAATCATCTGCTGGACCTTATCAATGAAGTGCTGGATCTGACAAGAATCGAAACCGGCTCATTAAAAATATTAAAAGAAAATACCGATGTGACTCTGATTCTGAAAAGACTTTTCCCGGTCATACAACCCCTGGCGGAAGAAAAACATATCTGCCTGGAAGACCGGATATCTTCTCGGAAGGATTTCAAAGTATATGCCGATCCCGTCCGTCTCAAACAAGCCCTGCTCAACCTGGTCTCCAATGCCATCAAATACAATCATGAAGGAGGAAAGGTTTCCATCGAAGGGGAAATAACCTCTCAAAATACCGCGAAAATCCATGTTGTTGACGACGGTCCGGGCCTCTCCGAAACCAAAATCAAATCGATCTTTGAACCCTTCGAACGATTGGGGGCGGAATTCTCAGGAGTGGAAGGAACGGGAATTGGACTGACTATCGCCCAAAGACTGATCAGCTTGATGGATGGAACTCTCTCGGTTCAAAGCGCTCTGGGAGAAGGAAGCTGTTTTACCATCGAATTACCGGCCTCATTGTCCCATGATGAAATACCGCAAAAAAATATTTCCACTCCCATTGATATCCCGGAAGCGGTGTCCACCGCGTCCAATAGCCATACGATTCTTTATATCGAAGACAACACTTCCAACCTGGAGCTGGTTGAAAAATTTTTCGATCAATATTCGGAATATGATTTTATGGCCAGTCAAAGTGCCGGCGACGGCCTGGAACTGGCCAGAAAACATCAACCCTCAATTATTTTGATGGATATCAACCTTCCAGACATGAACGGGCTCGCCGCCTTCGAGGAGTTGCAAAAGAGCAATGAAACAAAATCTATCCCGGTGGTCGCCCTGAGCGCCAATGCCATGAAACATCAGGTGGAGAAGGCACTGAATCTGGGTTTTGCCGATTACATTACCAAACCTGTCGATTTTGATGTACTGATGAATTCCATTCAGAAAAATCTCAAAATTCCCGCCTCCTGATCTTTCACCCGCTTCAATCCTGATCTCTCACCCCGTCCCTATTTAAAAAATTTCCGGAACCCTCCCTCTGGCCAAAATTTGGACAAAAAATATCTTTAATTCCCAAATTTGTCACAAACCCCTAACCTGCCCGAACAGACAAAACCTTTCAAACCCGTTTAAACAAAGCGTTTCAGAAAATACAACTTCTGGAGAGGATTCTGGCACGGATATTGAAGGTTCTGCAATGACGGTAAAATTGAATGTATTCGGTTTTAGGCTGACCTTCTCCAGCTCTATTTCACCGGATAAGAACACCGGCCAAAATTGGAATATAAGCGGACACCGTTTTCAGAGTTCACTGACCTATCCTTGAAGGAGGTTTGAAAGTGAAACACCTGACCGCCAATTTTGCTTTTATATTTGTTCTTCTGCTGATCGCCTTTACCAAAGAGGGACTGGCTTCACCTCCCTTGCCGCTGACCGAACCCGAACTCAAAACCAGTTGCGGTTGGAACCTCAAAAGTAACGGCCTGCTTTATATCAATTACGATCTCAATGGTAACGGCAAGCCCGATTATTATACCGTTCACTTTGTATTAAAAGCCTACCTGAGCAGTGAACCGGTTAAAAATATAAGAGACTATTATCCCGGCGCACCCGTCTTTTATGTCAATTACGGTCCCGCCAATCAGGTCTATGTCATTTCACGAAAAGCCCTGTTTTATGTGTTTGATGTGGATGAAGACGGTATCTGGGATTTGATGTACAAAGATATTCAAGAGGACGGCGTCAACGGCAATGAAACTTATTATGGCAGTCCTTCAAATATGTTTTCCGCCAAAACCACTCGATAAACAATAATCCTAAAATTGATTCGTTTTTTATGAAGACATTCTTCGCTACCCGAACCATCAAAAACCAGCGGAAACGCCAATTATTCCTTGTTTTTTTTTTCGTTTTTTATTCCAATAAAAAGAAACCCTATTGATTGGAAATCCTACGCAAATTAAAGGAAGTAGTCCATGACCGACAATCGATCCGATGGCTCACACAAGCGAGTGCTGGTGGTGGATGACGAAGACAAGTTCAGGTATCTGGCGAAGAAAAACCTGGCCATGAGAGGGTTCACGGTCGATGTCGCCGAAGCAAGTGAAGAAGCCATCGCGCAGATTTATAAATGCAATCCCAGCGTAGTCCTGCTCGACGTCATGATGCCAGGACTGACAGGCGACGAACTGGTCAAAATGATCACCGACTGGCGTCCGGAGATTAAAGTGATCATGGTCACCGCCCACCTCAACCAGGAAGCGGAAGAGGAATGCTACCGGAACGGCGCTTACGCCTACATCCAGAAACCGGTGGATTTCGATAAAATCAGCGAAATGATCAAAGAAGCCACGCTATAGCCGTCTTTTCCTGACCCGGCTCACACTCCACGCACCTCTTATCAATCAAGCGACGTTCTGTTTTTTGGCTTCGCGTTTGCGGTCGTTTTCATCCAGCATCTTTTTGCGCAGGCGAATGCTGACGGGGGTGATCTCGGCCAGTTCGTCATGATTCAGGTAACCGAGGATCTGCTCGAGGCTCATGCGCCGCGGCGGCGTCAGGCTGATGGTGTCGTCGGAGCCGGAGGTCCGCATGTTGGTCAGCTTTTTGCCTTTGCAGATATTGACCACCAGATCGTTGTCTTTTTTATTTTCGCCGATAATCATTCCCGTGTAGACCTCTTCTCCCGGCCCCAGGAAGATCGTCCCCCGGTCCTCCAGGTTGAAGATGGAATAGCCGGTGGTCTTTCCGCCTTCGAGGGCGATCAACACACCGTTGATCCGACGCGCCAGCGCTCCGCAATAAGGGACGTAATTGTGGAAACTGCTGTTCAGCGTCCCGGTGCCCTTGGTCAGCGTCAACAACTGCGAACGGAAACCGAACAGTCCGCGGGTGGGAATCACAAATTCCAGACGAACCATATCGGTTCCGGAATGCAGCATGTTTTTCATGGAACCCTTGCGTTGTCCCATCGCCTCCATCACCGGCCCCATGAATTCCTCTTCGACGTCGATGATGACGAACTCCTCCGGCTCCAGGGTTTTGCCATCGACTTCCTTCATTACCACTTCCGGCCGGGACACGGCAAACTCATAGCCCTCCCGCCGCATGGTTTCAATCAGGATGCCGAGATGAAGTTCCCCCCGTCCGGACACCTTGAACGCCTCCCCGCCCTCGGTCTCTTCAACGCGCAGGGCGACATTTTTTTTGACTTCCTTGAACAGACGGTCGCGCAACTGCCGCGAGGTCACGAATTTTCCTTCCCGCCCCGCGAACGGAGAATCGTTAACGATAAAATTAATCGACAACGTCGGCTCGTCGATCTCAATCACCGGCAGAGCCTCCGGCAGTTCGCTGTCAGCCACCGTCTCGCCGATGTCCACCTCCTTCATGCCCGCGATGCCAATGATGTCGCCGGTCGCGGCGGAATCCGCCTCCACCTGCTCCAGCCCCTCGAAGGCGAACAGCTTGGATATCTTAAACTCCTGCATGTCTCCGGCCCGATTGATCAGCGTGTATCGTTTTCTGGAATCATAACAGCCGCGCTGAATTTTACCGATGGCGATGCGGCCTACGTAATCGCTGTAATCGATGGACGACACCAGCATTTGAAACGCGCCGTCCGGCTCGCCGTCGTGCGGCGTCACCTTGTCGACAATCAGGTCCAGCAAAGGCTTCATATCGAGGTTCTCGCCGTCGGCTTCCAGCCGGCAGAATCCCTGCTTGGCAGACGTGTAGATCGTGGGAAAATCCAATTGCTCGTCGTTGGCGCCGAGGTTCACAAACAGATCGAACACCTCATCCAGCGCCTTCGCCGGGTCGGCCCCCGGACGGTCGACCTTGTTGACCACCACGATCGGCTTCAGTCCCAGGTCCAGCGACTTTTTAAGGACAAAGCGCGTCTGCGGCATCGGTCCTTCGTTGGCGTCGACGATCAACAGCACGCCGTCGACCATCTTCAGGATGCGCTCCACCTCGCCGCCGAAGTCGGCGTGGCCGGGGGTGTCGACGATGTTGATCTTGTACTGGTTGTAACGAATGGAAGCGTTCTTGGAGAAGATGGTGATGCCGCGTTCGCGTTCCAGGTCGTTGGTGTCCATAATACGGGTTCCGGTCAGCTTGTCCTCGCGGAACATGCCGCTCTGGCGCAGAAGACAGTCTACCAGTGTGGTCTTGCCATGGTCGACATGCGCAATGATGCCGATATTGCGAATCATTTCACTACTCATAATTGTGGGTATTTCCTCGAAAAATGTTATGCCGGTGTGGGATTGCGAAGCCGGGAGAGAGGTTCAGCAAAATCGTTCGGTTTACATATTATATAGCAAAAAATCAGAAAACCATCCGATTTCCGCAGATTCTGCCGCCCGTGGGGATGCCCGGAGGGCCTCTCTTACAGCGCAGGGAAATCTGTTTTTTGAGATGAATTGGGAAATTTGACCTGATAAGATGGCCACTATGCCGTTAAAAATCGCTTTAGTCAACATGCCGTTCGGCTTTCATGTGTACCCGTCGATTCAGCTGGGCACCCTCTCCACCCTGCTGAAAACCCACGGCCACGCGGTGAAAAGCCACTACCTGAACCTCCATTTCGCCCACCAGCTGGACCTGGAGGTGTACCAGCAATTGTGCGAGGAACGGTTTCTGATCGGTGAATGGCTGTTCTCCCACACCCTGTTCGGCGACTCCCCGAAAAACCGGGAATACGCGGTTCAGTTCCATGCCCATCTGCAGAATATCAGCCGCAAAATCAACCGGCCGGAAACGTTCCTGCATGACGTTAAGACGCAGATGGTGCCGGAGTTCCTCCACTGGGCGGCCGGCGCGATTCCCTGGGGAGAATACGACGCGGTGGGCTTCACCTCCACCTTCAACCAGAACATCGCCAGCGTCACCCTCGCCAGAATGATCAAGGAACGATACCCGGAAGTTAAAATCCTGTTCGGCGGGTCCAACTTCGATTCGGAAATGGGCCTCGAATATTTCCGCGTGTTCGAGTGGATCGATTACGTCGTCTCCGGCGAGGCGGAGCACGTGCTTCCCGGCCTGATGGACGCGCTGGCAACCGGCGGCGCCATTCCCAAAGGGATCATCCACCGGGTGGACGGCGATGTCCGGTTCGAGGAAAACAAGGAAAACTTCACCGACTTCAAACAATACGGTCCGCCGGACTACGATGACTACTTCGAGGAAATCCGCAACATCGATCCCCACTCGCCCCTGCTGGAAAATCCCATCATCCTGTACGAAACCGCGCGCGGGTGCTGGTGGGGGGAGAAACACCACTGCACCTTCTGCGGCCTCAACGCCTCAACCATGGAGTTCCGCTCGCGGTCCATGGCGCAGGTCCACGCCGAAATCGCCGACCTGTCGAAACGTTACAACAGTTTCCGCTTCCGGCTGGTCGACAACATTCTGGAAATGAAATACATCGACGGCGTGTTCGGCGAGTTCGCCGCGAACCATTACGACCTGCAGTTTTTCATCGAGGTGAAAAGCAACCTCACCAAAGCGCAGATCAAAAACCTGGCGCACGGCGGCACCAACGTCATCCAGCCCGGCATCGAAAGTTTCAGCACCAATACGTTGCAGGAAATGGATAAGGGGGTGCGGCCCATTCAGAACGTGTTCTGCCTGAAGTGGGCCATGTATTACGGCATGGAAGTGAGCTGGAGCATCCTCACCGGCTTCCCGCAGGAAACCGACGACGACTTCCGCCAGCAGATCGACCTGCTCAAATCGCTCACCCACCTGCAACCGCCGATCTCGGTGGGCGACATCTGGCTGGAGCGGTTCAGTCCCTACTTTACGAGGCCGGAGGAGTACGGCGTGCGCATCACCGGTCCCGGCGCGGCTTATCCCTATGTGTACGGCGGGGCGGGACTCGACCTCATGAAGGTGGCCTACGATTTTGAATTCGAGACGGTCCGGCGGCGCATCGACCCCGTATTGGTGGCAGAACTGCAACAGACGGTGGAACACTGGAAACAGCGGCACCAGTCGGAAAACATCCCCTACCTGATCTATACCAAGTCGATGGATTTCGTCACCGTGTACGACGAGCGGGAGGCACCGGTCAAGCACCGGCTGGAAGGCGCGGCGGGGAAGGCGTTCGATTACTGCAACGAAGCCGCGCGCAATCTCGACCAGATCGAAGCGCACTTGCAGGAAAAAGGCGAAATCGTGGAACGCGCCGAACTGGAAAGCATATTAAAAGATCTGGAAGACAAACGCCTCATCTACAGCGAACGCGGCAAATACCTCAACCTCGCCCTGCCCCATAACTCCAATCTCTAATTTTCACCACAGAGGACGCGGAAAAAACATAAAAACTCTGACATGATAACAGGATAAAATCAGAAAAACCCGGAACAGGGATCAGGATATATTCAAACCGTGAAATGCGCTCAAAGTTCAATGCCAGCAGGTAACGGTTAGCAAGTTGCCCCTCCCTGCAAGGGAGTTGATTTTTAGAAGTAGTAATTCACGTTCAGGTTGAACTTCGCGTTGTTGTTTTCCGCGCCGATCGGCAGGCCGCCCTGCATGGCCAGGTCGGGAGCTTCCGTTCCGCGGTATTTGAGAGACAGACCGAAAGCGGATTTCGGAGAGACTTTATATTTCATTCCCACCGTAACCTGGTAGGCCAGATCCATCGCGCTGTTTTCCAGTCCGGAATCGATATCGCTGACCGAGGTGCGGGTGAAACCGATGCCGCCGCCCACGTAGGAGGTCAGGGACTCGCCCATGTTGAAGTCGTAGTAGCCATCCACCAGAAAGGATACGGAAGAAACGTTCTCTTTCGGCTGGAGGGGCAGGCCGGCGGCTTCCCGCATTTCGCTTCCGCGGTTGAACAGGTCGACGTCGCCGTTCAGGTGGAAGTGGGACAGAACTTCCATGCCCAGGTTCTCGCCGAAATTAACTTGAGAAGCGGGCGCGGATTCTTGTTTTTCTTCACTGGAAACGCCCTTCATCCGGTCAAAATTCACGGCCGAGTCGGAGACTTTGCTCTGCCACCTGTCCAGATTGAAGTAAGAATCCAGGGCCCGGGCGGGTGCCGGGATAACGGTCAAGAAAGCGACGATGGCGATCAGGCTTTTCAGGGTGCCCAACCGTGCCCGTCCGGTGTTTCCATTTTCTTTGCCGGTTTCGATTCTTTTCAGCGTTTTCATTTTTCTGATCCCTTTTTGGTTTGGTGTGGCGCCGGTTATCAGCGCCTTCTATATCTAGTAATTACACTTCACGTGCCAAACCGGAGGGAGGCCGGTAAATCTGATCTAACCTGTTGATATTATTGTGGAAATTTATTCGAAAAATGGAGAAATCTATGCCTGAAACAGGGGAATCATGCATGGACTCATGCCTTATCCATGCATGGCACGCTGAATGGGAGCGGTTATCCATGCATTGGAAAAGCTCCAAACAGGGATGAATGGAGGCAGATGGGAATCACCTTCGTGCGGTAAGAATATGGGGCTGGGGTGGAGATACCCTGGCGCCCCCCGGAGTGTGGAATGGATCCCGGTAAGACTTGAAAAACCACTGCGGGGGATATAAATTTCTTATGGGAGGTGGGGAAATGGCAAAAATGAACGGTTAAAAGCCAAAGAGCCCTTGAAAAATAGAATATAAGGGAGGCCAGAGAGCCACCTTAGCGACGAGAAGTCCGCAGGGCTCTTTGGTTTTTTGTTATTTTCGCGGGTTTACGCCCCTAGAAACGGAAACCCTTCTTCCCTCCAAGATCGTCCCCGGTCTTCAGATGGGCGAGTCGTTTTGAGATCACATAAAAAATTCCATATAGACCATCCAGCCGATCATGGACAGGATCAAAACAGCGTACCCCGTGTGGACCCAGATGGTGAATATGGGATTTTCCTTGCGCGGTTCGTATTTTTTGGGTTGAGAGAGATCATCCATTAAGATTTCCTCGATATTACGATATCTTCCTGTATCCACATCACTATACCTTTACATTTGGAACTTGTCCAAGGCCTGGAAGTCCGGTTCCCTGTCCTTAATAAAACCCGGAAAAACCCTCAAAGCAAATAGTGATCAGAGAATACCCCAGTTTACATTCACCCCGGAAGCAGGGAGCCGGGGTTTTTCGGTAAATCTATAGCCTATTTCTTGTATTTAATTGACAAAATTTGTCGCCGGATAGAGAAATTTACTTTGACCCGGTTCTCTCAATTGAGGAATGTAAATTTAATTCCACAACTTTAAAGATGTTAATCACCTATTTTTCAATCTATAGCAAATTCACATACAGTTACACTAAGTGTAATGATATATTTTTCAATAATTTAGGTACAGGTTTTGCTTTCAATCAGGCGGGAGGCCAACCTGACAGGAGATGGTATTATGAAAAGCAGTGCCCAGCAAGGTTTCACCATAATAGAACTGTTGGTTACCATGGCAATTATTGGATTGTTGGCGGCCGTGGCGATTCCCGCATTCGCTCAATATAAGGCCCGGGCTTACGATTCCGAAACCAAATCTCATTTGCATAATATTTACCTGGCCTGCAAAGGCTATTGGGTAGACAGTGGTGCGGGCAACGATTGTACCGTATCCGTTGCCAGTGGGACCTCCTATGGCTATATCCAGACCAGCGAAATCAACATCACCGCCACCGGGAACGAGGCGACTTTTTCCAGTAGCGCCTTCAACATCAATTCCGGCAATACCTTTACGATTAATGCCGCCGGCAATATCGGCTGAATGATAGGCTTCCCCCTCATCGCCGGTTCATGAGTCCTTAAAAAGGGCTCATGGGCCGGATGATCAACGCCAACCCCTTCTTACCTTGGATTTCGGTTTTTGAGCCACCTGAGGAATGGCCCTGATATCTGGCCCTTTAAACCATCCAAGCTGCGGCGCTCTCTTTCCCCCCTGTTTTTCAAAATGTTTTAAAGGTCAACATTTAATAAAATTTTTAAATTTCGGCCGCCATTAAAAAAAATATGACACCCGTTTTAAATATTTGCATTTTTTTATAAACAAAACCGTCCTTTGAGGCCCCCGCCCCAAAAAAATCAAATATTTATTCACCCCTCGGCTTGGACATAAAAGATCGATTTATCAAGGTAAAATCCGCCGGCCGGCCGGGGACAACCAACTTGTTTTATATTTTTCAAATATTTAGGCACAGAGTTTGCTTCGGTTAGGGCAGATCGGCATTTTTCTGTGGAGAGAGATTATGAAGGTACAGAACAGCCAGGGTTTCACCTTAAACGAGCTTTTAATCACCATTGTCATTATTGGGATATTGGCGGCCATTTCCATCCCGGCGTTCGCCCATTACAAAGCCCGGGCGTATGATTCGGAAACCAAATCCCATCTGCATAACATTTTTCTGGTGTGCAAAATGCATGGGGTGGAAAACGGAAGCGGGCAGGATTGTACAGTCCCCATCGCCGGTTCGGCCAGATATGGATATACCGCCACCACAAAAGTCAACATTACGCCTACGGGCGGAGAATTGACTTTCAGCGGTTCGCCGATCACACAGATACCGGAAAAACATTCACCACCAATTCACTGAGTAACATCAGTTGAATCCTTGCCTCCTCCTCTCGCAAGGGTGCCGGCTTCATCCGGAAGGATGAAGCCGGCATTTCTATTCCGACCGTGATGGATCTGGTACCCCCGACAGGATTCGAACCTGCGACCTACGGATTAGGAATCCGTTGCTCTATCCTGCTGAGCTACGGGGGCTTATCTGTTCTTTACCCTACCCTTATATAGCACTTCTCCGGAACCCGTTCAACGGCACAAAACCCTGAATCCCCGCTTCGTCTATTGAATCCTAACTCCTGTCATTATATGATGGTCGCAATCTATGTCTTATTTTGGAGGAGTGGAATCAGATGATCCAAGTTCGTGCCAGTCAGATTTTTACCAACGACCGGGACCAGGCGGTAGCCGCGAAAAAGCAGTTGGACGCCGGTTCGCCGTTCACGGAAATAGTTGAAAAATATAGCACCTGCCCGTCGAAGCAAAACGGCGGCGACCTGGGATGGATGCCGGAGGCCAACGCTTCGGCCCTCATGGGTACCGTAACGGAAAAAGATGAGGGCCGGATTCTGGGGCCCATCCATTCGCCTTACGGCTACCACATCCTGAAGATCACCGAGATCAAGGTGGAAGAAGCGGAATCCGTTTTTCACGCGGACACGCCGATGGTGGACATCATCAAGGTGCTTCCGGAAATTCATACCCTGCTGTTCCAGAAGTTTCATATCGGCATGCCGGTTTCGGGCTACGCGCCGGAGGAAACCCTGTTCACCTTATGCGAAAAGCACAGCAAAAACATCGGGGAGGTTCTGGCCGCGGTCAACGCCGAGGCCGCTCAGAAGGCCCATCCCACGATGGCGCCGGAAGAGCTGCAGATAGCGCTGGAATCGCCCAACCCTCCCGCGCTGTTGGATATCCGGGAGAAGTGGGAACATGATATCGCCAACATCCCGCAGGCCACTCTGATAACCCGCGAAACCTGTCAAGAGATCCTGGCCTCTCTCGACAAAAATAGCGAAATCGTTCTGATCGACTGGAAAGGCGACCGCAGTCCCAGTTTTCAGAAGTACCTGACGGAGCACGGGTTCACTCAGGTCAAGGGACTCGAGGGAGGCATCGACGCCTGGTCGGAGAAGGTGGATACGCGTTTGTCGCGTTACGATATCGATGAAGAAGACGAAGGCTATCGATACGAAGATATTTTTGACGATTTGAAATAACACCATTCCGAGGCATCCACTCATTGCATGAGTTCTCTCCTCGAAATCCATAACCTCAGCACCTTTTTTTATCTTGACGAGGGCGTTGTCCAGGCCGTGCGCAACGTCGACCTGCATCTCAACGGCGGGGAAACCCTGGCGCTGGTCGGCGAATCCGGATGTGGCAAGTCGGTCACCGCCATGAGCGTCCTCCGGCTCAT
>JABAHQ010001105.1_pt3 | contig 47598 bp, 48 predicted proteins | sample 7062091 | NCBI WGS metagenome assembly JABAHQ01 (sample SAMN14534359, study PRJNA622989) | marine sediment metagenome | biome: marine biome [ENVO:00000428]; feature: marine pelagic biome [ENVO:01000023]; material: deep marine sediment [ENVO:00002113] | place: India: Gulf of Kutch | collected... | reverse complement strand
ATCGCGAATAAAACCGCCCCGGCGAACGCGGCGGCGGTTTCCCGGGTTTTGCCGCTCAGATAATGGAGAGCGGCCGCTTCCACCGCGTAGGCGGATAAAAGTTTGTTGCCGGATAACAGATAATTCAGGGCTATGGTCAGAAACAGAGTGCCCACCATGACGTGCAGGGCCACCGATTCGTGCGATCGATTCAGCCACCAGGCAAAAAACGCGACCAGATAAAAAAACAGGCTGGCCCATAAAAGGATCGCACCCCATTCCGCGTCGCCCAGATTCCATACGGCCTTCGACATGATAAACACCGCGACGGCGGACAACACCATCGGAAAACTGATGTGGACATTGTGGTCCTGGACCAGGCTTTCAAAAACTGTTTCGGGTCGCTTAAAGCCCCCGGCCGTTGAGGGTTGCCATTGACCCTTCTTGTGAATGATGGGAACCATCCAGAACAAAATCCAGGTGAACAGGATGCCGGCCTGGACGCTCCAGAAATAATGCGAGGGTCCCTGGGTCAACGGGGGCAGTTGATGCACGGCGATACCCAGCACCACCCATCCGCCCACCCACGAGGACCAGAACAGCGCCCGCCACGGCCGGAAATAAAAAAATAGCCATGGACCCCGCCAGGACCAGACAGGTGTACACGATCAATCCGGGAATGTTGCCGGAACCGGTATGCAATATGAACGGGGTAGCCAGGCCCCCGACGACGGCCACGACCGCCAGGGGAGGTTCGTTTTGATAGAGCGCCAGGTAAAACGACAGCAGAGTTGCGCCAACCATAAAAGAAAGGGCCATCGGATGAGGCACCAGATGGTACAGTTGAAATGCGGCGAACCCGCTGACATAAAAACTGGCGATACCGCCTCCCAGCAATATCTGACTGAGAACCCGCCGTGACTCGTTTAAGCGAAGCCCGAATCCGATCAGACTCGAACCCAGCACCAGGCCGAAAGAAACACGCACCCAGGGGGTGAGCCAGTTTTGATCGATGGAATATTTGAATAAAAAGGCCAGGCCCAGCAGGAGAAGCCCGATTCCGATCCGGTTCAGCCAGAATTCTCCCCGGTCGACTTCCTGCTCGGAAGTCCTGGACGCCTCCGAATCCCAGTTGGTGTGGGAAGGGAGGGGTTCCCTGGGCGGGGAAAGCGCCTGCGAAGTTACAATTCCCGAGGGCTGAGCCGGCGGAGGAGCGGTTTTGGGACGGGCGGCCGCCGCCTTTTTCACCGCCGCCTCCAACTGTTCCATTCGGTTGACCAGGTCGAAAAACAAAACTTCCAGTTTTTCGATCCGCTCCGTCAACTTTTTATCGTCCTCCGCGCCCATAAACCGCCGTATCTCTTTAAAATTCCTTATTTATTTAAGTTAAGGGATGTCCATGGGGTTGTCAATTTGAGCATAATTAAGCTCTTCTGGCTGGAAGGAAAGCAAAAGCTGGCCGCCGGCAGAACCAGAATTGGGGACAATCAAATTCCATTCGTGATAAAATAAACTCCAATTTTTCAGTAAGTTAATGGAACGTCAAAAGATGGGCAGACACAAATTTTTCGTCGGGGCAGGGTTGATTGGGATTCTCTCCGGGTGTGCCGTGGTTGAGGGAACCTATGATGTGATCTCCAGCACGGTCAAGGGGGCGTATTATGTGACCACTGGAACCGTCACGGCCGCTTATCACATCGGCAAGTTTACGTTTAATGTGGTGAAGGCGCCCATCGAATGGTCGTTGATGAATGATGACATCGAAACCATCGATGGTCTGCCGGTCAAAGAAGCCATTCGCCTGGGCCGTGTAAAAAACTCCCCCTATACCGTGAAGGGGCGCAAATATTACCCGATGTCCGTCGCCAAAGCCCGGACCTATCGGCAAACCGGCATCGCTTCCTGGTACGGCGATGAAACGCTGAATCAGAAGGACGGCCACATGACCGCCAACGGCGAAGCGTTCAATCCCAACGCGCTGTCGGCGGCCCACAAGTACCTGCCCCTGCCCACCAACGTCAAAGTCACCAACCTGAGCAACGGGCGTTCGGTGATCGTCCGGGTGAACGACCGCGGACCGTTTCCCAGCGCCCACAATCCCGCCTCCGGCCGGCGCATCATCGATCTCAGTTACGCCGCCGCCAGGAAACTTGGCTTCCATGGCAAAGGCACCGCCCGCGTCAAAGTGGAAACCGTTGACCTTTAACCGGAAAAATTCTGAAGGAGTCCTTGAGGTTATTTCTTTTTGAAGTGGATCACCAGGCGGTCGACGATGCGGCCGTTCTGTACGTGCTCGGTGAGGATTTCTTCCATGTCTTCTTTGGTTTTTGGAGAGTACCAGACATCGTCCGGGTAAACCACCATGGTGGGGCCGTAGGCGCAGGCATCCAGGCAACCGGCTTTGTTGACGCGAACTTTGCCTTTGAGTCCGCATTCGTGGACTCTTTTTTTCAAATGCTCGAGGAGCTTCGCCGAACCGCGGGTATCGCAGCATCCCCGCGGGTCGTCCTCTGTGCGCCGGTTATTGCAGATAAAGAGATGCTTCTGAAAGCGTGCCATATCGATTCCGGAGATCAGGAGTTGGTCTTGTGAAGGGGCGGCAGCTGGGAATCCTGGAATTCTTTAAACTTTCCGAAATTGATGTAGGTGGTATCGCAACTGTCCGGGAAGACGGTGACGATGACGCCTTTCTCAATTCGTCCCGCGAGTTCCATGGCGGCCACCATGGCCGCGGCGGAGGAATGGCCGACCAGAATTCCCTCCTCCTTTTCCAGCGTTTCCACCAGCTGGTAGGCGTCTTCCGTGACCACGCTGATTTTACCGTCCAGAATCGATTCGTCATAAATGCCGGGAACGATGGAGGAAGCCATGTGCTTGAGGCCTTCCAGACCGTGCAGCTCTTCCGCTGGTTCCACCGCAAAGCATTGGATGTCCGGATTGAGCTCCCGGAACTTTCGGGTGTTGCCCATCACCGTCCCGCCGGTGCCGATGCCCGCGCAGAAATGGGTGATCTGCCCGTCGGTCTGTTTCCAGATTTCCTCGGCGGTGTGCAGGTAGTGAGCGCGCCAGTTGGAATCGTTGTTGTACTGGTCCGGCATGAAATACTTGTCCGGGTCTTTATCGTAAATTTCTTTGGCGAGGATGATCGCTCCGTCCGATCCTTCAAACGGACTGGATGAAACGATCTCGGCGCCGTAGAAATCCGCCATCACCCCTTTGCGTTCCTTGACGGCGTTGGCGGGCATGACCAGCTTGACCGCGTAACCCTTGATCTTGCCGATCAGCGCGTAGGCGACACCGGTATTGCCGGAAGTGGAGTCGAGGATGATCTTGTCCTTGGAGAGCCTGCCGTCGGCCTCACCGTCTTCAATCATTTGCAGGGCGGGACGGGATTTGACGGATCCACCGGCGTTGCGCCACTCCGCCTTGGCGTAAATCTCGACGTTGGGATAGCGTTGGCTGATGTTTTTCATGTGGATCAGCGGCGTGTTGCCGATTTTTTTCAGAATCGACTGATCCACAATCACCGGGCAGGCCGGCACCAGATTTTGCTGATTGATAGAACCCATATCTGTTTAAAACGGAATATCCGGATGACGCGTCATCAGGCGGTTCCGCAAAACTCTTCGTAATCGATCAATTCATTGATAGTGGGGTTGTCCCCGCAAACCGGGCAGTTGGCATCCCTTTTCAATTTCAATTTCCGGAATTCGGTATTCAGCGCATCGTAGATGAGCAGTTTGCCGGACAGCGATTCGCCGATCCCCAGAATCAATTTCAGGGTCTCCACGGCCTGAATATTGCCGATGATCCCGGCCAGGACCCCCAGCACGCCGCCTTCCTGACAATTCGGCACCAGGCCGGGAGGCGGAGGCTCCGGATACAGACAACGGTAGCACGGGCCGTCTTTCGGCTTGAACACGGTGGCCTGTCCCTCAAACCGGAAGATACTGCCGTGAATGTTGACTTTGTTCATCAGGACGCAGGCGTCGTTGATCAGAAACCGCGTCGCGAAATTGTCCGAACCGTCCACAATGTAATCGTAGCCTTCGAACAGTTCTTTGATGTTCTGCGAGCTGATCCGTTCGTTGTACAGGGTGACGTTAACGTCCGGGTTCAGCGCGTTGATCGTCTTCCTGGCGGACTCGGTTTTCAGCATCCCGATCCGTTCGGTGGAATGAATGATCTGCCTTTGCAGGTTGCTGAGGTCGACCTTGTCGAAATCCACCAGGCCAAGATGGCCAATCCCCGCAGCGGCCAGATAATAGGCGGCGGGCGAACCCAGGCCGCCGGCGCCGATCATCAGCACGCGCGCGTCCAGCATCTTGCGCTGGCCCACCCCGCCCACTTCCGGGAGGATGATGTGGCGGCTGTAACGTTCAATCTGCTCGTCGGTAAAATCGGTCATCCCACAGCTCCACCGGCGATGGCGGGAATGATGGACACTTCGTCGCCATCCTTGATCTTGGTTTTTTCCCCGTCCAGAAACCGGATATCCTCTTCATTGAGATAGATGTTGATGAAGCGCCGCGGGGTTCCATTTTCTTCGCAGATTCTTTCCTTGATGCCCGCGAACTGGTTCTCCAGATCGTCGAACATATCGGCGATAGTCCCCCCATCCGCCGAAACCTCCGCCTGATTGTTGGTGAGCTTCATCAGGGGGGTAGGAATTCTCACTTTGACTGGCATGTTGCGTTCTCCTTTATACCGTTAAACTGTTGGCAAATTCTTCTTCAAAACTCTGTATGTTGGGCTGGATGACCGCCGGCGCGATGTATTGTCCGGTCAACGCTTCCTGCGTTTTCAGTCCGTTGCCGGTGATGCACACCACCGTTGTTTCGTCGGGTTTGATGCGGCCCTGCCGGATCAGCTTCCGCGTGACGCCCAGGGTGACCCCGCCTGCGGTTTCGGTGAAAATACCCTCGGTTTCCGCCAGCAGTTTCATGGCGTCCACCACTTCTTCGTCTGCGATATCTTCGCCCCAGCCGCCGCTCTCGTTGGTGGTCTTGATGCCGTAATAGCCGTCCGCCGGATTGCCGATGGCGATGGATTTGGCAATGGTGTTGGGCTTCACCGGTTTGATGGTGTCCGAGCCGGCTTTGATGGCCGTGGTCACCGGCGAGCATCCGGTGGCCTGGGCGGCGAACACTTTAGTGTTGACCTTGTCGATCAACCCCAGCATTTCGAATTCGTGAAAGGCTTTCCAGATTTTCGTGATGAGCGAACTGCCCGCGACCGGAACGACCACGTTGTCCGGTGTTTTCCATCCCAGCTGTTCGGCGATTTCGTAACCGTAAGTTTTCGATCCGTCGCCGTAGTAGGGGCGGATGTTGATGTTGACGAACGCCCAGTTGTGGTTGACCCCGATCTCACTGCACAGGCGGTTGACGTCGTCGTAACTGCCGTGCACCGCGATCAGGTGCGCCCCGTAAATCTGCGTGCCGAGAATCTTGCCGGCTTCCAGTCCGTCGGGAATGAAGATGCAGGATTTGAGCCCCGCTTCCGCCGCATGCGCGGCCACCGAGTTGGCCAGGTTGCCGGTGGAAGCGCAGGATATGGTGTCGAACCCGAATTCCACAGCCTTGGAAACGGCGACCGAGACCACCCGGTCCTTGAAAGAAAACGTCGGGTGATTGACCGAATCATTTTTGATGTAGAGGTTGTTGATCCCCAGCGCTTTACCCAGGTTCTTGGCGCGCACCATCGGGGTGAAGCCGGTATGATGGCCCACCTTGGGTTCTTCATCGATCGGCATAAATTCCTTGTAACGCCACATGGAGGGCGGGCCGTCCTGGATACTCTTCCGGCTCACCGCTTTGCCGATGGCGGTATAATCGTAATCCACCTCCAGCGGTCCGAAGCAGAATTCGCAGACATGGATCGGCAGTTTTTCATAATCCTTGCCGCATTCTTTACAGCGTAATCCTTTAACAAATCCCATAATGTTCTTGATTAAAAATATTGATGAAAACTGAAATACCGTTCCCCGGTATCCGGAAGAACGACCACCACGTTTTTGCCCGGCCCCAGATCCTGTGCGGCCCGGTGCGCGGCGCACACGGCCGCGCCGGAGGAAATACCCACCAGCAGGCCCTCTTCTTTGGCCAGCCGCTGTGAAAATTTAAACGCGTCTTCGTCGGACACCGGACAAATTTCATCCAGTATGGACATATTCAGCACCTTGGGTTGAAAGCCCGCGCCGATGCCTTGTATTTTGTGCGGTCCGGGCGGCATTCCCGAAAGCACCGCCGAGGTCGCCGGCTCCACGCCGATGACTTGGGTGTGACCGAAATGTTCTTTTAAAACTTCACCGGTCCCGGTAATGGTGCCGCCGGTCCCGATTCCCGCCACAAATGCGTCCACCGTTTCCCCCTCCATTGCGGAGATGATTTCCGGTCCGGTGGTTTGCCTGTGGATTTCCGGATTGGCCGGATTGTTGAACTGTTGCGGCATGAAATAATCCGGGTTGGCGGCTACCAGTTCCTCCGCCCGCTCAATGGTCCCCTGCATGCCGAATTCCGCCCGGCTGAGTTCTACAATAGCGCCATAACCCTCCAACAGCATCCGTCGCTCGGTACTCATGTTTTCGGACATGACCAGAATAACTTTATAACCCTTGAACGCTCCCACCAGCGCCAGCCCGATCCCGGTGTTGCCGCTGGTCGGTTCGATAATCGTCGCGCCGGGCTTGAGCAGACCATTCTTTTCCGCATCCTCGATCATCGCCAGAGCGATGCGGTCCTTGACACTGCCTCCGGGATTGGTCGATTCCAGTTTGGCGTATATATTCGCCCCGTTGGAAGGCACCACCCGGTTCAGTTTGACCAGCGGCGTCCCTCCAATCAGCTCCAGACTGGTTTCGGATTTCAATCTGAATTTTTCAAGCATAGAAAGAAGGGTTGAAAAGCCTCAAGTATAAGTAATATCAAGGATAAACCCCGAATTATACGGGAACCCAAGGGGAAGTCAATAACTCCGCCCTCCTGATAACCGGAATTCCCGGGAAGGGCCTGATTTCCAGCAATTATAACACGTCCGGGAAGCCCCGGAGCAAGCTGAAACCCCTTTATTTTAAAAAAGTTAAATCTCTTCCGGGGGCTCCGGAAGCAATTGGCCGCGCCTTCGGTTTCCGGTTGTGATATGCTGGGCCTTACCCGTCACAATTTGGGGTTATAGAGAGTCTTTTTGGGGAGAATTATGAGCGCGCAAAACCTGCTGATCGAAATCAAACAACATCTGCCGCTGAGTGCCTATGGCAACGGGCCGGTGGTGGCCATCATGCGTGAGATGGGCCTGAACGCCAACAAGAAAACCCAGCTCACCGTCTCCGACGTATTCCGTGACAGTGAATCCGGCGAAATCGTCTGCCAGGTCAAAGCCGGCGATTCGGACAGCTTCAGCGCGGCGCTCGCCAACCTCAAACTCGATATCACCCATCCCCTCTACCGCAAGGTGAAAAACTACCGCGACGAAGTGGCCAACGCCCTGGCCCAGCCCGACGCCGAATCGGCCAACGTCAACTCCTCCTCCTTCCGCCTCGGCAACCTGTACGGCAAGAAATAAAGCCTCCTTTCAGCCAACCGGTAAATAAAAGCTGTTTATTAGTATTAAATAAAGGTTTGGAGTTGGGATAATTTTGGGCTACGATGGCCGCTCCATGATCCATGAGGAGAAAGGGACGACGAAAGAGCGTTGGGGTGGTTGTTCTGTCCGTGACCTTATTTCGGCGGAATCCCTGATTGCCGATGTCCTTATGCACGACAGATGGGTTTTACCCCTTCCCTGGGACAACCGTCTCAAAGAGCATTTTAAAGAATGCACAGAGGAAGGATTAGCTGGGCAGGACTCATGGTTTAACGCTCCCAAGTATTCTGCCTGGAAATCATCGGTCCCGCTCCCCAACGCCAACTCCTCCTCCATCCGCATGGGCAGTTTGTACGGCAAGAAATAAGCAGGCACCCCGGCCGAGACATTGGGGACGGACACCCTCATCGACCGCAGGGCGGACGAGAGAGCCATAAATCATAAGGGGGAAAATTTATGAATGTGAATGCAATTGATCTGGTCGGAATCATTTTGACTTCTACAGGAGGAGGGGTAGTGATTGTCGGCGCGCTCTGCAAATGGCTGGGAGGGGTCTGGGCAAAGGAATTGGTAGACGCCCATAAGTCAGAGTTAAACCGAGTTGAAGACGCCCATAAGGCAGAGTTAAGTCGAATTGAAAATATTCAGAAATCAGAATTAATACGAATGGAGAACTCTCATAAAGAAGCTTTAAAAAAGAATTCCGAGGTCGACCTGGATCTTCGTAAAAAACGAATTGTGGTATATAAGGAGCTGTGGCAATTGACATCCCTTCTTCCCAAATGGCCGGAAAAGAGTGACGTGACTTACGCTGGATTGTTGAGTCTCAGCGAAAATTTCAGAGACTGGTATTTTTATAAAGGAGGAATGTACCTTTCGAAAAGTACGCATAAAAATGCATATTCACCTCTTCAAGATAATATTAACAAACTGCTTGAAGACATCTTTTTAGAAAAACTGGGAGATCAACTGAAAAGTGAAATGAAAAGCGAGCTGGAAAATTTAGAAGGTGATCAATTGGATAAAAAAATGAGAGAAAAACTGAGAGAAAAACTGAGAGAAAAGGATGAAGGTGAATTGGAAAATGAAGTGAGTGAACAAATAGATAAAATATTGGAAGGAAACCTGACCAACAATGACTACAATAATGTAAGGAAGTGGTGCAGTAAATTAAGAAACTTTTTAANNATTGTGTCTCGAAGAGAGGCATCGTTTGAAAGATCTTCGACCGCAAATATCTTTTAGTAGTTTGAATATGTTATCTCTTTTTTCCTTGAGTATTATTTGATCAAAGTGATTGCCGCGTCCGCCAACGTCAACTCCTCCTCCTTCCGCCCGGGCAGTCTCTACGGAAAAAAGTAACGGAGCCCGTGCCCCCAATTTTTCACAGGACCGTTACACATAATATTGACTCCACGAGCAACGGGTGATTTGTAAACCCTCCCCTTTACAAGGGGAGGGCTGGGTGGGGTAGGTTTTANNATAACCTCCCCTGTATCCCCTCCTTGGTAATGAGGGGAACCGGCGAAGCGCCGGAGCTAATTTTATACCCTGTCGCCCTTTTCTTCGACAATTGCACCCTTTTTTGCGGAAATCCTGCTAAATTTTAGCATTACATTAGATGTGCATTTGGTTTATCCTGAGAGTTAAGCCAAAGTAGACTTAACGAAAGGGAAAACGATGCATGTTGTTCTGGGGATTCTCGGTTCCCTGATCACGATTCTGATTTTAGTGAACCGGCTGTCGGATACCGGCCTGGATATGGGCAAGCTGAATCCCTTCGCCTGGGCGCGGCGGAAAAAGTGGCAGGAGAAATATTACGCCGATCCGGCATTCTCTCTGGACAGCCCGATGGAGGCCGCCGCGGGCCTGATGTACGTCATGGCCAAGTGTTCCGGCGAGATTTCGCGCGAGCAGAAACAGTGCATCCTCCATCTGTTCCAAAAAGAGTTCAAGCTCAACGACCGGCGGGCGACGGAGCTGTTGTCCTCCTGCAGTTTTCTGTTGAAGGACGAAGATAAGATCGTGGAGAACCTGCGCGATTTCATGAAATCCAGTTTCAGTAAATTCGACGCCGGGAAAAAAGAATCCACCCTGCGCATGCTGGAAAAAGTCGCCACCTGCGAAGACGACCCCTCCCACAAACAGCTCGAGTTCATGAGCGAAATCAAACTCCTGTTCCAGGAACCCGCCACGTCGGAGAACAAGTGGTGAGGTGTTAATGAAGGTACCGGATATGAAGAACATATGGTTTCCGATGGTCCTGTTTCTGCTGCTGACAGCGGGAGTGTCGGCCTGCGATGCCGAGAAGCCGGGTGATTCGGGATTTCGTTCCGTGGACCCGGCATATATGGAAATGTTGATCCGGGAGTTGGATTTCGCCGGGGTCGAATACCGGCTGGATGGGAAGGGATTCGTCCGGTATCCCAAGCATGAAAATGCGCGATTTAAGGCTATCCAGGAAAAGGTGGACAGGGTCTTTTATCCGTTTCCGGAGGGCTGGAGTACGATCAACAGTACGGACTCTGAATATATGGAGCTTCTAAAAAAGGAATTGAAGTCGGCCGGGATTCGTTTTGTCGTTGGCAAGCAAGGCCGGGTTGAATTTTCCCGGAATGACAAGGCGCGCTTCGAAAAGATTAATAACAAAGTCCGACGGATTCTCTATGGGGGCATCCGGTTTAAAACGAACTCTGCCGCCGACAGAGAAAAAATGATTGCCGTCCTGAAAAAAGAAGGGGTGGAGTACCGGGTGCAAACAAGAAAAGACGGAATATGGGTTCGGTGGTACCCCAAAGACGAACAGCAGAGAAAAGAGATCTATAAGAAGCTGGGATTTTCCTGTGTGCCCCAGGGTAAAGTAAAAAGCGCCGATAAAAAGGCTTCCAGCGCGGCTCCACCTGTCCAACAGGCGGACCGGCGGGACGCTTCTAAAAACTGTGCTTCTTAGCGGGTGAAGGGGAGTGAGCAATGATGGTTTTTGATAAGATTGTGGAATCCAGTTTTTACCAGGATGCCGAGGGCAGGGATGTGTTCGGACGGAGCTACAGGTATGACGATGGAAATTATAATTACCCTGGATAAAGAAGACTGGAAAAAGTTTCATTCGTTGATGCAGAAACAACTCTGCGAGGCCGCCTCGTCGAAAGCGTGGCGGGCGGGTGAAATGCTGTTGTTGGTTGCTCTCGGGATGGCGATGGGTTTTTTGATGATTCAAACGGGTTTTCGACAGGCCGATTTTCACTGGCCGACCGCTCTGCTGGTGGCCGGTTTCTTTTTGCTCCTGATCGTCATATTTTTTATCCGCCTTTACCGGATTCAACAGGGAATGACCCAAGCCTCGGAACCGATGAAAGGAGGAGCGTTTATCGGGGAGCACCGGTTCGTGTTTGATGAAAAGGGAATTCATACTGCTGGCGGGAACGGGGAAAGCCGGCATGCCTGGTCGTCCGTGAAGCGAATCGAGCGTGCTGAGGGCCTGATCATGATCTATTTCGATACCCTGTTCGCCCTGGTGTTTCCGGAAAGCAAACTCAGTGATCCCGAAGAATTCTACCGCTACGTCAATGAGCAATATTCCCAGGCAGGCGGTTCTTTCTGAAAAACCGTTCACCGTCAGAAACCATTTCCGGCCAACCCCTTGGGGCTTTTTAAGCGTCCAGTTTTTCGCTGTTGATGAATTTTTTGAGGAAGGGGAACATGGCGCCGCGTTTGGTGATCATTTCCTCGCGGGATTTCTGCACGACGTGTTCGTCGATCAGTGCCACGCCGCGTTCGGTGGCGAATTTCTCGATACCCTGCACCACCATGCCGCGCGCGAATGAGGGAATACGGTCCAGCCGCGCTTTCGCTTCGTCGGTCCATTTCTGACGGTACTCGACTTCCAGACCCAGCGTGTCTTCGATTTTGAGTTCGATGGCCTTGCCGCCGTGCTGGCCCGGTTCGTAATCGCACGAGTTGTCCTCGGCCATGTAGTTGCCGGTTTCGGCGAAGGCGCGGGCGCGGCAGCCGGAACACATGGCGGAAAACTCGCAGGTCCCGCATTTGCCTTCCAGCTGTTTGCGGTCGCGCAGTTTGACCATCAGCGGCGCGTTGTACCACAGGTTCTTGAAGGTGTCGGTTTTGAGACTGCCCACCGATTCTTCGATGAACGGGCAGGGCGTCAGGTTGCCTTCCGGGCTGATGCGCGAGTAATGCGTGCCCGCCGGACAGCCGCCGGAGTAGGTGCGCTGGTAGACGGAGTCGGGGTCGTTCTCGTACACCACGCGTTTGTACTGCGGCGCGCACTTGGAATTGATCATCAGCTTGCCCTTGTACTTCATCTGCTGTTCGTACAGAATCTTGAGCGCTTCTTCATACGCCGCGTTGGAGATGTCGGTATTGCCCTGTCCGCGTCCGGTACACACCAGGAAATACAGGTTGAACGCCACCGCGCCGATCTTTTCCGAGAAGGCGATGACCTCCGGTATCTCCTTGTAGTTCATCTCCGACACCGACATCTGGATGAGAAAATCGACGCCGACTTCGTTCAGGATGTTGAACGCGTCCATCGACCGCTGCCAGGCGGTGGTGACGCCGCGGAATTTGTCGTGCTTCTCGGCCACCATCGAGTCGATGCTGATGCCCACGCCGTGGGCGCCGGCTTCTTTGATCTTCTGCGCGTTCTCGCGGGTGATCATGGTGCCGTTGGTGCCGAGCACCACCATGAATTTCTTTTGGGCGCCGTAGCGGATGAGATCGTAGATATCCGGCCTCAACAGGGGTTCGCCGCCGGTGAGGATCAGAAACGCGTTCGGGTTGACCTCGGCGATCTGGTCCATCACCCGGTAACATTCTTCTGTATTGAGCTCATCCGTCCGGAACCCGCCGCGGAAGTCGGCATCCAGGTAACAGTGATCGCAATTCAGGTTGCATCGCTTGGTGATGTTCCAGGAGATCGAGTACGCGCGGAATGGATTTTTCTCTTCCGTTTCCTGGGCTGTAGTGGCTGTGGTTTCCATGTTATAGTGCCCGGGGAACGGGCCAAAAACCTTGTCATATAAATAGATGGCCCCAGGGGGGCCGTTGGGTCCGCTAACCGGTCCCTGAATATTATCATACTTTTTTAAGGCTCAAGGCAATTTGACCCCATCGAACGAAAAAAAAGTGACTCGCTTGATTCTGTTGATTTTGACCCTGTTAGCGGCAGGGTGTTCCCCGGCCCCGGGGGTGGATTCCGAGGAAGACCTCTCCTTGTCCGCGGAAGGAAGGGTGAATCCCGCCTGGTATGGGCATATGCCGTCGCAATGGATTGCCAGCGGCTATTTCGACCGGGGCATGAATTACACCGGTTCGCGCTTCCGGGTGGTGGATATGACGGCCCTGGTTCGCGCCCTCAACCCGGATGACCGGTGGGACGCGGTCCTTCTCGAATGCCATGACGATTATCAGGGTATCGTGTCGGTGGCGGATATCGTTCAGTATCGTCTCCAACTGGCGCTGGCAATGGAGTTGCCGGAGGGGCTGAAAAAGCCGGACTGGTTGAATCCCATGGTGATCATCGTTCCCGACGGCAGCCGCGCTCCCCGGCAGGAACGGTTCATGACCGCCAATATCCGCGACCTGAGGTTCGTCCGCCTGTCGGAGTACTACGCGCCGCTGGATGCGGTGACGACCAAATCGGTGAAAACCGTTCTGGGCGCTGAGGTGTTCAAGGACAATTGCCTGTTCTGCCATTCACTGAAAGGCATCGGCGGGAGCAAGGGGACGGACTTGATGGCGGCTTACGATTTCACCCCGCGGGTGGACGGCCCCCGGTTCAAGAAGGATTTCGCCGCGTTTCATAATGAGATGAATCTCGACAAGCAGAACATGGAACAGTTTGTGGATTCGAAGGCGCTGAAGAACATCGTGATTTTCCTGCGGGAGGTGCAACGGTCCATGTGATCAGGGTCGGAATTGCTTCCCTCGCAAGAGGGCGTTACACTGAAAAGAGTTTGAATCCTCCTGAATGAAGGGGTTCGCAACCTTGTCAGACATCTCAGCAGAAGGCCAGGCTCCTCCGCCTTCCGACACCAAAACCCAAACCCGCAAACTGCTCTGGATCGTTCTCGCCCTCATTCTGCTTTCCCGCCTGGTGATGTGGGGAATGCTGAAGGACCCGCCCGGCGCGTTTATCGAGGTCGACAGCCATTCCTACCTGGACCCCGCCGAAGCTTTGTGGCAGGACGGACGTTATCACATCGAACCGGGAAGTGAGGTGCCCGAAACCCTGCGGCCTCCCGGCTATCCGCTGTTTCTGGCAACGGTATTTGCTTTGGCCGGAAACAGTACGCACGCTATCGTGTTTTTCCAGATCGCGTTGTTTCTGGCCACCTGCTACCTCCTTTACAATTTTGGCGAGCGATGGTTCGGTCCCCGGCCGGCGTTGTGGGCGGTGATTTTTCTGGCGATCGATCCCCCCAGTTTGTCGTACAACTTCAAGATCATGTCCGAGTGCCTGACGGCGTTTTTGACTCTGGCGTTCGCCTGGGCGGTCTACAGATATTTTGAGACGCGGGGACGCAGCCGGTTCGGATTTCTTTCCGGAATGTTCCTCACGCTGGCCACTCTGGTCAGGCCCACCACGTATTATTTCCTGCCCGTTTTGTTGATGGTGTTTCTGGGATTCCTGATTCGGGAAAAAGTGGATTGGAAAGGTACGGTACGTTCCCTGGTGATCACGGCATTGCCGTTCATTATCCTGATTGGCGGCTGGCAATGGCGCAACCTGGAAAAGGTCGGGGTCTTCCAATTCACCACCGTCAAGGGCTGGGCCCTGTATCTGGGCAAGGGCGCGCAGATTTACGGGGACCTGCATCGGGTGGGACTGGGTGAGGCGGAGGTTGCGCTGATTCAAATTCTCAAACAGAAGATTCCCGAATGGGATTCCCTGCCCATGGAGCGCAAGGACGCGATATTTTTGGCCGAGGGCAAAAAGCTGGTGAAAGAACATCCCTGGCCGGCGGTGAAAACTCATTTTGAGCAGATGTTCTATTTTTTCTTCGGTCCCGGCACCACCTNNCCTCGGCTTTTTTCCGGATGTTCGATCCCGATTTCAAAATCCAGAGTTTTCAGTGGTTTGAGAAGGGAAAGTATTTCCGGAATTTGTGGAACGAGCACCCCGCTTTCCTGGCCTGGTTGGTTCTGGGGGCGGCGTATCTCGCCGGTTTGTATGTTTTCCTGGCGGCCTGGATTTTTTCCGGCGGCCGTGAGGCGGGGACGGTATCCCGTGAGGGCCTGCACTTTACCTTTTTATTGCTGATTGTGTACATTGCCGCGGCCAGCAGTATCAATTACGGGCAGGACCGTTACCGGGTGGTGGTCATGCCCCTGTTATGCCTGTACGCCGGGGCCGGGGTTCCGGTCTTGTTAAAACTCCTGTCCTCCGGCCGGTTGCGGTGGAGAGGACACGCCGGCAAGCCGGTTACCTCCAAAGCCCCGGNNGCCCCGGCTCCTCCCCAGGCCTAGAGCATCTTGTTAAATTTTCTGCAGTGTAATAGAATGACGTCTTCTTTCAGGTTTGCATCAAAGATTGTTGATTGAGGAGTTTCGAATGATTGGCGCGTTGATTGTCCTGACCGTGGGTACGGTGGCGGAGATCTTTTCCCTGACGTGGGTGGCGGACAGTATCGGCATCACCAATACCCTTTCCCTGATCATGCTCACCCTTTTGGTGGGAGTGATTGCCGGCCTCAGCTATGGCCGGGAGGTGTTTGAAAAGATGCAATGGCATCTGAAGTCCGGCTCCATGCCCAGCGATGAAGCGGTCAACGGAGCGATCATGAACGTGGGCAGTAAACTGCTGATCACCCCGGGCGTCATCACCGACGTGCTGGGACTGTTGATCGTGTTGCCGCAAACGCGTTTTATCGCAAAAAGCATCGCCCTCAACCTGTTTAAGAAGAAAATGAAGAGCGGGGAGCAATTCTTTTTCTTCAAGGATTGAATCCGCTTGTGACCGTACGGAATTCCTTCCCAGGGGATGTAACCCTCCATGATTTTCTCCGCGCCCCCCAGAAACCTCCGGCCCGAACTGTTGGACCTGGACGAGGCTCCTTTCGAAGAGGTGCGGGACAGTTTGCGCGACGTCCAACGGGTCAACCGGTATTTGAGCGGTTACCGGGTTTTACTGCATCACATCCGCCGGTTTTTTGACCGGCATGACACCGGCAGACCGTTCCACATTCTGGATGCCGCCACCGGCTCCGCGGACCAGCCGATCGCCGTCGTGCGGGATGCCCGGGAGCGCGGAATTCCCATTTGCGTCACCGCCGTTGACATCAACCGGAAAATGATTCGATTCGCCCGGCACGAGGCCCGCGAATACCCGGAAATCCGGTTTGTGCAATGCGATGTGTTGAACCTGCCTTTCCGGGACGACAGTTTTGACGTGGTGATCAATTCCCTGGCTCTGCACCATTTTTCCCGGGATCACGCGGTGGCCATGCTTCGCGGTTTTTCCCGGCTGGGGAAAAGGGGTGTGATCATCAACGACCTGCACCGCAGCCGGGTGGCCCACGCGGCGATCTTTATCCTGACCCGCCTGCTCACCCGGAACCGTTTGACCCGTTACGACGCCCCGGTGTCAGTGATGAACGCTTTTACCCCGGATGAAATGCGTGAAATGGCGGAAGAAGCGGGATGGCAGCGGTTTGAAGTGCATCGCCATTTTCCTTACCGGATCGCCCTGGTCGAGAACAAACTTTCCTGAGCGAAACCGCTTGCATGAGGTACACTGGCAGAGATGAAATCTTATGAGGTGATCATAGTGGGCGCCGGACCGGCGGGTTGTGCCACCGCCCTGTTTATGCGCCAACAGGGGCGGCGGGTGCTGGTTCTGGAACGTGCGGTGTTTCCCCGCGACAAGGTGTGCGGCGAGTTCATCAGCCCCGCCGCCGACGATCTTTTGGCTCAGCTGGGTGTTCTTCAGGCCATCGAGGAAAGCCGGCCGGTTCGTTTGAAAGGGGTGGCGGTTTCCTCCTACGGCAAGCCGGAATTGTGCATCGATTATCCGCCCTGTCCCGAACGCGGCCGGCCGATGACCAGCCTGTCTTTGCCGCGTTATCAACTGGACCATTTACTGGTTCGGAATTTGAGGAAGAGGGGAGTGGAGGTCCGCGAGCGCCATGCGGTGGACGATTTTTTGTTTGACGATGACCGGGTCACAGGAGTGCGCGGCCGGGATGCCGGCAACCGTCCCTTCGAATTCAAGTCCTCGGTGGTAGTGGATGCCAGCGGGCGCAACGGCCTGTCCCTGCGCCGCCTGCGCCTGAAAAAGCCGCAGACAGGGCCGGGGAAAATAGCCCTGGCCGCTCATTGGGAAGGCGTTCGTCTGCCCCGGGAATATTGTTACATGCATATCAGTTCGCCCGGCTATACGGGAATGGCGCAGGTGGGCCGGGATAGCGTTAATGTGGTGCTGGTGGTGGACGCCCCGCTGGTGAAGGGGCAGGAGATCGACGCGTTTTATCAAAACACCGTTTTGCAGAACGAACTCCGGCGTTCATTGCTGGCCGGGGGACGGCTGGCGGAGCGGGTTCGCACGGTGGAATCGCTGTCCTACGCGGTGCGCCCGGTGCCCTGCGGCGGGCTGGTTTTGGCCGGGGACACCACGGGATTCATCGATCCTTTTACCGGCGAGGGTATTTATCTTTCCCTGCGGAGTGCGCAACTGGCGGCGGGGGTGATAGACCGTGCGTTTCAGGAAGCGAATTTTTCTGCACATTTCCTGTCCCGATACGAACGCTTGCGGAGCCGGGAATTTGACCGGAAATTCATGTTGAGCCGTATCCTGCAAAAGCTGATATACCGGCCCCGGTTGAGCGACGGAGTGGTATGGGCGCTTCGCCGGAATCCGGACCTGGCGCGGACTCTGGCAGGCGTGATTGGAGATTATTACCCGGCCGAACGGGTGGTTTCATGGCGCTTTCTCGGGAAAACCCTGAGAGGCGTTTGCTCTCCCAAGGCGCCCGGATCCACCACGCAACCCTGCGGCCTTCACGGAGTCGGAGAATAAACTCCGGAATCCGGAAAGGAGAACGCCCGGTTTCAGCTCATGCTGGCCTGAAACTGGTCGATGATTTCCGTCATGCGGTCTTTATTCTTCAATTTCTGTTTCTGAATGGTTTTCTTTTCAACCTCCTGTTCCGGGGACAGGAATTTAAGACTGTTCAGCTCTTCCACCCGATCTTTCAATTTGCAGTGCTCGGCGTACAGTTTTTTAAATTCCTCATTGCCGTTCTGGAGTTTTTCCAGCAATATCGGATCAATATCCATGATTTGACCTCCTTTCGGACTCAGGCCGGCCCAGACTCAATTGGGCCTCGGATTTTCGTATATAATTTATCTGCAAAGAATTCAAATCAAATTGTCGGTGTTCGTCGAACCGGCGGGCGGCGATGAATGCGGCCCCTGCCGCGGTGGAGAATTCCGCTTTTTCCCCCGCCTCCAAAAACCGATGCCCGAGACGGTTTTCAAAAACCTCCCGGTACCGCTCCACGCCCGGCCCTATCAAGAGAGTCGGCCTCTGAATGTGCCGGCATAAGGATTCCGGCGCGTACGCCCCTTCCTCCAGTGTTTTGCTCAGGGTGTCTTCCTGCCATTCGTAAACCGCCGCATAAACTTCCTGCTTGCGCGCGTCCAGAACCGGACAAACCGGATGAGAAGCGCGGGGCCGTGTGGTGGCCAACGCTTCCAGGGAATCCACAGCGACAAACGGTTTCTCGGTGGCGAGTACAAAACCTTTGATCAGGCTCACTCCAACTCTTAATCCTGTAAAAGACCCCGGTCCAATGGTCATTGCGAAGCCATTCACTTCAGGCAAACGAACGTTTGCCCTTTTCAATACATCATCCACCATCTGCAAAAGATGTTGGGAGTAGGACGGCCGAGGTTCGGCAATGGATTCTGAAACAATAGAGTCGTTATTCAGGAGGGCAACACTGCAGCCCGGAGTGGATGAGTCAAGGCTTAAAATTCTCATCAGTCTCCTGCTTTTACTGAGACCTGCGTGAAGGTTGCAATATCCGCAGGCGATTGGAGCCGTTTATATTTTTAACTTATTTCATTGGCATTGAAAAGTCAATGCTTAAGCTTTTCCTCCTCAAGGGTGATTTTCAAAATAAAGGTTTGCTTGAGGTGAATTTTTTTGGATTCAAGGATTTATCCACCGGGTTTCCGGATTCCCGGAACGACGATTTATTCGCTGAGCGGGCGGCACAGTGGTCACGGTTCCGGGTAAGATTGAAGGGGTGGGCCGGTATTGATTGATTTTATTGAACTTATTTTCTTGACAAACGGCGGCGTTCGAATTATGTTTACTTGGCATGCAATGTAAATTAGTAACAACGCATTGATTTTTAAATGCTTAATTCAATTAAATTTTTCGGGTTTCAATCTGATGCAACCATTTTTTAACCGGATGGAGGACTCTTATGTTTTATGAAGTCAAAATTCTGGATAAAGAGGGCAAAGTCAAAAAGGTCGTTTCTTCCAAATCGCTGAGCAATAAATTCTGGAAGCGGAATAACGATGGCAAGGAATTTACCGGCAATTTGAGTATGGAAGAAGATGAGTTTGAATATGGGGCCAATTGGAATATTCCGGGCCCTACGGGTACGTCTTCCGTGAAAACGGACGACGTTTAACATTTGCCACCTCTTTTTAAATTTATAGATCAACTCTTATCCTTCCCTTATAATAAGCAATCCGATTTTTTGGGTTTGATTAATCCTGTTAAATTCTGTTGATCCCCATGGGATTAGCTTCAACGAGAACCACCTGCCCCGGGTTTTATGTATGTAACGAGCCGCCGGGATCTGGACGATTTGATCCCACAACTGGAAAAATGCCATACGTTGGCCATCGACACCGAATTCGTACGGGAGAAAACGTACTTCCACCGTCTGGGGTTGATTCAGGTTGCCGGGAACGGCATCTGTGCCGCCGTGGACCCTATTGCGGTTAAAGACCTGGGCCCGCTGTTGGAGTTGCTCAAGCAAACCGACAAGGTGAAGGTGTTTCATGCCGGCAAGCAGGATTTGGAAATTCTCTACCGTTTGTCCGGCGAAGTGGTTCGGCCGATTTTCGATACCCAGGTCGCCGCCTCCATGGTGGGATGGGGGGCGCAAATTTCCTTCGCTAAAATCGTCAAAAAAGTCACCGGGAAGCGAATCAACAAATCGGAAACCTATACCGACTGGTGCCGCCGGCCGTTGAGCCAGCGTCAAATTGACTACGCGCTGGACGATGTCCGCTATCTGGTGCCCGTGTATGAGAAGCTGATCAAACATCTCAACAAACTCAATCGGCTGGTCTGGGTGGAACAGGAATTGACGGATATGGCGGATCCGGCCAATTTTCAACTGCCGGATCCGGACAGGCAGTATCTGAAAGTTAAAAACTTCCGGACCCTTCATCCGAAGAATCTGGCGGTATTGCGGGAACTGGCCGGCTGGCGGGAAACCCAGGCGCGTCAACGCGACTGTCTTCCCAAATCCATTATCCGGGACGAGCCGCTCCTGGAAATAGCACGGAGCGCTCCCTCCAGCCGGAAGGCCATGGCTGAGATCAGGGGTGTCAATTCCCGCGAAATCAGCACCAATGGCGATATTCTCCTCGAAATCATCCGGAAGGGTCTTAACACCCCGCCGGACCGCTATCCTGAAGTCCCGGAATCGTCCCATTATTCCACCGGCCGGGGGGTGGAAGAACTGCTGGCGGCATTCGTCCAGATCCGTTCGGAAGAATTAAAAATCGAACCCCATATGCTGGCGGACCGGAAAATGATTCACAGTTTTGTGGTGTGTCACGAGAAAAGCGATGATCTGAAGAAACATCCTCTGTTTCACGGGTGGCGCAAAGAATTGATCGGAGCCGACCTGCATCTCCTGCTGGAAGGCAAGAGAGGGTTGACCATCAACCGCGACGGAAAGGTCAGCCTGATTTCTCCTCCTCAATCCTGAAAAGTTGGGCCCGTCCGGTTTGCGGTTTTAAAGTTTTGCCAACCATTCGGCGAAATCCGCAGTACGGCGCAGATTTTCCAGGTCCGGATCGGATTGGAAATCATCCGGTTTTGAATATCCCAGGGACACCGCTTTTTTAAGAGATTCCAGCGCCGCTTTTTCCTGATGTGTGAGTGAATAATAGCAGGCGAAGTTGTAATGCAATTCCGGCTGACGTGGAGCCTGTGCCTGCAAGGCCTGCAAGGTCTTCAGGGCTTCAGGATATTGTTCGCCTTTCAGATAGGCGTTACTCATGTTGATGTACACCGGATGCAGGGTTTTATCGTGATGCAGGGCCATCTTGTAGTTGCGCACCGCTTCCTTCCAGTCTCCCTTTTTCAAAAACCGGTTGCCTTCATTGTAATGATAGATGCCCATCCGCCGCTCTTTCTCCGGGTCTTTGTGACGGTGATCCGGATGAGGCGCGGTGTCGAAGGCGTGATCCAGGGTATCCCGGAATTCGGTGGAATCTCCGTGATCCTGTGAAGGAACCCTTTCCTCACCGGGCGGAGCGGAGGAGGAGGAGCCTGGCGCCGTCTTCTTTTCCGGGGACGGGGACCGCAGGTAATCGCCGCTGAGTGTCAGGGCGATGAGGATAGCCAAGCCTGTGGGTAAATACTTTTTCATCGAGGGAGAAATGTTCATTATCCGGGCTATGCAATTATACGACGGGAATACTGAATGCTGAAAACTCACAAGCGGTTGAAAAACAATCTGGAGCCGGGGCGCTGGAGTTCTGCCGTCATATCATTTTGGTTTTGAGGTGATTTGGTTTACAATCAACCCGTCGGGCCGCCTGTGCGGTTCCATCTCCAGAAAATATCCTACCGCAATTGGCAGATGAATATCCAGATACTTCCAGAAGACCTCGCCAACCAGATCGCCGCGGGGGAGGTGGTCGAGAGGCCGGCTTCCATCGTCAAGGAATTGATCGAGAACTCCATCGACGCGGGAGCCGACCGGATCACCATTGAAATTGAAATGGCGGGGAAAAAGTCCATCCGGATTTCCGATAACGGTTGCGGAATGGGCCCGGAAGACGCGCGTCTGGCCTTTGAGCGCCATGCCACCAGCAAGATAAAAACCCCGACGGACCTGGAAGCCATCCGGTCGCTGGGATTCCGGGGCGAAGCCCTCCCCAGCATCGCCTCCATTGCCCGGGTGCGTCTTAGCACCGCCCGCAAGGGGGATTCCCATGGGACCGAAATATTCATCGAAGGCGGAGGCCCTCCACAGATCAGGGAAATCGCTTTTGCGCCCGGAACCACCCTGGAGGTCAACCAGGTTTTTTACAATACCCCCGCCCGCCAGAAGTTTCTGAAGAGAGACGGAACCGAAGCCGCCCATATCACTCAAGTCGTTCAGCAACAGGCGCTGGCGCATCCGGAGATTCAATTCAGCCTGACTCATAACGGCCGGTCCGTCTTATCGGCTCTGCCGACGGATCAGGTGTTGTACCGGGTGGCGGAATTGTTTGGCGGCGACCTGGCGGCGGAGTTGATTCAGGTGAACAGCGATGACGGGCAATACAAATTGGAAGGTTACATATCCACCCCGGTTTACACCCGGTCCCACCGGAATACGCAATACTGTTTCATCAATTCCCGGTTTGTGCGGGACAAGGTTTTGTTGTCCGCCACGCAACAGGGGTACAGCCATCTTCTGCCGAAGGGACAGCATCCGGTTTTGTTTTTGTTCCTGACGATGGACTCGACTCTTCTGGATGTGAATGTTCATCCGGCTAAAGCGGAGGTCCGTTTCGCTTTTCAGCAGGAGGTGTACCGGTTTGTCAGCAACGCGATTCGAAAGGCTCTCGAACAGAATGATAAAGGCATTCCACCGGAGAAAGATCCCGGTTTCGAGCCGGTTCCGCGCTTCACCCCGGATTATGAAAAGACCGGCCGGTCTTCGGCTTCCGCTTCCTCCTATTCGGTAACGTCCCCGTCCCCGGCGACATTGAACAAAGGGGACTGGCGGGAAGGCTTGAATGCTTTCTATCAGCCTGCGCGCATGCCGGAAGCGGTCCGGAACGGGGATGTGACCGACCGGCAAATCGATTTCTTCGATTTGAAGCCGCAGGCGGTATCCGATCTGGTGTTCGAGGAATTTGAGCCGGTGGGCCAGTTGAACCACTCCTTCATTATCATGCAGGGGCCGAAGGGCATGCTGGTGGTGGATCAGCATATCGCTCATGAGCGGGTTCTGTACGAGCGTTTCAAGGAGGCGGCGAATCAAAAGCGGGTGGAAATTCAGGACCTGTTGTTTCCACTGGCGGTGGAATTCTCTCCGGCGGAATCACAGGCTCTGGCGGAGCACCTGGAAGCGCTCAAGGCACTGGGCCTGGAATTGGAACCCTTCGGCAACCAGGGATATTTACTGCGTTCGGTTCCCGCTTTGTTGAAAAATCATAATCAGGAGGAACTCCTGCGGGAAGTGGCGGGGCGCCTGACGCGGGAGGATAAGGACCATACCATTCAGAACAAGCTGGACGATATCATGATCATGATGTCCTGCCGTCATGCCATCAAGGTGAACCATCCCATGGAACTGGATCAGATTCGCAAATTAATGCACGACCTGCAGCAAACGCGAATGCCGTATACCTGCCCGCACGGCCGGCCGATCGCGCTGTTCTATGACATCAAGGATATTCTCAGGAAATTTCAGCGAATATAAACCGGGCCGGAGGAAACGCCGGCAGAGTCGGCGCTTCTTAAAAAGGGGGCTTGAGCCATCTGAATTTACCCTTTCAGGGTAATCTTTTTGATGGTTTTCGCCATTTTTCTCAGTTTGGTGGCGTTGCGGGCTTTTTCCGCTTTTCGGGACAACTTTTTCTTCCCGGTTTGGGCCGACTTTCCTTTATCTTTTTTTATGGCCCATTCCAGATCCAGCAGGCATTTTTCCTGGGTTTTGGGATTCAGCTTGCGGAAGTGATTCAACAGTTTTTTCTCCTCCGCGGAGGTGGCGACATAAAAATCCCCGCGGACACCCTTGAATACCAGGCGTCCTTCTTTTAAGGATCCGCCGATGGCATCCACCTGATCCAACTTGCCCGCCGGTGGATCGGTGTCCGGCAATTCCAGGTCCGCGGGTTCCAGCCGGGTGGTCAACAGCCGGTCCAGGGAAATGTTCCCCAGTCGCGCGAATTTGACGAGGACCGCCGCCGGCGCGTCCCGCTCTCCGGCCTCATACCGGACATACGTTCGAAAACCGATATCCAGCACTTTGGCGATCGCCATCTGAGTGCAATTCAGTGCTTTGCGAATTACTTTCATGTTTCCGGATAAAATAGTCATGACTCTTTACTCTCTCCCTCCCAGGGAATTTTTACCAAATTATAAAATACACTGCAAATTAAACAGATTTGACCTCCCAATATCAAGCAGAAATCCTTTGAGCGGAAAATCCATTTAAACACGTAAAAAGGTTCATCAAATCGAAAAGAATTCTCACCTCATCAAATTTAAATTGGTAAACCGGGGAAAGCTGGGACGGACTGCAAGGAGAGCATATGGGAAACCGACTTTTACGCCAACTCGATACCATTTTTCCTTAAATACTTATAAGCTTCTTCGATCCAGTGTCTTTCTTTTTCCAATTTATATTCCGGCAGATCTTTTGATGAACCAATAATACTTTTCATATAATCAATGGCTTCCTTCTTTTTGCCTTTTTTATCCAGCAGTCTTGCGTAGTGGTAATAGGCTTTAAAGAAATGGAAGGAATTGATCACCGCTTCATAAGCTTCCAGCGCTTTTTCTTCCTGGCCGGAAAGCCGGTAACACTCCGCCAATCCGAAGATAGCATTTCCGTAATCATATTTTTTGTCGATTTTAATCAGTTCTTCCAGAATTTTTGCGGCCTCCGCCGGTTGCCCCTGAGCGTGCAGGGCCTTGGCCAGGCCGTACCGCGCTTCGTTCAGTTCCGGGTCTCTCTGGACGGCTTCTTCAAACAATGGAATGGCCAACTCGGATTTTTTCTGTTCCAGGTAAATCTGACCCAGCTTGTTATAGTGGTAGGCTTTGTTGTATTTGGAGATCAATTCCTTGAGTTGCAGGGTTTCCTCCGTTTCCACTTCGCGTGGCGGACCGGACTGAAATAACTTGATGGGAGCCTGCCGGGGGCCCTCCGATTTGTTTTTGATGGCGAAAAAGTAAATGAAAGCACCCAACGGAAACAGCACAATCATGATAATCACCCAGATAAAGTGCTCTCTCCGATTGATACAGTCCACGCACATCCATGCCGTGAAAATACCTAAAACAACCCAAAATAATTCCATTATGCCATGACCTGAGAATTAAAGGCTAAAGCCCCCTGCCTCTCGACGATATTATTTTTCTCGTCCAGCAGAAGGATCCGGGGTTCGTAATTATCTCTTTTATCAACATTTATCATACCATAAGCGGCGATAATGATGCGATCATTTCTCTCCACCAGGCGGGCGGCGGCACCGTTGACCGATATCACTCCGCTCCCCCGTTCGCCCGGTATCGCATAGGTAATCAACCGGTTGCCGTTGTTGATATCGTAAATATGAACCTGCTCGTAGGATGAAATCCCGACCTCCTCCATCAGAGCCTCATCGATGGCAATACTGCCCTCGTACTCAATATTCCGGTCCGTTACCGTGGCCCGGTGTAATTTGGATGTCAGCATTATTTTTTGCATCAGACTCTCTCGATTAAACAGTTGTCAATTAACCGTGCTTTACCTATGTGTACTGCCAGAGCGACCACGGCCTCGCCCTGGATTCTTTCCAGTTCCTCAAACTTTTCAGGATCGCAGACGGAAATATAATCCACCCGCGCCTGATCCTGTTTCTCGATTATTTCCCGGACCTCGGAGCGGATTTTCCGGGCGGATGATTCGCCCTCCTCAACCAGCCGGCGGGCATGCTCCAGGGCCTGGTGGAGAGCCAAAGCGGACTTCCGGTCGTCCGCCTCAAGATATTGATTGCGGGAACTCATGGCCAGACCATCGGGTTCCCGGATGATCGGTAACTTCGCGATTTGGACATCCAGATTAAGATCCCGGACCATTTTTCGGATCACTTCCAGCTGTTGGCGGTCTTTTTCCCCAAAAAACGCCCGGTCCGGTTGGATAATGTGGAACAGTTTCAACACAATAGTCGTCACCCCACGGAAGAAACCCGGCCGGCTTTTGCCGCAAAGGTGATCGGTGATTTCCTCAACATTCACATAAGTTTTGTATCCTTCCGGGTACATTTCCCCTTCCGAAGGAGCAAACAAAACGTCCACCCCCAGTCGCTCCAGCTTTTCCCGGTCGGTCTCCAAATTCCGCGGATAACTTTCCAAGTCCTCATTGGGCCGGAACTGTTTGGGATTCACGAAAATACTCACCACCGTCCGGTCGCAGGTATTGAGTGATTCCCGGACCAGACGCAGGTGTCCTTCATGTAAATATCCCATGGTAGGAACCAGCCCCAGCACGATTCCCTCCCGGCGGGTCCGGCGGGACCAGGCTTTCATTTCGTCAATGGTGCGGATGATTTTCATGACCGATACCTGAACAGACGCGGCTATCCTGAATCGTTACCCACCCTGCGCAGTTTTTCCTTCTTCAGATGATACGAATGGGCCTCGTCCGGGAAGGTGCCGGACTGGACCTCATCGATATACGTTTGAACCGAAGACCGGATATCCTTTCCGATCTGGGCGAAGGTTTTGACGAACTTGGGGGCGATGTCCTGGGTCATTCCCAGCATGTCCTGGGTCACCAGAATCTGACCGTCGCAGTCCGGTCCCGCGCCGATTCCGATGGTCGGGATATCCAGGTCGGCGGTTATTTCCGCGGCCAGTTCCGCGGGGATCCCCTCCAGCACCAGCGCAAAGACACCGGCTTTCTGCAAGTCCATCGCGTCTTTTCTGATCTGGCGGGCATCCAGATAATTTTTGCCCTGAACCCGGTAACCCCCCATCTGATGGACCGATTGCGGCGTCAGCCCGACATGGCCCATAACGGAAATGCCGGCCCGCACCACCGCTTCGATCTTGTCGAGAATCCGCGTGCCGCCTTCCATTTTGACCGCCGCCGCGCCGCCTTCCTGAATAAAACGCCCGGCGTTTTGAATCGTGTCCGCCTCCGAGACGTGGTAGGACATAAATGGCATGTCCCCCACCACTAACGCGTGGGTCGCACCCCGGCACACCGCCCGGGTATGCTGGATCATCTCCTCCATGGTGACCGGCAGGGTATTTTCGTGGCCCATGGCAACCATCCCGGCCGAATCGCCGACCAGCAGGATATCCACGCCCGATTCGTCCAGCAGACGGGCGAATGTGTAATCATAGGCGGTCAGCGCGGTGATTTTGCGCCGGTTTCTTTTCCATTCCATCAATTTGGGAAGAGTGACCTGTTTTCGGTGCATGGCAATTCTTTTGAACAGGCTTGGATCGGGAGCCGGAAGCCGCCCGCTGACAAGAGGTGGGAAGGTGAAAACTAAAAAGCCCGCCGGTTGGAAAGCCGGTGGGCACGGAGATCGATCAAAAACACAAATCAGGTCAAAGTTCTTTTTGGGTTGGAAGCCGCCAGCGGTCCTCCTCCCGAACTTTCCCAAACTCGTACTTTGAAACTCCGTCCCGGTCTTGTCAGGATCCAAGCGGATTGTAATATTCTCGGCCTATTCTATGATTATTGATCTTGTGAATCAACTCCTGGATGTCAAATTTTTCCCCCGCCAGGTCGATTTTATTGGTGTTGATCACCAGCAGGGGGGTCTCGGAGTAATAAAAGAAAAAATTATTAAAGGCCCGGTTGACCTCCTCCAGGTAGCCCAGTTCCATGTTCTGCTCAAACCGCCGCCCCCGCTTTTCCACCCGGGTGTGCAGAACCGGGGTCTCGGCCTGCAGAAAAATCACCAGATCCGGCTTGGGAATCTTGATTTTGATCAGGTTGTACAACTGCTCATACAGATGCAGTTCATGCCCCTCGAGATTCAAACCCGCGAAAATCCGGTCCCGCTGAAACAGGTAATCGGTGATCACCACACTGTTGAACAAATCCCCCTGCACCAGCTTCTGATACTGATGGTACCGGTTCAGCAAAAAAAAAACCTGGGTCTGGAAGGCAAAGGCCGAGCGGTCCTCGTAGAATTTATCGATGAAGGGGTTGTCTTCGTCCACCTCCAGAACCATCTTCGCGTTGAACTGTTTGGCCAACAGGCGCGTCAGCGTGGTTTTTCCGGCACCGATGGCGCCCTCAATCGCGATGAGTCTGGGTTCCTGCATGGAATACGTCGGTTAAGGCTGTTAGGGTTTCAGGCGTCGAGGATTTCCCTGATCGTCATTTTCAGTTCCCGGAGGTCCGCCGATTTGACCACATACGCCACAGAAGACCAGACCTCGAAATTCTGCTTGTAGGCGCCATAAGCCGAACATAAAATCACGGGAATATCCTTCTTTTTTTCCTTCAGCTGGGCCAGAAATTCGATTCCGCTCATGCCCGGCATTTTGACATCCAATGTGATCAGATCGGGAGTGTCGCGATCAATAATGTTCAGGGCTTCTTCGGCGTTTTTAGCCAGAAGAACCTGATAGCCCTCATCCCGCAAGACCTCCTGATAAAGCAGGCGGATATTATCCTCATCATCCACCACCAGGATTTTTTTCACCATAGTTTCCACTGGATCACCAGGAAATCCCTTCCCTTTCCACGGAACAAGAAGGGCCGGTTGCCCTCCCTTCCGGCCGACGATGCCTGATATTTATTATAATCAGGCGGGATTTGCAATGATAAATAAGGGGCGCTGGAAAGAGGGTTTTAGATTGCCGGGTTTCTTGCAGTGCGGTCCGGTAATCCGTGCGGTTTCAATTCATTGGGAGGCCAGCGCCTTGCGGTACAGCCGGATATAGCGCTCTGCCGAGCGGTCCCAGCTGAAATTTTCTTTCATGCCGTTCAGCATCAACTGCCGCCAGGCTTTTTTATTTTGATACACCGCCAGGGCTTTTTGCAGGCAGTCGATCATGGGGAGAGGTTCCGCCGGTTGGAACAGAAATCCCGTGCCCCGCCCGCTCCTTGGAGAAAAGGCTTTGACGGTATCCACCAGACCGCCCGCCCGGTGCACCACCGGCACGGTTCCGTAGCGGAGCGCGTACATCTGCGTCAGGCCGCAGGGTTCGTACAGGGAAGGCATCAGCAGAAGATCGCTTCCGGCGATCAGCTGATGAGCCAGAGGTTCACTGAAACCTCGTTCATAATGAAACCGGCCGGGGTATTTCCGGCTCTGCTCCGCCAGGAACGTTTCGTATCGGGGGTCTCCCGTGCCCAGAATCGCCCAGGCCGCCTCCAGCGCCATCAATTCGTCAAAATACCGCACCAGCAGGTCGATCCCCTTCTGATGGGTCAAGCGCGTCACCAGGCCGATGATGGGTACGGAATCGGGTATTTTCAGGGACAGTTTCCGCATCAGGCTTTTTCGGCAGTCCCGCTTGCCTTGAAGGGACCGGGGACCGTAGCGGGCCTTGATGTGGGTGTCCGTTCTGGGGTCCCATTCCTGGTAATCGGCGCCGTTTAAAATGCCGAACAGTTTTTTCCGGTGATGGCGCAGGACCCCATCCATCCCGAATCCGTGTTCCGGAGTCTGGATTTCGCGGCAGTAGGTTGCGCTGACGGTGGTCAGCATATCCGCGTAGACCAGGGCGGCTTTCATAAAATTAAAGCTTCCGTAAAATTCAGCGCCTTCCAGCGTGAATACGCTCCGCGGAAGATGCGCGGCCGCCAGAACGTGTTCGCCGAAATTTCCCTGATAACCCAGGTTGTGGATGGAAAACATCGTCCGGGTGCGCTTGAAAAACGGATCGCCGGTGTACACGGTTTTCAAATAGCAGGGAACCAGGCCGGAGGCCCAGTCGTTGCAGTGGATGATATCGGGTTGGAAGCCGACCGCCCGGCAGGCTTCCAGGGCAGCCCGGCAGTAAAAAATAAACCTTTCAGGATTGTCGCTGTACGCCCCTTCCGGGCCGTCGTATACGCCTTCCCGGTCGAACAAGGCTTGCTGTTCGATACAATAAACCGGCACCGAGCGGCCCAGCCGTCCTTCGAACAAGGCGCCTGAAAGAATTTCCGGTCCCACCGGCACGGCAATCCGCAAGTTCGCCGGCCGGAGGGCACCTCCGGCTTTCTCCACATTCCGGTATTTAGGGAGGATGACCCGCACATCGTGCCCCAATTCCTTTAGAACGCGGGGCAGGGCGCCGGAGACGTCCCCCAGGCCCCCGACCTTGGCGAAAGGGTGAACCTCCGGAGAGACCAATAAAATTTTCAAGGGACCAGCCATATTCAAGTTGGGCGGTTCCCGCCCATTCAGCACAGGCGGTCTATTGCCGGATAAGAGTTCAGGGAGAATCTCCGCTCGGCAGGCATTTTATGGTAAAGTGAACCTTTGATAAACGGAAAACTGTATGAATAGGATTATCGGAAGATGACCCGTCCTTTTGTGGGAAAAAAGGTGGTGCTGGGGGTCTCCGGCGGCATTGCGGCATACAAAGCCGTCGAGCTGTTGCGCCTGTTGGTGAAGGAGGACGCTTCGGTTTATGTGGTGATGACCGCCAACGCCAAAGAGTTCGTCCAGCCGCTGACGTTTGAAACGTTGTCGGGCCATCCGGTGTATCATGAAATGTTCGGAGCCGAATCCTCGGCTTCGATGGAGCATATCCGGGCCGCGGAAAACGCGGATGTGATGATCATCGCCCCCGCCACCGCCAACACGCTGGGCAAGCTGGCCCACGGCCTGGCAGACGATCCGCTGTCCACCCTGTTGGCCGCTTATGCCGGTCCCGTTCTGGCGGCCCCGGCCATGAACGACAAGATGTGGGAGAATCCCGCGGTTCAGGAAAATATTCGGACCCTGAAAAAAAGAGGCGTGACCTTTATCGATCCGCAACCCGGGGAGTTGGCCTGCGGGGTGGTGGGTCTGGGCCGTCTGGCGGAGCCTCAGCAATTGCTGGAAGCGGTCCGCAAACAGATTCAACTGCAAAGTGACCTGGCCGGTGTCCGGATCCTGGTCACCGCCGGGCCCACGCGTGAACCGATCGATCCGGTGCGCTTTATTTCCAATCCGTCGTCAGGCAAGATGGGCTATGCCATCGCCCGCCAGGCCCGGAAACGCGGGGCGGAAGTCATCCTCATCAGCGGCCCGACGCATCTGGAGTCCCCGGCGGGCGTGACCCGGTTGAATTGCCAGCGGGCCGAGGAGATGGCGAACCTGGTCTTCGACCACTTGCCGCAGTCGGATGTGGTGATCATGACCGCCGCCGTGGGGGATTTCGCGCCGCAAACGGTGCCCAAGGAAAAAATCAAGAAACAGGGGGAAACCTCCCTCACCCTTCATCTCAACCCGACTCAGGATATCCTCATGGAACTGGCGAATCGTAAAACCCGGCAGTGGGTGGTGGGTTTTGCCGCGGAAAGCGAAAACGTGGTACAGAGCGCCCGGGACAAACTGCTCCGCAAGCCAAGCAACTCGACCTGATCGTGGCCAACGATATCAGCGCCCCCGGAATCGGTTTTCAATCGGACAATAATCAGGTGACGCTGATCGACCGCGAAGGCCGGGTGGAATCCCTGCCCTTGCTCTCCAAGGACGCAATCGCGGACCGGGTGCTGGACCGGATTCCCCGGACGATCAAACCTCAGGAATAACAGCTTCTTATTGAGACGAAGCCTTCAACGGATCGGCCACGCACCGGAAGCCCACGGTGTTGCTCCGGGCTTTGGGAACCGTGGCGTTGCGGTAAGTCAGGCGGATGTCTTCCGCGTTATTTCTCCAGTTACCCCCTCGAATGATTTTGTACACCCCTTTTTCCGGTCCGGGCGGGTTTTCCTTGGGAGAAAATAAATAATATTCCGGGTAATGCCAGTCCTTAACCCATTCGGAAACATTGCCGGACATATCGTAAACCCCGTAATCGGAAATCCCCTTCTTGAGAGAGCCGACGGGCGTGGTCTGGCCGTATTGGTTGTCGAAATTGGCCAGGGATTTGTCCGGCGGGTTGTCACCCCAGGGATATTTGACCGGCCGTTTGCCGCGCGCGGCTTTTTCCCACTCGGCTTCCGTGGGCAAACGCTTTTTACGCCACTGGCAGTAGTTCCGCGCTTCCTTCCAGGACACCCCCACCACCGGTTGGTCCGGTTGGTTGAGGCGGGTGTCGTCCCAGTAACGCGGCGGTTTTTTCTTCGAGGCTTCCAGATATTCACCGTATTCCCTGTTGGTGACTTCATAAACATCGATGTAGAAGGCGTCGAGAATAACCTCGTGGGCGGGGTCTTCCGGACCCAGCATATGCCGGTCCGCCTGGAAAATGGAAACCGGATCCAATTCGCGCAGGGATTTACGGCTTCCCATTTCAAAAGCGCCTTCTGGAATGAAAACCATTCCCGGAAAGGGTGAAGGGGTCACCTTTTTTACAGGAGCTCCGGTGGCGACACCCGCCCACCCGAGGAGCCCCATAACAGCCAAGACAATGATTCTTAAACGCATAATTTCCTGAATCCGTTTACAATAACTCACAATAACTCAAAGGTTGAATGAATAAGGACCCGGCCAATGGGTTTGATCGTTGACACCTTATTTTAATCATACTAAAATTTCAAGCGGCATCCTAAAAATGATTGGAATGATCCATTGACCTTCCGTCCGGCGGAAAGTCAATGCTGGAATCCACGGATGAACATGGACAAGCCCAAAAAAGAACCCATCGCCCTTCATCGGCGGCAGGACAACAAGCTGTGTCTGAATTGCGGGTTTCCCAACCGGCCTTCCGATACCCGTTGCATGTATTGCAGTACCAGCCTGGTGAATGACCAAGGCATTATTTCCTGGATCCGTCAGACTTATTACATATTGCGCTGGCGATGGCAACTCAAGAACAAACGGGATAGCCTCGAACGAAATCATTCCAAAAAGCTCATCCAGTTCCTGGGTTTTTTCATGGTCGGGGTGATTTTAAGCCTGGCCGGAGCCTATTTCTTCTATGCTTCGCTGGAAGAGAACAGCTTTTCCAACGCCCTGATCGCCGTTCTTCTTCTCCTTTACGGATTTTTTACCTTCAAATCCCTGTTTTCATCCAAGTAACGCCGCTTTCCCGTCAGTGACGGTTCCATTCCGGCCGTCCCCTACGGTCCGAAAATCTGTTATGATTTAAGTGGAGAGTCTTTGGCCCTGTTCCGTGCATCTAATGGGTGAGGATTAACCAGGATTTCGGAAACCCACGCCATGAGCCATAAACCTATCATCCTTCCCGTAACAGGAATGAGCTGCGCCAGTTGCGCCGCCCGCATCGAAAAAAAGGTGGGGGCCTTGGACGGGGTTCATCAAGCCCGGGTAAATTTCGGCTCCGAGTCCGCCACCGTGGATTATGATGCTGATCAGACCTCCCTCGAACAGATCATCCAAACTATTGAAATAATTGGTTTTAATGTCCCTACCACCACCAAAACCCTGCCGGTGGAAGGGATGACCTGCGCCTCCTGTGTTTCCCGTGTGGAGAAGAAACTGCGCGGTCTCGAGGGGGTGACCGACGCCAAAGTCAACCTCGCCAATGGGCGTGCCACCGTCGAGTATCTGGAATCGCGCCTGTCCCTGAAGGATTTTCAGGAAGCCCTCCAACAGATCGGTTACCACGTTCCTCTGGAGGAAATGGAGGGCCCCTCGACCCGCGACCGGGAGGAGGAACGGCACCGGCGGGAAACCCGCGCCTTGACCTTTAAACTGATTTTCAGCGCTATTGCCGGCTCCCTGATCATGGCGGGCAGCATGCGGGAAATGCTCGGTTTCATGCCGGCGTGGGATTCGGGCGTGTACCATCTCCTGTTTTTTCTGTTGGCCACGCCCGTTCAGTTCTGGGGAGGCGGGCAGTTTTATAAGGGAACCTGGACCGGTCTCCGCCACGGTTACGCGGATATGAATACTCTGATTGCCGTGGGGACTTCCGTGGCCTACGCCTACAGCGTGTTTGCCACCTTTTTCCCATCCGCGTTGCAGGCTTTCGGGCAGGAGGTATCGGTTTATTACGATACAGCCGCGATGATCATCACCCTGGTGCTGATGGGCCGCCTCCTGGAAGCCCGGGCCAAGGGCCGCGCTTCGGATGCCATCAAAAAGCTCATCGGCCTGCAGCCCAAAACCGCCAAAGTGGAACGGGACGGCCGGGAAATGGAAATCCCCGTCGATCAGGTGGTGAAGGATGACATCGTGCGGGTGAGACCGGGAGAGAAGGTGCCGGTGGATGGAATCATACTCGAAGGACAAACCGCGATTGACGAATCGATGATCACCGGTGAAAGCGTCCCCGCGGAAAAGCAGGCGGGGGAGGAGGTCATCGGCGCCAGTATCAACAAGACCGGTTTCTTTAAAATGAAGGCGACGCGGCTGGGGCGGGATTCGGTGCTGGCCCATATCATCCAATTGGTCGAGGAAGCTCAGGGATCGAAGGCTCCCGTTCAGCGGCTGGCCGACCGGGTCGCCGGTATCTTCGTCCCCGCGGTGATCGGTATTGCTGCGCTGGCGTTTGCCGTCTGGTGGCTGTGGGGGCCGTCGCTGGCCACTTTGCCCACCGAGCCGTTCCTGTTCGCCATGATGATTTTTATTTCGGTGATGATCATCGCCTGCCCCTGCGCTCTGGGACTGGCGACTCCGACAGCCATCATGGTGGGAACCGGACGTGGTGCGGAGTTGGGGATTTTGATCAAGGGCGGCGAAACCCTCGAGCAGGCGCAACGCCTGAACACGATTGTGTTCGACAAAACCGGCACCCTGACCGAAGGCCAACCGGTGGTGACGGATGTTTTTACCGTTCCGGATATGAACGAGGCAGAATTACTGTCTCTCGCCGCTTCGCTGGAAAAGGGTTCGGAGCATCCGCTGGGCGAAGCGGTCGTGGCGGAATGTGAAAAGCGGAAACTGAGCATGCAACCCATGCAGGATTTCAAAGCACTGCCGGGGTTTGGCGTGCAGGCCCGGGTCAATGGTCACCAGGTGGCTCTGGGCAACCGCCGGCTGATGGAAGAGGCGAGGCTGGATCTCTCGGAGCTGAACGGCACGCTCGATGAATGGACGGGGCAGGGCAAAACCCCTATGCTGATCCGGGTGGATGACCGGGTGACCGGCGCGATCGCCGCCGTCGACCGGATCAAACCGCAGGCACGGCAAGCGGTGGAACATTTGAAGGCCAAGGGTCTGCAAGTGATCATGATTACCGGCGACAATCAACGAACCGCCCGGGCCGTGGCCGATGAGTTGGGGATCGACCGGGTATTGGCCGAGGTCCTGCCCAGCGGCAAAGCCGGGGAGGTGAAACAGCTGATGGATCAGGGACGTTTTGTGGCGATGGTGGGGGACGGCATCAACGACGCTCCGGCACTGGCTCAGGCGCATATCGGCATCGCCATGGGTTCGGGGACCGATGTCGCCATGGAAACTTCGGATGTTACCCTCATGACGTCCAACCTGAACGCGGTGGTCGACGCGATCGAATTGAGCCGGTCGACCATGCGGAAAATCAAGCAGAACCTGTTTTGGGCGTTCTTCTACAATGTGCTGGGCATTCCCATCGCGGCGGGCGCGCTTTTTCCCGCGTTCGGTATTCTGTTGAAACCGGTTTTTGCGGCATTGGCCATGGCTTTCAGTTCCGTTTCCGTGGTCAGCAATTCTCTTCTTTTGAAACGGTTTCAACCTTCCCGTTGAGTCCATGGATCATCTGTTCAAAATTCTCAAGGTGGCGCCGACCGCTTCGCTGGACGAGGTCAAGCGGGCTTACCGGGAGCGGGTGAAGTTCTGGCATCCGGACCGGTTTCCGGCGGAGTCCGACCGGTTGCAGAAGTTGGCGCATCGGCAGATGCAAGCCATCAACCGGGCCTATAAAGAGTTGGAACAGCATCTGGCCGACAGGAGAGCGGCGTCCCCGCGCACACCCGGCATTTCTTCCCTCAGTGATCCACTGCCCACCTTGCAGTTTCAGAACGGGGACTGTTATATCGGGCCTCTGGCGGGCAGTGTGCCGCACGGATTGGGGACTTACCTGTTTGCGGAGGGCAATCGCTACATCGGCGAGTTTGTGAACGGCAAGCCGCACGGGCAGGGAATTCTCACCTTTACAAACGGTGACCAGTACGAAGGCGGTTTCATGGCCGATGTCATGGAGGGATTTGGGACTTATACCGCGGCCAACGGCGACCGGTTTGTCGGCGAGTTCAAGAACGGTCAGCCCCACGGCCAGGGGGTCCATATCACCGCCGCCGGCAAAGAGTATCCCGGCCTGTGGGAAAACGGTTATCTGAAAGAGTAACCGGATTTATTTGAGGGCGAATTTCGGCTGGTCGCGGAACCCCTCGCTGTAGCGGATCGATCCGTCTTCCAGCACCACCATGGCTTCCGCGTTGGCCCGGTCATCGATCCATTCCAGGCCTTTATCCGGCCCCATCACAAAAACCGCGGTCGACAGGGCATCGGCGTCCATCACCTTGGAGGCGAGGACGGTGACGGAAGTAATGCCGCGCGCGGGCATTCCCGTTTGCGGATCGAAAATGTGATGATACCGCACTCCGTCTTTAATGAAGTAGCGCTGGTAGTCGCCGGAGGTGGCTACCGCCCGGTCGGTCAGTTCGAAAGAGGCGAGGAGATCCTGGGTCTTGCGCGGATGTTGCAGGCCGATGCTCCAGGGCTTCTGCGGAGATTTCCGGCCGAAGGCATACAGGTCGCCGCCGGCGTTGATGATGCCATTAGGCACATGCCGCTTCAGAATGGCCACTGCGCGGTCGACGGCGTATCCCTTGGCCAGCCCCCCGACATTGAGCGCCATGCCCCGGCGGGCGAGGCGGATGGAGTCGTTGGTCAATTCAATGTCCCGGTAATTGACGCGCCCGGCGGCTTGCTGGACGGCTTCCGGACGGGGTATCTCTTCTTTTCCGCCATCGAAATCCCACAACCGGACCACGGGCTGGATGGTGATGTCAAAGGCTCCCTGGGTTAATTCCGCCCATTGAATACCGGCACGGACCACTTCTCTCACTTCCGGGGAAACGGAAACCGGCTTCCCGCCCGCCGACTGATTGATTCGGGAAATTTCCGAATCCGGGATGTGGGTGCTCATCAGTTTTTCGATGCGCTGCATTTCATCAAACGCCTCGGACACGGCGGCATTCAGAACGTCGGCGTCGGCATGGGAAATCGTGATTTCCACCAGCGTGCCCATCAGCAGTTGAGTGCGCCGGGTGGGCTGGGCGTCCGGATTGCCGCAGGCCACCAGTAAAACTGCACAGAACAAGCCGAGGGCAATCCATTTGAGAGGGGAACGAATTATGGACATTATCTAAAGGGTTGTTATGAGAACTTCCCGGTTGTAAACCGCCTGCACGTCGGAACGTCGAATCAAGCCGATGACTTTTCGGGAGTCTCCAACTTCTACCACCGGGATTTGTTCGATATCCAGTTCCGAAAACTTTTCCAGCGCTTCGTTCAAGTTATGACTGGGTCGCAATACCGTCACTTCGCGGGTGGCCATTTCCGCGGCGGTCATTTTTTCCGTACCTTCCTTTTGAGCGGCGTTTTTGATATCGGAAAAGGAGATGATCCCGGTCATTCTTGCTTCCTGATCCACAACGGGATAATACAAATGACGGGAATAAGATACTGTTTCCAAAACACTTTTGAAAGGCATTTCCTCGTCGAGGGTGACCACTTCCCGGGTCATGACATCGCGGACGAACATGGAGCTTAGAATGGAAATGGCTTTGCCGTGCTGAATATTGATCCCGCGGTTGAGCAGGGATTGGATGTAAATGGAATGTTTCGTGAAACGCCGCATGGTATAGGTGGCGACGATACAACAGACCATGCTGGGCAGGACGATGGTGTAGTCCTGGGTCATTTCGAACAGGATGAGGATGCTGGTCAAAGGCGCCTGGAGAGCGGCGCTGGCCAGGGCGCCCATACCCACCAGCGCGTAAGTTTCACTGGAAGCGGTCCACTCCGGGAGCAGGGCATGGATGGCGGCGCCGAAGGTGGCGCCCACCATGGAGCCGATAAACAGGGAGGGCGCGAAGGTGCCGCCGACTCCTCCCGAACCCAGGGTCACCGCCGTCGCGATGATTTTGGTGGCGATCAGAAGCAGGGCGACGCCCCAGAACAGATTGCCGTTCAGGACCTGCTCCATTTCGGGAAATCCGTTGCCCCGGACCTGGGGGGTGATCAGGGCGATCAGCCCGACGATCAATCCGCCCAGCGCGGGTTTGAGAATCTTCGAGATCTTCACTTTTTCCTCGAAAAACTTCTGGCTTCGAAAATAGGACTGGATAAACAGATGAGCGGTCAGTCCGCATAAAATTCCCAGGATCAGGTAAAAGAAAATCTCCGAGGGGTTGACCACTTCATGCACCGGAGTGAGAAACGTCAGTTGATTGCCTTCGATCGCCCGTCCCGTTACCGTACCCATGACGGAAGCGATGACGATGGGGCTCAGCGAGTGGATGGTGAATTCGCCGAGGATGATCTCCATGACGAAAATCATGCCCGCCAGGGGGGCGTTGAAAGTCGCGGCGATTCCGGCCGCCGCCCCGCAGCCGACCAGGACCCGGACGCGATCTCTCGACAATTTGAGCATTTGCCCGAAGACCGATCCGAGGACCGAGCATATCTGGACGGTAGGGCCGACCCGTCCCGCGGACCCGCCGGATCCGATGGTGATGGAGGAGGTGAGAGCGCAGACGGCCAACACCCGTTTGCGGATATGACCGTTTTTCAACACCACCGCTTCTATGACGCGGTCCACGCCGTTTTCGGCCACGGCGTCGGGAAAATACCGCCGGGCGAAGCCGATCACCAAACCGCCCAACATGGGCATGAAGGGCAGGAGAAAAGCCGCCAACCCGGCCGACAATCCCATCAGCAACCCGTTCTCCGAAAACACGTTCTGAAAAAAAAGAATCATCCATCGAAACACGGTGGAAGCGGCTCCGGCCAAAACGCCGATCCCGGCGGCGAGGATGAGCAGGTTGTACTCCTTGCCGAAAAATTGAGAGAGGTGGGTTGTGATTCGGCTGGTGGGTTCGTTCATGGGAGCTCATTTAGGGAAACGTTCACTTTTCCATTATAGAGGGAGGGGCCCTTTCTGACCAGACCGCGCCGCCCAGGGGATTCAAAAAATTTATTCAGCGGAAGGGGCAAGCCAATTGCCCGCCGGAGGCCGTTGTGATATGCTCAATCCCGCCTGTTCGGCTCCTGGCCGGAGGGGGAGCTTGCTGACGGCCGACGGCAAGCGATGATCACTGGGCGCAAATCACAGTGCTTAAGGTTTAAAGTTCGCCCCGAGCGGTGCGGCCGCCCACCGAAACCCGGAATACCCCGGATCGTTTACGTTTAATTTATTGCAAGGAGATTCATGGTTAAGATCGCGCCTTCTATTTTGTCCGCTGACTTCAGCCGTCTGGGTGAAGAAGTCCAGGCTGTGGAAGAGGCCGGTGCGGATTGGATTCATGTCGATGTGATGGACGGCAAATTTGTTCCCAATATCACCGTAGGCCCTCTTGTGGTGGAATCTCTGCGTAAGGTGACGGAGCTTCCGCTGGACGTCCACCTGATGATTGAAAACGCGGACCAGTACGTCGGGGATTTCGCGGATGCCGGCGCGGACATCATCTCGGTGCATGCCGAGGCCTGCCCTCATCTGCACCGCACCATCCAGCGCATCAAGGAACACGGCAGGAAGGCGGGGGTGGTGTTGAATCCGGCGACGACGTTGTTTGCCCTCGATGAAATCATCGAGCAGGTGGATATGATTTTACTGATGTCGGTCAACCCCGGTTTCGGCGGCCAGCAGTTTATCGGGTCGGTCCTCAGTAAAATTCAGTTGTTGCGAAGCACGCTGGAGGAGTCGGGAGTGGAGTTGGATTTGCAGGTCGACGGCGGAGTGAAGCCCGAGAACGCGGCGCAGATTAAAAACGCGGGGGCGAATGTGCTGGTCGCCGGTTCGGCGATCTTCGGCAGTGACGATTATAAAAAAGCCATTCAGGAGTTGAGAGACGCGTAAGACGGGGGAAGGCTCAGCGAAAGAGAGATTTCTTCAAACCGCCCAAAAAACCGTACACATTACCCCAGAACTCGGCCCTTTTCAGTTTGGCGCGGGCCTCTTCCATGTTGGGATCCAGGCGGAGCGCTTCTTTATAGCAGGGGATGGCTTCCTGATAATCCGCCTTTGAGGCGTACAGTAACCCCAGGTTGTAATGGGCCGGAGCAAAATCCGGTTTCATCTCAATCGTTCTTCGAATGAGTTGTTCCGCTTCCTCGCGTTTGTTTTTGTGCAGATAAATCAGCCCCAGATTGTTGTAGGCGTAAGCGTATTCCGGGTCGAGGCGAATGGTTTCCCGGTATTCGTTTTCCGCCTTTATCCATTGCATGGAGTTGTCGTATAGCAGTCCCAGATTGAAATGCACCTTGGCGTCTGAATTCAGGCGAATGGATTCGAGGTATTCGATTTCCGCCTTGCGATTGTCGTTGATGGTCTCATAGAGAATCGCCAGGTTGAAATGTAACTGGGCGTCGTTGGGGTTCAACCGGGAAGCTTCCTTCAGCAGAAATTCCGCTTCTTGATGCTGGCCGAGTTTAAGGTGGATCAGGCCCAGATTGTTATGGATGTCCGGGTCTTCCGGCCGCAGTTTCAAAGCCTCGTGGTATTTCAGGCGGGCGGTTTCCCAATCCTCCCGGCTTTCATACAACAGGCCCAGGTTGAACCAAGTGTCGCAATCCTCGGGGTTCCTGTACAAAGCCTCCTGATAAGCCTCCTCGGCTTTATCCAGGTCCCCCTTCTGTTCGTGAAGCAAAGCCAGGTTGAAGTGAACCACATGGTTGTCCGGATTCAAATCCGCGGCGGCTTGATAGGCTTTTTGGGCATCGGTGAAATTCTCCAGCCGGTAATAAATAACGCCCAGCTTGATCCAGGCGTCCTCAATACCCGGATGATGGCCCACCGTGGTCAAAAACGCTTTCTCCGCCGCCGCATAATCTCTTTTCTGAAAATGCAGGTTCCCGATCATGAACAGGGTTTCGGGATTCTCCGGATCCAGTTTCAGGGAGGAGTTCAATTCAGCCAGAGCCTGATCGTATTTTTCCTGGTGAATGTAAAGGTGAGCCAGTTGACACCGGGCGTCGGTGTTATAGGCATCCAACTGAACCAGTTCCACCATTATTCTTTCCGCGTGGTCGTATTCCTCCAGTTCTTCGTACAGGTAGCCCAGCTTGCTGTAGACATCCGAATCCATCGGGTCCAGCCGCAAAACTTTACGGAAGGTTTCCAGGGCCAGCCGTTTCCGGTCCTGGGACTGGTATAACAGTCCCAGGTTATACTGGGCGTTGATGTAGTAAGGGTCCAGTTTCAGCGTGGTTTCAAACGCCTCCTCCGCCTGGTCGTAGTTATTCAACTGGTAGTAGAGGAGGCCCAGGTTATTGTGGGCCGCGGTGTATTTGGGATTCAGGCGAATGGCCTGCTTGTATTGTTTTTCCGCTTCTTCGTAAAACCCCTGCTCATAGCGAAGATATCCCAGGTGATTGTGAACCTGCGCGTCATTGGGCTTCAGTTCCATCGCCTTTTTATACTGGTATTCGGCTTCGACGTAATTTTTCTGGTCGGCCGCCATATTGCCCAGAAAGAAATGCGCTTCCGCGTTTCTCGGGTCCAGTTTCAGCGTGGCTTTGTATTCCTCTTCGGCCTTGTCGTATTCCTGAAGGTTGTTGTATAGATTGGCCAGGTCCAGGTGCGCAAAAATATTCCTGGGGTTGATGCGAATCGCATATTCGAATTCCCGTTTCGCTTCCTGAAACCGTTCCTGATCGAAATAGAGGTTGCCCAGGTTGTAATGCGCCTGACCGTAATTGGGATCCAGCTCGATCGCCTTTAAATAGGATTGCTCGGCAGCGTAATAGTTTTCCTGGCAGGCGTAAAGCAGGCCCAGGTTATGGTAGGGCAGGGTGTATTCCGAATCCAGTTCGAGGGCTTTGCGGTAGGCCTTTTCCGCGCGGTTCCATTCCTTCTGTTCGTAGTAGAGGGAGCCCAAATTGTTGTGAGTCCGGGCGTTGTCGGGATCCATTTCCAGGCTTCGCAGATAATGCTCTTCCGCTTCCGCGACCCGCTTCTGCTGATGATGGATGGCCCCCATCCCGAGGTGAGCCTCGGCGCACCAGGAGTCCAGCTCCAGGGCTTTCCGGTATTCCTTCTCCGCCAGATCGTATTTGGCCTTGCCCAGATAAAAATCACCCAATGCGCAGATAGCGTCTGCGTCTCCCGGGTTCTGGCGAATATCCTGCTTATAGCGCTCTTCATCTTCTCGGAACGTCATGATTTATCCTGAATGTTAATGTATAAAATTATGGTAACCGCTTGCCGGCGAATTTTCCATAACGAAACGAAAAAAAAATAAAATTAACGAAAACAATAATTTGTCGCCCAAATTTATAAATTTTTGATGAGGGGATGGGGGAGTAGATAGAACCATCAAAAACCCCTGTAAAACAGACTCTTATTTTAGGGTGTGAAGTCTAAAAATCCGGCCAAAAGGCACCCCCCTGGGGTGATTCGGTGTTTGCGGGCTTTAAATCCCGGTAAGATAGCTTAAATCAAATAAATTAATTGCCTCCACTTTTCCCGGGCCGGGAAGGAAATAAAGGGTGGCAATGGACCTTTTTTTCGAGTTTTGGCAAGCCCAAATAATTTGGGAAGCATCGCAAATTGGGAATATTTGAGGAATTTCCTCAATTTATGTCGATTTGTCCTTGTAAATGGTCTTGCAATCGGGATAAACTTAGCCGACTCAAAGGCTTAATCTTTAGGTTGTTCAAGGTTCCGGGATTAACCCGGCCCTGATTTTTATTTTCTTACGGGAGGATTTCCGCCATGATGGGTATAGGTTTTCCGGAGCTGATGATTATTCTGGTCATTATCATGATTATTTTTGGAGCGGGCAAACTGCCTGAAATCGGCAGCGCCTTCGGCCGGAGTATCAAGAATTTCAAAACGTCCATGAAAGAAGCCGAGGAGGCCGAACAGACCGCCCAGGTTGAGGAAGGGACTCAGCCGGCAGGTCAACTTGAGGAAAATTTAAGTGACGAGGAAAAAGAGCGTCTGGCTCGCGAGAAAGCACAGGCGGAAGGTGAAGCTAAAGACAAGGCAATGAAGGAAAAAGCCGAAGCGTTCACCGCTTCGTTGCCGGTCACCGGCAGTTATGATTATGCCAAGGACCAGGCGGACCAGGCCCAGAAGAAAGCCAAGGCGTAAAAAACGGGAACACGCTGATTCAGCGGTACCCACGTCGCAATTCTCCCGAAAATACTTAAGAGCCCTGTCCTTTTATTAGGACCAGGGCTCTTTTAATTGATCCATGGTCCAGACCGACCAGCCATCCATATCCTTGTAGATGCCGTTGGTGTAAAAGTTGAACGGATCAAAAAAGCGGATCCCCTGATCTTTATTCATTTCAAAATTGACCTGCGAGGTCTGGGCCGGGTGATTTTTGCATTCCAGAAACTTGTTGCCGTCCACCCCGGAAAGCTCGAACACCTTCTCCATTTGGTCAGGGGCATAATCGCCGGAGTCGACAATCTCTCCCACGATTCTCATGATTTCTTCCACTTTTTCCGGGCTCAAATGATGCATTTTCATAATCTGTCCTTACCTTGGTTAGGGCGAGTATGGGATCTGACTAAATTATATAAAAATCTGCTGAAGAATCAACCCGGACCGGAGCCGGCCCTGTTTGGAAAATAATTTCGGGTCAGGGGGGAGGGGTCAGTGTTGCGCCAGGGATATCACGGGTCCGGGGAACAGGCCCAGCTCGAGGGTTCCCAAAACCCCGATTACGATGACCAGCAGGGTAATGGGCGTCAGCGTGACGGTAAGCGTTTCCTTGGGTTCTTTCATATACATGAATACGATGACCTTCAAATAATAATAGAAGGATATCGCGCTGTTGAGAACGGCCAGGACGACAAGAACCACATAGCCCTCATTCAGGGCCGCCTGGAAAACGTAAAACTTGGCGACGAACCCGGCCAATGGCGGCAGGCCGCCCAGCGACAACAGGAAGATGGACATGCACATGGCGAGCATCGGGGATTGAAAAGCCAATCCGGAATAATCCTCAAGCTCCAGGTTTTCCCTTCCCTTGTGCCCGAGAAGAATGACGATTCCAAACGCACCGAAGGTCATGAAGGCGTAGGCCAGCATGTAAAAGATCAGCGCCGAACTGCCCAGGGAGTTTTTAGCGATAACGGCGATCAGGATGTATCCGGCGTGCGAAATGCTGGAATAAGCCAGCAGCCGCTTGATATTGGTTTGCAGGATGGCGCCCAGATTGCCCACAAACATGCTGATCACCGCGACGATACTCAGAATCATTTCCCAGGACGGGGCCAGCTCCGGCATGGCTTCGGCAAAGACCCGGAAAAAGGCCGCGAACGCCGCCGCTTTCGGTCCCACCGCCATGAACGCGGTGACCGGCGTCGGCGCCCCTTGATACACATCCGGCGCCCACATGTGGAACGGGACCGAGGCCACTTTGAACCCGAATCCCAGAACCAGGAGGACCACCCCCATCAGCATCAGGGGCTGGGAGAGGACTTCACCGTCGTTCAGCAGTTGTGCGATGGTGTTTAGTTTGGTGGTCCCGGTGGTGCCATAAATCAAGGTCATCCCGTAGAGCAGAAAGCCCGTGGCGAACGCTCCCAGCAGAAAATACTTCAGGGAAGCCTCGTTGGACCGGGGATCGCTCCGGCGGATACCCGCCAAAACATAAAGACACAGGGAGACGATTTCGATTCCCAGGAAGATCATGATCAAGTCGGTGGAAGACGCGAGAATGATCATGCCCACCGTGCAAAACAGGATCAGGCTGTAGTATTCCCCCACCTGGATATTTTCCCGCTGGTTGTATTCCACGGAAACCAGAATGGCCAGAGCGGAGCTCACGCAGAAGATCAAGGTGAAGAAGACCGAGAGGTGGTCGACGACATAACTGCCGCCGAACGAATACACCGGCCATTCGGTCTTGGCGAAAATGCTGATCGCGGCCATCAGCAATCCCGTCAGGCTGATGAAGACCAGGCCGGTTTTGGCTTTTCCGATGAACAGGTCGGTCACCATCACAATCAGGGTGAAGACGCTGAGCACCAGGACCGGAGCCAGGCTGACGAGATCGACTTCAGGGGGTGTAATGAGTTCCACTGGAGATCCTTAATTATCGTTATTGAGTTTCCGCAATTTCATGTTCCGCCTTGGCCACGATGACGGCATCCTTTTTGGCCGAGGCATGATGTTCCGGCGCCCCATGAGAGTCCTTGGGGGTCACCTGTGTGATCAAACGCTCGATGGACGCGTCAAACGTTTTGGTAAACGGTTTCGGATAAAACCCGATCCAGAATACAAAAATAATGAGGGGAACCATGGTGACCAGTTCCCTGGGGGTCATGTCCGTCAACTTTTCATTTTCCGGATTTTTTATTTCCAGGAACATGACTCTTTGGAACATCCAGAGCATATAACACGCGGCCAAAATGACTCCGGTTGTCCCGATAATGGCATAGGACATTTCCTTCTGGAACATTCCCAGCAGGATCAGGAATTCCCCGATAAATCCGTTGGTTCCCGGCAGGCCGACAGACGAAAGAGCCATGATCATAAAACATACGGTGAACACGGGAACAACTTTGGCCAGTCCCCCGAAGTCCGCAATCAGACGGGTATGCCGTCGGTCATAAACCATCCCCACCAGAAGGAAGAGCGCGCCGGAGGTGATGCCATGATTGATATTCTGCAACAGCGCTCCCTGGAGCCCGTAATGGTTGAACGCAAAAATTCCCAGCATGACGAAACCCAGGTGGCTCACGCTGGAATACGCCACCAGTTTCTTCATATCCTCCTGCACCATGGCCACCAGGGCCCCGTAGATGATTCCGATCACCGCGAGAGTGCAGACATAGGGAAGAAAATCCACACTGGCCTCCGGGAAAAGAGGCAGATTGAAGCGTAGAAATCCATAAGTGCCCATTTTCAGCAGCACCCCGGCCAGAATGACACTGCCCGCCGTGGGCGCTTCCACGTGCGCGTCCGGCAACCAGGTGTGGAACGGGAACATCGGCACCTTGATGGCGAACGCCAGGAAAAACGCGCAGAACAACCATTTTTGCTCAATCAGGTCGAGGTTGATCTGCTCCGTGATCAGCAGGATATCGGTCGTGAATACGCCGACGGTTTTGTGAAAATGAAAATAAATCCAGATAATGGCCACCAGCATGAGCAGGGAGCCCACCGCGGTATAGATAAAAAATTTCACCGCCGCGTAAATGCGCCGCGGCCCGCCCCAGACGCCGATGATGAGATACATTGGGATCAACTGGAATTCCCAGAACATGTAGAACAGGAAAAAGTCCAGCGCGATGAATACGCCCAGCATACCTGTGCTGAGGGCCAGCATCGCGATCATGTATTCCTTCACATGTTTTTTAATGCCGAACGACGCCAGAATGGAGATGGCCGTCAGCATGGTGGTCATGATGTACAGCAGCAGGGAGATGCCGTCGATTCCCACGTGATAGCTGATGCCCCAGGCGGTAATCCAGGGGACGTCCAGGGTAAACTGCATGGCCGCGGAATGCATGTCGAAATCCGCGTACAGTTGGAGGGACAGCAGAAAATCCGCCACCGCAATAGCCAGCGCGGTTTGCTTGATGGCGGATTCTTCCTCTTTGGGAATAAAGGCCAGCAGGAAGGCCCCGGCCAAAGGCAGAAATGTCAGAAACGTCAGAAACATTGGATTACGGTTAAATTATTATCAGCAGCAAAATAAATCCCACCACCATGAACATGGCGTAGTTACGCACAAAACCCGATTGAAAAGCACGGGCCTGCTTCCCAAACCATCCTATGGTTTGGGCGACTCCATTGACGGCGCCGTCCACACCACGCTGATCTCCCTGCTTCCACAGCAATACCGAACCTTGAACGGTGGGTTTGACAATCGTCTCGTCGTAAAGCTCATCGACATAATATTTGTTCTGCACCAGATCGAATCCCCACTGACCCTTGGCCAGTTTTTCGGGCAGGTGCGGGTGTTTGATATAGAAAAACCACGCGGTCACGATGCCGGCGATCGCCACGATCACCGAGAAACCCATCAGCGTGATTTCCAGCCAGATATTGTGAGTTTTATGCGCCGCTTCATGGATAATTTCCGCGAAAGAAGTATGGTGACCGTGTTCCGCCAGCATCCGTTCGGAAGCGTGCAGTGCGGTCTCCAGATCGAACGCCAGCACCGGCTCCAGCCAGTTGTGCAGAACGTGCCAGCCATGGAACAGAGGGATGCCCAGGAGTCCACCGACCAGCGCCAGAAACGCCAGAATCAGCAGCGGTACCGTCATGACTTTAGGCGATTCATGCGGGTGCACATGAGGGTCGACACGGGACGGGCCGTGGAAGGTCAGGAAAACCAGGCGCGACATATAAAAAGCGGTAATGAACGCCGCGGTAATTCCCATTCCCCAATAGATGACGTTGCCGTCCATTAACGCGTGATAGAGAATTTCATCCTTACTGAAAAAGCCCGAGAACGGAACGATGCCGGCGATCGCGAGTGTCGAAATGCCAAACGTAAAATACGTGATCGGGAAGTGGTCTTTCAGTCCGCCCATTTTTCGGATGTCCTGTTCGTGATGCATGCCGTGGATGACGCTTCCGGAACCGAGGAAGAGACACGCTTTAAAGAACGCGTGGGTGACCAGGTGGAAGATCGCCGCCGTGTAGGCGCCGACGCCGCAGGCCAGGAACATGTAGCCGATCTGGCTGACGGTGGAGTAGGCCAGGACCCGCTTGATGTCGTACTGACAGGTACCGATGGTGGCGGCGAACAACGCGGTGCCGCCTCCCACCAGCGCGATGATCATCATCGTCAAAGGCGCCAGGTTGAACAGAGCGCTGCACCGCACCACCATGTACACGCCGGCGGTGACCATGGTGGC
>JABAHQ010000901.1_pt2 | contig 47656 bp, 43 predicted proteins | sample 7062091 | NCBI WGS metagenome assembly JABAHQ01 (sample SAMN14534359, study PRJNA622989) | marine sediment metagenome | biome: marine biome [ENVO:00000428]; feature: marine pelagic biome [ENVO:01000023]; material: deep marine sediment [ENVO:00002113] | place: India: Gulf of Kutch | collected... | reverse complement strand
CCCTGTCATGGCGCCATAGGCGAAATGAGCTACTATGGCTATCTTCACGGCTCCCTTCTACCTTCCTGCCCGCCGGCGTCGGTATAGACGTGGCTGACGTCACCCGTGTCGCCTATTCGTTGATCGACATAAATCGCCTTCCCACGAGGCGAGACAGCGATTGTATCTACCACGAGGATGTCGAAATCGATTTGGCCATCGAGCTTCTCATCCAGGCGGCGCTTGATCCGTTCCAGCTCTACGCTTTCGAACTCGCGCCTAGGTACGATCCGCAATACCGCTTCCCCCGGTGTTTGTTGATAAAATTGGAACCGCGCGACGCCTTCAAACGTGTCATCGTGCATATTCAGCGCTGTCCAATATATTGGCGTCCCCGACTTCGTTATANNCCCGCACTTCGGGCAGTAATTCCCAGCATACGTTGCGTAATCCCCTGTCCTATAACGGATGAACGGAGTGATGTCGTTTATAAAGCCAGTCCCAACGATTTCGCCTCTTTGCCCCGGTTGCGTGATCGGCCGGCCTTCGTCATCTATCAACTCTAGATAGCCATACGTAGGCCAGACATGGTACGCATTGCTATATTCGCAAGCCGCCGCCGCGACCGTCTTCTCCGTATGTCCGTAACTGGAAAACCACCTGGTTCCCAGCGCAGTCTCGATCAAATCCACTTGCTCCGGATACACGATCTCAGACTCCAGCAACGCCCCTTTCAGGTTGGGCGGCACAGGCCGCGCGGTGTCGCGAGCGTACCGCGCTATATGCGCGGCGGTCGATGGATACGCGTGCAAATAGCACGGACCTATCGTCTGAATGTGGTCCAGATATCTTTCGATTGAATCGTCATCCATATGGAAGGCGTCGTAATAATGACAACGGAGCAGAGGATCATATTTGTGCCTAAGCCCCGCATGATCCGGTCCGACGGCCCTGCCCCGGAAGACTGCTAGCGCATCCCCAAACCCGTAGCCCGCACGCTCCCAGCCCGATACAAGGTATGCATATTCAATCTCCGAGCGTGAAGCATTGATATAGAAGAAGAGCGGCGAGCCGCTGGTCCCTCCTGTCGACGTGTAGTCTATGCCGCCCTGGTCCAGCGGAACCGTCACCATATCCTCAATATGTTCCTGCACTGTCTCCTTATCCGTAAAAGGAATTTCCGATAAATTTTTCAGGTCAACGATCTCGCCAGGCACTATGCCACGATCGGAGAATACACGTCTATAATACGGCGATCGCGAGTACGCGAGTCCGCATATCCGCCTTATTTCCGAAAGCTGGTAACGGAGGATCTCCGGCGCCCGCCACGACTCCGATTGTCGAATCAGGCGGCGCTCTTGCCGGAATCGGGCACCATATAACCACGCGCGAGGCACGAGGCCCAACAGATGGCCGATGCCCGCCTGGGCAGGGTGTGGCAACTGCTCCCAAAGGTTCTTCTTAGACAGTGCACGCCTCATATCGAACGGCACCTCATATTCGGCTGAGCAGCTTCTCCCACTTCTCTTGGGTGACGACTTGGCCAAAAGCCATGCTCTTGCGGCGAGCGCGCTCGGAAAAGCGCCGCCAAAGCACTCCGTCCATGAGCAGACCTTCTATACGCCGCGAAAACTCTTCGACGCTCGCATGGTCGATCAGCCATCCGTTATACCCGTTCTTGACAAGATCCCCGATCTCGCCCACGTTCGAAGACACGACCGGAGTCCCGCACGTTAAAGCTTCTATGAGAACGAGGGGTAATCCTTCGGATCTCGATGTCAATACGAATACTTTGGCGCGCTTCACAAACGCTTCTACGTCACTTCGTTGTCCGACGAAATTGACATTTTCTTTAACGGCTATCGTCTCGGCATACGAAACGAGCTCTTGTCGCAGTGGTCCGTCTCCCACTACCACTGCACGAAGATTTCGTCGCTTCGAAACCAGTGTACGCACGATATCGAGGAAAAGTTCTATTCTCTTTACCTCTGCAAGTCGCGCCACGATGATCATGTCGATGTCCCGCTGCATCTCAGTGCCGCTGAACCGGGCGAGATCTATCCCACCCGGCATCACCGTAACGGTTGAGCAAGGCCCCATTTCCAGAAAAAACCGCTTTGCCCTCTCGCCCATCGTGATCACGACATCCGCGTTCGCTGCCGTTCGCAACAGTCGCTTGCGGAGCCACTCACTCGGATGATCCAATCGCTTAAAGAGCCGATTCTCTCCTCGGCCTCCGTGCAAGGTTTCAGTAGGTCCTCCAACGCAAAAGTACAGCGACTTGGCTCCGATAAGTCTGGACAGGAGTATAGCCGCCATGCCATTGAACAGCAGGTGGAAGCCACCAACAATATCAGGGCGCCTAAGTATCCCGATCCATATAAACGTCATCAAACGCGCGGGCACGTCTCCTACAAGCCGCCGGAACCACCTTGGAGGATAGATAAGCTCGGTTTTCGGTGGAGCACTTACCGTATTAGTCGTGATGACAACGATCTTTCCGCAACCCGCAGCTGCCGCGAGCGGCATCACGTGTGCGCGCAGCCAGTTATTCGCGTAGAATGTGCCTGTGAGAAGCACCTCTTTTCTTTCCCGCTGCGGAGGTCTAACGAGCAACCCCACGACGGACGCAATCCAAACGCCTCCGGCGTAGAGAATAAGCATGCCTCGCGCGGTTGCTCCCAGAGCTACCTGCCCGGTCCTATGCAGGATCTCGGCTACCTTGGGTGCCGTCCGCGAATCTGTCGGGTCCGTATGCGTGCTCATTTTCGGACATTCTCGACTTCCGCGGTCATAAGGGCCACACCAAACGCGACCACGGCACCATGAGGGAACGACGACCAGTCTCGTCCGGCGGGTTCCGCTGACCCTTCACTCGCCTCCCATCCGGGAGCGCGAAGGTATCCACTGTATACTCGTCGATATAGACCGTAAGCCCCTGCAATACGGCCGGATCAGTGGCAGTGCCATATAAGCGCACGACGCGGTCTTCCGTATCTATGCTTGCTTTAACCGCCGAGGTGTTCCACTTATAGTCGAGGATGCGCCTCGTCGTCGTGACGAGAATTCTCTTCTCATCCTGATACTGTCTCAGGAGTTCGAACACCCGCCGTGTGGCCTCTGGAAACGGGGTGCCGCGCCTCGCGATTTTCCCTAAGTGCGTGTAGAGAACGCAAAAACCATTTCGACTCGAGAGTCTGTCCAACATACCTGTCGTTATCACGTTGCCCAGCCCCGGCGCAGTCGTTTCCTGATCCACGCCGCCCCAGAATGGGTTGCACCGCAGGAATTCCACGGCGCTTGCGCCATCCCGAAGGCGGATTGGCCATGCCAGATTGTTCGCTGTGTGCGAATGATATTTCCGAGAGCCCAACCGCCCGAGAATTCCCTTAACCAGTTCCTTCCCGACCGTCGCGCCTGAGCGGAAAGGATGACGCGAATGGGCAATTCCCGATAGCTGGTGCGGCGTTCCTTGCGCTATCGCGCTCGTGACCCGGCCGCGCCACACGTATTTGATACCATACTCAAGGGAGAGATCTGCATGATATGCCTCCGAGCCCAGGACGTCACCCTGGCCCTGCATGATGTCCTCTCCGAAGTTCGATGGTGCCGTCGCGTGATCGACCCACACTCGAATCCGGCAATCATGTCGGCTCAACTCCTNNCTCCTCCAGTGCTCGAGCAGCATGCCGGCGATTAACCGCAAGATCACCGAACGAATGCAGAGAATCGACGTGACCGGATTTCACCAACGCTCGAATCGCGTCGCGGTCCTTAGGGCTACAGTTCCAATACGAGAATTGCTCCCGCGGCATATCGAAATAGATGCTGTTTCCGATCTCGAGCGCGACGCCGTCACCAATCCGTGTCCGTTTACTAGTGTTAAGGTATCGCATTGTTTCCAGATAAATTGCGGCCGAGGGCGTTTCATCGAGATCACTACAGATAGCAAACATTCCGCAGTACGGATAAGGGATTCTTCTTACTCGTAGTTCATCATTGTCATGGGCCTTACTCCCACGCGCTCGCATGCACACCATGGCCATTGTCCGCTCGGGGCGCACAGCGTCCATAAGTACCCCACCGTTCCACTCGGCGTCCGTCGGTTCTGTGAACGTTTCCTGCATAGCTGCCATATCCGCCAAGCGCGTCTATCCCGCATAGGTGTTTTGGCGGCGGGAGGACCCGGTACTCATCTCTGCCCCCACCTGCTCATCTGGGCGCCGGAAACGATGGGCCACGCGCCGCCGATGCTCCGATGATAGCAGCCATCTCCAGTAAATATATGAAAGCACCAGGCTCCCCGCACCTAATCCAGATGCAAGAGCCATCCCCGTGTAGCTTGGCATTAGGAGGCGAGCAATATACAGAATCGCTCCGAATGTCGCGCCGGCCAGGGCTGGAAGCGCGAACACGCAGCGCAAATACCAGCCGAAACGGATACCAAACGTGCGGCACGCGTATAAAGGCAGTAAAATGCCGTTACTAACGAGCAGCGGAATTCCCGCAAGGAGCGCCGCCCTGGCCAGGGTCCATCCCCACCACGAAATTCCGACCGCGCCGACTGCGAGGCAGATCACGGTTACTGCACTCGCGAGCAGTGCAATAGGCCCATGCCTATTTATTCCCATTAGAACCCGTAGTGCGGGTTCCTGCGAGATCGGGATCACGAAGAGAGCCGCCAGAACGACTATGAGCGGCATCTGGACATAGCTCGGACCCATCCAAATGCGTACTATATAATCGCCGTAGATCGCCAATACCAGCATTAAAGGAATAGTGATCGCAGCTCCGTAGCGGGTTGCACTTATAACAAATTCGGCAAGCTCAGCATCCTTTCCCTGCCCCTGCAGAGAACCTGCTGTGGGCGTTAACACGAAAGCGAACTTGTTCACGAACGTCTGGACGTGCCGTATCAGGGCCACTGGCCGCGCGAATACGGCCAACGCCGCGGGCCCCAACGCCCAGGTCACGAGGATGCTGGCGGTCTGCACACTGACGAGCCACGGCAGGTGCGCCGTCACCGATTTGGCGCCGAACAGAAGCATTTCCTTCCCATGCGACCAGGTCGCGAGCCGTAAATCCAGCGACAGCTCGTGGCACACCCGTCGCGCAACCAAGACCCTTATGGACTCCGTGACGACGACCACACCCAGATAAGTGGCCGCCAGGGCCGTCAGCCCGCCACCCGCAATCAGGGCGCCGGCCATCGCCAACACCCCGACCGCCCGCGAGCCGGCGTTGACGGCATTATGAAGATCCCAGCGGTGACATCCGGTGACCACACCGCGTGCCGCGTCGAGACCCATCTGCACCGCCACGCTGATCCCCAGTAGGCCTACGACCCAACGGGCGGTGGCGTGTGACACCTCCCGCGCCTCCCCGAGCAACAACGGGATCAACGCTACAGCGAGAACCGTTAATAACCCGACCACAAATGCGATCGCGAATTGAATGACTACTACGGAGGCCACGGCGCCGTTTAGCAATCCGTGTTCCCCGGCGGCTCTGTATTTTCCTACATATCGGTTGACCGAGGACCCGACACCAAGGCTGGCAACGTTCATGTAGTTGACGAGCGACCAGCTGAAGTCCCAGACCCCGAGGAGCGCCTGCCCCACGTAGTGGTCGATGAGGCGCGGCATGACGAAGCCGGCGATCACGAACACCAGGTAGCCGCCCCAGCTCGTCAGCACATTCCAGGCCAGGCGGTCGCGTCCCGTGAGGTCCTCTCCCTTCTCGGACATCGTGGTCATGCTCGCGTGCTCATCAGGGACCGCTCGGCCGGGCTTGGGCGATCACCGTAACCGTAACGCCGGTTCAGCGCGCCCGCCACCGAGTCGAACGCCTCGATGTCCGAGGCCGACAGAACCTCGCGCCAACGCTCGTCGCACCGAATCTCGGCGTGCGGATCCAACCGCATCCCATTTCCGATGACGTGGTGCTCCGCCGCCCGAAAATCCGGCACATCGTCGAGCTCCGCCGCTCCTAAGAATCCATAGAGGCGGTTCAGCTCTCGCAGGGGATCGGCGCACAGCGTCTCATAATGAACTGTCGTCCATCTCTGCGGCTCGAGCCCGCGCAACAGGGCGTCCGCTTCCTCGTTACTGCGCCGCCACCGCCAGGCGCCTTCCCGGATCGAGCTTGCGACCGGGCGAGCCCCACGACCGGCACCTCCGCCCCGCAGGCTCGGATCCGCCGCGTCGGCGTAACCCCCGGGGTCACAGTAGGTCAACGCGACCGCGCGCCCGTCGCGAATCACTCTGACCACTCGCACATCGAACGCCCGGTTCCGCAGGAGGTACTTCAACCGAATGCCGATTTTGGATGAATCTGCGATCACGTTGGCGCCCGTTCGCGCCAGCAAGCTCGCCACCAGCGCCGCGTTGCGGGCCTGCACGTTTACCAGATGCCGGCGCCAGCCCGGTGCCAGAGTCAGCGCCGTATCGCGCACCCGCTCCGCCCACGGACCCCGGTGCAACGGCGCCAGGAGACGCCGGACGTACGGCGACGCGTGCGCCCGGATGTCCGTTCGCGCGTCGGTCACGTCGAATGAGAAGCCGCGCTCCGCCATATCACGGGTGATCCCACGCCAGAAGCCGCAGCGGCCGATGGGCGTCCGGCATGAGCAGCGGTAGTCTTCCGGCGACCCCGGGGACATCGCCTTGAGCTCGCCCACGGTGCAGATCTCGGGGTGCGCGCCGAGGAGCATCGCGGTCAGGGTCGATCCCGAGTGGCTCGCCGCGAGTATATAGGTCAGCTTCAGGCGTTGCTCAGGCAAGGTAATACCTCGGCTTGCGAGCTCGACCCCCACTCCAGGGCCATAAGGCCGGCGCGGATGGCGGTTCGCCGCGCACGCCGACGGATGCGTGGACGCGCTCTCGTTGGACGTAAACTCGCATCATCAGCCCCATCGCGCACCACAGGCCCACCATGTCCTCGATCGGGTAGAAGGTCCAGCTCCCGATGCTGGCGACGAACAGCGCAACCACCAGAGACAGGGCCACGCCGCCGGCCGCGATGAACGTCGGATCTCTCGAATCCCTGAACAAGCTCAAGCTGTATCGATACATCAAAAAGAAGAGGACCAGGACGGGGACTGCACCTACGAGCCCGGTGTCGAGCAACAGCTGTAGATACGCATTGTGGGGATGAGGAAAGCTCTCGCCGAACTCCGTGAGCAGATACTCCGCGAGCCCCGTCCGCTTCATTGCGAGCCGGCCGTGCCCGAACAGGGGCGCTTCCGCAATCTCGTCCACGATATGAGGCCAGGCGAACAGCCGTCCTGCCGTGATCGTGTACAGATCGGGCTCGTCGGTGCGAAGCCGCCCGCGGCCGTGGATCTCCGTGTTGACGTCCTGGGTCTCTGCCGTGAACCCCTGGGTCAGCCTCTCGACCGCGGCGGGCAGTATCAGAACGACGGCCAGCGCCACGACGGGTGCCAGGAGAAGATACTTGCGCCACCGGAAGAAGCAGAGCACCAGGCCAACGGCCACCCACGTCCCATAGCCGGTTCGCCCTCCGGTCAATGCCATGGCGAGCAGCACCAGCAAGCTGGCTCCCATCAGCGTCATCAGGACAAAACGGCTGCTGAAGAGGGGCCGCGCGGCGAATATCGCCCAGGAGGCGCCGGCGAGCATCATGGAGAGGCTCACACGATGATAACCGATTTCGTTCTCCAATATCTTGCTGCTGCGCGCGGCAAGCTCGCTCCCGCCCCCGATCTCTCCGAGCGGCATCCATTTGATCACCTGCACCCCTAGGAAAAAGTAGACGCCGAGCAAGGCGGCGACACCCCAAACGAGACGCTCCCGGCTGCGGCAGCCGTCGTAGAGCAGCAGACCGGGGATCACCCACTTCAACGGATTGATCAGGTAGTCGCTGATCAGGCCGAAGGTCGATGCGGGCTCCTCATCGCTCAAGGCGGCCCACTGGGCGAGGGGCCCCTGGTCGCCGATCATCCTTCCGAAGGCGACGAGGATCACCATGAGATAGACCACGAGCAGGACGTTCACGTGGGGAGGCATATCCCATTTCAGGCCCTCGCGCTTGCGGGAGGCGTACCAGGCGATGAGAATGACACCCAGCAGGATATTCCATGGGTTCAACCCCTGTATGCCGAACATGGATTTCGGCATATCCGGATGCTCCAGCACCGCCATGAGCAGGATCAACCCGCACAGCGATTTGTACCAGTCGCGCCAGGCGTACATCGCCAGGAACGTCACGAAGATGGTGAGGGCGGTTAGACGAATCATGCTCGTATCTCGCGACTAGTTACGCGACGCGCGGGCGGTGCGCGGGCGCAGGAGCTCGCCCGCGACCATGAGGCAGAACAGGGTGTTGGTGACCAGGTACCGGCGCCAGAGCCGGCGAGGCTCCTGGAGCACCCGATACAGCCATTCCAGGCCCGCGCGCTGCCAGCCCTTCGGCGCACGGGCCACCTTGCCCGCGAACACGTCGAAGGAGCCGCCCACGCCGTGAGTGACCGGCACTTCGAGCTCCCGGCTCCATCGCGCCAGGAAGCGCTCCTTCCTCGGAGACGTCATGGCCACCAGCAGGACGTCCGGTCGAGAATCCTTTATCGCGGCGGCGACGCCCGGCTCATCTTCCTCCGTGAAATAGCCGTGCTGCCGGCCGACGATCCGCACCCCGGGAAATTCCTCGGCGATGCGCTGCTCCACCGTCCGGGAAACCTCGTCGCTGGCCCCGAGGCAATAGACGCGATAACCCCGCGCATCGCCGCGCCCCAGGATGCCCAGCATCAAATCGATGCCGGTCACCCGCTCGGGCAGCGAGCGTCGCAGCACCCGGCTGGCCCAGACGACCGCCATCCCGTCGGCCAAGATCAGGTCGGAGCTCAAGACATCCGCGCGCAGCTCGGAATCGCGGCGCATGTTGACGAGCTTGGCGGCATTCACGACGCCTATATGCAGGCCGCTGCGCTCCCGAATCGCCCGATCGACGATATCGAGGGCTTGGCCGGTCGTGACGGCATCGACCGGCACCCCGAGGATCTCGCTCGCGGCGGAGCTCGTGTCGGCTACTGTCACTCCACACCTCCCGGGCGACGTTCGTCCCATCGCCGCGCGCGATCCTCGGGCCAGGCATAGAGGAGCCACCCCAGATGATACGGCCGGCACTCGAAGTCGATGCGCCGAGGAGGAAACAGGCGATCCGCGGCGGGCAGGCGCCACCGCGGATGCGCCCGGCTCGTCAGCGCCTGCGCATAGCGCACCAGCTTGCCGGGCTCCGCGCGCCCCACCTTACGCCATACGACCGACCGCTCCTCATCCACTAGCGGCGCCGACATCTCGGCCGCCCGATAGATCCAGCGAAGTCCTCGCTCGACGTTTCCGTCGAAGTCCGAGCCCGACGCATCGGCGAGCGCGAACAGCGCCATGGGGGCCATCGCGTCCTGGTGCACCGAGTAAACCGGGTATCCCTCGACCACGTCGCCGGTCCGCACGTCGTAATGCCACCACCACTGACCCTCGCGCCCCTGCAGCCGGCAGATCCGCTGCGCAGCGCGGGTCGCGGCCGCCAGCGCCCCCTCGTGACCGGCGGTCGTCCCGTAATTCGCAAGCGCGTGGATCGGGTAGACGAAATCCGCGAAGCACGCCACGTGACCTCGCGGCCCCGCGGCGGGGCCGCCGATGCGGTGCGGAAAGACGCCCGCCGCATGCTCGGCGGCGAGCAGCCGCGCCGCGAGCTGGGTGGCGAGCGCCGCCCTGGCCGCCCCCTCGCCGAGGGCCGCGTCCAGCGCCCACGCGATCTCGACGGCGGCATGCGGCGCGCCGAGAGGATCCAACGACTCGAGCCGACGCCAGAGGGCGTTCCGGCCGGGATGGCCATGGGCCTGCGCCGCCCACAGGGCGAGCGCGAGGTCGCCCAGGTTCTCCGAATCGCCGCACTCGGCGATCATTGTTTCGAGCACGTGCGCCGTCGCCGTGCCGGCCAGCGCAATCTCGCGCGTCTCCTCGGTCTCGCCTGCCAGACCGAGGAGACAGATCGCCGTGTAGCGCCGGCTCACACCCCCTTGACGGACCCCCGCGCCCCCAGGGCGAACGCGAAAGCAATACAGCCCGCGTTCTGGATTGAACATCCGGGAGAGCCCATCCACGGCCAGGCGCCTCAGCCGGCCGATCCGCCCCTCGGCAGCTGGCACCGGCTCGACCGCCTCCGCCGTCACTGCGGCGCTCGCCTCTTGATGATCTCTCATGCTCGCGTCCTCGCACTCCGCTCCATTCGGATCCCGTGACACACCTTTCGCTACCTCCGCAGGCCCAGGCCCATCGATCTGCTCGGTCATTGCTTTGCAGGCGCCGGCACGTCGGCTTTCTCGCCCGCCGAGGTCGGCCCGACGACGGCATCATCGCCACCGAACAACCGGCGCTGCACGTCGCCCAGACCCGAGGCGTTCTTCTCGAACACGGCCGATCTCCGGTGCGCGTGAATGCGGCTGAGCTCCATCACGTCCATCGTATCGGCGGGGTTGCACCCTTCCACGCTGGTGAACGCCAGCTTGTAGCCCGCGGCCTTGAGGGCCATACGCGTCCGCTCGTCGAAATCGCCCGCGTGCCCGTTCGGATAGCAGAACGCCGAGACCTCGTGCCCCGAGAACCCCTCGAGCTCCTTCTTGCACTGCGCCAGCTCGGTTCGAAGAGCATCGTCCTCCAGCACGGTTGCGATGGTGTGCGTCACCGTGTGCCCACACAGCTCCACCAGGCCCGATGTCAGCATCTCGCGCATCTGCGGCTTCGTGACCGGCGCGTACTCATCGGTGGACGCCGGCGGCGGCACGCAACCGAGCTGTCGAGCCAGATCTACAAGAAAACCTGCACGTTCCGTTGGCCGCATTCGCTTGAGCGTCAGTTTCGCGGCGGCTTCGCTGGCCCGATCACCCACTCGCGGTCTGTTCCCCGCTATATCCGCTTCCGCACCCACGGCCGCATTTCGCAGCATCCAATAGTACTGGTCGAACCAAAGCCACCTTCCGCGCATGAAGAAATCCGTCGGCACCGCGATTGACAACGGAAACCGTAGCTCCACAGCCACCGGGAAGATATGCTCATAGGCATCGCGGTGCGCATCGTCGACCACCACCGCCGCCGCCCGGCCGGGCAACGCGCCCGAGACGACCTCGGACGCCGGCACCGGCTCGTAGTGCCGCGCGAGATATTCCATATGATGACGAATCTGTCTCGGCCCGACGGGATATCCCTCTCCGACGCGGTGGAACGTGGCCACCACGAGACGTCGCTTACGCGTCACCGCCGTAAATGCCCGCGCCCCCGCTGAGACGATTCGATCCGAGATCTTCACCGCGGTTCCTTCTGGTCGCCTGCCACCGGGCACCAAAGCTAGACCGCGCCGCGCCCGAGCAGCACCACGGGAATCGTCTTCATCAGGATCTTCAGGTCCAGCCCCAGCGACCAGTTCTCGATGTACGACAGATCCAGCTCCAGCCACTTCGCGAACGGCAGGTTGCTGCGTCCCGAGATCTGCCAAAGGCAGGTGAGGCCGGGCTTCACGCTGAACCGCTTGCGCTGTATGCCGCGGTCGAACAGGCGCACGTCGCGCAACGACATCGGACGCGGCCCGACCAGGCTCATGTCGCCCTTGAGCACGTTGAAAAGCTGCGGCAGCTCGTCGAGGCTGGTGCGGCGCAGGAGCCGTCCGACGCGGGTGATCCTCGGGTCATCCTTGATCTTGAAGATCGGCCCTTCCGCCTCGTTCAGCGCCTCCAGCTCTTTCTGCTTGGCGTCGCTGCCTTCCACCATCGAGCGAAACTTGAGCATCTGAAACGTGCGCTTGTGCAGCCCGACCCGCGTCTGCTTGAACAAGACCGGCCCCGGCGAATCCAATTTGATCGCCAGCGCCACCAGGCCCATCAGCGGCAGCACCAGCGGCATGGCGCCGACCACCAGCATCACGTCCAGCAGCCGCTTGAAGACGAGCTGCAGCTCGTTCTGGGCCACCGGCTCCAGCGTCAGCAGCGGTATGCCGCCGATGTCGATGAGCTCCATCCGCGCCGCGGAGAGATCGAGCACGTCGGCCATGAACCGCAGCCGCACGCCCTCTTCCTCGCATGCGTCGGCGATCCCTTGCACGTCCTGGATCATATTCCGTGGAATCGCGATGATCACCTCGTCGATCACGTGGTCTTTCAAAACCTCGCTGATGTTGTCCACGGATCCAATGACCTTGGCCGCGCCTACGGTCGTGCCCACCCGATCGCGGTCCACGTCGAGGTGGCCGACGATGTCGATGCCCCACTCCGTGTAGCCCCGGATCGCCTCGGCCAGCCTCACGGCACGGCCTCCGGTGCCGATGATCAGGACCTTCAGATAATCCTCGCCATCCTTGATGGCCTTGCGCACGTACCACCAGATCGCCCCCGTTCGTACGAGAATGAGCAGCGTCACCGTCATCCCAGCGAAGATGACAATCAATGAGCGGCTGACGTACTCGGCCTTCATCAGGAACACGAGAGTCAACAGCAGGGCGATCGTCACCGCCATCGCCCGCGCCGCGAGCCAGCCATACCCGAGCACGGACACCGCTTTCAGGCCGCGGTAGGCGCCGCCCCGCCAAAGCAAGAACCCTAGGAGCACCATGACCAGGGGCACGAGCGCCGCGTGAGGCCCGAACTCGGCCGGGTTGTGCGCGAACGCCATCTCCCGGAGCTGGTACGCGACCAGGAACCCCAGGACCACCAGCAGCATGTCGAGCACGAACAGCAGCAGCCCGAGCTGCTTCGAACGACTGTCGAACATCTCGTTGCCCTCCCGCATGTGCCGGCCGTCGAAGCCCCGTCGCGCTCGCCGGGTCCCATCCCGCCGGCACCGGCGCGACCGGTGCCATTCCGGAGCATCGAGCGGCCTGGCTATGCTTTAGTTGTCGGTGTTCTGCTGCTCTTCCCGTCGGCCTGCAATGGCGGCATGTGCAAGTATTCCGCGGCGCGTCGCTTCGCGCGTATGTCCTCGTAGACGCGGGCGAGCTGCTCTTCGCTGAGACCTGCCAGCACCGCGGCTTCCGCGGCGGACAGCTCGTTTTCGAACGCCCACAAGGTCACGTCCATCTGGGCGTAGGGCAGGGCGAAATAGAACTCGTCCTGGCCTTGCGCCAAGCTGTAGGTGTCGGTCGTGGGAACGGCGGCGCACACCTCCTCGGGGAGATCGAGCTCGCGCGCCATCGCATAGACCTGCGTCTTGTACAGGTGCGCGATAGGCTTGACGTCGGCCGATCCATCCCCGTTCTTCACGAAAAACCCCTGGTCGTATTCGAGTCGGTTCGGCGTGCCGACCACTGCATAGTTGAGTCGGTCGGCGTGGAAGTACTCGATCGTCTTTCGCACGCGTTGCTTGTAGTTGGTCGCGGCCACGATCTGCAGATACTCGCGGAGGCCCAGCGGTTCGGACAGGACTTCGCCGTCCGGTCTCTGAACGACGAGACGAAAGTGGTTGTAACGCCCCTCAAGGCCCCCCGTCAGCACGATTTTGCTCTTCCACTCCGGCGTGTATTCCGGGAACACCTGATGCATCGCCTCGTCGCGCGCCTGGTAGCAGCCGATCGCCGCGAGCGTGGGCTCGATGTCCTGCTCGACGGATTCCACGCCCACATGCTCGACCAGCCGGCGAGCACGGCCCATCGTCTCGTCACTCGAGTCCTTCTCCGGCAACAGCAGAGCGAGCACGCGATCAGGGCCGACCGCCGCCGCGCTCAGGGCGAGGCAGACGGCGCTGTCGATCCCTCCGGAGACGGCCACTACGTACCCGCGGCGCCGGAGTCTGTTCCGCAGCGCGTCACGCATGCTGGTCGCGATCCGAGCCGCCTCGCCGGCGGTGTCGAGCGCCATGGCGGTCTCCGCGTCCACTGCTCTAGATGGCCCGGCGTTCATCGTTCTTCGGCTCTTCTCTCAATAGATGGCGTTGGATCTTCCCCGAGGCCGTCCTCGGGAGCTCGTCGCGGAACTCGACGTATCTGGGCACCTTGTAAAGCGCCAGCTGGTTTCGACAATGAGCCTGGACCTGCTGCGCCTCCAAATCGACGCCGGGAGTCCGGACGACCACTGCCTTGATGACCTGCCCGAGTATCTCGTCGGGGACGCCGACGACGGCTACGTCCCGCACGCCCGAAAGCTCGGCGATGACCTCCTCCGTTTCCTGGGGGCTGACACGATGCGCGCCGGTCTTGATCATGTCGCTGGCCCGGCCCTGCACGTAGACGTACCCCTCGGCGTCGACATGCCCCAGGTCTCCGGTGCGCAGCCAGCCGTCGACGAGCACTTGCTCCGTGAGCTCCCGGTTCCCCCAGTAAGCCTGCATGACGTTGGGGCCTCGCGCGCAGATCTCGCCCGCCGAGAACGGCGGCAGGCGCTCGCCCCGCGGATCCCGGATCTCGATCCGGACACCGTCGACCGGGACGCCCACCGAGCCGGGCTTGCGGTCGAGGTCCTCCGGCGGCAGGTAGGTCAAGCGCGCAGTGGCCTCTGTCTGGCCGTACATCACGTACAGCGCCGTCGCCGGCAGCGCCTCGCGCAACCGCGCGATCCACTGCGGGCCCATGGGTCCGCCCGCCTGCGTCACGTACCGGAGGGATCCCAGATCGTAGTCCTCGAAGCTGGTCCGCGTGAGCAGCAGGGCGTAGGTCGAAGGCACGCCCGCGAAGCCCGTCACGCGCTCTGCGGCGATTCGCTGGAGAATCCGGTGCGGGTACATCAGGGAGCGCTCGAGCACCAGACGCGCGCCGACGGCCAGGTGCGTATGCAGCAAGGAGGCGCCATAGGCGTAATAGAAAGGCAGCACCACGCTCACGCTCTCCGCCGGCGTGAGCCGGAGATACCGGAGTATGGCATCCACGTTGGCCGCGAGATTGCCGTGACTCAACGTAACGCCCTTCGGCGAGCCCGTGGTGCCCGACGTGTACACCAGCGCGGCCGTGTCGCCTTCGCCGAGACGCGGGGCTCCGGGCGCCGCGCCGGCGTACACGTTGAGAATCTCGGGCAAGACCGCCTCGCCGTCCCCGGCATGGACGTTCTGTAGCGGCACCACGCGGACCCGCGAACGCTCGGACCTGCGTATCTCCTCCAATCCCGGATACGCGCCGTCCGCGAACAACCACGCCGCATCGCAATGCTCGAGCCAGCGCACGATGTCTCGCGGCTTCGCGGCGGCGTTCAGGCCCACCGCGATAGCGCCCGACAACAACGCCCCATAATACGCGATGACGTATTCCGCGGAGTTCTCGGACAGGACGGCGACGCGCTCCCCCTTGCGAAGCCCTTGCGCGCCCAGGAACGCCGCCACGGCCTGCACCCCCCGCCAGAGCTCTCCGTAGGTGACCGAACGGTCGGCGCACGTCAGCGCCACCGCCGCGGGGTCAGACCCCGCGGCGCGCTCCAGCCGCTCTGTGAGTGGAACGCCGCTCATCTCTCGCTATGCGCTCACGCTGAGCTTCTTGCCCACGAATCCGACGATGTTGCTCACGGAGTCCAGGTTCTCCGGAATCATCTCGTCTTCCGAGACCTTGATGCCGAACTCCTCTTCCAGGAAGAAGATCACTTCGAGAATGCCCGTGGAGTCCACGATGCCCTTCTCCAGGAACGAGTCGTCGCTCTTGAGCGCGCTCTCGTCATTCGTGAACAGATAGTTCTCAAGGATGTATTTGCGTATTTTCTGTTCCATGGACATTACGGTTCTCGGTGGTTATCGATACGCCCCCATGCGAGGGCTGACGGAATGCGCGCTGGCTCCCGCCCTCGGCGAAGAGGTGGTGCCACACCTGGGTCGAGAGGATGGCGAGCAGCGCCATGTTGTCCTTGTAGCCGATCGCCCGGCCGCTGCGAATCTTCTTCAACAGCCAGCCCACGCGGGCGGCGTCGAAGTACCCGGCTCGCCGGATGGCCTGCTCGCTGAGCATATCGGTCACGTACTCCGGCGCGTCGGGACCCATGAAGCTCGGGATGTCCGGCGCACGGTAGGGCTGCTTGTGACGGCGCTCGATCTGGCTGGGGATGTCCCTGCCGACGGCCCGCTTCAATATGTATTTCTCGTTCAAGACGCGCATCTTGAGCTTCGGGGGCAGTCGGTTGGCGAGCTCGATCACCCGATGATCGAGATAGGGGTATCGGCCTTCGACCGAGTTGGCCATGAGCATACGATCCCCCTGCGACGACAACAGATATCCGGGCATGAGGATCTTCGCCTCGAGGTACTGCCACCGATTGAACGGGGCCCATCCCGCCATGGCGGACGGCAGCTCGCCGGCGAGCCGGTCCGCGGCCGTGGAGCGCAGGGCATCCTTCACGTCCGCCGCCAGGAACTCCTTGCACCGCGCCGTCGTTGTCCACCGCGGCAGGTGCGCGAACCCCGGGGCGTCGGGATCGTCGAGGCCGACACCGAAGAAATTCTGGAGGTAGCTCAGGCCTTGTCGCTGAGAGAGCTCCAGATAGGGGTAGAGCCGGCGGAGGAGCAGCGCGCGCCAGCGCGAGTCGCGGCGGCGCGACCAGAACTGCCGGATCTTGCCCTCCTTGAAGATGTCGTAGCCGCCGAACACCTCGTCGGCGCCCTCGCCCGTCAGCACGACGCGATGCCCGTTCTCGGCCACGAGCCCGGAAAGCAGCCGCATGGGCACCGGTGCCGAGCGCAGGATGGGGCTTTCCGTGAACCAGATCGTGTCCGGAAAACCGGTGCCGATGTCCTTGGGCGCGCAGACGACCTCGCTGTGTGCGCCACCCAGCCGGCGCGCCATCGCCTCCTGGTAGGGCCGCTCGTCCAGGGCGGCGTCCTCGAAGCCGAGCGAGAAGGTCCTGAGGCGCGCGTCCGTGTAACCGCTGATGAGGCCGGCCAGCGCCGAGGAATCGAGCCCGCCCGAGAGATAGGCTCCGACCGGGACGTCCGCGCGCAGACGGATGCGCACCGAATCAATCAGCAGGGCGCGCAGCTCCTCGGCCAGCGCCTCGTCCGAGGCATCGTCGTGCTCGCCGTCGCGCGCATAGTCCCAGGTCCAATAAAGCTCGCGCGCGATCTCTCCGCGAGAGATCACGATCCGCTCCCCGGGCCGCACCTGGGAGACGCCTTCCGCGGTGGTGCGGGCCCCCAGCGGGGCCCAGAAGGTGAGGATGTCGTCCAGCGCCGTGAGGTCCAGCGTCGCCGACCGCCCGAGACCCGCGAGCAGCCCCTTGATCTCGGATGCGAAATAGAGCCGCCCGCCGTCCTGCGCGTAGAACAGGGGCGCGATCCCCACGCGGTCCCGGACCAGCACGAGACGTCGCCGATGCACGTCCCAGAGGGCGATCGCGAACTGGCCGTTCAGATGCTGGACGAAATCGTCGCCATGCTCCTCGTAGAGGTGGGGAATGACCTCCGTGTCGCTGTGCGTGTAGAACGTATGTCCTCGCGCCTCGAGGTCGGCCCGCAGCTCGAGATAGTTGAATATCTCGCCGTTGCACACCACCCACAACGAGCCGTCCTCGTTCCGGATCGGCTGCCGTCCGCCCGCCAGGTCGATGATGCTGAGCCGGGCGTGCCCGAGCGCCAGCTCGGCGTCGGCGTAGGTGCACGGCCCGTCCGGCCCACGGTGCCGCAGGCGATCGAGCATGCGACCGACGGCCCCCACCGCGGGGAAACCGTCACCCGAACCGAGGTTGAGCACACCGGCAATACCACACATGGGACGTTATTCCTGTTATCTGTTGCGCCCAGCACTACGGTCCGAAGCTGAGCCCCACGTAACCCGTCACTTCCGTGAATTCCTCGGTCGGATCGGTGCTGCGGCGATCCTCCCACTCCACGCCGGCCAGCATCGCGAGGCGCCTGCGCACCCGATAGCGCAGGCTGAGACCGACCTCGCTGTCTCTGTCCTCACGATCGATCAGACGAAAATCCGTCTCGTAATAGTCCCCGTACAACGTCGCCGTCGTCGTCGGCGACACGGTCCTCGAGAGCTCGAGGCGGAAGCCGCTTATGCTCTCGTCGCCCGGCGCGGTCTCGAAATCCCGATCGATGTAATAGATCGCGCCGCCCTGGCCACCGACGGGGCTCTCGCGGGCGAAGAAGACCTCGGCGCGCTGCGTATAGAAGATGTCGCCGGTGATCTCCTCGCCGGCGAGCACGGCCTCGCCGGGCGCCCGGGCCGCGAGCTCGAGATCGCGGCCCGTGTCGCTGAACTCGGCCGTGAGGATCACTCCGGTGCGCAGGTTCGTCCTCACCAGGCGCGTGAACCGCGACCGGCCCAGGAATCCGCTCGCCTCGCGGCCGTCGTCGAGCTCGATCGAGGTCGCGCCCAGATCCGCGGTCGCCTCGTAGCCCGGCGGCGTATAGTCGATGGACAGGTACAGATCGCCCCTGTCGAAATCGACGTTCACGAGATCGTTGTCGTAGTCGATCGCGGTCATCTCCGCGTTACCGGTGACCACCAGTGACGGACCCCTCCGGTTGCGCAGGCGCAGGCCGCCGAGGACCCGCTCGCTGTCCGCCTCGGTCTCCTCGAAGTAATAGTCGGAGTACCTCGCATCGGCGATCAGCGCGTTGGCCCGATTCAGGCGGAGCTGGAGACTCGGTCCGGTGGTCACCACGTTCGTGTTCTGCCGGTTGTCGGGTATGTCGGGATCGCCGATGTCGATCGGGACCTGCGCGAAGTGATCCTCGAGCAGCCAAGTGAGCCTCTGCGGCAGCACGTCGAGCTCGGCGGTGGTGTCGACATCCGCCACCGTCTCGTCCTCGAACGTGTTCTGCGTGTACTCACGATACTCGACCGCGGAGGCGAAGGTTCCGCGCCAGCGCGGTGCGGCCTCCTCGGCCGCCAGGTCAAAGGTCCCGATGTTCGTCCACTCCTCTTGCTCGTCCTCCGGATCCCGGAACGCATTGGAGCTGTATTCGCCCCGGTAGCCCACCGACCAGTCGAGCACCACGGCCTCGGCGTCCGGCCCGGCGACCACCGCCGCCGAGATCGCCAGCGCCCGAACGGCCAGGCCCCGTCGACTCGCGGCGCGGGAACCCCCCTCGCGTCCCGGCGGTGCCGGCATCGGTCCTCTCGACCTTCGTCCGTGCCGGGCAGGGACCATCCCGGTTCCCGTCACGGCTGATCGTTGAGCACGACGCCGGCGAGCTTCTCCTCTCCCAGCGCCTTCACCGCCGTCCCGATGCGCCCGCGCGTCGCACGCCCGTACGGGACCACCAGCACCGCCGCATCGCAGTACTGGGCCAGGATCTTCGCGTCGGCGGTCTCGCTGATGGACGGGGCATCGAGCACGATGTAGCGGTCGGGATAGCGCTCCCGGATCTCGCCCAGCAGCCGCCGCATCCTTTGCGAGGCCAGATAATCGCCGCTCAGCATCTTGCGCTCGCCGGTCGCGATCAGCCGCAGGCGGGGCACGCCGGTGCGATGGACCAGGTCCTCGGTCGCCAGGTTCGCGCCCGTGAGGTAGTCCGTGAGCCCCTTCTCGACCTCGGCCGCGGGAAACAGCTTTGCCAGCCCCGGCTTGGGCAGGTTGCAATCGACCAGCAGCGCGGTGCGCGTCTCGTCGAACGTCAGCCCGATCCCCAGATTCGCGGCCACGAACGTGCCGCCGCCGCCGGGCAGCACCGAGGTCACCAGCACCGTTAAGCCCCGGTCCCCCACGCTCTTCAGCAGCTCGGTGCGCACCTCCTTGAACGCGTTCAAGGCGCCGAGCTGCGGCATCATCGGATAGATGAGCCGCTGCTGCGCCAGCTTGCCCTCCTCGACGCCCCACGCCTCGTCGGGCGGCAGCGGGCGCTCGACGAGCGCCCGGCCGTGGTAGGCGTCGGGAACGTCGGCGCCGTCCTCAGTCGAGCCTGCGTCGGCGGACGGGGATTGCTCTCGGGCCCGGCGCACGGCCTCCTCGATCTTGCTCATGTCAAATCGTCCCGGTGTACTTGAGCCAACCGACCCAGGCGTAGATCCCGAGGTCGCCGAGCACGACGGCACCGAGCAGCACCACGCTCAACCGCCCCCACCGCCGCTCGGCCGTCGTCGTGTAGTGCGGGACGGTCCCCAGCAGCGGGAGATCCATGTCCGCGATGAGCGCGTTCTTATCGCGCACGCGCGGATCGACCTGCACGAGCCCGAGGAGCAACCCGACGGGCAACACGAGACCCAGAAGCAGACCGCCGCCCGCGAAGTGCCTGAACCCCAGGCCGCTGGGAACCACCGGCATGGCGGCCGGCTCCTGGATCTCCAACGTCAGACCCTGCCCCTCCTTGTCGATGTTCATCGACACGCGGGCGTTCTCCCGGCGGCGCAGCAGGTCCTGATAGATGTCGCGGTTGACCTCGTAGTCGCGGTTGAGCTCAGCGAGCGTCGCCTTCACGCTCTCGATCTGCTTGGCCCGCCCGCGCTCGGCCTCGCGCATGGCCCGCATCTCGGCGAGCCGTGTCTCAAGCGTGACGATATCGGTCTTGGCGTCGGCGAGACGCCGGCGCAGCTCCTCATAGAGCGGGCTCAGCGCGACGCCGTCGTCGATGAATGTGTCGCCTTCGGCTGACGCCGTGGCCTTGGCCGCCTCCCGGCGCCGCTGCTCGGCCTTGATCCCCTTCGTGAGCTCCCCGATCTGCAGGTTGAGCTGCGCGATGTCCGGGTGCGTGTCGTGATAGCTCAGACGCAGGTCGTCGCGCTGGGCCTTGAGGTCGGCGAGACGCTCCTTGAGCTTGCCCTCCTGCGACAGGCTCTCCGTCACCTCCGCCTCACCGGAGAGCTGCTGGACCAGCGAGCGCCTCTGTATGCGCTTTTCCTTCAGCTCGAGCCGGGTCGCCTCGATGCGCGACTCGAGGCTGGCGATCCGCTCCGCGACCGTGCCCTCCGAGCTCGGATGGGCGTCCAGGTTCTCGCTGCGGAACTCCTTCAGGCGCTGCTCGGCGGCCATCAGCTTCTCGTGGTACTCCCGCACCTGGTTGTCGATGAAGTTGAACGCGTCCTCACTCTCTTTCTGCTTGGCCGCGAGGCTCTCCTCGATGAAAAATTCCGCATACCGCTTCGTCGTGTGGAAGGCGCGCATCGGATCGTTGTCCTCGTACTCGATCCTGATCAGATTTCGGCCAACGTTGGAAAGAGTGGTGCGCGCGCGGACGTTCTCGATCAACGTCTCACGCTCGACTTGCGTCAGACCCTCCGTCTCCCACTCGCCTGCCTCGATCAGCCGGCTCATGAGCCTGCGGCTGAAGATCACCTCCTTGGCGATGCGGGCGCGATCGACCACGCCGGTGGGCACGGCGGCGCCCTCCATGAGCGGGCGAATGATGTTCTCCTCCTCGACAAGGATGGTCGTCGAGGACTTGTAGGTCTCGGGCCAGATCACCCCGGTCCCGAGCATCCCCAGGCTGACGATCACGAACACGCCGACCAGCATCGCCTTGCGCGCCCGAGCCTCGCGCAGCAGCATCCGCATGAGATGTTCCAGGCTCATCGCTTCCTCGTTGCTTCGGTTGCCTGCCGCCGGAGCGCGCCGCTCATCAGAAGATACGCTCCGGAACCGTGACCACGTCGCCGGGCCGCAGCTCGACGTTGGTCTCGAGCTTGCCGTCGTGCAGGATCTGGTCGAGCCGGACCTCGATGACCCGCGTCTCCCCCGCCCTCCTGCGATAGACCTTCGTGCGTCCCGGCGCGGCGAACTCGTTGACCCCGCCGGCCTCGAGCACGGCGTCGAGCACCGTCATCCCCTGGCGGTGCGGGATCGACACGGGCCCCACCACGGCTCCGGTGACGCGCACCCGGGTGAGATACTCGTGGCTGCGCAGCTCGGTGACGATGACCGTGACGTTGGGCTCGCGGATATAGCGCTCGAGCCTTCGCGTGATCCGGCTCGAGACCTGCTCCGGGGTCAGACCCCCGGCCTGCACGTCGCCGACGAGCGGCACGGAGATCTGCCCGTCGGGCCGCACGGGCACGGTGACCGAGAGGTCGGGGTTGCGCCAGACGGTGACCTGGACGAGGTCGTCGACCCCGATCCGGTAGTCGCGGTTCTCATAGCTCGCCGCATCGGCTTCGGCGGAGGCGGGCGTGTCGCTGGGCGCACCGCCGGCGCACGCCGTGAGAAAGAACGCGCTGAACGTCAGAAAGATGAGACCCGCCCGCATGACATTCCCTCAGCGGGTGCCCGTCGATGCCCGGTCGCCGATCGTTCACGGTGAGCGCCGCCCCTCCACCCGGGACGACACACCCCGCCGACGCCGCCGAACCGTTCCCGGACGCCCTCGTGCCTCGCGTTGGACTCGCTTCCCCAGCGTTGTCGTTATGTTCGCTGCTACACCGGTACTAGCACACGGCCCGGGGCTCCGCAATCGCATCCCCGGCGCGGCGACCGTGCCGCTCCGGATACGCCGGCCAAATCGCCCGGCTGCGGTCGCCGTCGCCTCGAATGCCGTGCTACCTCTTCGGCTTGGTGATCAGAAAACCACGCCAAGCCGTCGTCCACGTTGATCTATCTCAACATAGTCTCGCGTCGAGGCGGGGCACGGCTCGCCGGCACGGAAGGGTGCCCGCCCTCGGACGCGCACGGCGCCGACACACGCACGCTCGCCACGCGCCGCACTCGATGAGCTGGAGTGCCGGCCACGGAACAGCCCGATGTTCCTAACCGGAGGTAACGGACGGCTTGGGGGGGTAACCGCCTGATTCCTCGAATCACCCACGACGCCGGCAGGGCTTCCCGCTTCACGCCCGCCCGTCGTGATAGATCGTAAGCATAAACCTTCGGCGCCGGGTGTCAATATTGCCGAACGAATTCGGTATCCATCGGTCGGAGTCAATCATTGACGGCGCCGAAAACGCCTTCGATTCGCCACGTTTCAATGGAACAATTGATTGAATGACTCGCCCCGCCGGCCCTTTGACTCGTCAGGGGAAGCCTGCGGCGCGCCCGTCCGTCTTGGTTATCTCTTTTTGAGCTCGCTCGAGATGGTCCGCAGGTGGCCCTCGATGAGCCTCAGCCGGCCCATGATGCCCGCCGAGAATCGCGGCATCGCATCGTACAACCGCGTGACCTCGGCCCGGAGCTGGCCGCCGACCTCGGGCCCCTCGCACTCGTCCGGCGCATCGTCGGTGGTGACCTGCAGCCGGTGACGCTCGCTGAACGGCCCCCAGCCGAGCTCCTCGACCGCGGCCCGGGTGGTCTCGGGGATCACGGCCGGCCAGCCGTCCAGATAGCTGCACAACAGCGCCATCTCGCACAGCGTGTTGATCAGCCGGGGCGTGCCGCCGGTGTACTCCTGAATGATCGGGATCGTCTCGGGATCGAACAGGTCCGCGCGCTGGGCGCCCGCCACCTTCAGCCGGTGCCGAATGTAGTCGCCCGTCTCCTCTTCCGACAGCCGCCCGAGATGGAACCGCAGCCGCACCCGCTGCAGAAGCTGCTCCAGGTGGGGCGCGTTGATGCGGGCGTTGAGCTCGGGCTGGCCGACGACGATCAGGCTGAGGAGCTTCTCGGTATCGGTCTCCAGCCCCGAGAGCAGCCGGATCTCCTCGAGCACCTTGTCGCTGAGATTCTGGGCCTCGTCGACGATGAGCAAGGTGCGGCGGCCCTTGTGATAGTTCTCGTAGAGGCGACTCTTCACCGCGTTGAGTAGCTCGGCCTTGCCCGCATCGTAGAGCTCGTGGCCGAGCTCCGAGAGCATGGCTCGGAGAAAATCCACGTCGTCGAGCTGCGTCTGGAAGACCTTGGCGACGACGAGATCAGCGGGGATCTCCGAGAGGAGCCGGTTGAGCAGAGTGGTCTTGCCCGAGCCGACCTCGCCGGTGACGATCACGAAGCCGTCGCGGCTCATCACCGTGTAATCGAGGTACGCCTTGGCTCGGCGGTGGCCCGGGCTGAGGTAGAGGAAGCTCGCATCCGGCGTGAGCCGGAAGGGCTGGTCCTTCAATTGAAAGAAGTCGAGATACATGGCTGATGTATCTCCGTCCGGCAACCGAGCCCCGCAAGCGCCGGCGGCCGGCGCGCCCCCATCCTCTCTGCATCCTACACCCGAGCCCGGCGCCGCGACACCGGCGGCCGGGTCCCGGGATTGGCCGTCGGCTCCCGCCCCCCGGCACAATGGTCGCCATGGCGCAGACACGATTGCAGCGGGTCCGAGGCGTGCTGCTCGCCGCGGCATGCAGCGGCGGGCTGGTGGCGCACGCCACGGCGCCCGATCTCGCACCCGCGCTCCGCGAGCATCTCGACCGGCTCGGCGCGCACCCCGTCGTCGGGAATGAGCCGCTGGGGCGTCCCCGAGCGCTGGAGGCGTTCTACCGGTTGGGCGGTCATCGCGCGGTCTGGGTAAGCGCCGCGGGCCGGCCGACCGACGCGGGGCGGGCGCTGCTCGAGTTCATCCGGAGGGTGGCGGCCGAGGGCCTCGATCCCGCGGACTACCATGCGGGGGCGCTGGAGCGGGCGTTCGCGGCGCTCGGGCGCAGGCCGGGCACCGCCGCGGCGGTGGTGGAGCCCGAGTTGCTGCTCACCGACGCGTTTCTCCAGCTCGCGGGCGACCTCAGCGCCGGACGCGTGCCCCCCCGGCGCCTCGACCCCGAGGCGGGGCCGGCATCCGTTCCCGTGGACCCGATCGCGGCGCTTCACATGGCGCTGGCCACCGGCGAGGTCGCCGCCACCCTGCGCGAGCTCACGCCCGCGGCCCCCGGGTATGCGAGCCTGCGGGCGGCGCTCGCGCGCTATCGCGCCCTGGAGGCCCAGGGGGGCTGGCCCGCGGTCCCCTGGGGGCCGAGCCTGCGTCGCAGCGATTACGGCACGCGGGTGGAGCGGCTGCGCCGGCGCCTCGCGGTCACGGGGGATCTGGAACCGGCACCCCGGGCCGACGCCGCACGCTTCGACGCGGACCTCGAGGCGGCCGTCAGGCGATTCCAGCGCCGTCACGGGCTCAGGGACGACGGCGTGGTCGGCGCGGCGACGCTGGCCGCCCTCAACGTCCCGGCCGACGCGCGCGTGCGTCAGATCGCCGCCAACCTGGAGCGCTGGCGCTGGCTGCCCGAGGCGTTGGGCGAGCGGCACGTCCTGGTCAACATCGCCGGCTACACCCTCGAGGCCGTGGAGCACGGACGGCCTGCGCTCGCGATGCGCGTCATCGTGGGCCGGCCCTACCGGCGCACGCCGGTGTTCAGCGACCGGATCCGCTATCTGGTGCTCAACCCTTCGTGGAACGTCCCACACACGATCGCCGTGGAGGATATCTTGCCCGAGGCGCAGCGCGACCCCGCCTATCTCGAGCGCATGGGCTTCACCGTCCTGCGGGGCTGGGGCGAGAACGCGGAGGCCCTCGACCCGCGGGCGCTCGACTGGTCACGCCTCGGCCCCGAGCGGTTCCCCTACCGGCTGCGACAGGAGCCTGGGCCGCGCAACGCGCTCGGACGGCTCAAGTTCATGTTCCCCAACGCCCACAACGTGTATCTCCATGACACCCCGACGCGCGCGCTGTTCGATCGCGAGCGAAGGGGCTTCAGCTCCGGCTGCATCCGTGTGGAGCGGCCGCTCGGGCTCGCGGCCTACCTGCTGCGCGCCCGGCCGGAGTGGGACGCCGACGCCCTGCGGGACGCGATCGACGCCGGCGAGACACGCGCCGTGCACCTCGAAGAGCCCGTGCCGGTCCACATCGTCTACCGGACGGCGTGGGTGGACGAGCGTGGCGTGCTGCAGCTGCGGCGCGACGTGTACGAGCGGGACGGCGCCCTGATCGGGGCGCTGACCGGTGAGGAGGAGACGCGCGCGGATTCGCCGGGCTGAGCCGCTCAGGCCTCGGCCGAGTCGTCGGCGCGCGTGTCGGACTGGACCTGATCGTATTCGTCCATCTTCTCGGCGAGCGTCTTCCAGTTGCAGGTCTGGAGCATGCCCGCCAGCTTGTGCACCGCGCCGGCCTCCACCGTCCGCGCGCGCTCGAGCGGGTCCTCGATCCCGTAGAACGGCAGCATCGTGTAGAAGGCCTGATCGGCGTATTCCCGGATGGGGGTGAGGACGTCTTCGCGCCGGGTGTAATAAGGGTCCTCGCCCCCGGCGCACACCTGATCGAAGACGTTGAACTGCCGGCACGCCATCGGGCGCACCGGATAGACCGAGCACGCACCGTCGATCAGGAACGGGCACGGCCGATCCTCTTCATAGTCGCGCAGCTGGCGCTTGAGCTGCACGCGCGCGACCCCGCCGATCTTCTCCGTCGCGTACCAGGAGACGCCCACGAGCTCGAGCGGATACACGGGGATGGTGCTGTGGGTGCGACAGCAGGCGGCGCAGCCCTTGTGGCAGGCGAGGCGCCTGCCCTGCGCCTCCTCACGCCGCACGCCCTCGGCGACGCCCTCATCGGTGATGCGGTAGGCGTCCAGCAGCATCGACAACCAGGGGAAGACCTGCTCGTCGTCCGGGAAGGACACGCGCTCGACGCTGCCGGCGTCGTCGCGCTGCTCGTCTCGCTCCACGCCCGGGACCTCACCTGACCGCAGGAAACGACCGCTAGGATATGCCACGCCACCATGCATCGGCAAACGGCCGCGCCGCCGCGGCTACGCCGAACGCGCCTGGCGCCTTGCTTGGATCGGTGCCGATCCGGATGCCGGCGCGGATACTCGCGCTACCAGAACCGCACGCGACCGGTGTCGAGGTGAACGAAGTTGGAGCTGGGGTAGTAGCCCACGCCGCCCGCCTTGAGCGACAGCGCCGCGACGCGCAAGTCCTTCAGGGCGCAGCCCGGCAGGCGCACATCGATGGCGCGACCGTCCATATGCAGGCTGTGCTTGGCGACGCCGCTGCCGCGGGCGCGCAACATGGTGTTGGTCTTCGGCGAGCGGTAGCCCGAGATCACGTGATAGGGCCGATTCGAATCGAGCGTGCGCTGGAGCGCGAACAGCAAATCCATCAGCTCGGGGTCGATGGCGCATACCTCGCCGGTGCGGTGGTCGCGCAGCACCCGGTTGATCTCGCCCAGGCCGGTGTCGAGGTACTGTCCGCCGGACCAGTACACCACCCGCGCGCGCTCGCCCGTGTGGAGATTGTAGAAGCTCAGCGAGCGCTCACCCGCGGCCCGCGCGTCGGCCAGGGTCGGCGCGGCGACCAGCCCGGCCGCTCCGGCCGCACAGTAGGTCAGCAGCCGCCGGCGAGTCGCGCACGGTGCCCGGCTCTCTTCCGAGCCCTCGTCCCTCATCGTGCGATACCTCTTGCTCTCGTGATCGTCCGATCGCTCCGTGCGGTGCACCCGAACCCGGCGCGGCAAATGAATCATAAGCAAAACAAAAGCCTGGCACTGTCGACTATGTCACAGACACAGCAACGGAGGCTAATTTTCGGAATAGACGGAGAAATTCGCGCCACACGGGTTGAGCACTATAGCACAGGACACCACGGGCCCCCGAGCGCGGGGGCCTATGGTCGCGGTCGCGGCACCCGAGCCGGCGGCACCCGGGAACCGAGCCATGACGCCTACCCTGCCGGCCGCAGCGCTCGCAGCCGCGCCGCTCGCCCGGGCGCCCGCCGGCGTCATCCGGGCCGCCGTGCCCGACATCGAGCGGCTCGAGGCCGAGCTGCGCGAGCTCAAGGGGCGTCTCGAGGAGACGGATCGGCTCGAGCAGCGCATTGAGGAGCTCAAGGCCGAGATCGAGCGCCTGCGCCGACCGGCCCCGGTGGCGAGGGAGGACGCCGCCGCCCGGCGCGCCGCGGCCGAGACGGTCACCGAGCCGGAGCCGGATCAGGCGATCGAGGTCGACGGCGTCTTGCGGTTCAACTTTTTCGTCGAGGACCTCGACGAGGCTGTCAAGGACAAGCGGTGCGACAACGGCCTCGACCTCTTTCGGCTGAGCGCCGACGGCCGTTACAAGGACGTGCTCATCTCCGCCGACTACCGCTGGTATCCCTTCATGCAGACGCTGCACCACGGCTGGGTGGGCTACGAGCTCGCGCACGGCGGGCCGTGGAATCTCCAGCTCGCCTTCTACCTTCTACAAGAGCCCCGAGATCGGTGACGCGACCGACCTCGAGCGTTATTCCTTCGACGTCGTCAGCGTGGGCCCGGGCGCAACGGAGAGACGAACCAAGTCAATGCCCGACTCTCGCGCACGTTCGGAACGGCAGCCTGCAGCCACGAGCTCGGTCTCTCGGGCATGTGGGGGAGCTGTTCGACCGCGACACCGAGGCGCGGGGCGAGCGCTGGGCCACCGCGGATCATCTCGACACGCGCTGCGGCCGCTGGAACCTCCAGCTGCAGCTCGGTCGCCACGTGTTCGACCCGGACAATCCGGTGGGCATCGCCGGCGACACCGTGCGCCTCGGGGGATTCGCGACACCCTACGACGTAGCCGGCGAGGGGTGCTCGGCGTCGCCAACGTCGCCTACGACGTACCGGGGCGGGCTGGACGAGATCCGCTCTCAGGTGCGCGCCTGGAACGTGAAATGGCACGTGGTCGACCTCGAGCTCGCCGACGCGGTGCGCGGCTGCGAGGAGGGCCTGTTGGTGGAGATCGACCCCTCGATGCCGCCCGCCGCGCCCCGTTCGCTCGACGACTGCTTCAACGTGCGGGAGCTCCCCGGACGCGGCGGGATACGCAGGACGCCCAAAGCGAACCTGGAGCGGGCGCTGATGGCCGACGGCGTGCCGCCGGGCAAAGGCTACCAAGCGCTTTCCACCGAGGCGGGGCTGGATCGGACGTTTCGAGCGCTCACGCGTATCAAGCCTCATGTGCGGTGGTGGTCACTCGGCGAAGAGGCCGTGCGTATGCTCGAGACCGGCCGAGTGACGATGACCACCACCTATAAACGGGCGCATCTATGACGCGGTCACCGAGCGTGGCCGCGACTTCGAGATCATGTGGAACCGCCAGATCTGGAACATCGACCTGTGGGCGATTCCCCGACATAGCGACAAGCGCGAGCAGGCGCTCGATTTCATAAAGTTCGCAACCTCCACCCACAGCCTCGCCCGGCAGGCGCGCTATATCCCCTACGGTCCCGTGCGCCGCTCCTCGCTGGCGCTGATCGAGGCCGACGTGCGATCGCGGCTGCCGACCGCAAGGACCAACGTCGAGCCTACCCTGAAGACCGATGCACGCTGGTAGGCCGAGCACTTCGAGCGGTGGCTGGAGCGCCCGGTCATGGTCCCGCGCGCCCTCCCGCATTGAGCCCCGCCTCCGGAGGCGCCGTCGCCGGACGCACCGGAGGAGCGGGAGGCACCCGCCCGCCCGGCCTCGCTTCCGCTCGTGGAGCAAGCGGCACATAATGTAGCGTCAAATCCGCTGCAGCGAAGCACGAGTCGACATTGAGCGCCTTCGAACACCTGCTGCACGAATGCAAGGACCCCGTCGGGGCCGCGGTGAAGCTGCTTCTGGTCTGGCTGGCCGTGGCCGATGAGTCATTGTCACGACACGAGCGCCTGCTGCTCGCGGAGGCGTTCGACGATACGGCGACCGGTTCCGGCACGTTCGACCAGTTGCGTCGGATCGTCGAGCAGGGCGAGGTCGAGGATCTGCTCGCGGCCTCGGCCACCGTGCGCGACCGGCTGCAGCCCGCCGCCAAGGAGGCGCTGCTCGAGCTGGCGTTCCGGCTGGCGAACAGCGACGGCGGTCTGAGCGCCGCCGAGAATCATATCCTGCAGTTCCTCGGCGACCTGCTCGGCGTCGGCCCGGAACGCTTTCGAGAGCTCTATCGGCGCACGATCACGAGCCCGTTCCCCGATCCCCCGGACCCGAGCTCCGCCCAAGACTGGCGCCGCCGCGCCGGGCGGCGGGCCGGTGAGCGCAGCGGCACCCGGCCGCCGCCCCGGCACGACGGCCAGGCACGGCGCGCCGAGGCCCTCGCCACCCTGGGCCTCGGCGACGGCGCCACCCCGGAGGAGATCAAGCGCGCGTATCGACGGCTCGCCCAGACGCACCACCCCGACCGATTCGCGCCGCTGGGCGAGGAAGCGATGAAGGCCGCCAACGCCACTTTCGCCCGCATCCAGCAGGCCTACGAATATCTCGTGCGGGGATGAAGGATCTCTACCGTCGTCTAGGCATCGCGCCCGACGCCACCGATACGCAGGTCAAGGGGGCGATCGCGCGTGCGCGCGACGCGCGGCTGCGCCGCGACGCCGAGCACGTCCTGCTCGACCCCGAGCGCCGGGCGGTCTACGATCGCACACGCCGCACCTTGCGCACGCTCGCCGTCCTGCGCGGCGGGCTGCGCCTCGACCGAAGCGGGCTCGGCGACTTCGCTGCCGGCGCCGAGGACGCGCCGCCCGCGCCGGTCCGCCGCGGTCGCGGGCGGTGGCTGGCGGGGGCCGTGATCGCGGCCCTCGCGGTGGGGGCGGTCGCCCTCTTCAGCGGCCCTGACGAGGGGCGCAACGACCTCCGCGCGCTGTCGGGCCCCGGCGTCGAGCCGCCTCAAGCGCGCGGCGGCACAGCGGCGGAGGCCGGGATCCCGCCGCGGGCCTGGGCCCAACCGCTCGACACGCGGCGGATATGCGAGCTCCAGGAGCTGCTCGCGGAGCTGGGCCTCTACGGCGGTGCCGTCGACGGCGTCGTCGCGCCGCCCACCCTGGAGGCCGTCGACCGGTTCGGCGCCGCCGACGGGACGCCACAGGGGGCGGCGCCCAGCAAGGGGCTGCTCGCGAAGGTCGAGAGGACGCACGCGGTCAAGGCGCGGGCCGGCCGCACGACGGCCGTGACCGGCAGGACCCTGCCTTCGAACGGGCGGCTGTTCACCCCGCCCGAGCCCGATGCGGTCGGCACCTTCAAGGTCCAGGCGCCGGATGAGGCGCACGCGTTCGTCAAGCTCATCGACGCAGCGTCGGGGCGGATCGCGGCGGCGTTCTTCGTGCGCGCCGGGCATAGCGCGCAAGTCGAGGTGCCGCTGGGCACCTACCGGCTGAGATACGCCGCCGGCACCCAGTGGTTCGGACATGCCTGCCTGTTCGGGCGCAACACCCAGTTCCGCCGGGCCGAGGGCCGATACCCCATCGAGCGCTGGCGAAGCGCGTCGGGCGAGCGGATCACGCGTCAGCTCGTGGACCTGGCGGCGCAGCTCGGGCGTGGGCCCCGGACGGTGCGCATCCGCTCCCGGGAATTCTGATCCCCCACGCCTCGTGGAACGGGAACTCGCTCGCAGCGGGCATGTCCTCGATGGTAGGGTCAACTCAGAGGGCCGTTCACTCCCGGCCGGGAGGCAANNCGCCGGCCTGCTGGCCGCGGTCTCCGGCGCCCAGGCAGACGGGAGCGGGAAGGTCATCACGGATATCGATCGGCGCACCGGCGTCGGCGTGCGCATCCTCGTCGGCGAGGGGCACGGTCATCGCTTCGACCGCGACGGCCGGCATCGGCGGTTCGACCGTCGGTTCGATCATCGCATCGACCGGCGGCACGCCGATCACCGCCACGGCCCTCGATCCGACCGGCGCTCGGTCGGCCAGCTCCCCAGCCTGCGGCTGCACCGGCGCGCGGCGCCGACGGGGCAGCTCCCGAGCCTGCGCCTGGAACGTTCCCGCGGACATCGCGGCGGGAGGCGCTTCGGCGGGCACTCACGCGGGCACGGTGGCCGTCACGCGCCGAGCCATCGGGCCAACATGCCGGGCCGCTAGCCGCGTCACGGAAGCCCTCGGGGCAGGTCGGGAAAAGGGTTCCCCCGAGCTCTGTCGGCGGGGAAGGCGGGGCAACCGCCCCGCCCTCACCGCCGTGGGTCAGAAATTGTACTGCACGCCGACGCTCAAAAAGTCGGCCTGATCGGCGCCGTCGATATCGACCGCCTCCCACTCCGCCCGGATGTCGAAGTTCGGCGCGACGCCGAACTTGCCGCCCACCCCCCAGGCGAGGTCGGTGCCGTCGTCATCGGCCGAGGCCGACACCCCTCCCGCGCTCGCCGTGGCCTTGGCGTCCCAGCTGGCCACGCCCAGCTTGCCGAAGAGCTCGAATTGCTGCCCGAGCGGGACGAAGCCCACCGCCTCCACGACGAACGCGTCGATGTCGAGCTCGACGTTGATGCCCGACAGCGTATCCTCGGGCTCGCCGAGATCCGCGTAGCCGCCCTCCACGGCGAAGTAGTCGTTGAAACGGTAGCCGCCGAAGATCTTCCAGGCGGTGTCCGACTCGTCGAAGCTCCCGAACGGGGGCACGTCTTCTTCGTACATGAACTGCCCGAGACCGGCGCCGATATAAGGCCGTCCGCTCTCCTGCGCCTGCGCCGCCTGCGCCGCGAGCAGACCCGCCGCTCCCAGGGCGACCCAAATCCGACCCTTGGGCATGTGCGTTCCTCCGTGTCGATCCACCCGGCCGATCCGGGCGGCAAAAACATTCTATGGCGACGGCAACAAAGCACAAGCACGACGACACATTGGTCGGTCCTCGGCGACGCGGGCTCCGCGCCGACGCATTCACCGTCACCTCTCAATATGTGAACCGAGGCCCGACGCTCCAGACCTCGACGTCGGCGCCCTCGATATCGACGACCCCCACCCCTAGAAGCTCGGGCTGAAGCGCCGTTGCCCTCCTTGTCGGTGGGCGAGATTCGTGCCGTCGTCGCCGCCCACGACGAAAAATTTAAGCGCGGTCCCGGCGCCGGGGAATGATCCAGCGCAACGAAAGCGCCGTGGCGTGCTCTCTCGACGATCGACGCGGCGCGCGCGAGCGTCGTCGTGCGACTTCCGGGGCTCCGCCGGGCCGTCGGCCCGCCCCGGTCGATAGGCTCAGACGGCGCGGCGCCCCTGGCGGGCCACGCCCGCCAGCCCGAGCAGCCCGGCGCCCAGCAGCCACGCGGCCGCCGGCAATGGCACCGGCGTGAGCGCGAGGGCCGCGCTGCCGGCCGCGCCCGGCGTGCCCACGTCGCCGGCCCCGTAGACGAACGTGTCCGGCGTGCGCTGGAAGTCGTCGGCCGTGAGCGGCGGCGCCGCACCCGGAGCCACCTCGGCGCTCACGCCCGCGACGCCGAAGCTCGATCCGCCGAGGTACGCGAGCCGAGCGATCTCGACCGCGCCCTCGAGCAGGGCGATCTCGTCGGCCGAGTTCGATAACGTGAAGCCGTCGTAGACGTAGTCGGCGACCAGGCCACCGTTGAGGGCCGGGTCGCCGCTCCGGGCCAGAATGAAATACTCGCCCGGATCGATCACCACCGGACCGCCCGCGCCGATCGCGTGCGTGTCGCTGCCGTCGTCGGCGAGCGCCAGCCCCGCGAGGTCGAGGCTCACGCCCGTGGCGTTGAACAGCTCCAGCCACTCTCCGGCCGAGTCCGACACCGCGGCCGGATTGGCCATCACCTCCGTGATCAACAGGTCACCGGGCGCCACATGGGCGGCCCATGCGGGACCGCTCGCGAGCGCCGCGATGCACAACACGGCGGGACGCAGGCGCGCCCCGGCTCGATGCAGGATTCCCTTCATCTTCACTCTCCTTTGCTGGATCGTACGTGCACTTCCGGGATCGGCGCTCCGTCCCGGCCCGGCGGAGACGGCTCGACGGCGCGCGCTCACGGCGCCCGCCCTGGGACCCGCGACCGAAGGCACGTGCGCCCACGATGAGGCCGCGCCCGTCGCCTTCGGCGATGCGTGTTCAAGGGACGATACGAGGAGAGCGACTGACAGACCGCAACGGCGCTGCCGGCGCGCCGCCGCCCGCGTCCTTCCCGACGCGCTCGCAGACTCGTCGTCCCTGACACCGACTCCGGGCCGCCTAAGGCGCGGCCCCGAGCTCGACTCGTCGCGGTAAGCGGCCCGCGGGCTCGCTACCGACGGAAACCTGCGTCCCCGAGCTCCCTCCGGTGCTCGGGCCTCGATCGGCGCACGAGGCTCAACCGGCCCGTCGGGACGCAGGCGAAGTATAACACCCCTCGCCGGCGATTCGAGGCGATGAGGCGGCTCTGCGCCCGGGAGCTGAAGCTGGCGACAGGATTCGAACCTGCGACCCGCTGCTTACAAGGCAGCCGCTCTACCACTGAGCTACGCCAGCGTGCATGGCCACGAAGTCCAGCAGGCCCCTCTCGGGGTTGAAGGCATTCTAGGAGATCGCCGGAACGCTCACAAACCGCAGCGGCCGGAAGGGCGGCGGGCCCGGGCTCGCCGACCTGCGCGAGCAATACGCGATCCCGCACGAGGCGATCCCCGACGCCGTGCGACGCGAGGCGCTGACCGCGTTCTTCTTCTTGTCCTCCTGGGCGACCGCGGCGCACCGGCCGGGCGAGGCCGTCAGCTACACGAGCGACTGGCCGGCCGAGCCGCCGCTCGATCACGGACCGACCACCCCGACCGTCGCGTGGTCGGTGATCAGCGTCATGCTGCTCATCCTCGGCATCGGCGCGATGATCTGGTGGCGGGCGCGCAACGGTGAGGAGGAGCTGCCGAAGGTGCCCGACCGCGATCAACGTCGGCGGGGTCGTGCGTGCGATGGAAAAGGACTTCGCGCTGGTGCCCTGCCTGGCGCCGGAGGACGAGAGCTGCGCCATCGGCAACGTCTGCCGCCTGGCCGCGGCGCTGCGTGAGGCCTGCGGGGCCTTCCTCGAGACGCTCTCACGCTACACGCTCGCCGATCTCGTCCCCCACCGCCGTCGGCTCGTGCGGCTGCCGCCCCCGGCGCCGGCGCGCGATCGATGACCGCCGTCCGGGATCATTGGGCACCGCACTCGCGCGCGCGGCGCTCCGGTGGCGGCTGCTGATCGGGCGTCCGCCACAGCGACGTCGGGACCGCGTCCTCGGCGGGCCGCGCATAGTCGAGCCAATAAGCCGTCGCCTCCGAGTAGCGGGGCTCGACCCGAGTGTCGTAGCCGAGCGCCTTGAGCTGGCGCGTGCGCCGCTCCACCGAGGCCTGCTGACTGAACAGCCCGACCGATATGGCGTTCTCGCGCTCGTCGTCGGTGACGATGTAGTAGTCCTCGACGCCGTGAGCCGTGAGGTCCCCGGTGACGCGCTGGGCCGCCTCCCGGGTAGCCACGGGCGGGATGTAGACCCAGTGGCCGATCAGACGCTCGGCGCGGCCGCGCCGGCGCTCGACGGTGAGACCGCGCGCCCGCAAGGCGGCGGCGAGGGCCTCGGCCCGCGCCGGATCGAAATAGGGCCCCAGGCTGAAGCAGCGCGAGGTGCCTCCCGGTGAGCCCCCGGCGGACGTCGTCGAAGACGACGCGCCGCCTGCCGGGGTGTCCGACGGCGCGGCATCGGCCTGCCCGGAGGACGGCCCCGCGCCCTCCCGCGCGGAGGTGGACCGCGCGACGCGCTCCGCCGCGTCCGCCTGCGGGGGGGCGTCATCGGCTCCGGATCCGGCGGCCTCGGCGCCGTCCTCGGGCCCCGCCGGCTTCACGGCCGGCGCGTCGCGCTCGGACAGCAGGCGCAGTCGCTGGGCGCCGGGAGGCGGATAGGCCTCCTCGCCCCCGGCGGGCCGGTGCGTGTACTCCCACAGGAACAACGCGAGGTTGGCGAGCAGAAATACCAGGAACAGATATTTCATCCACCGCCCCCGGACATGACCGCCAGGCCCTTGAGCACCAGATCGGGCTCGTGCTGCCACCGCCCCTGCAGCAGCGGCAGGAGCTGCGCCGCGTCACCGCCGGTCAGAATCCGATGCGCACCGCCACCGAGCTCGGCGACCACGTCGGCGGTGATGCGGTCGAGCGCCGCCACCAGCGCGTAGAGCGTCCCCCCGATCACCGCGTCCTGGGTGTCGCGCGCCAGCAGCGACACGTTGCCCTCACCCCCCGCGCGCACGGCCACGCCCCGTGCCCGCTCGGCGAGGCACTGGCGCATCATGCTCAGTCCGGGCAGGATCAGCCCGCCGAGGTGCCCGCCGTCGGCGTTGAGCGCATCGATGGTCACGGCGCTGCCGCAGTCGACGATGCAGGCGGGACCTCCGGGCTCGTGGTGCGCGGCGACGAGCGCGGCCCAGCGGTCGGCCCCGAGCTGGGCCGGCTCGGTGTAGGCGTTGGTCACTCCGAAGGCCTGGGCGGCGGGGGTGATGAGCTCCGGCGTCACGCCCCAGGTGGTCCGGGTGTAGTCGGCGAGCTGCGAGGCAAAGTCCTCGCCGGCGACATTGGACACCAGCACGGTGTCGGGCGACGGAAAATCGCTCCAGGCCTCCTCGACCAGCGGGGCGAACAGGCTGCCCGCATGCAGCGCCTCGCCGCGGTGGGTGAGGGCGGCGCCGTCGATGAACGCCCACTTCAGCCGGCTGTTGCCTACGTCGAGCAGCAGCCTCACGGGGCTGCCCTCACGGTGACCTCGCCCGAGACGTAACGCCGCGTCTCGCCGCCGCGCGCCACCAAGAACGCCCCGCCCTCGTCCACGCCGACGGCGCGGCCGTGCTCGACGCGATCGTGGCTGCGGACCTCGACCGCGCGCCCGGCCAGCGCGTCGCGCCGCTCCCATTCCGAACGGAACGGGGCGAATCCCTCACGCTCGAAGCGCGCGAGGCTCACCAGCAGCTCGTCCAGCACCCCGGCGGCGACCGCGTTGCGCCCGGGGGCCGCCCGGCCGGCGATCCGGACCAGGTCGATCCAGGGCTGGTCGATGGGTGCGGGCTCCGCTCCCGCAGGCATGCGCACGTTGATCCCCACGCCGGCCACCGCGGCGCAGGGCCCGGCGGACTCGCCGGCGAGCTCGATCAAGATCCCGCCGAGCTTGCGCCCCTCCCAGCTGAGGTCGTTGGGCCATTTCAGCCGTACGCCCGCCACGCCCAGGCGCTCCAGCGCCCGCGCGGCCGCCACCCCGGCCGTGAGGCTCAGGCCAGAAGGCAGCGGCGCCTCGCCGAAGCGCCACAGCAGCGAAAGGTAGCAGTGGGCGGCGAAGGGCGAGTACCACCCCCGACCCCGGCGCCCGCGCCCGGCCGTCTGCCGCTCGGCGAGCGCGGCCTCCCCGCTGCGTCCGCCGCCGCCGGCGCGGTCCATCAGGTGCCGATTGGTCGAGTCGATCTCGTCGAGCACCTCGAGGCACGCAAGCAGCTGACGGCCCTGCGGCGAGAGCCGGGCGCGCAGCCGGTCGGGGTCGAGGAGCTCCAGCGGCTCGGCCAAGCGATACCCCCGCCCGCGTACCGAGTGCACGCTCAGGCCCAGGGCCTCCAGGCCGCGCATCTGCTTCCATACCGCCGCCCGGCTGATGCCCAGCGCCTTGCCGAGCGCCTCCCCGGAATGGAAGCGTCCGTCGGCGAGATGGCGGATGAGGCGGGTGCGCCCGTCCATGGGCGCACAGTGTACCAGGCCGGACCGCGCACGGTGCGCGTCTCTTCTCAGTCCCTCGCCGCCTGGATATGATCCTCGCCGTGAGGGCCGTGCCCTCACGGAGGCGTGAGGACGATGAGCACGCGATGGCGATTGGCCGGGTACGGGGCGACGGTGTTCCTCGCCTCCGCGCTGTTGCTGGTGCTGGAGATCGTCGCTGGCCGGCTGATCGCGCCTTACGTCGGCGCCTCACTCTACACCTGGACCTCGGTCATCGGCGTGATCCTCGCCGGGCTCTCGCTCGGGAACTGGCTGGGCGGACGCTGGGCCGACCGCGGCGCGGGCGATGGGGCCGCCGGGCTCGCGCTGGCGCTCGGCGGGCTCGCGAGCCTCGCCATCTTGCTGATCCTCACCGTGATCGCCCCGGCGATCCTGTCACGGCCGATCGGGCTGCTCACCGCGAGCTTCGTGCTGGTCGCCGCGCTGTTCTTTCTGCCTTCGGTCCTGCTGGGTGTCATCACGCCGCTGCTCACGACCCGGGCGCTCGCCTTCGATCGGCGCTCCGGCCACGTCGTGGGACGCATGCAGGCGCTCGCCGCCCTCGGCAGCATCCTCGGCACCTTCGTGACGGGGTACTGGCTGGTGCAGCATTTCGGCACGCGGGCGCTGATTCTCGGCGTCGCCGGCACCCAGCTGGTGCTCGCCCTGCCGTTCTTCTACACGGCACGCGCCCGCCTGGTCCCCGCCGCGCTCGCCGCCGCGGCCGCAGCGCTGCTGGTGGTCACCCACGCGCGCGAAGGGCTGGCCAACCCCTGCGATCGGGAGTCGCGCTACTTCTGCATCCGCGTCGCCGCCGAGCCCACGCCCTACGGCCCCGCGCAAGTTTTGGTGCTCGATCACCTGGTCCACAGCATGAACCACATCACACGGCCGGGCCTATTAATCCCGCCCTACATGCACGCCATGGACGAGCTGGTGCGCGCGCACTTCGGCGACCGGCCGGCGGGGCTCCGTTTCTTCTTCGCGGGCGGCGGCGCCTACACGCAACCCAGAGCGGTGCGCGCGCTCTACGAGCGCCCCGAGATCGTGGTCGCGGAGCTCGACCCGGCCGTCACGGAGGCGGCCGTGGACCGGTTGTCCGTGTCGCTGCGCGGCATGGAGGTGGTCCATCGGGATGCGCGCCTGGCCCTGCGGGAATCCGCACCCGCGCGCTTCGACGTCATCGTCGGCGACGTGTTCCACGATGTGGCCGTGCCCTTCCACCTGCTCACGCGCGAGTTCGCGGCGCTGGTGCGCTCGCGCCTCGCCCCGGGCGGGATCTACGTGCTGAACGTGGTCGACGGCTACCCCGGGGCGGATCTGGCGCGCAGCGTCGCCAAGACCCTGCACGCCGAGTTCCGCCACGTGGACCTGTGGCTCGGCGACGTGCCGGAGGGCCCCACGCGCCTGACCTATGTGATCTCGGCGACCGATGCGAAGCGCCTGCCGGCACGGATCGTCGCCCGCCACGGCCCGCCGCGCGTGTGGCACCGGGCGACCGAGCGACTGGCCGTCGAGCCGGGCGCCGCGGCGCGCGTGCCCGTGCTCACCGACGACTACGCCCCGGTGGAGCGCCTGGTCTCGGAGCTGCTGCTCACCGAGCAAGGACGGTGATCGCCGTGCGCCGCGACCGGCGCCCGAATTGACTACAATGGCGGACATGACCGCCGCCGAATCCGTGGATCTCAACACCCTGCCGGCGCCGGCCTTCTACTTCCCGCCGGTCAACGGCCGCTACGAGGTCAAGCCGGGGCTGGCGGTCTTCGGCACCGATTTCGGCAACGGCATGGCCGACCGGCGGGTGTTCCAGATCGACCGCCGCTTCGACCGGTATCGCTCGGTGATCGAAGCCGCGCGGCGCGAGCGCCTGTCGAAGTACTACCGCACGCGCCGGCTCGGCACCGCCGCGGAGCCGATCGTGCGCTTCGTCGTCACCCGGCTCAACCACGAGTACCCCGAGCTTTTCACGCTGACCTCCCATCGCCGCCGTGGGTGGCGTCTCAAGTGCCGGCTCACCGGCGAGGCCCTGGAGTTCGATCACGAGCTGCAGCTCCACGACAGCAATCTCGGACCGATGCCTCCTTACGCCGACGCCCTCGACGCCCTGGCCGCGCAGGTGCCCGAGGACATCGCAGTGGTGCGCCGGGCGTCGGGCCGGGAGTGGCTGGCCGCCCTGCACCTGTGCGCACCCAATTACTGGGGCGTCGAGGAAAAGATCGGCCGCGACTTCGTCGGGCTGCACGAGCCGGTGGCGGGCATCGAGCCCATCAACCGCAAGGCCGAGGCGATGGTCACCGCCATGATCGAGAAAGGGCCTTACGTGCGCTTCGTCTGGGGCCTGACCACGGACGAGCACCTCAATCACCATCCGGAGCCGGCCCCCGGGCACGACCCCGCGCAGTGGCACGGCCGGCGCTTCGATCCCGACGATCCTCAGCTCTTCCTGCGTGTCGAGCGTCAGACCACTCGCGGTCTGCCCGAGGCGGACGCGGCGCTGTTCACCATCCGGACCTATGTGACCGACTGCCGCACATTGACCCCGGAGCAGCGCGCGCGGCTCGCCTCGGCGGTGCGCTCGATGACGCCCGAGCAGCTCGGGTACAAGGGGCTCGCCGACTCCCACGAGGCGGTGGCCGAGTGGCTCGAGCGCGCCTGACGCATGGCGTCGATCCTGGGCGACCCCGGCCCCCGTCGCGACCGCGCACGACGACCCTCGCCCGCGCTGCTCGCGGTGCTCGGTGCTTCGCTCGCCGGCGTGCTCCTATGGTCGGCCCTGGGTCCACGTGATCGGCTCACCTGGGTGCTGGAGGCATCGCCCGTCATGGTGGCGTTGCCGCTGCTCGCGCTGCTCTACCGGCGTTTCGCGTTCACGCCCCTCGTCTATACCCTGATTTGGTTGCACGCCCTCGTCCTGCTGGTTGGGGCGCATTACACCTACGCCGAGGTCCCGGCGTTCGAGTGGCTCGAGCGGCTGCTGGGCTTGAGCCGTAACCCCTACGACCGTCTCGGGCACATCGTGCAGGGCGTCGTGCCCGCCATGATCGCCCGCGAGGTGCTGATCCGCTGGTCGCCGCTCGAGCGCGGGGGCTGGTTGTTCCTGATCGTCACCAGCGTCTGCCTGGCGATCAGTGCGCTCTACGAGATCCTCGAGTGGTGGATCGCGCTGATCGAAGGCAGCGCGGCGGCCGCGTTCCTCGCCACGCAGGGCGACCCCTGGGACACGCAGTGGGACATGGCCTTGGCATTGGGCGGCGCGGTGGTATCGCAGCTGTCTCTCGGGCGCTGGCACGACCGCCAGCTCGGTCGAGCGTGAGGATCAAGTCCCTGACGAGCAGGGCCGCGGCGCCGATCCCGACCACTGCGGTCACCACGCGGCGAAACGGCGCCCGCGACCGGTCGGGCAGGCGCGGGCGGCGTCATCGCCGCGTGCGAGGTCACCCCCGCTGGAGGGCACGACTCGAAGCCCGCCATCGAGGGCGGGGTTCGGCCACGGGAGCGGCCGTCCTTCGGCGGAGCCGTCGCCGCGCCCCATGCCGCGCTTGCCTGACCGCGATCCCATGGCGAGAATGGCCGGGGCCGTGCCGGGGGCGGTTTGAATGCCAAGACGCCAAGACGTTACAGAATTCGACCTCCGACCCGGCCGCAAGCTCGGCTCGCGATACGAAGTGGTGGAATTCCTCGGACGCGGGTGGGAAGGGGAGGTCTACAAGGTCGTCGAGACCGCCACCGGCATCGAACGAGCCGCCAAGCTCTTCTTCCCGCAACGCAACCCGCGCGGCAAGGCGCTGCGTCAGTACGCGCAGAAGCTCAACAAGCTCAAGCACGTGCCGGTCATCATGCAATACCACCATCGTGACACGGCGCGGGTGCGCCGTCGCGTAGTGGAGTTCATGGTCTCGGAGTACGTCGACGGCGAGATGCTCTCGGCCTTTCTCAATAAGCAGCCGGGCAAGCGTTTCACCAGCTTCGAGGCGCTGCACATCCTCTACGCGCTCGCCAGCGGCGTCGAGCCGATTCACCGCGCCGGTGAATACCACGGCGATCTCCACAGCGACAATGTCATCATCCGGCAGCGCGGGATCGAGTACGAGGTGAAGCTGCTCGACTTCTTCGACCTGGGAAGGCCGAGCCGACAAAAGATTCACAACGACGTGGCCGATCTCGTTTACATCCTCTACGAGCTCGTTGGCGGCAAGAAGCATTACCGCAACACGGGACCCGAGATCAAAGGGCTGGTCAAAGGGCTCAAGTTCACGCGAATCATCGAGCAGATGAAGACCGCCAGCGATGTGCGTCAGGAGATCGAAAACGTCGAATGGTCTTCTTGAGCGTGGTCAGGCACTGCGGCGCCACACCAGGGTCCGGTTGTTCGCCGGCATCTCATAGTCGCGCTCGATCTTCATGTCCGCATGGCGCGCGAGCACCTCGAGCGCTTCGACGTCGCGGATCCCGCTCTCGGGGTCCCGCATCTTGAGCCACGCGTCGAAGCGCGCGTTGCTCTCGCTGGTGTAGCGCCCGCCGTAGTTGAAGGGCCCGTAGAGACAGAGCACGCCCCCGGGCTCGAGCACCTTCCCGAGCCCCTCGAACATCCGCTCCACCGAGGACCAAGACATGATGTGGAGGGTGTTCGCGCTGAAGGCGGCCTCTGCGCGCTCGACCGGCCACGGCGCGCGGTTCACGTCCAGGGGCAGCGGCGCGCGCACGTTGGGCAGGCCCGCCTCTTCCAGCCACGCGCGGATGCCCGGCAGATGCTCGGGCAGATCGCTCGTCTGCCAGACCACGTGCGACAGCATGCGCCCGAAGAACACGGCATGCTGGCCGGTGCCGCTGCCGATCTCGAGCACGTCCCGGCGCTCGACCAGCACCTCGCGCAGGACCTCGTAGATCGGACGCTTATTCTCCTCGCAGGCCTGCGCGAACGGCTTGCTAGAATCCATCTCAAAATTCCGTGACACGTTTATCTTCTGCAATTCATCATATGATCCGTCTAACGGACGAGCAGCGGACGCGCACCGGCATCACTTTTGGAAGGACAGCCCCCTACGGCCGTGGCGGTCGCAAGCCGGCTCCTGCTCGTCGCGTCTTTGAGGCGGCGTTGTGGATCCTCAACGCCGGTGCGCGGTGGCACATGCTGCCGCAGTGCTGTCCGAGCTGCAAAACGGTGCCTCGGCGTTTAAAGACAACGACGCATTCTCATCCGCTGGGAGTATCACCTCGAGAACTTTCTCGGCTTTGCCCGGCTCGCCTGCATGGTGATCCTGCTCATGCAATCTTAGACGGATTCTAAAATCTCGATTTTCCATGGGGTGAATAAATCCCGGTCCGGGGTCGACACCCTGCATTATCCGGGTGATCACGCCCCGGACAAGGCGGCCTCCCCTGCCCACGGAGCGGGCCGCCGGTGGCCGCCGGGCCGGGGTCGAGACGACGGAGGTGCCCCATGCGAGCCACGAGCTGCCTGCTCACCCTGCTCCTGCTCCCGCCGGTCGCCCCGGCCGCCGATGAGGACAACGGCGAGAAGGAATACTATGCCGACTACGCGCTGGAGGCCCTGTTCAAGAAACGCCTCGAGAAGGCGGAGGCCGGCGACGCCGAATCCCAATACGAGGTCGGGAGCATGTACCTGCGCGGGCGGGGTGTCCCGCCCGACACCGCCGAAGCGGCGCGCTGGATCCGTCAGGCGGCGGAGCAGGACAACACGCGCGCCCAGGCCGAGCTGGGCGAGCTCTACATGGAGGGCGAGGGCGTCTCCCAGGACTACGCCGCCGCGCGGCGCTGGCTGAGCCGGGCCGCCGAGGCCGGCTACCCCACCGCCCAGTTCCGGCTCGGCCAGCTTTATGCGGAGGGCCGGGGCGTGGAGCGCGACTACGATCGGGCCCTCGAATGGCTGACGCGCGCGGTGGATGGCGGCTATGCCTATGCCGAGGACGAGATCGAGAAGGCCCGGGCTGCCCGTGCGCAAACGAAGCGCCGGCGGCGCGCCGAGGCGCAAGAGCGTGCCGCGAGGAAGGCCGCTGCGAAGGAGGCGTCCTCCGGCGATTCGGAGCCGCAGGCCGGGCGGCGGGAGCAGGCTGCGGCCGCGCGCGAGGCCTTCGCGCTGCTCGAGCTCGGCGACTGGTTCCGCGCGGGCGAGCCCGCCGAGCGGCTGCCCTCCTCCGCCAACACCTGCAGCCGGGTGGGGGCCAAGATGGTGTGCACCACCGGCAGGCGCGAGAGCCTGGAGCAGGACACGAACATGACCTACGAGCTCAAGGCGACGCTGAGCGACTTCGCGAGCGACCGCCGTTTCAGGCTCACCTACCGGCGTCACGTCCTGCGCGCCATGCCGGCGAACCTGGACGATCCCAACGCCGAAGGGGGCAAGCTGGCGCTGGAGCCCTACTGGGAAGACCCGCGCGAGGTCAGCTGCCGGTTCACCACTTTCGCGAGCGTGACCTGCACGGGCGACGGCGTGGAGGACATGCTCTTCTCGCGCTGAGCGGGCACGGCTTGCGCCGGCGTCCGCGGCTGCCCTATAAGATGGGAAGGCGCATATCCGCTTGGGGCGGCCCATAGCGATGGCGATCCCGGACAGGCAAGCGCAGATCGAGCAGACTCACGCCGAGCTCATCCACGGCGTGGTCGCCGCCTGCGAGAATCCCGAACGCGGCCGTGAGCTCGAGCCCGCCTTGCAGGCATCGGAGGCCAACGGCTGGGTCGAGCTCGTGGCGAGGATCCGTAAGATCCTCGAGGGACGGCGGGACGAGCATCTCCTTGCCGGCCTGGACGATGAAGACCGCGCGATCGTGGCGGCCATCCTGCGCGGGCTGCAGGATCCACGCTCGCTCCCGGCGCGCGATCAGCCCGCCGACCCGTCCGCGGCGGCGCCGGGCCTGGCGGCGCTGATCCACGACGCGGCGCGCGGTGACACCGAGGCCCTGAGCTATCTGGGCAATATGGCCGAGCAGATGAGCCAGGTCGGTGGTGACATGGCGCGCCTGAGCGCGATCCTGCGACGCCTGGTCAACGGCGAGCGCGACCCCGAGGCGTTAACACAGGACATGGGGCGCCACGGCGAGACCTTGGTGCTCTCGATCCTCGAGGAGCTCGGCAGGCACGGGACCCACTGAGCGGGTACGCCGCGATCGGCCACCGAGGCTCGGCATCCACCTCGGGTGCCTCGCGCGGCGAGGACGGCATGATCGGCTTGGCACGAGCGGTCCGAGCGGGCACGCACAGGCCGACCAGGACACCGCCGGGACGACACATGGACGCCCCCCTTCAGGCGGGCTTGGGGTCTGACGGCGAGCGCCTGGCGCACCTCGCTTCGGCGACCGCGATTCAGCGTTCGTTGACCGCTTTAGTCGAGCCGCCGACGCCCGAGGCGGCCGGTCCGGAAGATCGACCGCGACGTGCCAAGTCGAGGGCCGCGGTCGATTACTCGGGAGGCGCCAAACCGAGAAACCGATAAGCGTTGGTGAGGCGAATCCGGCGTGCGAGGGAAACCGGCAAGCGGCCGAGCCATGCGCGCTGGAAGCCGAGGAACTGCTCGAACCGCTCCCAGCCCGTATCGGCCCGGTCCCAATGATGGATCTCGAAGCCGGGCCAGACGGGGTCGGACCCGATCAGAAACCGCTCCGGATAACGCTCGAGCAGCTCGCGCCAGCCCGGAGGCAGGCGGCCCTCCTCGTCGGCGAAGCTCCCATAGCGCCACGGATCCCGCGCCGAGAGCCCCACCCAGACGTTGGGACAGCGCTCCATCAGGGCTCCCACCTGCACGGGGCCGAGGTGACCCCCGGCGTGCGCCCATTGAAACCGAACCTGCGGATGGTCGCGACAGATGGGGAGAAAATAGCGGTAATCAGAGGCCTCGGTGTGGATGAGCATGGGGACGTCGAACTCGCGCGCCAGCTCGAGCAGGCCCTGCACGATGCGATTGTCCCGCCGCGGCGCCATTCCGGAGACGAGGTGCATCTCCCCGATCCCGTAGTAGCGGCGCTGAGACAGCCCCGCGCGCGCCTCCTTGAGCACCCGTTCGTCGGTCCACCAATCGTAGCGCGAGCGCCCCGTGATATAGGGAGTGAAGAACGGATAGACCCATTCGCCCCCCGCCTCGCGCAGCTCGAGGGCGAGCCGCGACGGAGTGCCGCCGACGGTTGCGAGGACCACGTTCTGTCCTCGAAGCTTGGTCACCACCTTTTCCGCGGAAATGACCTCTTTTTGGTTCCAGCGAAAATGCAGATGCATGTCCGCCACGGCCGGGAGCGACTCCTGCGCGTGGACCCACGACCCCATCAGTGATATGGCTGCCGCCGTCAGCCCGATCGCGACATTGCAACCTCCGGACGAGCCCCGCGGGCGGCGCAACGGGCTTCTAGACATCCATCTTCCCCCAGCGCAAGAGATAGTAGAGCACGATACCGGCGACCAGGGCCGCGCTCATGTTCGTCGTCGCCAGCCCCACGCCTCCGATCAGCAATACCACGAACAGATCGCGCTTCTCCGTAACGTCGCGGACCAGCAGCGCGAGCTCGAGCCCCGCGAACAGCAACAGCAAACCGAGCACCGCGTTCGGGATAGACGAGAGGAGATAGATCCCGGTTCGACCGAAGACCAATGCAACGCCAACGAGCAATACGCCGATGATGAGGTTCGACCCGCCGGTGCGCGCACCGAAGCGATAGTGCGCTGCGAGCCCGCCGGCGCCGTGGCACATAGGCATAGCCGTCAGCGCACCCGCCGCCACGTTTGCGAAACCCATGCTGATCGTGAACCGACGCGCGTTCGCGCGCTCGATCGGCGCGTCGCGGCCGAACAACGTCCTTGCCACGTCCTCGGTGCCGAGGGCCGCGTTGCCGACGGTAAGCGGGAGCTGCGGGACGACGAGCAGCACCGCCGCCGTCGCGAGCTCGTCCGCACCGGGCAATGCCAATGGGAGCGGCGATGGCCCGAAGGCCCAGGCGGCGCCCGCCGCGGTGTGAAACGGCACGGCGAGGACGACGCCCAGGCCGATCAGAACGAGCGCCGCAGGGAAACGGCGGCTGGAAAGCAGAAACAACGCCACGACCGCCCCGCCCACGCCGATCCACGCGTTGAGCGGAAACGGGCCGAGGTGCGGCTCCCCGCGGCCGCCCAGAAAAAGTGCGGGGTCGATCATCAGCTCCAGTCCCTTGACCACCAGGATGAAGCCCAGGCCGAACTGGATGCCCCGGATGATGGGCGGCGCGAAGAGCCGCGCCAGACGCTCGATCATCCCGGTCACACCCAGCAAAAGCAAAATGATGCCGATCAGCAGGCCGGTCGCAGCGATGACCGGCGGCGTGATCGTCTCCGGCGTGGCCAAAGCGACGGCGGCGACCACCTTGAGCGGCTGCACCGGCACCGGCAGCCGGTAGTACAAGCCGCTGGCGACATAAAATAGGCCTACCAGCAGGAAGACGGCGGTGAAACTCAGTCCATTGACCGTAATGAGTGCGATCGCCAGCGGCAACAGCGTTCCGAGATCGCCGAGTGATCCGGCGAGCTCGACACGGTCGAGTCGGTGAGGACCTATGCGCACAGCCGTCCCGGCGTCATGTACCGTTCCCGCCACCTTCTGGCCACATCCGCCCCGCGGACGCGGCCCGTGGAGGTCCATGACGATTCTACGCACCTGGTGGCGCCTCGACGACCGGCAACCCCGCCGACGCTCGTCGTGGGCCGGATGCGCTCCTTTCGGGGATAAAGCCGCGGTGGGGCGTCAGCTCGGCGCCCTGGTGGTAAGCAACAACGAACGCGTCGCCGGGCGCAGGCACAGCGGGGCCGGAACCATCGGCTGTGATGCAACGTGCCTCGACGAGGGCCTCCGCACGGCTTCACGGACCCTGCCCGCCCGATCGCACACCGGGCCGGGCAGGCACTGCCCCTGTCCTATCCGAAGGTGCCGGGAGTCACGACGTGGCGCGCGCGGCTACGGCACGGCGGCTTACTCCGATCCGGGGGGCCACTCGGCAACTCCCACAAAAAAAACCCCACAGGCGTAAGCCTGTGGGGTTTCCGTATTAAGAGCCTGGCAGCGACCTACTTTCACACGGGGAGGCCCCGCACTATCATCGGCGCTGAACGGTTTCACTTCCGAGTTCGGAATGGGATCGGGTGGTTCCCGCTCGCTATTGCCGCCAGGCAAACCGGCGGCGTCCGGCGCTTCGAGCACGCGCGGACCCGATTCGAGAATGCATACATGCGCCTTGTCGTCTCAGCACGAACACCCGTACGTCCAAACTGCTTGGGTGTTATATGGTCAAGCCTCACGGGCAATTAGTACTGGTTAGCTTCACGCATTACTGCGCTTCCACACCCAGCCTATCAACCTCGTAGTCTTCGAGGGCCCTTCAGGGGACTCGAAGTCCCGGGGAGACCTCATCTCGAGGGGGGCTTCCCGCTTAGATGCTTTCAGCGGTTATCCCGTCCGAACATAGCTACCCGGCAATGCCACTGGCGTGACAACCGGAACACCAGAGGTTCGTCCACTCCGGTCCTCTCGTACTAGGAGCAGCTCCTCTCAAATCTCCAACGCCCACGGCAGATAGGGACCGA
>JABAHQ010004467.1_pt1 | contig 47867 bp, 37 predicted proteins | sample 7062091 | NCBI WGS metagenome assembly JABAHQ01 (sample SAMN14534359, study PRJNA622989) | marine sediment metagenome | biome: marine biome [ENVO:00000428]; feature: marine pelagic biome [ENVO:01000023]; material: deep marine sediment [ENVO:00002113] | place: India: Gulf of Kutch | collected... | reverse complement strand
TAACCTATTTCATGAATCCGGAGAATCCATACTGGTTTGTGAGCGGCGGCGGCGGACTGGTCCTGGTGGGCGCAGCCATTTGAAGAGAACACCAATTGTGAATTCCCTGCCTTGCCTGTGATTTTCCCGTGTCTGGAAACCACCGGTGTTGGGTTTTTCATCGGTGGAGGGTATGAATTCAAAAAACATTTAAGCTTAGAAGCCAATGTGATGTGGGCGAGTGCAAATGGTCGCGAGTCCGATCTGGTGGACATCACCTCTAATTCGATACAAGGATTCTTTACAATCAACTACACGGTATATTAGTGTAGCTCGGATAAATGATTCTGAAAAAAATAAAGCTTAAAACCATGAAAGCATTAAGTTGTATTAGTATACTCATAGTAGTTTTGTCAGGTAGCCATGAAAAGTCATCCAGCGTGGATGATATTGCTAAAAGAAAATTTAAAGGAGCAGCGATGCAGTCCATTATCCATACCCCAACCAGTGATATAAAAAACAGCCTTGATTTTTACCGGAGATTGAATTTTAAGGTGATATCTGAAGATAATCCGGTCATGGTGACGGATGGTAAGGCGGTCATCGAGATTAACCCGGATCGGTTTGCCAGGGCGGGATTAAAATTATATAAAGAATCCTGGACAAATGAAATTGGCCATCTTGAAAAATTGATTGCGGTTACAAAAATAGAGAATGGCTACTTAGTAAGCGATCCCAGTGGTGTATGGATATATTTAATAGAAGGTGATCCCGCTATTGATTATGAAAAGCAGGAAAAGTGTTTCGGCATTACTGGTAATTTTAGTGGATTGAGCCTGGAGACAACCGATATTGTTAAATCTTCTGAATTCTGGGAAACTCTCGGATTTTCCAAAACCATGGGAGATATTGAACAGGGCTGGGCAGTTTATACCAATGAAGATGGTATGGCGGTGAGTTTAATGGCGCCGCTGAACTGCCCGCATCTGTTCTTTAATCCTTCCATGACTTACTTTAATGGTGATAACAACCTCTCGGTGATACAAAGAATTCGTGACGCACAAATTCCAATCACAGAAGAGATAACCTATTTCAATAAAGAGGGGATTGTGGACAATATTATCATTAGAGATTCCGGTGGATATGGATTTTTTATTTTTAATGATTAAAGAAGCCAGTTATTGGGTGTTGGATAACTATTTCTTGAAACGCTTATTCTGAGGACTATCCAGGTACTGTCAACTGTGACATTCATTCTGAAGGAGTGGCTTTCTGCCATCAGGCAGTAATATTGATGATCGAGGCTTAAATGTTGTTTCAATCTTATCCAAGTAACTTTCTGGGAAAATCTACGTAGAACCTTAGCAATCCACCGTTGAAAATCTACCGTTAAATCAAAGTAAGATGGGAAAAAATACAATGCTAAAAGAAGTTTTTAAATCCAGCCTGTTTTTTTGTTTAATTATTGTTGGATTAAACAGCTGTTCAGAACATGAAAAACAGAATAAACCTAAACTGATAGTTCAAATAACTATCGATGGTTTAAGAGACGGTTCGTTGGAGCATTACGATGCGGCGTTTCAATATGGGTTTAGAAAACTTATTGACGCCGGTTTAAAATTTTCCAATGCCTATGTTGATCACGCAGTAACGGTTTCTCAGGCCGGACACACTACGATTGCTACCGGTGATCACCCGAGTAAACATGGCATAGTTGATGCAGCATTTTATACAACTGAAAACGATGAGAGAGTTTTAGTTGATTGTGCTGCGGATTCCACGGAGCATATTACCGGTTACCCCGATAGTAAAGGCGTTTCACCACGAAAAATTTTAACTCCAAGTATCGCAGAATGGGTTACCCATAATGATCCGGACTCAAAAAGTCTGGCGGTCGGAAGCGCCTATATAAAATCTTTACTCTATTCTTATGAAAAGAATAAAGACGTTTATTGGTATATGGATGGAAAATATTTGACATCAACTTTTTATAAAAAAGAGTATCCCAACTGGGTAAAAAGATTTAATGAAAAAGTCATGCCGGAAATGAAAAAAAATTCCAGAGTTTGGGCAAATAGCGTTCCTGAAAAATTTAGAAATTTATGCCGACCCGACACCGCCTATTTTGAAGGTGATAAAGTAAATACCACGTTTCCACATTTAGTGGAAAACGAATTAACAGATTTATTAAAATCGGACCCTGAACGCGCAATGAACGTGTGGTTTAGATGGACACCAATCAACGACATTGCAACTTTAAAACTTGCCGAAACCGGAATAGATTCAATGAAGTTGGGACAGAGAGAATCGACCGATTACATTTCAATTGTATTAAATCAGGTTGACAGCAACTCACATTATTACGGCCCTTCAAGCATGGAAGTATTTGATATTTTACTGAAAATCGATAAAGCAATTGGGGAATTTATTGATTACTTGGATAATAAAATTGGCAGGGAAAACTATATTTTGGCGGTAACTGCCGATCATGGACATCCCGAAGTTGTAGAATACAAACAGCAAATAAATAAATTTGCGCGCAGATTAAAAAAAGATGAGATTTCAGCATTTTTCAGTGAAATAAAAAAAGCTGCGAGTGGTCTTCCGGATTTATCTGACGAAGCTAATGAGAAAATTGTAAAAGCAGCAGAAAAGTTCGATTTTATCGCGGACGCTTATACTTTTGCCGAACTTTCGGGAAATGACGAAACAAACGACGATTATTTAAGACTTTACCGCAACTCATTTCGTAAAGATAGAATCCCGAGACTTCCCCTTTTTTCCTTGGAGGATTTTGAATCATCTGCGGGGAAAGCGGGCGTAATGTTACGTATGAAAAAAGGTGTGATGATGGATCTAGGAGTCAATACACACGGTTCTGTATACGNNTTTCTTTGGGAATGAAATTAAGCCGGGGACAGAAACTAAATCTGCACGAACTATAGATGTATCTCCTACGCTGGCAGGTATTGCAGGAATTCGGGTTCCCGAGAATGTCGACGGGAAGCCCTTAATTTATTTAAATAATTAAACAGGAGCACATCAAATGAAAAAATTGTCTATTGGATACCTTTTATCGATCATCATTCTGTTTTATGCTTTTGCTATTAAAGCACAATCTGACTTACCCCGGGCTGAACTCCTCACCCGCGTGACCAATGCGTATCCGGCCTTTTCACCGGATGGTTCAAAAATGGCATATATGTCAAATGCAGATGGCGACTTTGATATCTATGTGTTGCATTTGAAAGAGCGCCTTTTAATCCAATTAACAGATGCCCCGAATCGGGATGGTACGCCGGTATGGTCGCCGGATGGTTCTCAAATTGCGTTTCAATCTTTTCGGGACGGTCACTCTCAGATTTATCTCATGGATGCGGATGGCCGCAATCAGATAAATATTTCCAATAGTGACAGTCATGACGAGCATCCCTTCTGGTCTGCCGATGGTAAGCGGTTTTTGTTTTGTTCTGACCGGTCCGGAACAGAGCGTGAAGAAGATCATAACATTGACATCTTCGAAATGAATACGGCTGGCAGCAATGTGCGTCAAATTACCGCGACTCCGGAAGTGGAAACCTATGCCTCCTGGTCGCCCGATGGGAAAAAAATAGTTTGCCGAAAAATTCTTCCGAATGGCGATTGGGAAATTGTGGTGATGAACAGTGACGGATCAAATCCTCAAAACATTTCCAATCATGCCGGGATAGACGGTTGGCCGGTGTGGTCACCGGATGGAATGCGCATTGCTTATGCCTCGGAATATGAAGATCATACCAGAATCTTTACCATGAATGCCGACGGCAGCACCAAATTGCGTGTCTCCGATGCTGCGCCGTTCGATGATAGACAACCCTGGTGGCATCCCGATGGTTCTTCCCTTCTGTTTTCGCGATACCAATGGTTTAAAGGACAGCCCTGGTATGAGGCTTCGGAAATCTACATTACCAGTGTTAAAGATTAATTTCTGTTCCTTTTTTTGCATTTTGTTGTGAAAAACGTAACGAAAAATCCATTCCCTCGTATAATTCCCGGCTAGACGCAACCATTATTTTTCTCTATCAAAGGAGAAGTAAAATGGGTGTTTGCTTTAAAAGGGAGGTCTTTAAATTCCTCAATCCTCCCTTTAATAAGTTATTGTACCTGACTTTCCTGGCGTATCTATTTTTGTTGCTTGTCACAGTTCATCTACCCGCACAAACTTCGGACAGCGAACTTTTTCTCCAGCAAGAACCGAAGTTCCGGCATTTTACTGTCGCAGACGGCCTTCCTGAAAATACCGTAAAATGGATCATCCAGGATCATCTTGGTTTTTTGTGGTTAAGTACCCAGAACGGCCTGGTGAAATACGACGGTTACAGCTTCACCACCTACACGTACCAGCCCGGTGATCCTGGCTTCCCAATAAATAATGAAAGGACGAGCCTCAGCGACCGAAATTTGATGGAAATTCTGGAGGATCATCTCGGCACTATTTGGGTGGGCACTATGTCCGGAGGACTGAACAAATTTAACCGGGACACTGAGACATTCACCCATTATCGCCATCAGCCGGGGGATTCGACCAGCCTGAGTCACGATGGCGCGTACACTCTCTATGAAGATAAAAACGGTATACTGTGGATCGGCACTGGTGGCGGATTAAACAAATTTGACCGGGAGACAGAGACATTTTATTCCTACCACCATGATCCGCAGGACCCTACTACATTGAGCAACGATGTGGTGTATTCCATGCTGGAAGACCGCTTCGGGAATTTTTGGGTGGGCACCCGAAACGGCCTGAACCGTTTTGACAGGCAGATCGGGAAAGTGAGGCGTTATCTTCAGGATCCCCAAGCTCCGCATAGTCTAAGTCAAAATACCATTGCTACCATTTATGAAGATATCTCCGGCGGATTGTGGATTGGCACCGCACGGGGAGGATTGAACCGGTTCGACTACAAGACGGAAACTTTTTTCCATTATCAATTTGAAAGGGACGAGCCTTATAGCATCAGTCATAACCACGTAATGTCAGTCCTGGAAGACCACCGGGGCAATTTTTGGGTAGGCACTTACGGTGGCGGTCTCAATCTATTTGACCGTCAAACGGGGCGCTTTTATCGTTACCAAAATTCCCCCAATAACCCCAACAGCATCAGCGGAAACTTCATCCGGTTCATATTCGAAGACCGCTCCGGGGTTTTATGGATTGGCACCTGGATGAATGGCCTAAATAAATTGGATGCCTACAGCAACAAATTTACCCATTATCAACACAATTCGCAGGATAACAACAGCCTGAACAACAGTCGGGTCTGGGCACTGGAAGCAGACCGGGATGGAAATTTATGGATCGGCACAGAAGGAGGTGGCTTGAACCGGTTGAATCGTAACACCGGCCTATTTAGCGCCTATGTTCATGATCCCGACAATTCACACAGTCTTAGCAATAACTGGGTGGGGATTGTTTACGAAGATCCGTCTGGTATCCTCTGGGTGGGCACTTACGGCGGTGGCCTGAACCGGTTCGACCGGCAAAATGAGCGATTCACTTGCTACATGCATAACCAGGATGATCCTAACAGTTTGAGCGGCAACAATATTCAAGCCATTTTTAGAGACTCCCAAGGATACCTGTGGGTTGGAACCAGAGACAGAGGGCTTAACAAACTTGATCCCGAAACTGGAATTTTTATCCACTGCTTGCCCGACCAAAGCATCCCGGGGCACATAAGCAATCGCACTATTAATTCAGTTTTTGAGGATTCCTATGGAACGCTGTGGATTGGCACCGACGGAAGAGGTTTGAACAAATATAACCGGGACAGCGATAGTTTTACCCAATATTACGACCCGGAAAAAGGATTTGATATAATTTTAAATATATACGAAGATTCCCAGGGGCGTCTTTGGGTCGGCACCTATAGAGGCGGATTGCATCTGTTTGATCGCTCTGCCGGAACAACTGTTGTTTTTACCGAAAAAGAAGGTTTAGCCCACAACAGTATTAAAGGAATAGTGGAAGATGAGACCGGCAATCTATGGCTGGGTACCGAGCGGGGATTGTCAAAATTTAATTATAAGGACCGTACTTTCCGGAATTACGATGTAGAGGATGGTTTGCAGGGTAACCATTTTAATTATCATGCCGCTTGCAAAACCGCGGATGGAACGCTATTTTTTGGCGGGCTCAACGGGTTCAATAGTTTTCATCCCGACCGATTGGAGCACAACCGTTTTCCTCCCCAGGTGGCATTAACCAATTTTAAAATTTTTAATCAATCTGTGTTTGTCGGTAAGGATAGTCCCTTAGAAAGGCATATCAATGTTGCAGAGGAGATTATCCTACCTTATTGGCAAAATGATATTTCCCTGGGGTATGCCGGCTTACATTTCAGTTGTCCGGAAAAGAATAGTTTTGCATTTAAGCTGGATAATTATGAAAACGAATGGCGGCAGGTGGGGCATCAACGCAGTGCGATGTATACGAATTTGGATCCCGGCCAATATGTTTTTCGTGTCAAAGCAGCTAACCGGGATGGCGTCTGGAACCCGGAAGGGGCGTCAATCCGCATTATTGTGCAGCCGCCCATCTGGGGAACCTGGTGGTTCCGCACGCTGGCAGTCGTAGTGGTACTGTTGGTGGCATTTGCCGTCTATAAGCGTCGGATTCAACAGATTGAAGCAAAGAAAACGGCGCTGGAAATCAGGGTCAAAGAAAGAACCGAGGCAGCGAAAGCGCTCCAGAACGCATTAAATGAGGTGGAACAGTTAAAGAACCGCCTCCAGGCCGAGAATGTTTACTTGCAGGATGAAATCAAACTGGTGCATAATTTTGAAAGCATTATTACCTGCAGCCGGAATTTTAAGAAACTCCTCCGCAGCGTGGAGCAAGTTGCCTCTACCGACGCTACCGTGCTCATCCTGGGGGAATCCGGTACCGGCAAGGAGTTGTTGGCGCGAGCGATCCATAATATCAGTCCTCGTGGGGAGCGACCGCTGGTGAAAGTCAATTGTGCCGCATTGCCCTCTAATTTGATAGAAAGCGAATTGTTCGGGCACGAAAAAGGTGCTTTTACCGGGGCGCTTTCCCGCAAAGTCGGGCGATTCGAACTGGCCGACGGGGGCACCGTTTTCTTGGATGAGATCGGCGACTTACCGCTGGAACTCCAGACCAAGCTGCTGCGGGTGCTTCAGGAAGGTGAGTTCGAACGTCTGGGCAATTCCAAGACTACTAAAGTAGATGTGCGCATTCTCGCCGCCACCAACCGCAACCTGGAAGGCGAGGTGGAAAACGGAAATTTCCGGGAAGATTTATTCTATCGCCTCAATGTTTTCCCGGTTAAAATTCCACCGTTGCGGGAACGTAAAGAAGATGTCTCCCTGTTGGTAAAACATTTTATTCAAAAATATGCGCGCAAAATCGGACGAGAGGTAAACGCGGTTCCCAGACATGTTCTGGAAACCTTACAGCAGTATCATTGGCCAGGCAACGTTCGCGAACTGGAGAATGTTATCGAGCGTGCCATAATTATCAGCCAGGGCAACAAACTGCTGTTGGGGGACTGGATGCCACAAAACCATAATCCCTCTAACGGGCAAGCCCATTTCCATACCCTGGAAGAATGCGAGAAGCATCACATTGTAGAAGCGCTGGAGAAAACCGGCTGGCGGGTCAGTGGGGACAAAGGTGCGGCAAGGATTTTGGGATTACATCCCAAAACTTTAGAATCAAGAATGAGAAGACTTAACATCAAAAGAAAAAATTGGCGATACTAAAAGGAGATAATAATCATGTACCGGAAAACCTTGTTCACTCTGAGTGCAATTTATCTGGTATTTGCTCTTCTCCTTCCAGGCTGTAAATCAGATAAGACGCCGACTGCTCCGGAGTTTTATAGCTTGGAGGAAGAAATAGATAATATTGCAAACCGTTGCATGAAAGTAGGTGCAATGATAGGTGTGATCAACAAACAGCAAGAAAAACTTGTCTTTTCTTATGGGACAAAATCCAGGAATAGCACCGAACCACCTGACGCAAACACGGTCTTTGAAATCGGTTCGATTACCAAAACTTTTACCGCAACCTTGGCAGCAGACATGTTCCTGAAAGGTCATTTTGCGGATGATACGGTTGGACATTATTTGCCTGCCGGTCAGGTGACAATGCCTACCAGGGATGGTGTTGAAACCCGATTGATCCACCTTCTGACCCACTCCTCGGGCATTCCGAGAAGTCCGCGCGGTACAAATTATCCCTTTCCACCCGGTTATGTGGAACGCAATCCATACGCCGAATACACGACCGAACATATTTACGATTACCTCACCAATTATTGTGTATTGGAATTTACACCGGGCACCTGGTGGTCATATTCCAATACGGGGATGGGATTGCTCGGCCACATTGTCGGTCTGGTTGATGGGAGCACCTATGAGACTGTTTTAACGCGAGAAATTTTTGATGAGTTGGGTATGGACAATAGCTCGCTATTTTTGACGGATCAGCAAAGGAGTAATTTAGCAATCGGCCATGACATTAATAGGCAAATTATGCCGAACTGGGATGCACAGGATATTTTTCAAGGTGCGGGTTTTATCAAAACCTCGCTAAATGATATGTTTAAATATTTGGAAGCGCAATTGGGACTCATAGAGACGCCTTTAAGAGATGCGATGGATTTTACCCATCAGGCGCAGTTTCATCAGGGATCGCTGGGTGACATGGGTTTGGCATGGTATATCCTTGAGTTGGATGATGGGCAAGTGGTAATTTACCATGGCGGAGGGACCGGTGGATATAACGCCTATTTAGGGTTTAATAAATCGCTGTCAACCGGTGCCATTGTGTTATTCAATTCAAAGATGCAGGATATCCATGCTGTGGGTGAGCTGGTTATGAAGGCCATTCATAAGTATGATAGCTGATGCTACGCACCAGGCATGATTCGGGGATAAATCCCCTCAATTTTGCTTACGGAATCCCACAAATCCCCGCGATGAATCGCGGGGCTATTCAGTTGCTTGATTAGACTTGAATAGCCCCGTTCTTTAGATCGGGGATTGGGTGGGAATGCCACTCCTCATGAATTTTGCGGGAATTTATTCCCTCGTGATGTACTTATACTTATACAAAGAGGTGAAAACAAGAAAGAAAGGCATTCAGTGCGAACGAAGGCGATACTGATTGGTAATTCAGATGGTATAGGTTTGGCGACAACAAGGAGACTCCTTGCCTCCGGTTGGGACATCATCGGTGTTTCCAGAAGCGAATCACCGATTACAACCCCACATTATCAGCACCGGGTTGTTGATGTCAGTGATAGCAACTACGCTGTGTTGATTGATGAGCTGGTTCGGAAAACACCACTGGATTTGTGCATCTACTTCGCCGGGATCGGTGAACTGTTAGATCCCCTGGATATGAGTGGTGAAGCCAAAATCATTGAGGTAAATCTAACCGGCATGGTTAAAACAGCCTCAGCAGTTATTCCCCCGATGGTGCAAAAAGGACAGGGGCACTTTATCGGTGTTTCCAGTCTGGCTGATGAATTGCTTTCAGCCGAAGCGCCCTCCTATCATGCCTCTAAAGCGGGCTTTTCCAACTATCTCGGTAGCCTGGCGCTGGCCCTGAAGCCCAGGGGTGTGTATGTGACCAATGTGCGTTTTGGTTTCGTCGATACCAAAATGGCCCAGGGTGAGGTTAAGCCGTTTATGATGAGCGTTGAGAAAGCGGTTGATCATATAGAGACCTGCCTTCGCAAAAAGCCGGTTCGCTACACGGCACCCCAAATTGCCATACCGCTTGTCAAGTTTCGTAAGTTGATGATGAGGCTTGGGGCGCAGTAATCTTTGCTTCGGAGAATCAAATAGAGCCAACATCTAATGCATTTTCTTTTCCCAGGAAACGTCCTTTCAGTTGGCCTACTTTCTGGATTCTGGGAATGTTACAGTTGCTTGGAAACCTTGCTTCGGTTCCAATGCTACAGGCCACCAATATCCCCGTTGAACCCGTCGGTTATTGGCTCCTTTATACGGCTCTCTCTTTTATTTTAATCGGAATATCCCTATTTATCGCAAGACAAATCAGGTTGGGTGCTTCTCTCCTTGAAGGACTACTCAAAAAGGAAGAGATTACTGATTGGGCAAAAAGAGTTTTAGCTCTTTCACTTTTATTCGCAATAGTCGGTAGTATGTTTATCCTGTTATTAAATCTAAACACCGATCCTGAAAGTGTGCCCGCTATCTGGAAGATAATTCTGGCTTCAATCGATGCTGGGGTTCAGGAGGAAATCTTTTATCGTTTTTTCCTGATGACCTTGCTGGTATGGTTGGGTGGTTTGATTTGGCAGGATAAGGATGGGAAACCCAAAAAGTTTGTATTTTGGACAGCCATCGGTATTTCGGCCATAATCTTCGCCTGGGCTCATCTTGATGACAAAATAGTCAATCCTGAAATTCCGGCCTCTTCTGCCGCTTACGTTACAGCGATGATGGTGAATGCATCATTGGGAATCATCCTGGGCTGGTTGTATTGGAAATATGGTCTGGAAAGTGCCATGCTCGCACATTTTCTGATTGATGCGATCGGAATTGGTATTGTGATGCCGGTTTATCTTTCCAGCAATTTATTATTGCAGGTTGCAGTAATTACCGGATTGTTACTCGTAGCAGTTGCGTTTTGGCATATGTTGATGAACTCCAGCATTCAGTTGTAAAATCTCAGAAGAACATTTAAATTTCTTGATAATTATAGAAAGGACGCACCGATGAATAAAATTAATGGTAAGGTTCTTACCACCATTTTAATATTTGCATTTATCGGCTGGGGGCTTTGTGGGGCTATTATGGGAATTGGGATGCAGGTGACGTCTATTGAAAACACTTTAATCATTCATGCGATTGGTGCTCCGGTCTTCTTTGCAATGCTATCTTTAGTTTACTTCAAGAAGTTTAATTACACCACCGCATTACAAACTGCTACCATTTTTCTTGCCTTTGTCATTTTCATGGACTTCTTAATTGTGGCTCTTTTAGTTCAGAAGAATCTTGAAATGTTTGAAAGTATTTTAGGCACCTGGCTTCCCTTTGCTTTAATTTTTATGTCAACTTATTTGACAGGTTCGATTCTCCGCAGTAGGAAATATTAGATTGATGGGTTTGAAAAATTGTTTTAGTAAGTTTTATCACCAGCAAAAATCACGTTAGGAATAACCGGTCGGCGAATTTTATGGAGCATTCATATGCTGCTCGCGAGTGTTTATAGACAATTCATACTATTTCCTCGGATCGTAGATATACCCAATTAAGCCTTACCGAACAAGGTATAAAGACCTGTGAAGATATCCATCGTGAGAATGATAACCTGTACGACAGAGTGTTTCAAGCACTCTCTCAAGAGGCTCATGAGGGAATTATCAGCAATTTTGAGAATCTGGTGCAGATGATGGAAGCGTGGTATCAAATTTGATTTTATTACAGACCCGTTAGCTCGTGCATACTGTACGTTAGAAGTCTCTCTAACCTATTTTCTTATTGCAGATAATAGCGTCATTTATCTTGTTTTTTATTATAGAAAAGAATAAATTATAATATATGAGGTATACGGGGAACAAAAATGTATCTGTATTTGCTAAACCGTATCATTTTAATTTTTTATGAGAAGGACATTTATGTCTATTTGAAACAATTAGATTACATTTCTTTAATCTAAATACAAACCCGCTGACAAGTAAGTCGGCGGGTTTTTTGGTTATACCAATTTAGCTTTAACCGGCAGTAGATTGCCCAATGAAAGCGTTTCCGGCACCATGAGCTACCCGGGAAATGACCCCTAGGACACCTGGGTGGTTCTTTTAGAACGGTCGCCTTTCAGCGAAGACGGAGCGCCCATAATCAATGGTATTGTAGTACCTTTCTCAAATGGCATATATACCATTGATTATGTCCGGTCGGGAACTTATTGGCCTACTGCCATAAAAAATTTTCACATTGATACTCCAGGATTCCGTGATAGATAGCCTGCGAGTAATTAGCAACTGGTTGAACAGCGATTCCGTTTTGGCAATCAGCGAAGCACATGGCGATTTCGATTTTCGTCAAATGTACCCTGATGTCCAGATGTCCGTATTTTTAGGGCATCCACAATTTGCTGAAGAAATAGAAAATCTCCTGTAAGGATTCCATTGATGCAAAAATTAGTTGTTATTTTTAACTAAGGGGTTAAGCCAATAAAAAAAATATTAAACATAGCATTATTCATCATATCATTCAATCTATCAGTCGTTTATTCCCAGGATCAAAGTAAAAGTGATAATGACTTTGGCATCAGCCTTGGATTGAATGAATATCAGGTAAAAGAACAAGTTTTAGCACATCGATCCTTTGTGAATTTACATCATTAACAGTGCTTCTAATGAGTCTAATATCTAAACGAAACCTGGTAGAAAGGGGAACCAAATGCTGTCAATCTGGACTTTTTTAACACTTGTCCATTTGATTGGACTCTCTCTGGGGGTGGGCGCGGCAACTGTGAAACTCACCTTGCTGCTGAAAGCCAAATCTGATCCTGATTTTGTTTCCACATATCTCAAAGTCAATAGACCAATCACGCGGATTATCATCACTGGTTTGATTTTGCTAACACTTTCCGGTATTGTGTGGATAATTCTCGGGACCGCCTTTACCGCCTTATTTATCATCAAACTCATTTTGGTTGTGGCTATCTGGATTATGGGCCCCATAATAGATAATGTGTTAGAACCCAAATACAAAAAGCTGGCACCGGTTCCCGGAAGTCAAATTTCAGTAGAATTTGCCGGAATTCAACAAAGGTTGATTTTTCTGGAAACGTTAGCCACTGCGGATTTTTATATCATTACCATTCTCGGCATTCTGATTTAGCTGAAATCTTGATAACGAAGAAGTCTGAAAATGATTATGACGACAAGAAATACGCAGGATATTATAAAAACGGTCACTGGTTATGAAAAGCGCCGGATTATCTTAACCGCGTGTGAATTAGACCTCTTCACCTAAACCTGGCTAGTAAGTGTATCTTTGCAGATATAAAACTCGTATGGTTTTGAACCTTTCAACCGACAGGGGAGACGAGGTATCAACACTAAAAATAAGGAGAAGTGGTCATGATTATTTGGATACCGGTGGCTTTACTTGGTCTGATTCTTTCTTCTTTTGGAATCACGGTTATTTTCAAAAAATATCTCCGTGACCAAGTAAGGGGACGTTATATTCTGGCAATTATTTTAGGCTTCCTGTCGTTTGTAACCTATGCAGTTTTAAGTCCTGTCCTGCCGGACATAATGAGTGGAGAGGCAACTATTGCAATGCTTCTGCCTGCATTAATTGCCCTCCTGGTAGTTATTCATGAACATCATAAGAGAAGCATACCCTAGAATTTTGCATCTACGACACCTCAACCGATAATTCCTTCAGCTGATTCGTAATCAGATGCCTTATGATGGTCCTTGGCTGCTGATCATATGATTAACGATCAACTATGAAAGCGCTTTTCTTGATAATTCAGATGTAAATTCGAACATCCGCATTCACATTGGTGAAGGATACATGGTACAATTCTAATATAATCCGGGAATGGCACATGCGATAGACTGCCCTGCGTGAAGGGAAAAATCTATGCGGACATCCAAGCCCGCTTTCAATAAGATAGAAAATGTCTGTCACAAGTTTACAATATTGAGAAATCGTGCAGATTAGGAGCTGATTTGATGGTCCCTATCAAAGTTATTTTCTCTTTCATAACAGCCACCCTGGTTCTTCTATTATTGTCTGGCTGTAGAGGTGAGGATGATGGCAGAGCCGGCAATAACAGTAAACGGACCGCAATGATTCCTATGCAGGACGGTATTCAACTGGCGACGGATTTATACTTTCCTTCTGAAGCAGATAATTCATATCCGGCTATTTTGATTAGAACGCCGTATAATAAGAATTTTCTTGAAGAGTATGGAATTTACTATTCAATGCGCGGATATGTAGTCGCCATACAGGATGTCAGAGGACGTTTTTCCTCTGAAGGCGATTGGGTTCCTTTCCTCAATGAAGGACAAGATGGCTATGACAGCGTTGAATGGTTAGCAGCGCAGGGCTGGTGCACCGGAAAAATCGGCATGTTGGGAGGATCATATTCCGGTTCGGTGCAATTCCTGACAGCGATTAAGCGGCCTCCTCATTTATCAACTATCATTCCCAATATTGCCCCTGCCATGCCTTTCGAAAATCTCCCTTACGATGGCGGTGTCCTGCTTCTCGGCTGGGGGATCAGGTGGGTTGATCTGGTAGAAAATGCCAGAACCGGTTTGGAGCTTCAGCAGAAGTTAATGGCAAGTATACGTAACGACTGGTTTACACCTTTACTTGATCTCCCCGTAATCGATCTGGATCGAAAGATTGTGGGAAAAGAGATTGCCTATTGGCGTGACTGGATTCAACATAATACACATGATAGCTATTGGGAGCCCCTGAACTATCTCGAAGAATTAGCATCGTTAGATCTCCCGGTTTTTCTTCAATCCGGATGGTTTGATAATGGCAACAGAGGAACGAAACTGGCATACGCTCAATTGAAAAAAGGCGGAAATCCCAATGTTAGAATGATCATTGGTCCCTGGAGCCACTCCGACAGAGGAGGCAGGTATTTAGAGGGTCAAGACATGGGACCCGAGGCAGACATCAATATGTTTGATTTATATCGAAACTGGTTTGATTTCTGGTTGAAAAATGCAGATAACAAAATTATGGATGAGCCGCCTGTCCAGTGTTATCTCATGAGATCAAATTACTGGTTGAGAGGGAATAAATATCCACTTACCAATACATCATTGCGAAACTATTATCTGGATTCAGAGAGTAATACTGCCGGTCAAGTCACAAAAGGAATACTTCGTCCAGCATTACCCGATGATTCAAACTCCTATGATTCCTTTTCATATAACCCGGCCTCTCCTACGCCATCCGTTTATGCGTATTTGAAGCGTAATCAGCTTGAACAATATCAACACCAAATAGCGTCCAGAAATGATGTACTCATTTACGAAACACCTGTTCTTAAAAAAGCGCTCGCCATTGCCGGGCCTATTTCTTTGGTATTATATGCTTCATCATCAGCAAAAGATACTGACTGGTCAGCTACTCTCTATGGTCTGAATGAGATGAACGAACCATATCCTCTCGGCATGACCTTCGGCATGGTGAGAGCACGATTTCGCAGTTCAAGATCGGTACCCGTACTTCTGGAACCGGGACAAATATATGAGTACATCATCGATTTATCTCATACGGCTGTAACGATGCCTGTCGGGCATCGGCTTCGGTTGGAGATAGCCTCGGCATCATTCCCGGAATATTCGCGCAATCTCAATACCGGCGGGCATAATGAAATGGACAGCACTTATGTGGTTGCCGATCAGAAAATATACCATTCCAGGCAATTTCCATCTCATCTTGTATTACCGGTTATAAATCCTGATGATTTTAAATAGGATAGATATGCCATGGTAACAATTCATCCAATAAAATATTATGCAGTCGGCATGTTACTCTGGTTGCCCGATTGATAAAGAAGTAGCAGTCGGATTTCAGACGTAACATGCACATCCATAGAAATGGAGATGTGATCAACTGCTAAAGCTATCGAGACTAGTAACGAATAAATGGAAAAATGCCATGAAAAGCAGGGCGAGCAGATTCTTTTTTTGTCTGGTGATGGTCCTCTTTATCTATCCTTACAACATAAATGCCCAACCCGGGATCAAGTTTGGGGTGGTCATATCGGGTTTTCAAGCCTGGCAGGATCTGAAGCCGTATACAGGTAATGACTACCGGCCATTTCTGGGTTATGAAGTAGATTGGGTTCAGGACGAGGGGTATCCTGATATTGGATTTCAATTTGGGTTATTTTATACCAGTGCTTTTTACATATAAAATACCACTAGCATGGCATATTCAGCCCGGTATTTTTGTCGGCCCCTACACTGCTTTCAAATTAAGTGCAAATCGCACTCTCGACATTTGGGGGGAAAAGAATACACGGAAAGTCACAAGCGTCAAATGTATTGACTACGGAATAGTAATAGGAATTAATTCTGAATTCTCAGTCTTGTCTAAGCAAGCGATGTTTGAGTTGAGATTTAATTGGGGATTGGCAAATATGATGAAGCAACCTAAAGAGTATACAGTCTTGTTTGAAGATCCGGGTCGGGTAAATGTGATAGCCGTGGCATTAATGACAGGTTTTAGATTCTAACTAAATAGGGTGAATAAAATGAAAAAATTTCTGATCGTTATTTTTGTTGGCCTTTCTCTTTTGTTCTTGCAGAAATGTTCATCGCCCTTTGAACCTGAAGTGAAAGAATATGCTGATCCGGAGGGCGAAATTGGAAATGAGACTACCTTAAACCGAATCCCCTCTTTGGCTGCATGTGTTGTAAAAGATGATTCTGTTGTATGGCAAAGGCACTATGGGTATGCTGATCTTAGCAGCCAACGTGTGGCTGACAAGAATACCATATACGGATTGGCGTCTGTTAGTAAGCTCATTGTAGTTACTGCAACCATGCAATTACATGAACAGCGAATAATAGACCTCAATGCAGATGTCAACGATTATCTGCCATTTTCGGTTAGAAATCCGAAGTTTCCGCAAGAAAAGATTACACCTTACCATCTCCTGACCCATACTTCCGGATTGAATTGGCCGGAAAGTGATGCGCAAGTACCGGGGTATTACAATCAATATCCGTTAGATTCTGCGCCCCCATTAAGTGAATGGATGCCTGAATTTATATCGCCGGGAGGCGCACATTATGTTCTCGCTGTCTGGATGAACAGCCGTCCGGGTGAGCGAGAATGGTATTCGAATATTGGTGTGTCTCTTCTTGCCTATATTGTCGAAGTCGTTAGCCAAATGGATTTTAATGAATACTGCAAACAACACATATTTGAACCACTTGAGATGTTCAACACCAGTTACAACTATGCAGATTTGGATATGGATAATCTCGCAACGCTCTATGATCAACCACAGCACTCAATTAAATTTTATCGCTATGCCGGTTATCCATCTGGTAACCTCAAAAGTACCCTTGAAGACTTCTCACATTTCATCATCGCTTACATGAATGGCGGACAGTATAAGGGCAGGAGAATACTAAAAGAAAGTAGCATCAACGAGATCCTTCAAGTTCGGAATCCTGCCAGTGGATTATGTCTCATATGGAATCTTACCGTGGGTGGTTGGTACGGGCATGCCGGTGGGATGACAGGCGTCGCAGCTTATGCAGAATTCCAGCGCGAACACAACGTAGGATTGATAATTGTTTCCAACTATCGGCCTCCTACGGTCTATCCTGGCAATAAGACACATGCGCTTGTCAGAAGAATAGCCAGAAGATACCGGTAAATCATTACGAAACAGACCGAAAAAAAATTCAGAGCAGATGAACAGCAAAAAGCAATTATCAAATATTGACTTTTTAAAATTTTAGTTGTAACTCACAACTGTTGCAACCGTAAACCAATCGATTAGGGATGATGATATATGGAAACATCGAAGATACGTTTATTTAGAAAGAATTTGAGAAGATTTGAGAGACTAAATCAAATACTGAATAATAGCTGCTGCAAAGGTGTCACAATGGCTCAATGTCATGCGCTTTTAGAGATTGAAGAATTGGGAGAGGCAATAACGATTCAATTGGCAAAAAATTTACTACTGGATAAGAGTACTTTGAGTCGAACAGTGGATAATCTCGTAAAACGCGGGCTCGTTGAAAGAAAACAACATCCGACTGACCGAAGATACACCACACTATTCCTGACTGATAAGGGAGTAAGAATTTGTGATGAAATAAACCGGGCAAATGATGATACCTATGAAAAAATATTATCGGAACTGCCTTCTAATGAAATCCAAAAAATTATGGAAAATTTTGAGCAACTCGTAAAAATTTTGAATAATTCCAACCGGAATGCAAATAATAAAAATGAATGCTGCAATTCATAAGGAGACAATGATGAAGACATCGAAATCACCCGCATATTTTGCCTTTTTAGCTGCCGGTTCTTTTCTGATGGCGGCAATTAGTTTCAGTGGGGTTCTTCTTTTTAAAGAAGATTTAATTGGAAGATTAATCACGGGTTCGGTATGGCGTCTGGTGACCTTGGGATGGTTGGGAGAGTTCTTTCATGTACGAATAAAGCAAAAAGCCCAAAGTTAACCGCAGCAAGAAACGCTTTTCAAAATAATTGAAAGGAATATATTATCAAAGCGCAATTCCCTTCGGCAAACCTTTATTTATTGCTGATATTTATATTAGGGTTACTGTTTCAATTCATAGGGCTTATCAGATACATTGAAAGACTGCCCGAGGATTGGATTGGAATAAGTTTATATATTGCAACTATCGGCGCGTTTTTATCCGGAATTTTTTTGGTTATTTTAAATGCAAAAGTAAAATCCGGCTGTGTGAGGTGCTGCAGATAAAGCGGATAGTGCACCAAATTAGCGGCAGAAACATAATTAGCTCATCCTGCACAAATTGGTCTCTATCCCTGCAAGCCAGTAGAATAGTGGAATCCAGTGCCGGTATGAAAACGCCCGTTCGGCGAGTATTCCGAGGTCAAACTTATGTCACGGAATCCCTTTGTACATTGACCGAAGAAATCCATAATGGAACACAAAAAACAATTCGAGCTTAAAGGTCACCCCTGGATTTCATTCTGGGCATTGATTATCCTGATAATCGTATCAATCATTGTTTCCGCAATTGTTCTTTTCGGGATTTTTGGCCCGCCTCCAAATAACCCATATGTCCAGTTTCTGCAGTCAATGAGCAGCCATGTCATAATGATATTTTTTGTTATCCCATATATTTTGAGACTTCCATACGGAAAGCGATCTCTTGGAAAATATTTAAGTGATATTCGCCTCTTGCAAGTTCAACCAATTGGACAGTTGATAGTAATCACCCTCACTTGCTATATCATATTAATGTTGTGCCAGTCACTGGGTTCAATTGTGTACCGCCTCACAGAAGGCAATACGATAAGCAGCGAATTTATACGCACCCTTTTTAATATTAACAAAGAACTTCCCCCTCAGTCATTAAGTATTCTGTTGTCATTTCCATCGATGTTCGAAGAAGTTATTTTTCGTGGCGTCTTATTAACGTTTTTTTTAAGCAAATTTTCCAAATGGAAAGCAATCGTATACTCATCATTCGGTTTCGCAATCATTCATATTCTTAATCTTTTGGGCGGACGTGATCCGGTTTGGGTGGCAGGTCAAATTATATGGGCGTTTATGCTGGGAATCTTTTATGGATACTTGTTTATCCAAACCGGAAGTCTTTTACCCAACATGTTGTTTCATTATGTCAGCAATATTTTTGTGGGTTCATTCAATTATTATGTTCAATTAAAAGCTTCCATGGAAGTCCAGGCGTTATATGGTATCATTTTTACGTTTGGATTATTACCAGCCACATTGATGATTTCCTGGATAAAATATTTTACCTCCAAATGGCCGTTTAAGCATGCATTAACAAACCAATGAGTAAGGGTATGCGCGCAAAAAGTTTTTGTTGGACTCAGGTTTTGTTTAAAAACTTGCAATATACTTATCAAAAAAAGCTGGCAGCTTTTGAAGACGGTTATCGCAAATTTGCCAGAATGCGTGGATTTAAAACATCCAATGATTTGCCCTTTCATCGCAGGGGTTTTCTGGAGTGCTGGGCGCAACCGGGGTTTCATCGGTTTTGGCAGGTCTGGAATCCCGGCATAGCATATTTTGTATACCGTACTTACATCAGATTGGGTGGGGTGAAAAGCTGGACAATTCCAACATTTTTGTCATTTTCCCTTTGTGGTGTTATCCATACAGTTATTGTATTTCCGTTTGTCGGACGTTGGTCTTTTGCCGTGATCGGCGCATTTATCTGTTTCGGTTTACTAACCATATCGAGTAAAAAGCTATCTCGGATTCTTAAGCAGGAAAAATGGCCGAAAATTGTAAATCTGGTACTAAATGTCGGCTTAGTCATTTTATCCTTTGATATTGGCTTTCGTATCGACCGGCTGCTTTGTTCCCTGTATTAGCTATCTTGCATCAAAGAAGCGCTTGAATTAATGAAAAGATAAAATTGGTTATAATTTTATCGTCATTTAGATTTATATTTTTCGCTAAAATGGTGACTTGTAATGGAATTATATCAGCAAATATTCTTCACCACGCTCGCCCTTGCTTTCGGCATATTGCATCTTTTCCTGTTTATCTACAATCACCGTCTAAAAAGTAACCTCTATTTTTCACTGTTTTTGTTTTTTTATGCGTTGAATCTCTTCTTTGATTATCAGACCTCGCTGACAACCAATTGGGAATTTGAGCTGCTTTATTTGCGAATTCATCGTGCGGTTTTACCGTTCAATCCGATCTTTGCCCTCTTGTTTGCCTATTCGGTCTTTGACTTAAAAATTCCGAAGCAATTTTGGTTTATTTCAGCCGGCTTAATTACATCTGGCGGGTTAGCAGTTTATAAACCGCTCGATAACTTTATATTTATCCAATTTTTTTTCTTTGCTGTTTTTATTGAAGCTGTTCGCGTGTTTAGCCTGGCCATTTATCAAAAAAAGGAGGGCGCAAAACTAATCGGCAGTGGTTTTATCCTGCTGTTTCTTTTTTCAATGTATGACATGCTTCTGGACCTCGATTTAATGAAACCGGTTTACAATATCGTTAATGGGTATCCTTTTGGCTTTGTCATACTGATATTGATAATTTCGATTCACCTGGCAAGGGATTTTGCCAAAATAAATAAAAAAGTAATCAGCCAGGAAATCAAAGCCAAAGAAATGGAGATCAGCCAGCGACTGCTCAAAGCGGAAGACCAGAGAAAATCGAAGGAACTGGAAGAGGCTCGCAAACTCCAAATATCAATGTTGCCTCGCTGTCTTCCCGAAATGAATGGCATGGATATCTGTTTTGACATGCGAACCGCCACGGAAGTCGGAGGTGACTATTATGATTATCATCTCTCGGAAGACGGAGTGTTGACGATGGCCATTGGCGATGCCACAGGCCATGGCATGAAAGCCGGAATCATGGTTTCCATAATAAAAAGCCTATTCATGTCTCATGCCGTTAACATGGATATTCGCGATTTCTTTGGAAAAGCTTCGCAGATTATCCGGCAGATGAAATTCAAAAATTTATTCATGGCTATGATGATTGTAAAAATAAAAGACAGGAAACTAACCGCTTCTTCCGCCGGAATGCCACCGATTTTAATTTTCCGAAATAAAACAAAATCGATTGATGAATTGGTGATGAAAGGTATGCCGTTGGGTGCAATTGAGAACTTTGAATACCAAACTGTTGAGACTGACCTGGAAGCCGGAGATGTTGTACTGCTAATGTCCGATGGTTACCCGGAACTGTTTAATGACCGAAATGAGGTTTTAGATGACTTCAGGGTAAAAAAGTTTTTCAGCGAAGCTGTAGAATTGCCTTCTAACCAGATCGTTCACCATTTACTGCTTGCTGGCGATAAATGGCGGAATGGAAGTCCTCAAAATGATGACATCAGTCTGATTGCAGTTAAAATCAAAGAGCAATAAGATTACAAGAGAATTGATAAAGGTGTGAGTATGCCCGGATAAGAAATACTCGAATATATTAATTTGTCCGCGCAGAACAGGCCATTTGGGACTAATTGAAAATTTAGGAAATATTATTGTCGAGAGTGTTTAGGTACTGAATTTTATCATTCAATTTTCCATGAAGGGAAAAATAAGAATGAATCCAATTCTTAACACCTGGAAATTCGGCTGCATTCAGAAATTGAGTATTGTAAGGATAAAATCCAGCAGTAGTATAATTTTTAGTATGCATTTATTAATGTGAAGCCAACATAAAGGGCGTTAAAGCCAATATTCTTACGGTCTCACTTTTGCGAAGAAAGGTAAGCCATGAACCCGAATTTCGGAATACCAGATGATAAATGTCCTCGAAGTTCATCAAAATTGTGGAGTAAGCACTTTGGCCGGTTGCTTCTTTTCCATCTAATCATCCCATCAGCTTTGTTCCCCCAAAAGTACGATCTTACTTTCGAACAAATTTTTCTGGAGGAGGGACTCTCGCAAAGCATCGTGCAGTGCATCTGCCAGGATCGCAAAGGTTTTATGTGGTTCGGGACCGAAGATGGCTTGAACAAATATGATGGTTATAAATTTACCGTAATCAGAAACAATCCCCAAAATCCGAATAGCCTGAGTTATAATAACATTACTGCCATTTATGAAGATCGGCTGGGTATGCTTTGGATTGGTACATTTTATGGCGGTCTGAATAAATATAATCCTGTGACCGATCGATTTTTCCGTTATCAATACGATCCCGATGATTCGAACAGCCTGAGCAATAATAACATCAACGTGATAACCGAAGACAAATTCGGTCACCTTTGGATCGGTACGGATGGTGGATTGAATGAACTTATACCCGTTGAGAACCGGAATGCTGCTCCTGTTTTTATTCGCTACCAAAATGACCTGGACAATCCAAACACTCTCAGTCATAATATCGTCAGGTCAATTTACGAATCCGATCACAGTGGGGAAGATGTACTTTGGATTGGAACCGACGGCGGTCTGAATAAACTAACTTTATCTGTTCCGAACTCCCCGGGGAGTGTAAAGGAGGGGGCTACAGACATGTTTACTCGTTATCTGCATGATCCCGGGAATCCGCATAGCCTGAGCCATGATCAAATCTATTCTATTTATGGAGATAGATCGGGTACTTTGTGGATTGGTACCCAGGGAGGCGGATTAAATCGGTATGATCGAGACACGAATCGATTTATTCAATATCGCCATCATCCCAATAATCCCACCAGTTTGAGCCATGATGAAGTCTATGTCATTTTTGAGGACCGGTCGGGCGTTATGTGGCTCGGCACCAATGGCGGTGGGCTCTGCATCTTTGATCGGGCAAATGAAGAATTTATTGCTTTCCGGCATGATCCATTTGACCTTAGCACCATTAGCTACGATGAAATCAGGGCTATTTATGAAGATCGTTCCGGGCTACTTTGGATTGGAACCTATGGCGGGGGCATTGACAAAGTGGATCGGGTAACGAGACAATTTAATCTGTACGATCACGATCCCGGTGCGGCGAACAGTTTAAGCCATCCTATTGTCTGGTCAATCTATGAAGATCAAGCAGGTATCCTCTGGATCGGAACTCATGGCGGTGGTTTGAATCGCTATGATAGACAAACCAATCAATGGCAGCACTATCGGCATGATCCCGGTGATCCGGGTAGTCTGAGTGATGACATTGTTAGAGTGGTATATGAGGACCGGTCCGGTATGCTCTGGATTGGAACGCATGGAGGGGGCATCAACAAATTTGACCGGAAAAACGAAAAATTTACGCGCTATCTGCATGTCCCCAATAATCCGGCGAGCTTAAGTCGAAATGAAATCAGATGTATTTATGAAGACAGAGCAGGAGTGCTCTGGATCGGAACCTATGGTGGCGGTTTGGACAAATTTGTGTCTGGTGATGAGACCGGATCGCCCGCGACTTTCGTTCATTTTCGTAACGATCCCCAAAATCCCAGTAGTCTCAGCAATGATTTTGTACGGACAATTTATGAAGATAATTCAGGCGCATTTTGGATCGGAACCGAGGGAGGAGGTCTGAATAAGTTTGATAGAGAAACGGGGAAATTTGTACATTATAGAGCGGACCCAACTGATTCGAATAGCTTGAATAACGATTATATTTTTTCGATTCATGAAGATCAAGCCGGAATTCTGTGGCTGGGGACCTGGGGTGGCGGTCTCAATAGATTTGATAAAGCGAATGGAACCTTTTCTCACTACACAGAAGAGGATGGGTTGCCGAATGATGCGATTTACGGGATATTGGAGGATAACCGGGGCCTGTCTATCGGCCAGGCAGGTAATCTCTGGCTGAGCACCAATAACGGATTATCAAAATTTGATCCCAAGGCGGATATATTTAAAAATTATAGTGTAGAAGACGGGCTTCAGAGCAATGAATTTAACGGCGGGTCTTTTTACAAAAGCCGCAGTGGTGAAATGTTTTTTGGCGGAATAGAAGGGTTTAATGCCTTTTATCCGGATGAGATAAAAGATAATCCGTTTATTCCACCCGTCATTATTACTGCCTTTTCCAAACTGAACCGGGAAGTAATCTTTGATAAGCCGATCTCCGAAATAAATGAGTTGAAATTATCATACAAAGATTACGTCTTTTCATTTGAGTTTGCTGCGCTGGATTTTACGGCACCTCAGAAAAATTTGTATGCCTATAAAATGGAAGGATTGGATGAAGATTGGGTTTATACCGATTCAAAAAAACGGTTTGCCACTTATACGACCCTTGCGCCCGGGAGCTACACTTTCCGGGTCAAGGGTTCCAACAATGATGGTGTTTGGAATGAACAGGGTACGGCGTTAAAAATCATCATTGCGCCCCCGGTCTGGCAGACCTGGTGGTTTCGCACCATTGGGGTGCTTATTATTATCGGATTTGCCTATCTACTGTATCGCCGGAGAGTGAAAAATGTTCGGTTAAAGACAGAGCTCCAGGCTGCTCATGACGCACAGATGTCTATTATGCCGCAAGCAGACCCGCAGTTCGAAGGAATGGAAATTTCCGGGATCTGTATTCCCGCCAATACCGTCGGGGGAGATTTTTTTGATTATTTCTGGCTCAACTCAGAAAAAACAAGATTCGGTATTGCCATCGGCGACGTTTCCGGTAAAGCAATGCAATCGGCAATGACAGCGGTTATGGCCAACGGAATGATCTTTTCGAGAGTGGAAAACGGTGAGACTTCTGTAAAAGACATGATGACACGCCTCAATCGGCCTATGTTTTCTAAAACGGATAGAAAAATGTTTACGGCGCTTTGTCTGGCTTCATTGGACATTAAAAGCAGAGAATTGACCTTTACCAATGCCGGGTTGGTTGAACCCCTGTTAAAGTCCGGCGATTCCGTGACGCATGTCGAGGCTCCCGGACCCAGACAACCTTTAGGTCTCATCCGGGATATCGTGTACCAGGAGAAAAAAATTCATTTAGAGCCGGGAGAGATTTTCATATTTCTAACCGATGGTATACCGGAAGCGCAAAACCATGCCAGAGAACTTTACGGAGATGAGTCGATTAAAGCTCTGCTACAAAACATTGATACATCATCGTTGTCGGCGCAGAAAATCAGAAACAAAATCATTGAGGATGTTAAGCGGTTTTCAGGCACGGCTTCCCGCTACGATGACATGACGGTGATTGTGATTAAGTGTAATTGATCCATATTCGTTCATGTTACGGACAATAACAAAATCGCCAAAATATCGGCAATTGCCCAAAGTTTGGCAATTTAATTCATTTCATGCCGATCAATCGCTCCTATCCCTAAGTTTGATTTTCTTAAGGCATTTGTAAATTTAGTTTAGTAACTTTATTCACAAATAGGTGGATAATTACTCTGAAATTTAGTGACTTATTTTTCCATATAAGATACATTAATTTTTTGGAGGATTAGAACCACACTCTGACAAATCAAACTTCGATAACAAAACCAACCTGGACGAATTGATAAGTCTCATTCCTTATATTGATTCCCGACCGAATGGGGCAAGCTGGTATCAGTTCAAGAATAGGAAGCTGTTTTGAGTAGGAGCCAAAATCATGAAAAAAGTATTGGTGGCTGGCGCAACCGGATACCTTGGACAGTACGTGGTTAATGAGCTGAAAAAGCAGGATTATTGGGTGCGCGCTTTGGCAAGAGCCCCCCAAAAATTAGAAAATTTAAAACCAAACCCCGATGATGTATTCGTCGCTGAAGTGACAAATCCAGATTCTTTAAAAGGAATATGTGACGATATTGACATCGTCTTTTCATCCGTAGGAATTACCAGGCAAAAAGACGGCTTAACCTACATGGATGTGGATTACCAGGCAAATGCCAATCTGCTGAAAGAGGCGATCCACAGCGCGGTCAAAAAATTCATTTACGTATCCGCTTTGAACGGCCAAGTTCTCCGGGAATTGAAAATATTTCAGGCTAAAGAGCGCTTTGTTGATGAGCTTAAATCTTCGGGAATAGATTACACCGTCATTCGCCCTAACGGATTTTTTTCGGATATGGCAGAAGTGCTCAATATGGCAAAGAAAGGAACGGTTTACCTGTTTGGAGATGGAGAATACAAGGGCAATCCAATCCACGGAGCCGATTTGGCAGAATTCATTGTTCAAAAGATGGAAAGTAGCGAGACAGAACTTGAAGTGGGCGGACCGGAACTGCTCACTCAAAACCAGATGGCGCAGGCAGCCTTTACTGCTGCTGGTAAAAAGGAGAGAATTGTACACATCCCGCTCTGGATCAGAGACCTCTCCCTCCAATTGATTCGCTGGTTTACCGGTCAAAAAACGTATGGGCCCATCGAGTTTTTTATGACCGTAATGACCAGGGATATGATCGCGCCGCAATTCGGCAAACATCGCTTATCTGATTATTATGAGGAGGTTATTAAATTATGATGCGGCGGGTTAAAAATAACCATTAGCACTGAAAGAGAGGGGTAGAATGAAAAAAGTAACTCGGCGGGATTTTTTAAAATTTAGCATTGTAGCAACAGGTGCCTTGGGAACACCTTGGCTTTTTGCCATTGGTAAAGAAGAAAAATCCATTCGGGAACCATCGCACGAGACAAATGCGCAAGTAGCAGCAATTCGCAGAGACAATTTAGATTCGATGACGCGAGACGCTATCGATGCGTTGGGAGGAATGCAAACTGTTGTTAACAAAGGCGAGATGGTTTTTATTAAACCCAATTTTGTCTCTTTTCCATGGGCGCAGCATAATAATTGTTTTCATATTGGAGAATGCACCAAACCTGAAGTCATCATTGCTGTTACAGAAGAGTGTTTAAAAGCGGGGGCTGCAGAAGTCATTATAGGCGATGGCTCCCATCTGCCATCATTCGATTGGCAATATGCAATCACACTGGACGGTTCAACGAACTTGGTCAATGAAGCAGAACGTCTCAGTTCACAATATACGGGAAAAGTGACATTGGCATGCCTGGAGACCGATTCTCCATATTGGGTAGAGGTTTCTTCAAACACTTCCCTAAACAAAATTGCCATTTCAAGCCTTGTTGCCAATGCTGATAAGGTTATCTCCATTCCTGTGGCCAAGACACATTCATGGGCGCAACTGACACTGGCTTCGAAGAATTTCATTGGTATCACACCGCTTTCCCGTTATGCACAGTTGATCGATAATACTTGGTGGAATCGCGGCAGCTTTGATCATAGCAGCCCACAAGCTATTGCTCAGGTCTATCTCGATATTGTAAAAAGTATAAATCCCTCTCTTTCAATTATAGATTTTTCTATCGGGATTGAAGGTGATGGCCCAACCACAACCTGGGGTGGTACGACATTGGATATGAAAAAGCGTATTGGCTCATGGGCGATAATTGCCAGTAGAGATATTATGGCCGCTGATGCTACTGCTGCTCGCATTATGAGCCACGATACTAACAAAGTGACACATCTTTCAATGGGGTATGATATGGGAATGGGAGAAATAAGGCAAGAAGCAATAGAATTACTGGGTGAGAATATCGATAATTTGCGGATAGCATGGAAACCCGCTCAATTAAAGGGATAAAAGAATTAATATTGTATAAAACAAACTTTATAATTGGAGGAAGATATTATGAGAACTATTACCGCAGTTTTATTTTCATTGATATTGGTTTTGTTTACAGGCTGCCAAAAACAGGATCAATCGGTCAGGCAGTCCGCTGAATCAAAATCTGAAGCAGCAATCCCCAAAACAGACCTTCACGCAGCAGTACTTACAGATGATTTCGAAAGCATACGCCAGCACATTAAGGCTGGTTCCGACATCAACATGTTGGAGTCTTCCCGAGCCTCCACACCTCTCATCACGGCTGCCTTTCCTGGTAAGACAAAAGCTGCTAAAATGCTGATTGATGCCGGTGCTGACCTGAACTATCAGAACGCTGACGGATCTACCGCCCTGCACACTGCTGCGGTATTCGGAAAAACCGAAACCGCCAAAATCCTAATCGATGCCGGTATCGATCTGAAGATACAGAACAACGACGGAAGTACTGCGCTCCATTCCGCCGCTTTTTTCGGTCGTACAGAGATCGTAAAGGCGCTGCTGGAAAAAGGCGCGGACAAAACATTAGAGAACAAATGGGGAAGCACTACGCTCGAGACGGTTGAGGGCTCTTTTGAAGATATGAAAGCGGTCTATGATGCCGCTGGGGCGGCATTAAAACCGCTGGGATTGGTCCTGGATTACAAGCAGATCAAAGCCGCCCGTCCGGTCATTGCGGAAATGCTGAAAAACTAATCGTGATCGCCTGCTAATTCAATAACGAAAACTCGCATGAAGAGCACAATCCTGATTATTGCACTGCTTTCATTCGTATTTGCCGGATGTAATGATGATTCTAAAGAACAGTACAAATATCATCCTCCGCAGAGCGTCGACGATGGCTTGAAAGCCGGCACCCTCGCTGAAGCGAATTTTGATCCGGCGCCAATTGAAAAAGCTGCAGATCGTATCCGGAACGGCTTATATAAAGAAGTGCATTCCATGCTGATTTTACGGGACAACCGACTGGTGTCCGAAGAATATTTTCCAGGGCACCGCTTCCAAACTGATGCACCAGCGCATCATGGCGAATGGGTGGGTTGGGAACGGGATTCCCTGCACCGGATCATGTCGGTGACCAAGAGCATCACTTCCGTCTGCATCGGCATCGCCATTGACCGGGGATTTATCGGAAGCGTTCAGCAATCCATATTCGATTGCCTGCCGTCGTTTCGACATATCCAAAACGATGGAAAAGACCAGATCACGATCGAGCACCTGCTTACCATGACATCCGGTCTGAAGGGAAATGAATGGCTGCTGCCATATAGCAATCCGAAAAATGATGTGATTATGATCTACTGGTCCGAAGATCCCATCTCGTTTGTTTTAAACAGGCCGAAGATATATAAGCCCGGAGATGTTTTTCAATATTACGGCGCATCGAATTTTCTTCTGACCGAAATTCTAAAAAATGCCACAAAAATGAACCTTGATGAATTTTCCCGTAAATATTTATTCGAACCGCTGGGCATTACCCGCAGCTACTGGCTTCGGCTCAACAAAGGGGTGATTGACGGTGCCGGCGGCTTGATGATCACCCCAAGGGATATGGCTAAAATCGGAGCGACATTTCTGAACAGGGGCATCTGGAGCGGAGAGCGGATCATTTCCGAGGCGTGGGTCGAAAAAAGTGCCGCATCCTATCCCGGCAACAGTTGGTTGAACAACTGGGACGATCACTGGGGAATGAGAGGCTACTCTTATTCGTGGTGGACGCATCAATTCGTAAAGTCAGGGAAGAGAATGAATATGTTTTATGCTGCAGGATGGGGCGGGCAGTATATTATGGTCATTCCTGAACTGAACACGGTCGTCGTATTCACTGGTGGCAATTACACCTCTTACCGGCCACCGTTTGAGATTTTGAAAAAATATATCCTGCTGGCGATTCATGAATTATGAGATAACACCGAACGACTATCTAAAATACCACAAAGCGGAAAAATATTCATGAAAGCAATCATCCAGGAAAAATACGGATCACCGGAAGTTCTTCAGCTCAAAGAGGTGGAAAAACCGATTCCGGGGGATGATGAAGTCCTGGTTAAAGTTCATGCGGCATCCGTCAATTCATGGGACTGGGACCGGCTGACCGGCAAGCCGCGTTTATACCGTCTGTTAAGCGGTGTAATGAAACCAAAACTTGCCATTCTCGGCGCCGATGTGGCGGGGAAGGTTGAAGCTGTCGGACAGAATGTTAAACGATTCAAACCGGGCGATGAGGTTTTCGGGGATTTATGCGAAGGTAACTGGGGCGCATTTGCCGAGTATGTATCGGCTCCTGAAGATGCATTGATACTAAAACCATCCGTCATGTCATATGAAGAAGCCGCGGCTGTACCTCAAGCGGGCGTCATGGCTCTGCAGAGTATTCGGGATAAGGGCATGGTGAAGCAGGGACAAAAGGTTTTGATCAATGGGGCGGGCGGCGGTGTGGGCACTTTTGCGGTACAGCTCGCCAGACTGTACGGAGCTGAAGTAACCGGCGTTGACAGTGCTGCCAAGCTGGAGATGCTCCGCTCGATCGGGGCGCAGCACGTCATCGATTACACAAAAGAAAATTTCACCAAAAATGGAATCAGCTACGACCTGATTGTGGATGTGGTGGCAAACCGCTCGATATTCGATTACCGGCGGGCATTAAATCGTGGAGGCATTTTTGTCATGGTCGGAGGAACCCCAACGGCGATTATGCAGGTGGCATTGCTGGGACCGCTAATTTCAATGTTTGGAAGTGAGAAATTGGGTATTCTGGTGCAGAAACCAAACAAGGATTTAGAGTATTTAACGGAGCTGATTCAATCCGGCAAAGTCAAGCCCGTAATCGACAGGAGATACCCTTTAAGTCAAGCCCCTGAAGCGTTGCAGCGCATCGGAGAAGGGCGCGTATTGGGGAAAGTCATCATAACGTTGACGGAAAGCTCATGAAGGCCGTTGTCTACAGGGAATACGGTCCTCCCGAAGTTCTTCAGCTCCGGGAAGTGGAAAAACCTGTCCCGCAGAGTAACGAAGTGCTGATCAAAGTGTTTGCCACAACCGTAACCAGATACGACTGTTGGGCGCGTAGCTGCACAGCCCATACCGGATTGGGAATTCTGATGCGAATGTGGTTCGGAATTAGAAAACCAAAGAAACCGATACTTGGTACCGAGTTGGCCGGGGAAATTGAAGCCGTGGGCAAAGATGTCAAACGATTGGAAGCGGGTGACCAGGTTTTTGCATATCCGGGAATGAATTTAGGTGCTTATGCGGAGTATATATGTGTTCCGGAAGAAAAGGTGGCTAAAAAGCCGGTTAATTTGACTTATGAGCAAGCCGCAGCGGTTCTGCAAGGAGCATTGACCGCCCTGTTTTTTCTTCGAAAAGCAAATATTGGACGAAGACAAAAGATCCTTATCCTGGGTGCTTCCGGAGGCGTTGGTGTTTATTCTGTCCAGCTTGCCAAATACTTCGGGGCAGAGGTTACCGGGGTCTGCAGCACCACCAAACTGGAGCTGGTGAAATCCATGGGAGCCGATAAGCTAATTGATTACCTCAAAGAGGATTTTACCAAAAACGGTGAGACCTATGATATTATCTTTGACACGTTTGGCAAAAGTACATTTTCAAGCAGCAAATTATTAAAAAGAGGCGGAACCTATCTTTTTGCTACTTTTGGACTGCCGCAGCTTTTTCATATCCTTTGGCTTAAACTGGCATCCAGCCTGCCTGGCTGGCAGACAGGAAAAAAAGCCATTTCTCCACTACTGAAAGAAACAACTGAAGATCTTGTTTTTATCAGAGAACTTGTTGAGGCGGGGAAGATGAAACCAGCCATCGATAGACGCTTTCCGTTGAAACAGATTGCTGAGGCACACAGGTTATGTGGAAGCAGGACAGAAAAAAGGAAATTTGGTTATAACTGTGGTATAAAGAACAAAATCTGATTTAAGGGAATATTTTCAGAACGGTTTATTAAACGATCAAAAACTTTAGGGGTAAACCATGTCACTAACCTTAAAAGAAAAAGAATTGGTAAACATCGGCGCATCGGTTGCCACCGGCTGCAAGCCCTGAATTGATTATCACTTTGAAAAAGTGCGTGAAGCAGGTGCTTCAGATAAAGAAATAACACAGGCAATTTCCGATGCAACCGCTGTTCGCGACAGCGCCAGAGAAATCATGGAAGATCACGGGCTTAAACATCTGGGAATAAGTAAAAAGTTTGATAAGCGTTCTTGTGCCGAAGAAACTACTCGAATTAAGGAATTGGTCTGCACTGCTGCCGCCTATGCCCTCAACTGTACCACAAATTTGGAGCGTCACATTGCCGCTGCCGCAACAGTCGGCATTACCGAGAGTGAAATCAGGCTGGTTTTGGATGCCGCAACATTTATTAAAGGTGAAGCAGCGCATTATGTGGGCGAAATCGTTAAATTAAAAGATGAGAAAGACCGGTTACAGCAGCTACTGGACGAACTGCAAGCAACTCAGGCTCAACTGGTGCAATCGGAAAAAATGGCTGCCCTGGGTAAATTGGTTGCCGGTATGGTTCATGAGATGAATACGCCCGTTGGTGTTATCAATAGCGCTACCGATGTCTCCACCCGATCCATCACCAAAATCTTGAAGGTTTTAGAAACCAGCCAAACGTTTGAAGAGATCAGAAATAGTCAGCAGCTTCAAAACTCCTTGAAAGCAATCCAAAACAATAATCCGATTGCCAAAGCTGCAAGTGAACGAATTAGCCGGATTATCAATAGTTTAAAGAGTTTTATTCGACTGGATGAGGCAACTTTCCAGAAAATTGATCTTCACCAGTGTCTGGAAAACACCTTAACTTTGCTTGAGCACGATTGCGGGGATCAGATTCGGGTAGTAAAAAAAGTTGGGGATATTTCCCTCATCGCCTGTTATCCGGATGAGTTAAACCAGGTGTTTATGCATCTCCTGACCAATGCCATCCAGGCGATCCCGGAAAAAGGCACCATTACCATCCGTACGTATATGAGAGAAGAGAACGTACATGTAGAAATTACTGATACAGGTGTAGGTATTTCAGCGGAGCAGATGCAGCAATTATTTGAACCAGGCTTTACCAGAAAGGACTCCCGGATGAAAGCCGGACTGGGTTTGTTTACCAGTTACAACATTATGCAGAAACACCGAGGTGAAATTAAAGTGGATAGTCAAGTGGGCAAGGGTAGTACATTCACTGTTATCTTACCCACCGATTTGGACAAAAAACCGCGAGTGCCCGAAATTCCGAGTGCTGTTAACCAGACTTCCCGTTGCGACCGGCTCAAAACGTAAAGCGGTAAATATAGTTAAACAACAAATATTTTATTGCAATGACGGATCGGAAGAGGTAAATTCATTTCGAATTATAATTGAATGACTCTGAGAACTCATAAACTTAAATAGATTGAGTCAGATCAATTAAATTTCGGAGAACCTATAGATCCAACCTCAGAAAGACAATGTAGAAAATAAAAAGTGTATGCAGAAAGATATCATCCCAACTTTTTCATTTGAACACAGAAAGTAGGCTGGTAGTCTTTCCTGGCAGAAATTGCAGGCATTACAAACCTTCATGCTATTGAACAAGACCATGCATCTTAAGCCTGCCCCCCACTCATTTATAAATCAACCTTTTCTTACCATTATTGGGAAGAATCTGTTGAAAAATTCTGACCTTCGCTGTTCCTACCGGAGGCATTGATACCAAATTATGTTTTACTATAGAAAAATTTTATTACCGTATTCAGTAACCGTCTTCTAATACATAATCGAAATTGAAACAGTGGGGTGTCACATGAATCCAAAATTATTACCCTCCCTGCTCGTTATCCTAAAAGTGACCTTGACCATCAATTTGTGCTGGGTAAGTCTCGCGCTGAGCCCACCGCAGCAGCAGACACAGAATCAACCCCCGGACGGTCAGGGTAGTTTGTTTTATTACGCAGACGCAGAACGAATCTCTCTGAAAGTTGCTTCAGACTATCTCGCGGTAAGACTTCAATCCGGGGTGCAAACCGAGCGGTTGATTGCTTCGCTCCAAAGACTGGTTGGTGAGCCGCCCTGGATCAGGGCAGATGAGTACCCCAAATATCAAACCATTCTCTTCGCTCTGAAACCCGATTTACCCGGCGGACAACGGGAACAATTGGAAAATATGCTTCGCAGCCAACCTGAAGTAGAAAATCTGCCCCCTGTTTATTTGGCGGAACGAGATCAGTACATTCTCATCCTCACCAACGAATTCCTTGTAAAATTCCGGGAAGATATCTCCCCCCAACGAATCAACCAGTTCAATGAAGAACACCAGGTTGAAGTCGTCGAAAAAGATCAATACGAAGAAAACCTGTTTGCCTTAAAAGTTACTTCCGCCTCGCAACGTAACGCTCTGGCAATGGCCAACATTTATCATGAAAGCGAGATCACTCTCTGGGCTACACCAAATTTTTTGCAAGAAGTACGGAAGATGTTCAAACCAAATGATGACCATTTTAAAGAACAATGGCACCTGAACAACACCGGTCAGGATAAAGGAACCGTAGGAGAGGATATCGATGCGGTAGCCGCCTGGAATCTGTCAATGGGCAACGAAAATGTTGTGATCGCTATCCTCGATGATGGCGTGGATTATAACCACGAAGATCTAAAAGCAAACATTTTCAAAAATCCGGCTGAAATTTCCGGTAATAGTATTGATGATGACAAGAATAGTTATACGGACGATGTGAGAGGGTGGGATTTTTATGATGATGACAACAATCCCCTTCCCAGTACTTTCAATAAACCGTATAATAACCAGGCGCTTAACGACATTCACGGTACCCCCTGTGCCGGGATCGCTGCGGCTTGCACTAACAATAAGCTGGGCGTAAGCGGCATCGCCGGGAATTGCAAAATTTTGCCTGTCAAGATATTTGGGGGAAAGACTTCCTCGGACCTTAGCACTACCGCCAACCTTGCCAAAGCCATCAAATATGCCTCTACTCTGGCGGATGTGCTGAGCTGCAGTTGGGGTACCTCTTCTTCAACCGCGGTCACCAACGCCTTTAAATATGCGGCTGACAAAGGGCGGGGCGGTCTGGGATGTGTCATCTTTTGCGCCAGCGGCAATAACAACTCATCGGGCGTCAACTATCCGGCCAAGCTCTCCACCGTTATTGCGGTGGGAGCCAGCACTAATAAAGGGGTGCGATCATCGACCACTAAGTGGGGATCGAACTATGGTTCGGAACTGGATATCATGGCCCCCAGCAGCGGAGGCACCCGGGGCATTTATACCACCGATGTCTCGGTTTCCAAGCGGGGTTTTGATGATCTGGACTCCAAAGGATTGTATACCAAAGATTTCGGGGGCACCTCTGCGTCTACCCCGTTGGCAGCGGGAGTTGGCGCGCTGGTGCTTTCCATGAATCCCAATCTCAGCAAAGCAAAAGTTCAGGAAATCCTGCAAAATACCGCCAAAAAAATCGATGCCAGCAACGCCAATTATGATAAAAAGACCGGGTTTAGCAATACCTATGGTTACGGCAAGGTGAATGCCCATAAGGCCTTGAAGGAAGCCAAAAAACAACGTCTCGAAGGGGTCGATATTTATGTGCGCGACCACAACGGGGACACCGGGGATACGCCCACTTCCGGTGGCTGGTATGCCAGCGTCGATATTAGAGTGGATGACCCGACCAATGGATTTCAATGGGTAACTGACTTTAACCAGCTCCTCCATGAGAATGCCGTCAGCGGGAAACTCAATCACGTTCTTGTGCAGGTGCATAATCGCGGCAAAGTTGTCGCCAATACGGTGACAATAAATCTGTATTGGGCGTACGCCGGTACCGGTCTGCCGCAGCTTCCTTCGAAATTCTGGTCCGAATACCCCTCCGGCCCGAGCGATCAAACCCACTGGCATTCTATCGGGCAAAAGACGCTCAATAATTTAGCAGCCGGTGGCGCGCAATATGACTCCTTTGATTGGACCGCGCCGGCGGTTGATCCGAAAAAGAAAAATCCCACCCATTTCTGTCTCCTGGCAATCATTAATTCCTCCCAGGACCTGGTGTATGTCAAGCAGCGTGATGTGGGTACCATTGTGCGAAATGATAACAACATTACCCTGAAAAATGTTAATGTGGTTGATACGAAAACCGCTAAAAACTTCGCCAAACAATTTTACATCGGCAATCCCAATGACGAACTGGCGAAGATGGTTCTGAGGCTTAGCGCCCCGCGGGCTCTGGAGCAAGGTTGGAGAATCAGCCTGGACAGGTTCGACTTCAGCCGGCCTTTTATACTGGAGCCCCATGAGCAAACCCTGGTTACCATGGAAGTTGATCTACCAATGTTTAGCCAGGAAGCCGAAATTACCATCATCCAGGAACAAGTCGATCCTCCCCTGGTTGTAGGTGGAATAACTTACCAATTTCAACCACTGGAGTTATCAGAAACCCCGCAACCGCCACTGAAAGAACAACTTTTAAACGCCAGCGGTTTCCTGACTATGCTGCGGGTTCACGACGCTGGCACCGCCTACGGCCCGCCAACCGATCGCATCGATGTGGAAGTGGTGATCAAACTCGATACCCGGCCCGGCAAGGCTTTCGGATTTCAGCTCCGGAATGATAGCAATTATCTCACCCGCCAGGGTATGCTCGATCTTCTCCGGGACGCTTTCAAGAATAACCTGGCGGTAAATATTGACTACCGAATCGCCCCGGGTAATAGCAACGGTGAGATTATCCGGGTATGGCTCTCAAAATAAATTTACCGGTCAGATAAAAATTGGGGGATTTTTCCATGAAAAATTTTAAGATACTTCTAACTCTATTGATTTTTGTATACCCGGTGATAATGATTATGGGTGTGAATCCCGGCCAATATTCAGGGTATATCAATGTGTGTTACGCGCAAGAACCGGAACAGGTTAAAGAAACGCTCTTTCGGGAAATCGGGGATCTTTTTGACCGGGCAAAGAACGAAGAGGTTCCCGTGTACTCGCCCGAAGCATTTGCAAAAGCGGAACAGGTTTACCGCGAAGCCCTGCAAAGGATGGAACGAGGCGAACCTCTCGATAATATTTACGGGCTGTTGTACCGTGCAAAAGCCTACCTGGAAGAGGCCATCGAATTCGCTCGCAATGTTAAAGTCCCCCTGGAAGAGGTGGTTGCCTGGCGTGAAGAAGCGCAGAGAACGGCCGGGTTTGAGCCTTCCCGGGAATTGCTTGATCGAGCCGAAGGTTCTTTCAATCGGGCAATTTTGACGGCAAAGAGAGGCGATATCCGGGGAGCTAAAGAGAGAGCCGAAGAGGCCAAAGCGGACTATCAAGCTGTTTTGATGCTCTATTATCGGGAAGGAGTTCTCAATCAGGCAAAAATAGAATTGGAAGAATCAGCAGATCGCATGACAGCTGAGGAGTATAAAGCATCGCTCCTGAAATTGGAACAAGCCGGGTCATTTTTGCAGAGAGCCACAGCCGAAGGGCTCTTTTTAAGAGAATTTCCCAACTTGGTCGAAGGCATCAATTGGGGAACGAAAGCCGGAACAGCATACCCGGATCTGACCGTAGAATTATACGACATCCCCTACAGCCCTATCAAAGGAATTTACCCCTTCCCGCCGCTGACTGACCGGCCTGCCACACTTTCCGTGTTGGTAAGCAACTCCGGGTTGTTAGCGGTGGAAAGCCGTTTCGAAATTGAACTGTATGTAGACGGCGCGCTCAGCAAAACCTGGACGTTTTTGCCGATATCCCCGGACGAAGATCCCCTGCATGCCAGGAGTCCGCTGTTACCCGGCGGCACCAGAATTTATGATCATCAAGTGACATTTCATACTTCCGGATACCATACCCTGCGTTGGGCGGTGGATGCAAAAAACGGAATTCAGGAAAGCAATGAGAACAACAATGTATTGGACACCACGGTTTTTTGGCAGGCGCCGCCGGATTTGATTGTGGAAGATATCTGGCCGGTCGGTGACCTGGTTGGTGGTCAAAAGACCACCTGGCGGGTCCGGATCAGGAATACGGGCAGCGGAGCGGTAAGTATTCCTTTCTTAACCACATTCTGGCCGGAGGGGATCGCCGGCGGGGTCCAGGAGACTTTTGGTCCCAATCCGCCCTGACTCCGGGCCAACCGCTCACCTTTCAAACCGGCCAATCGTTCAGGTCCTGGGGCAAGCTCAAAATATCCGCCACGGTGGATGTGGGGAATTACATTCCCGAGGCCCTGCCCAACGGGGAGAACAATAATGAAATGGTAAAGTCGTTTGATCTGGCTCCGGTGGATCTGAAAGTAAATAATCTGGTCGTGAGCCCTGCAATGCCTTCCACCTGTGATCCGGTAACCTTTTCTTTTACGGTCTCAAATATCGGTAACGGCAATGCCAACCAGCCCTTTAAGATAAAAGTGATGCCCGGAAAACAGAGCGGCGGTCTCATTCAACCCATATTTCTCACTTTGAACGGATTAACGGCCGGGCAATCCGTTTCCATGCAACATACCATGAAGCTGCCCCCCGGGAACCATCAAATTACCATTGAGGCGGATTTTTCCGATCCTGCAACCGGCCCGGCATATTTTGAGCCGAATCGCAACAACAATGTGGTGTTCACCACCATCCAGGTTGACGGACCTTATGACGGGTTATCGATGTGCCTGGGAGAAAGTATCTACATTAATCCCGCCAACCCGGCGGACGTGGGCAGGGACCGGGACGGGGACATGCTCAAAGATGATCTGGAAGGCAAATTGGCTAATGGTTTCCGGCCTTATTTCAAATTTGATGATGCGGAAAAGACCCGCCGGTCGATTGAACCGGTCACGTTATTTCAAGTGCGACCGAAAGGATGTTCGGGAAGCGGTTGTACCGGGCAAACCGAAATTTGGATCCGCTGGACCTTTCTATTTATGTGGGACGGAGGCTACGGACCGGATTCCTGGGAACACATTGACAGTCACAAGGGCGATAATGATAAAGCCCTTTATAAACTTACCTCTTCCGATGGTGGATTTACCTGGAAATTGGTAACCGTGTATCTTGGTGGGGGAAACAACGGCTTTGAGTGGCCGCAGGGTTACCCCAAACCGGCTTATTTAGGTTCCCGGGTAGTACCGGTATTGAAAACCGCTAACGTGCAGTGGTACCAGCAGCATCACCCGACTATTTTTATGTCTGCCCATAAGCATCACATGTATTTTGATACAGCTTATGATCATCACGACTCCTTTTACAGCAAATGGCGTTGGAATGATGATGTCAATGGGAAAGGGGCCGCATTTATTTCTGATCTTCATTCTGTGTTTCAAGACTATCGTTATAACAACGTTGGTGAGCCCAATAGCCATCCAGCAGATTATTTTGTTAATTGCCTCCTACAGTTCCCGGCAACCACACTTGGCAGAGTGGTTGATACCGGGAATCCGGAATGTTATAATTTCGACAATCAAAAAGGCTATTTTTATTCAGCATGGGGCACTTCGCATTTCTTTAAAGTAAGCGGAAACAGCCAGATTTGGCTTACCGTTAAAGAGTGTAAATTTTGGCTTAAATAAGACACATAAAGTTGGGATTTAACAACTTAACGGTAAGAATGAGATGTTTATATAGGAAGTAGTGCGTTAAATGCAATATGATGTTTAAAAACAAGGCAACCATTTCTGAAAGGGGGTTTTCCATGTTAAAAAATTTTCTCAATCTATTCCTGACTGCTTTACTTTTCCTTCCCTGCATCAACCGAGCGGGGACCTATTATGTTGATCAGAATCATCCCCAGGCCAATAATACCAATCCCGGCACTCTGAATTTACCCTGGTTGACCATTCAGCATGCCGCCGAGACAATGATGGCGGGTGATTCGGTCTTCATTAGAAGCGGTATTTACGATGAGCAGGTGAATACGGTACGCAATGGCAACCCGACAGATGGTGAGATCGTCTTTTCGGCTTATCCCGGTGAAACGCCTGCTATTGACGGAACCGGTGTGACGACCGGTAACACCGGGATTATTATAGCCCATTCATATATCAAACTTCTCGGATTAGAAATTCGTAATTGGAACGAAAATGGCATCTGGATCGAGAATGCCGCTTTTCTGGAAATCTCAGATTGTGTGGTCCACCATGTTTTTTATGGAATTGGCATCGCCGATGGAAGCCACGATTTTGTGTTCAACAGAGTTGAGGCACATCATTTTGACCTGTACGGATTTGACGCCTCTCCTTCAGGGGGTTCGGATTGCTACAATGGCACTTTTAATGACTGTATCGCTTATACCGGCCGAGACCCAAATCAGAATGTGGATGGTTTTGCTCTCGGTCATGGAAGCCAGCACGACTTTACCTTCAACCGGTGTGAAACCTACGATGTTTATGATGGATTTGATGTAGGCGAAAACGATGGTGGGAATAATACCAATATTGTGTTTAGTCGCTGTTTAGCCCATGACTGCTGGAACGATGGGGTTAAGCTTACCGGCCAGGCAAAACTGATCAACTGCCTGAGTTACAACAGTGTTAACGCCAATGTGGCACTCTATTGGGATGCAAATCCTACCAGCTCAACACTTATGAATTGCACCTTTTTTAATGCTCAGAGTTATACCACCTGGATCGAAAACGCTGCCGATACCCTGCGAATGTATAATTGCATTCTTGCCGGCGGTGATAATATCGGCCTGGGTTTCGAACAGATGGGAGTAGGGAACTATCACGGTGATTACAATCTATTCCACAATGATAATGCCGATCGGGCCATTTCGGTTGCTTACACCGACGAGTTTTCGCTGCAGCAAATCCGGAACGGCGATTGGACAGCTTATAGCGGTCAGGATGCTCATTCGCAGGTGGTGTTTACGGACACGGCTTTATTTGTCGATCCAAACAGTCCCAATTTGCATATTTTGCCTTCCAGTTCAGCGGTGGATAACGGAACCAGTAGCAGTGCGCCAACAGAAGACTATGAGGGTAATCCCAGGCCATCGGGTCCGGGATATGATATCGGTGCCTATGAATATCAGTATTCTACCGGTATGCTTGAGAATAAAAATAGGCTGCGTGTTCCCGAAACTTTGAATTTATTTCAGAATTTCCCCAATCCATTTAATTCAGAGACCACAATAAAATTCGAATTACCGAAAGGCAGTTCCGTTTCGTTACGAATTTATAATCTATTAGGCGAAGAGGTGGCAGAGATTGTGGATGATTATTTTTATGCTGGAAACTATGAAGTAAAGTGGAAATCAAATAATCTTCCCAGTGGCACCTACTTCTATCGTCTCGAAGCGGGAAGTTCTTATCGAACCAAAAAATTATTGTCCATCAGGTAGAATAATGCACAGATAATTTTATTGTTGAAAGGTATNNAGGTATATAGTAAAAAAAACAGTAATCCCCATATCCACTCAACTTTAGCAAAGAGTTTCTATGATACAAGTTGGAATTTTCATTCTACTTTCGATACTTCTGCTGGCTTTCACTCTAAATAGATCACATCGACATCGCTTTCCACGTTTCTTTGCTGTTGAAAGTCTCCTTATTCTTGTTTTACTTAATGCTGGCAGTTGGTTTCGAAATCCGTTTTCTTTTCGTCAGTTAGTTTCGTGGACTTTCTTGACCCGCTCGCTTATATTAGCATTTCATGGTTTTCGACTACTTCGCCTCCAAGGAGCTCCAAAAAATGATATCGAGGAAAACACAAAGCTGGTCACAACTGGAGCCTACCGTTATGTTCGTCATCCGCTATACTGTACGTTGCTTCTTGTTGGGATTGGTGTGTTTCTTAAAGATACTTCCCTTCTTGCTTTAATTGTTTTTTTCATTCTAACAGGTTTCGTGTTCTTTATGGGCAAGATTGAGGAAGAAGAGAACATTGAGCGATTTGGTAAGGAATATTGCATCTATATGGAGAAGACCAAAATGTTCATTCCTTTTCTAATATAGCTAGCGATATTATGACCAGAGATAATTTCGTATCAGTTTTGGGAGTTTCAAGCATTTTATAGCAAGCTCAGTCAGAGCAAAATATTAATTAACAAGGGATACGGCGACGCTTGCAGTAGCTGTGCTCTTAAATATATACTGCATTAAAGATAGCCATTATAGCTCCAAAATTTGGCAATATCTCTGACATTGAAGAACATATCTGTGGTGATTGGCGTGGTTCCTCTGGAGATACCGCCGGCTCTCAGCCAGGTTTGCCCTCGGGAATAATTGCCACACAGGTTAGCTCAACGTTACTCAGCAACAAAAAAAATCCTGATATTTCAGGAATTCCTGAAATTTAAGCAATTTTCTCCAGTGTTTTAAACTTACTTAAATCAACTTTCATTTTACTAAATATAATGTTTTTAAGTGTTTAGGATCGATCCTGGATATCCTTCCGGTTTTTGGCACTTGCTTTGTTTTATGCTGCAGCGGAGAAGGAGACATCAACAACCCAATTACCGGAGGGTAATGTCATGCAACGTTTAATCAATATTTTTCTCGCTTCATTTATTATTTTCTTCCTCTTCTGCAACATCGGATATACCCGCGAACTGCAGGATGTTGATTGGGATGCCTTTAGCGAAAACCTGGTGAAGGCGATCCAGAGCGATAATGAAGGGCTACAGCGTTCTGCTATGGGGATGATCATCCGCTATGCTGAATACTTGAATGTAAAAGACGCTCGCTTCGACGTGGTTCGGATCTTCCGCTCCCACAAAAATTCCAAGGTTCGGCAACTGGCTATGGTAACGCTCTATCACATGAAAGACGATTGGGCAATGTATTTCCTGAAAAGAAACATCAAGTTTGAAAAGGATGAATGCATTCGCAAACATTGTTGCTGCATTGTAAATTCCTTTTATGCCGAAAAAGAAGCGAAAAAAGCAAAGAAGAGGGAAAGTGCCATTATTATTTCATCAAAGTGAGGGGCGAAAATGAGCGTTAACCATATCCCCGTTCCTTGACCTGAGGGACGGGGATAGTTTATAGCTCACAACATTTGGATCGAAAAATAGTGAGAATTGCGGAAACCTGGGGGTCAGAAATGGATGCGACGATGACGACAAATCGTGACAATATCATTACCCTGACCGGGGCGAATCACTGGAAAGAAGTACTGGAAAGTCCGATCCCCTTTCTGGTGGAGATCGGGGCCGACTGGTGCGGCACCTGCGATATTATGGCGCCAATACTGGAAAGACTGGCAATTGAATACGAAGGGAAAATTCGAGTTGGTCGCCTGGATATTGATACCAACGAGCAAGTGGCCCGGGAGTTTGGAGTTACCGAGCTGCCCTTCCTGCTCCTTTTCAAAGACGGCAATCTGGTAGATCATGTTATCGGAATGGTCTCTGCTACGAACCTGAAAGCGCGGATTCAAAAACTGCTTGAGCCAAGAGATTAGTAGATAAAAGTCGCTGGGAAAATTCTGCGCATTCACAATTTATAACGCTTTATTCATCCGAAAGGAGAGTTCGCCATGGAAAAACGATTTTTAAGTTTTCTGATTCAAATTGTATTGCTGGGATTGATTTGCTCTTGCTCAGAAGAATCCACAAACGGTCCTCCGCCGGAATTGACTTTCACAGAAAAATTGCAAGCTGCCTTAGATGACGGCATCAAAAAATATAATGGGAACGGTATTTCCGCCGCGGTAATAATGCCGGATGGGGAAACCTGGGTTGGTGCCAGTGGAATTTCTCGCAGTACAACCCCGGTAGCAACCAATACGCTCTTTAGCGCCGGTAGCATTACCAAGATGTTTACCGCAGCCACTATTTTGCAACTTGCCGAGGAAGGAAAACTAACCCTGGAGGATTCGCTGCATGAATGGGTGCCGAGCTATCCGAATATTGACAGCACCATCACCATTCGGCAGCTTCTGAATCACACCAGCGGCCTCTTTAACATTACCGAAAATCCCTCCCTCTGGCAGGCTATCTTTGCTGATCCGGGAAAATCCTGGACCCTGGAAGAGAGCGTGGCCAATTATACGCTTGCTCCCTACTTTCCTATTGGAACCGACTGGCATTATTCAAACACCGGCTACCTCTTGCTCCGCATAATTATTCGCCAGGCCAGTGGCTCACAAATTTCCACTGAATACAGAAATCGTTTTTTTACTCCCTTCGACCTCGAGAGAACATTTTTAGCGCCGGAGGAAACTCTTCCCGTCAATACTGCCCAGGGCTGGTTTGACCTTGACGGAAATGGTATTTATGACGAACTACCATTTATGACATCGTTTTATAGTATGGCTGGCGGCGGGGTATTTTGCACTGCGGAAGATTTGGCAAAGTGGGCACGAGCGCTGTTGCACGAGCGAATCGTGCTCGATCAGCAATCTCTCGACCAGATGCTTACCTTCCATTCTCCCTGTCCGGGGGAACCGTTGGTTAGCAGTTATGGATTGGGCTTGATAAACTTTTCACCGGACTTGTTTAATAATTTGGAAATGTGGGGACACGGCGGCGACGCGCCGGGATATGCAGCAGGCTGTTTTTATTTACCGGATTATGGTGTTTGTATCGGGATTATGGACAATACTGAAGAAGGCGAGGCCATGTGGACCATCAATGATCTCCTGACCGTTATCACAGAGCATTTGAGAAATACTCGCTGAGATTGTATATCAATCGGTTTAATTGTACCTAAGTTTAATGATTACATCCTTAACGCGGTACTTTGATATTTGCAATTATAAGGAGCAGAAACCCTATTTAATGGTTAGTCCTAAAAGTTTTACAAATTAAACCACTATTTTATTGAAAGGAGATTATCATGAAAAGGTTAATCACTTCTTTAGTCTATCTTTTTCTACTGGCAGTGGTGCTGCCGGTCAGCGCTCAAAAGTTCTATGCCGGTATGATCGGCGGGGTGAATTTCGCCGACCTGAGTATGAAAGATGAATATGGACACGGTGAAGAAACATCCAGAAGCACCCTTTTCGGCATTGGCGGTGTGTTTGGATTAGGGTTGAATCAACAATTCTACATTGAACTGGAACCGATGTATTTGCAAAAAGGTGGCGTGCTAAATCAAAGGGGAGCTGATCCTGATATTGAATTCGAAACATCCTTTATTGAAGTACCGCTATTTTTAAAGGTTTTTTTTAGTGATGAAGTTCGCCCCTTTCTAATGGGCGGGCCTACGGTTGGTATTCTACTGACATCCGAGGCAAGCGGGAATATTGAAGGTATGAAGTTTACGGGAGATCTGAAAGATGTCACCAGAGGGATTGATATCGGATTTATGGTAGGTGCCGGAATGAACTTTCCGTTGGGGAAAATCAATGGTTTTATTGATGGACGTTATGAATTTGGATTAACCGATCTGAACAAAGGCGGAACAGTAAAATACAAAGTTGGCGGACTTACCCAGGTGGGGGAAATCAATGAGCAAGCTGAGTCCAGAACCAGAGGACTTCAGTTTATGGCCGGGATTACCGTTCCGCTTGGGAGTCAATAAGCCGCGCGTGCCAGGTAATTTCGGTCGTTTGTTTTAAAAGAATGGAAAAAGCAAGGTGGTGCATTTTAACCTCCGCTTTTGTCTTTCAGTTAATCAATTATTAGGAATGGGGAACTCGTATGACAATCTGATAAATCCTGTTTTTTAAGAACTTGTTTTGTCTTAAATTATGAGAAATTAGTTGCGGCTGTGCCGTACGGTGAATATCAACAAGGAGATTGGTTATGAAAGCGAGCGTGTTTTGGATTTTCGGAATTCTTCAAAGTCTCTCTTTGGGTATGATCGTTTTTCTGTTTTTCAGAGCATTAAATCTGATCAACGGAGCAAGTGTGGTGGGCCTGGATACCCAAATTGTAATGAGCGTTTCTTTTCCGCTGTTTTTGTTGCTGGTTGAATATGTGATCTTTGCAAAAACAGGTGAACAGAGTGAGGGATTATGACATGAAGAGATGCATCACATCGATATTTTTGTCTTTTGTGCTATGCATCTCGATGACCTGTAGCTCGGATCGGGAAAACGAGAATCTCAAACTAAGCCAGTCAGACTCTGAGATTGTCAAACAAAGCAGGCCACAAACACCGGTCCCCCCTTTTCCCTATCATCAGAAAGAAGTGAGCTTCCTGAACAGCCAGGCGAACATTAAGCTTGCCGGCACCTTAACCTGGCCTTGGGATGGATTTCCATGTCCGGCTGTCATCCTCATTCCGGGAGTTGGTGCTCACGATCGCGATTACACCATCATGGGACATCGTCCCTTCCTGGTGTTAGCTGATCACCTTACCCGCAAAGGAATCGCTGTATTGCGATATGATGAACGCGGGGTGGGTGCTACCAAAGGTGATCGGTCGCAGGCCACAAGTGAAGATGATGCTCAGGATGTCATTTCCGGAATCGACTTCCTTAAATCATGTGAGGAGATCGATCCCAACCGGATTGGGCTTGTTGGTCATAGTGAAGGCGGCACCATCGCCTCGCTTGCGGCGACAAGGTCCGAAGATGTCGCCTTTGTCATTATGATGGGGAGTCCGGGTCTTTCCGGCGTGGATTATAACTATCAATTTGAGGCATCAATGGGGCGAATCATGGGACTTAACGAGAAAGCAATTGCTGAAAAACGGGCGTTCCAGCAAAGGGTGTTTGATATCGTGCTGCATGAAAAAGGTCGGCAGCTCGCCACAGATAAACTTCGCAAACTTTATCAGGAGCTCGATCCACAAATTCCTGAAAACAGAGTTCAGGTGGCAATCGAGAGATTTTTGTCGCCCTGGTTCTATTTCAATTTGTCCCACGATCCAGGCAAAACTCTGCGTCAGGTAAATTGTCCGGTGCTGGCCGTTTTCGGCGAAAAAGATAGCCAGGTTCGCCCAGAGGGAAATGCACCGGCTATTCAGCAGGCGCTTACATTGGGAGGCAATGAGGACTATGAGGTGAAGGTGCTCCCCGGGTTGAATCATTTTTTTCAAACCGCAGAATCCGGCGCTCCGGCTGAATATGGAAAAATTGAAGAAACCATAGCACCCGTAGCTCTGGAACTCATCGGTGGTTGGATTCAAGAGCATACACAGATTCCAAACTCATACCAATGCACCGTATTCTATGCCACGGATGGGATGACAATCCTGGGTGGAAATAATGAAGACTGGTTAGATCCTAAAACAAGTTTCCAGGTTATCCCCGCTTCGGAAGGCAAAAATGGTTGGATAAAATTCGGTTTTGCCGGCGGATTTCCGCAAGGAGGCATGAATGAACACGGCTTGTTTTGGGATGCAACTGGTTGCGCCTATCTGGAAATGCCTTATTCTGAGGCTAATAAAGAAAAATACCCCGGACCTCTAATGAAGAAAGTTATGGAGGAATGCGGCTCTTTGCAGGAAGCTCGAAACATCTTTGAGCATTATTATTGTGACGATCAATATCGGGGGCAATACCTGATTGGCGACACCAGCGGCGCGTCAATGATTGTGGAAGGTGACAGTATCATACCCAAAAGTAGCAATTATCATGTGTTGACAAATTTCTATCATTCTCATCCGAAGCTGGGCGGTTATCCCTGCTGGAGATACAACACTGCTGTCTCCATGTTACAAAACCACAGTGAGGTAACTCCCTATCTGTTTGGTTCCATTCTTTCCGCTACCCATCAAGAAGGGCGTTATCCGACTCAATATTCCAATATTTATGACTTGAAACAAAGAATCGTCTATCTGTTCCATTTCCACAATTTTGAGGAGTTTATCAAAATCAATTTGAAGGATGAATTGAGCAAAGGGAATTGCACTTACGATTTACCGACCCTATTTTCGAAAACTCAACTGTCTTCTCCCAAGGCAGGGGAGATGGTGAATCCTTCCCGGGTTATGTTTAACTGGAAGGGGAAGAAGTCAAGTCATTACGACTTGTGTTATACCACTGATTTCGCTTTAAGAAATTGTGAGCTGGTCCCGGTCGCTACTTCTCAAACCTCGGTTAATGGCAGAATTCTACTGGGAAGCTTTGTGATTGGCCTGGCAACATTGGGAGCAATGGGCAGAAAACGGAAAATTTATTTTGTATTGATTTTCGCTACCAGCGTAATCCTGTTGTCTTTGATAAACTGCAAAGACGAAGTGACGGCTCCGTCTGATAATGGCATTGTGGAGTTCAGTATATCCATAGATAATTTGGAGAGGAATTCAACCT
>JABAHQ010005562.1_pt3 | contig 47919 bp, 28 predicted proteins | sample 7062091 | NCBI WGS metagenome assembly JABAHQ01 (sample SAMN14534359, study PRJNA622989) | marine sediment metagenome | biome: marine biome [ENVO:00000428]; feature: marine pelagic biome [ENVO:01000023]; material: deep marine sediment [ENVO:00002113] | place: India: Gulf of Kutch | collected... | reverse complement strand
GCGCCAATGGCTTTTTCGGCAAACATATCAAGCCAGATATTTTGTGGTAGTAAGTTCAAAGTGTGAAAAATCTGGGCCTGCCCCACATCGTGCCAATAATACACCGGATCGCCAAACTCTTCTAAAAGGATGTTCATTTCCTCGGGCAGGGGGAAATCTGAATAAGCTTGTGGGGTCACCAGGCCCAGTTTTAAGCCGAGTTTCGTCGCTTGATTGGCCAGGTATTCAATATCATACAAAGCAGTCTCCAAATGTGGCTCTGCACGGCCGGCCCGCAGGTCTATTAACTCTTTTTGTAGATCTTGAAAGTTGGTTGATTCGCTGCCACCTTTTTGCCAGGTTTCACGCAACGCTTCTTCTAATTTCGGGCTGATATCAACCCGTCCCATATTGACAATCAAAACCTCGGCTTTAACATCGAAAGCCAACTCAAAACTGTCCTGGGCAGCCTCACGGGCCGCGTCTCGTTCATAGCGGTCGAGGCTGGAGAAGCGGGCCTCAAAATTTTTGGGATTTGCCGGACAGGGGACTTCAAGGCTAGGAATTTGGCCCTCTGGCAGGCTGATATTGCTGATTTCTTTGAGTGAGATTGAGGCGTCAAGCTCAAAACGTTCAACGCCAATAGCCTCGGCCGCGCTGAAAAACTCCCGCAACGTTGAAAAGCGGTTTCTCATCCAAGTTGTTGATAGCGCCAAATTGGTAGACAAATTACGATCCCCAGTTTTATACTTAATGACCAGAATTTTAGCATAATTGGCCTATTTTGTCATGGCTCAATTAATGCGATTTTCCGGTTAGGCGCAAGGGGCTATTTACCTGGGGCCGACTTACTTGGTACAATGATATATGTTTTATCTGCAAGGTTGCCGGAGTCAAGCAAGCCCTCAATTTTTCTCCGAAAAACTTACTTCTGAAATTAACACCTGAAAGTGTATCCCCTTTATTTGTTATTCTGAACTTGGAAATCATCAAATCTGAAGGAGGAAGGAAAGCAGAGTATTATTAATTTGAGGACTGTGGATTGACACAGCAATGTTTTTTGAGTTATGTTATAATTGATGTATGGGATAAAATGGGGGGCCACTTTAGCCGCATTTTACAAAAGCCAAGCAATCAAAAAGAAATTCATAAGATTATGTGCTGTTTCGACCGGTGATTGAAATAATGGAGAGAATTAAATGGCTAGCATACAAATGCGCTCTGTGCGTACAAGTTTGAAAGATCCCGTCGCCAGTGCTGAGGATCTTTTAACTCAACTTGGTGACATTACGCCTAAGTTAGTTGTTCTTTTTGCCTCAAGAGAACGAGATCATCTAGCCTTAAATCGTGCCCTGCGCGATTGGCTGCCGAAGGAAAGCCGTCTTATCGGCGCAACGACGGCCGGCGAGATTGACAACGCGGGTATGCATTCAGAGACGGCTGTCCTTGGCGCCTTGACCGGTGACTTTGATGTAGGGCTTGGTATTGGGTGCGGGCTTTCTGTAGATGCTATTAGCGCCGGTGAGACAGCAGTCAAAATGGCCTGTGAAGAGCTTGGCGTGCGTCCAAAAGACATTGATTCTCACAAGTATGTGGGGGCGGTTATCGACGATGGGTATCAGTTTAAGAAGGAAGAATTTCTGTTGGGGATGATGGATCAGAACCAGGATCTCATCTTGGTTGGGGGAGGGGCGGCTGACCAGGAAAATGATCCAGCCAGGCAATCGGCCTTAATCCACGTTGATGGAGAGGTAACGGATGATGCTGTCCTTATCGCCCTGTTCCACACGGAAGCTCCCTGGGCCGCCTTGCGTTCACACTGGTACCATCCGACGGGTGAGACCCTGCGTATTACCAAGGTTGATTACTCACAGATGCGCGCCCTTGAGATTGATGGACAGCCAGCCGCAAAGCGGTATGCTGAAATCCTTGGGGTAAGGACAGACGATTTAGAGTTCGGCAAACCGAGGGGGTTTGCTGCCAGACCAACGGCCCTCAAAGTAGGTCGTGAATATTTTCTAAAATCACCCTGGAAGCCTTTGGAGGATGGGTCGATTCTGTTTCCCAGTCCGCTTGAAGAAGGCTCTGAGTTGGAGATCATGGAAATTGGTGATATCGCAGCACTTACCCGAGAATTCTTTCTCAATGAACTTCCCCAACGGGTTGAATCACCTCAGGCTGCCCTGTTTTTTCACTGTTCGGGTCGCACATGGTTTGCTGCTAATACCGGTAAGCTGGACGACTTGTCGGCAACCTTTCAGGCAGCACCGCCATGTGCGGGGATGAATGTAAGCTTCGAAATTTATTGTGGCTTTCATATCAATACCACCTTAACGACACTTATTTTTGGAGCCGAGGAATGAATACGGATCTAGAACGGCAAATTCAGGAACTTCAAGAGGAAAACCGGCAACTCCACCAGACCTTGGAGCAGAAGACCAAAGTCGCTAATCGTGCCCTGGCCAGCTATCAGCAACGTGCTCTGCATATGGAGATTATCCGACAGCAGAACGAAGATCTGGATAAACTAACTGCTGATTTGACCCAAGCCAGGCAAGCCGCCGAAGAACGTGTTAAGCGGGAGCAAGCTATCCGCGAAATCACCACTAAAATGCAGACAGCCACCACACTCAAGGAGTTGGTAAAAATCACCGCTGAGGAGTTAAACGCCCGTTTTTCCGCAGCATATACCTTAATTGAGTTAGGCATCGAAGAGATAACCGCGAACGATGCTGTCGGCAACGGTTACTAGACCGAAGGGGAAATAATGCTTATACGGATAAAACGACTTCTGGCCCCGCCTGAGTTTGAGGACAAAGAGAAAAACTATTCGGCTGGTATCATCAATATCATTGTGATGACCGTGCTGGCTGCTACAATTCTGACTTTAGCCTCCACAGCGGCGTTTTCTACACTAACAGAAGATACGATTGTACTTCTAGGCATTGCGATTGTGAGTAGTCTGGTTGCGTTGTGGGTCTTGCGGCGTGGTTATTTAAAAATTGCCGGTACGATGGTGGCCTTGATGATCTTAGGGGTGGTAACCTATAGCCTCTTTACCGGAGAGAATGGCATTCGTTCTGAGTTGATCGTTGTTTATCTGGCCAGTGTTGTCATTGCCGGTTTGGTCTTAGGCAGGCAAGGGCTGATGTTCTTTATTCTGTTAACCCTTGCTGCTGTTACGGGGTTGTTCGTGGCCGAAACGCAGGGCGTGATAATTCCCCAGCCTCCCTCCCCCATCGGTGTCAATGATTTAGTGACTATCTACATTCTCATCGGCCTACCATCGGTGATGTTCAATCTGTTGATCGGCCAGTATGCGAACAGCTTAACCCGCGCTCGTCTTAATGAACAAGCCTTGGCCGCCAGTAACCGCCAATTGCAAGCCATCCGGGCTTCATTGGAGGAGCAAGTGGCGGCCCGAACCCGTCGCTTGGCCACGGTGGCCACGCTCAACGAACGACTGAGCGCCATCCTCGATGTGGAGCAATTGTTGGCCGAATTGGTCCAGGCCGTGAAAGAACAGTTTGAATATTACCATGTCCACGTTTATTTATTTGATGAGCGGCGAGCAAATTTAGTTGTAGCAGAAGGGACCGGCCCTGCCGGCGCGGAAATGAAAGCACAACGTCACAGCATTCCCTTGAACTCATCGACCAGTCTGGTGGCTCGCGCCGCCCGTTCCGGCGAGATTGTGGACGTAGAAGATGTCAGGGAAACAGAAAATTGGTTGCCCAATCCCCTGCTGCCGGAGACCTGCGCTGAAATGGTGGTCCCCATCATCCTCGATCAACCCCGCCAGGATCTTCGACAAGTCGTCGGTGTTTTGGACGTGCAAGCGGATAAAGTAGCTGCTTTGGATGAAGGCGATGCCAACCTGTTGCGTTCCCTGGCTAATCAGGTCGCTATTGCTATCCGTAATGCCAATCTATTTGCCGAAGTGCAACAATCCTTAGCCGAAGTTCGACTGGCCCAACAGCGATTCCTGGAGATCTCCTGGCAAGCAGTCAACATCATTGAACAAAGTGGCCGGCATCTGGCCATTAGCGCTTCAACTCCACCCCTGGGAGAAGCTGAAAAACAGCGCCTGGCCCAGGCTAAAGAATTGGCCTTCAATCAACAGCGACCTACCCTGGTCTCCCTCACCTCTCAACCCCCTCTCCCAAAAGGGGAGAAGGGGCCAGGGGGCGAAGGCCTCCCCTCGCTTGTTGCTCCGGTCAAGCTTCAAAATATATCGATCGGTACTTTACAAATGCACCCCTCGCCCGATAGTCAACCCTGGCAAGATGATGATTTGCAGGTTATCGAGGCTGTTTTGGAACAAATTGGCCGTCTGGCTGAGAATATTCGCTTGACCGAGGCTAATCGTAAACGGGCCAGCCGCGAGCAAACCATCCGTCATATTGTCGAAAGCATGCGCGGGGCCACCAGCCTGGAAGATCTGGTCAAAACCACCGCCACTGCCCTGGGCGAGCAGCTTTCGTCCGGCCACGTCGTCGTCGAGCTGGGGGTAGAGGAGCCATCCGAAAATGGCCAAAATGAATAATTAAGAATTAAAAATAAAGAATGAAACCATAAGATGAAAAATTTTAATTTTTAATTCTTCATTCTTAATTAAAAAGAGGTGAAAAAAGTATGAAAGCGCTCAAATTCAGCCAGGTCCCTTCTACTCAACGTTTCTATCAAAGACGCTTCGCGTGGCGGGGCTGGTTAGTAATCCCCCTGTTATTTCTGATCGCTGCCTGCGCCGGCCAGGAGCAGGTCTCGGAAGAGCCGACGTCGACGCCAACTGTGGCTGCTGAAACTGCCACCCCCGTGGCTGAGGACAAGCCCGTCATCGTCGTGGCCATGGACGGCGACATCGATCATATCGAGCCGATGGAGTTTCGCAGCGACGCCGCCTACCACGCCACCGCTAACCTGTACGAACCCCTGGTCTTACAAAAGCTGGTGCCCGGGGTCGAACAGGGAGTGCTGGAGGGGGTCAACGAGTACGATCTGGGCCTGGCCGAAGTCACCTTCTCCGATGACCGCTTGCGGGCCACCGCCAAAATCAGGCCCGACGCCCGCTTCTCTAACGGCGACCCCATCACCGCCCAGGCCTTCAAACACACCTTCGACCGGGCCATGGTCGCCCCTCGCAGCTACATCCCCCTGCTGGTCCAGTTTATGGGCTTCGACAGTCCCGAAGATATCGTCGTCGTCGACGACCACACCCTGGAGTTTCACCTCGATAAGACCAGTCCCCTTTTTTTACCTTTGCTTTCCTTCCAGGTTTTCGGCGCCCTGGATCCCCAGACCACCGAGGAGCACGCCACCGCCGACGACCCGTGGGCCTTCGACTGGTATCGCCAGAACGCCAACCCCAGCGGGCCCTATATCATCACCGGCTGGGAGCCAGGCCGGGAGTATGTCTTCGATCCCAACCCCAATTACTGGCAGGGGCCGGACTATTTCCAGAATTCGAAAGTCATCGTCAAAGTCGTCCCCTCGGCTGCAGAACGCGAGCAACTCCTCAAGCAAGGCCAGATCGACTTGGCTCTTGGCCTTCCCTTTGAGGACGTGGATACCCTGAAAGCTGACCCGGACGTCAAAGTCCATACCATCGAGTCCCGGCGTCTCTTCTACCTGGGCATGAACAATAATATCCCTCCCTTTGATAACCAGCAGGTGCGCCAGGCCATCGCCTACGCCATCCCCTACCAGGCCATCATCCAGCAAGTGTTGTACGGTTACGCCCGGCAAGCCACCAGCCCCATCCCCGAAGGCATGCCCACCCACACCGGCGAGTTCTGGGGCTACCACACCGACCTGGCCCAGGCCCGGCGCTTGTTGGCCGAAGCCGGCTTCCCCGACGGCTTTGAGGTCGAATTGGCCGTGCGCCTGACCACCCCCTCCGACATCGAAACGGCCCAATTAATCCAGCAATCCTTGGCCGAGATCGGGGTTCAGGTCACCCTCAGCGAGCTGGACGGCCCCACGTTCTTGGGGAAACTCAACGCCCACGAACTTCCCTTCTTCATCCACGACTGGTACTCCTGGGGCAACGATCCCGCCTTTCAATTAACTTTCCTGGTCAAATGTGGAGCCTTTACCAATTACACCGACTACTGCAACGAACGCGTCGATCAAATCATCGATGAAATCATCTGGAACGTCGACGAGACTGAGCGCGAGGCCCTCATGCGCGAGGCCCAGCAGCTCATCGTCGAGGAAGCCCCTTGGGCCTTTCTCTACCAGCCCGATTGGATCGTCGCCGTCAGCCCCGACTTCACTGGCGTCACCAAGCTGGACGAACTCACCCTCCGCTTTGCCCCCATGGGCAAAGAAAAACCCTAGCCAGAGGAGGGATTATTCAGTTCCGAGTTTAGCGTTTCTCAGTTCCAACTTCTGAACTCCAAACCCTGAACTCCGAACTCCGAACTAATTTGTTACGAGGAACCGCTATGAACCAGATGAACCAGCCGCTCCTACTCCTCATCAGCGCCCTCATCGCCCTCGGGCTCGGCTATCTCATCGCCCGCCGTTTTGCCCACTACACCTTGCGCACCAAGCTGATCATCGCCTTCCTGACCGTGGCTCTCATTCCCCTGGGCTTGCTGGCCTTCTCCAATGATCGCACCGCGCGGAAGCGACTGACCAGGGACGCCAATCAAGCCCTCCTCGCCGCCGCCCTGCAGACGGCCACCAATCTGGATACCTTCATCAACACCAACCTCGATGTCATCCGTACCGAGTCCGAGTTGCCCTTATGGTCCAAATACCTCGAGTTGTCCCCCGACCAACGGTCCAGTAGCGGCGTAGATCTGGAGGTCCGGGCCACCCTGCGTGCCCTCAGCCGTAAAACCAACGTCTCCTCCTATGCCTTGTTGGATCGCCAGGGCCTGACTGTCATGGACACCTTTGCTTCCCACACTGGCCTGCCCAAACCCGACCGCGCCTATTTTCAGGAGCCCCTCAAATCAGGCTTACCTTACGTCTCGCCGGTCGAATTTTCGCCCACTACCGGCAAGCCCTCTTTATACTTTAGCAGCCCGGTGCGCAACTCCGCCCGCAACATCGTCGGGGTCTTGCGCCTGCGCTATGATGCCACCGTGCTCCAGAACCTGGTGGTGCAAAGCAACGATCTGGCCGGCCCCGACTCTTTCGCCGTCCTCTTCGACGAATATCACATCCGCCAGGCCGCCGGGGCCGCCCCCGAGACCCTCTACCAGACCGCCGCCCCCCTTGACCCCCTGCGTCTGGCCGAACTCAAAGCCGCCCGCCGCCTGCCCGACCTCCCCCCGGAGAACCTCTCCACCAACCTCCTTGACCTGGAGCAGAACTTGGCCGGCGTCGCGGACCAACCCTTTTTCACCGCCAGAGATGTCACCACCGGCGATGAGCTCAACCAGGTCGCCGTCGCCCCCCTGCAAACCCGCGCCTGGCTGGTCGCCTTCTTCCAGCCTCGGGGGGTCTTCCTGGCCCCAGTCCAGGCGCAAACCAATAGCACCTTCCTGTTTGCCGCCCTCATCGCCGTCGTTGTCGTCGCTGCCGCTGTGGGCATGGGCCAGCTCCTGGCCCGGCCCCTCACTCGCCTGACTACCGTGGCTCAACAGGTGGCCGCCGGCAACCTCGATGTGCAGGTCCCCCTCGAGGCTCAGGATGAGACCGGCCAGTTGGCCCGCGCCTTCAGCGCCATGACCGCCCAGTTGCGCGACCTGATCGGCTCCCTCGAAGCCCGCGTCGCCGCCCGCACCCAACGCCTGGAGATCGTGGCCAGCCTGGGCGAACGGCTCAGCGCCATCCTCGATCTGGAGGCCCTCCTGGCCGAAATGGTCAACCAGATCAAAGACCACTTCGGCTATTACCACGCCCACGTCTACCTCCTCGACGAGCGGGGGGAGCGGCTCATCGTCGCCGCCGGCACCGGCGAAGCTGGCGCCGAGATGAAAGCCAGAGGACATGCGATTTCCTTGAACGCCCCAACCAGTTTGGTCGCCCGCGCCGCCCGGAGCGAGGAAATTGTCAGCGTGGCCAACGTCCGCCAGGCCCCTGATTGGCTGCCCAACCCTCACCTGCCCGACACCTATGCCGAAATGGCCGTCCCCATCAGCGTCGAAGGACAGGTCGTGGGCATCCTGGATGTCCAGGAAGACGAAATCGCCGGCCTTGACGAGGGAGATGCCAGCCTCCTCCGCTCCCTGGCCAACCAGGTCGCCGTTGCCATCCGTAACGCCCGCCTTTTCAATGAAGTCGAAACCGCTCTGGCCGAAGCCCGTGCCGCCCAGGAACGCTACCTCGAGCAAGCCTGGGAAAAGGCTAAAATCACCCCTCAGCGCGGACAGTATCACCATGCGCGTCCTGATGCCCCCGTCCTGACCGAGCTGGCTCTGGCCGAAGCCAAACAGCAGGCCCTGGCCCAAGACCGCCCCGCGGTCGTGGCCCTCACCTCCCACTCCCCCCTAACCCCCCAGAGGGGGGAATCCGATCTTGACGCCCCACTGGGGGGCCAGGAGGGCCCGGCGGGAGAACCTGACCCTCACCCCCCACTGGAGGAGCAGGAGGGAGAATCGGGCCCTCACTCCCCATTGGGGGACCAGGGGAGAGAACCCGATCCTCACCCCCCTCTGGGGGGCCGGGGGGGCCCACCAGAAGAGGCCCTCGTCTCCCCCATCACCCTCCAGGGCAACCCCATCGGCACCTTGCAACTCCACCCTCTCCACCCCGGCCAGACCTGGAGCGAGGACGACCTGGCCATCGTCACCGCCGTCATCGACCAACTAGCCCAATCGGCCGAAAGCCTGCGCCTCTTCGAGGAAACCCGCGGCCGCGCCAGCCACGAGCAACTCCTCCGGGGGATCACCGATCGCCTGCGTGCCGCCCCCGACCTGGAGCGCTTAATGGCCATCGCCACCGAAGAGCTGGGCCAGCGCCTGGGCGCCACCCACGCCAAACTAGAGTTGGGCCTCGACCCTGAACCTCGGGGGGCCAGCAACGACCACCCCGACCCATCTGATCCCGGAGGAACCCATGATACGCCGCATTAAACCCCTTTTGGCCCCGCCAGCCTTCGCGGACGAAGAGCAGACCCGCCTGGCCGGCCTCTTGAATATCATTTTGCTCACCATCCTGACCGCTGCCCTGGCCATCCAACTCCTCCTCCTGCCGGTCGATCTAGTCCAGTCCCGGCCCCCCACACTTTCCATGCCGGTCATCGCCGCCCTGGTGGTCAGTGTGGGGCTGTTGATCGTCGTTCGTCGCGGCCACGTCCGCTTTGCCAGTGTCACTCTCGCCCTGGCCCTGCTCGCCCTCACCACCCTGGCCATCGTCACCTCCGGCGGGGTCTTTAGCCCCTCTGTGGGGGGCTACATGCTGGCCATCATCGCCGCCGGTTTGCTTCTCAGTGGCCGCGCCGCCCTGGTGTGTGCCATCCTGGCCCTGGCCAACCTGCTGGGGGTCTCCTATGCCGAAGCCAGCGGGCTGTTGACCATTGGCCCCAACAGCACTCCCGCCTGGATCACCTACACCGCCCTCTTTATGATCACCGCCTTATTCTTGAGCCTGGCCAGCACCAGCATCCGCGACGCCCTGGCCCGCGCCCGCCGTCACGAAGAGGCCCTGACTGCCAGCAACCGTGAGCTCCAGGCCATCCGCGCCTCCCTCGAAATCCAGGTCGCCCAGCGTACCCACGGCCTGGAAACCATCGCCGCCCTCAGCGAGCGCCTCAACGCCATCCTCGATTTCGAGCAACTCCTGGTCGAACTGGTCAACCGCGTCCAGGAACGCTTTGGCTACTACCATGTCCACATTTATCTGCTCGACGATCAGCACGAAACCCTGGTCGTGGCCGAGGGGACCGGCCAGGCCGGCGCCGAGATGAAAGAGCAGGGCCACCACATCCCCCTGGCCGCCCGCGCCAGCCTGGTCGCTCGCGCCGCCCGGGCCGGCCAGATCGTCCGCGTCGACAACGTCCGTGAGACCGCCGGCTGGCTGCCCAACCCCCACCTGCCCGACACCTATGCCGAGATGGCCGTCCCCATCAGTGTCGAAGGACGGGTCGTCGGCGTCCTGGACGTCCAGTCGGATCAACTCGCTGGCCTGGACGAGGGGGATGCCAGCTTACTCCGCTCCCTGGCCAACCAGGTCGCCGTCGCCCTGCGCAACGCCCGCCTCTTCGCCCAATCCCAGAGCGCCCTGGCCGAAGCCCGCGCCGCCCAGGAGCGCTACCTCCAGCAGGCCTGGGAGAAGAGCAAACTGGCCCTGATCCGCGGCGAACGCCAATATATTCAACCCGGCGCGCCCCCCTTGAGCAAACCCCTTATGGCCGAAGCCAAACGACAGGCCCTGGCTCAGCCCGCCCCGGCCCTGGTCACCCTGGACCCCCAGGGAGCCCCAATCTCTCCCCCGGGCGAGCCCCAATCTCCCCCCTCTGGGGAGCCGGGGGGGGCCAGGGAGGATCAGCAGACAGGCCTCCAATCCATCGTCGCCCCCGTAGCCATCGCCGGCCAAACCATCGGCGCCTTACAACTGCACAAGGCCGGCCGTGACCACTCCGCCCTGCCCTGGACCGGCGATGACCTGGCCTTCGTCCAGGCCGTCCTCGATCAAGTCGCTCAGACCGCCGAAACCTTGCGCCTCTTTGCCGAAACCCGCCAGCACGCCGCCCGCGAGCAGGCCATCCGCGAAGTAACCGACCGTCTCCGGGCCGCCACCAGCCTGGATACTTTGATCAAAACCGCCGCCGAAGAATTAGGCCGCCGCTTTTCCGCCGACTACGCCCGGGTCGATCTGGGCGTCGATGCCTCACCGGCTGAGGCCCCGCCGGGAGATGAGCCCCCCTGAACCCTCAGCGCCTGTTCAGCGCTCAGGGTTCAGGGTTTGGAGTTCAGAGTTCGGAACTTAGAACCCTGAACCCTGAACGCGGAACCGAAAAACATAGAAAGGAAACTTACTTCATGCGTCATAAATATGTCTCTACCTTCGGTCTTATTTTGTTCATATGTAGCCTGATCTTAACCGCTTGCGCCGGCCTGGGCCCGGCCCAGCCGCCTGGAACCGCTTCCCCGCCGCCCGCCACCGGCGCCTTCAAAGTGGCCATCCTCCTGCCCGGCCCCATCGACGACACCGGCTGGAGTCAGGCCGGCTATGAAGGCTTAAAACGCATCGAACAAGAATTGGGCGCCCAGGTCGCTTACACCGCCAACGTGTCCGAGGATGAGCAGCAGCAGCAGCAGCTCATTCGCCAATATGCCCAGGACGGCTTTCACTTCATTATCGGCCATGGCGGTGAATATATCGCTGCCTTCGAAGCCGTGGCTGAAGAATTCCCCCGCACCCAATTTGCCCTGGTCACCGGTTACGGCGGCAACAACAAAAACCTAGGCGGCCTGGCCATCCGCGCCGACGAATCGGGCTACCTGGCCGGCGTCGTGGCCGCCCTCAAAACCAAAACGAACAAAGTGGCCTACATTGGCGGCCAGGTCTTCGCCTCCACCATCGAGGAATCCACGGCCTTTGAACAGGGGGTCAAGGACACCGACCCCGGCGTCGAGGTCGCCATCACCTGGGTGGACAGTTGGTCTGATCAAGACAAGGCCCGCGAAATCGCCCTGACCCAGATCGCCGCCGGGGCCGACGTCCTGGCCGTCGACGCCGACATCGCCGGTCTGGCCGCCCTGGATGTGGCCGAAAGCGAAGGCGTCCAGGCCATCGGCTGGGTGCAGGACCAACACGAATTAGCCCCCCAGGCCATCGTCACCAGCGTCATGCAGCACATGTCCAAACGCCTCCTCGAAGGCGCCATCCTGGTCCAGCAGGGGCGCTGGGAGGGCAAGCAGTACAAATTGGGCCTCCAAGAGGGGGTCGTCGACCTGGCCCCCTTCTACGGCACTTTGACCCCTGAAGAAGAAGCCCTGGTCGAGCAGGTCAAAAAAGACCTGGTCACCGGCAAAATAGAAATCCTAAACCCAACGCGTAATGAATAATGCGTAATGCGAAAAAAAACCGTTCACATCTCATATCTCACGTTTCACGTACTACGCACCACGCAAACCGGAGCTTGAACCATGCCCCTAGCCGATAACCCCCAGGACAACACTGAGCGCCATAGCCCCCGCTTCTCCATCGCCAACCAACTCCGCTATGGCTTCGTCATCTTCGTCATCGTCAGCTTAAGCCTCACCGGCGGCCTCCTGATTTACCTCAGCTTCCAGGCGCAACTACAACAGTTAGTGTTTGCCCAACAGGAAAGCAGCCGCGCCGCCGCTGCCGAGATCAACGCCTACCTGGATGACTTGCAGCGCAAACTCGGCTACCTGGCCCGGGTGCAGGGCCTGACCGACCTGCCCCCCGACATTCAGCACAACCTCCTGGCAGGCTTGCTCCGCCACAACACCGCCTACGAAGCCGTCGCCATCGTGGACCGGGCCGGCCAGGTGGTTACCTCCGTCTCCCTGGCCGGGGAGCCCATTTTCCAGGGCGACCTGGCTGGTACACCTTTCTATAGTCGCGCCTTCAAGCAACATGAAGACTTTATCGGCCCGGTCGAGCGAGCGGTCGGCTCCGGGCAGCCCTTCGTCACCCTGGCTGTCCCCATCCGCGACCGCCAGGATGAAGTGGCTGGCGTCCTGGTGGCCCGGATCAAGCTAACCTTCCTCTGGTTTATCGTCTCCCAGGTCGAAGTGGGCCAGACCGGCTACAGCTACGTCGTCGACAATCGCCAGGTGGTCATTGCCCGCAAAGGGAGCACCCCGGAGACCTTTGTCTTCGAGGATATTTCGGATCGCCCCTTCTTTCAGGCCTTGCTTTCCGGGGCTGCTGGCGACTTGATCACCTATGAGGGCTTGAACGGGGCATCCGTCCTGGGCACCATCGCCCCCATCCGCAGCGTTCGCTGGAACGTCGTCGTCGAACTGCCCGCCGCCGAAGCCTACCAGCCCCTCCGCACCCTCCTCCTGGCCATGGGGGCCGCCTTGAGCCTCACTCTCCTCCTGGCCGTCGGGGCCAGCGTCCTGCTGGCCCGCCAGATCGTCTATCCTTTGCAGCGCCTTACCCAGGCCTCGGCCCGGTTCAGCGCCGGGGACATCGACGTCCAGGTCGAAGAAACCAATGCCCCCCACGAAATCGGGCTGCTGGCCGCCGCCTTCAACCACATGACCGCCCAAATTCGCCACCTGGTCAGCGGGCTAGAAGATCGCAGCCGGCGCTTAGAAATCGTGGCCGCCCTTAGCGAGCGTCTAGCTGCCATCCTCAACCTGGAAACGTTATTGCCGGAAGTCGTCAATCAAGTCAAAACCCAGTTCGGTTACTACCACGCCCACATCTACCTCCTGGATGACCCGCATGAATATCTGGTGTTGGCTGCCGGGGCCGGTGAAGCCGGGGCCACCATGAAAGCAAACGGCCACCGCATCCCCCTAACCATGGCCACCAATCCCCTCGTCCAGGCCGCCCGGACCAGCCGCATCATGCAGGCCGACAACGTGCGTGAGGCTGAAGATTGGGCACCTAACCCCCTGCTGCCCGATACCTACGCCGAAATGGCCGTGCCTATTAGCCTCGAGGGGCAGGTCGTCGGCGTCTTAGCCGTCCAGGAGGATGAAATCGCCGCTCTGGATGAAAGCGATGCCCATCTGCTGCGTTCGGTAGCCAACCAGGTGGCCGTCGCCATGCGTAACGCCCGACTTTTTGCTCAGGTTGAAACCGCCCTGGCCGAGGCCCGGCTGACCCAGGAGCGCTATATCGCCCAATCCTGGGATAAGACCCGCCTGGCCGCCACCGGCGGGCAATATCTGTATGCCCGGACCGATGCTGCCCCCTTAGATGAAACCCAACGCCAACTCCTGGCCCAAGCCAGACAACAAGCCCTGGCCCAAGACCGGCCTGCCGTCGTCACCCTCAGCCATCCCCCCCACACTCCCACCCCTTCTACCCTCATCGCCCCCATCAACCTGCGCGATGCCACCATCGGCACCTTACAACTTCACGCCGGCCAAGGCCAGCCCTGGACCGAAGATGATCTGGCGGTGATAGAGACCATCCTCGACCAGGTCGCCCAAACCGCCGAAAACTTGCGCCTCTTTGAAGAAACCCGCGAGCTCGCCGGCCGCGAGCAGCTCATCGGTCAAATCGCCGACAAACTCCGCCGTGCCCCCGACATGGAGACCTTGATGCAAACCGGCCTCTCCGAACTGGCCCGCGTCCTGGGGCCGGCCCGCGCCTTCGTCCGCTTCGACAGCCCCGACCAACTCGCCGCCGCCGCCCAACCCATCCCCCAAAATGGGGAGGGGCCACAGGATGAGGACCACCCCGCCCAGCCCCCTTCCCCAAATGGGGAGAAGGGGCCAGAGGATGAGTACTATAACCCCTAACCTTAACCAAGGAGCTGATCCACCATGGCTGATAAAAATCCCAAAAACCACCTGGCCGGACCCCCAACCCCCCCTGATCCCCCACAGGGGGGTGACGCTCCGATTTCCCCTGTTGGGGGGTCAGGGGGGCCATCCGAAACCGAACATCTCTACCAGGCCAGCGCCGAACTGAACATGGCCCAATCCTACGACCACATCCTGGCCACCCTCCGCCGCCACACCCGCCTCGGCCAGCAGGCCCAACACCTCGCCCTCCACTACTTCGACCACCCCTGGACCGAGGACCAGCCTCCCCAAGGGGTCGCTGTCCTGGCCCGCTGGAGCCAGCTTGAGGGTGCCCCCCTCGGTGACCGTTATCCCCTGGCGCATTATCCCTCCCTGTGCCAGCTCCTGCAGCCCGACGCCCCCACCCTCATCGAAGACCTGGCCGCCGATCCCCGTCTGGGCCCAAACCTCCGCGCTCGCTACCAGCGCTTCAACGCCACCAGCCTCCTCATCGCCCCCCTGGTCGTCAGCGGCCACTGGGTTGGCTTCCTGCACCTCCTCTACACCCAACCGGCCACCTTCCCTGAAACGGAAGTGCGCCTCTTGCTTACCTTGATCGGCCAGGCCGCCGTCGCCGTCCAAAACCTCCACCACCTGGCCCTGGCCCAAAGCCGCATCCAGCGTGAGCTCACCGTCCGGGCCGTCACCCAGCGCCTCCGCCAGGCCAGCGATATGCCCACCCTCTTACACACCGCCCTCCAGGAATTAAGCCAATTGCTCGGCGCTTCTAGGGCCATCATCCGCCTCGGCACCCAGTCCCAACTCCTGGTGCCCCAGTCCCGGACCACCCCACAACCTCACGAGAGGAACGACTGAACTATGAAAAAAGGTACCTTTGCCCACTACCGCCATCTTGTCGAGACCCACAGCCAGGCCTTACGCCAGACCCTCACCGCCCTCGCCGCCGGCGACCTCGAGGTGGACCTCGAAGTTCCCGAAGGCATCGAGCCTCTTGCCGAGGTCTTCCAGGTGTTGCCCGCGCTGGTGGACACCCTGCGCCAAAAATCAGCCGCCCAGGCCGCCCTGGAACAACGCCTGGCCGAACGAACCCAGGCCTTGGAAACCGCCGTCGCCGAATTGCAGGCCGTCCAAAGCCGCTATATCCATCGCGAATGGACCCGCTATCCCCGCCAACCTGACGCCCTTCAGGGATATCTCCTCACCGGGGAAGTGGCTGAGCCCACCTCGTCCGCCTGGCTGCCAGCCATGACCGCCGCTGTCCAACAGCTCCAAACCATCACCGATACCGACGATGCCGGCGACATCACCCTCGCCTTGCCCCTCCGCCTGCATGGCGAAGTGATTGGCGTCCTGGGGTTCGACCAAGCAGGCCAAAAATCCTGGACCGACGAAGAGATCGCCCTCGTCGAAGCCGTCTCCGAGCAACTCGCCCTGGTCCTCGACGAACAGCGCCTCTTCAACCAAACCCAACGCGCCCTGGCCGCCACCGAACAACAAGCCCGCCGTCTGGCCAGCCTCAACGAAATGAGCCAACACTTCAGCCAGGCCAACGAGCCAGAACTCTTCCAGAGCCTCGCCCGCTACCTCCCCCAAATTATCCGGGCCGATCATCTCCGCCTGGCCTTGCTCGACCCCGCCGGCGACACCTTCACCCCCTGGCTCCTTCAGCCGGATACCCCCCTCGCCCCCGCTGAGCCCCAACCCCTGACCGTCGGCACCGCCCTCGAAGCGGCTATCCGCGAAAACCGTCTCATCATCACCCCCGATACCCGGGCCAGCGAGTGGCAGGACGCCCCGGCCCAGGCCGAGGCCGGTATCCGCGCCGCCATGCACCTCCCCTTACTCCTCGGCACCCAGGCCATTGGCGCCCTGACCATCGGCAGCCATGAGCCCCAGGCCTACTCCCCGGCTGATGAGGGCATCATGCTCCAGGTCGCCTCCCTCTTATCCGCCGCCATCGAAAACAAACGCCTGGTCGAGCGCATTCAAACCACCCTGGCCGAAACCCAAACCCTCTATGAGGTCAACCGCGCTTTAACTACCACCAACACCCTCCAAGAAGCCCTGGCTGACATGCTAACTATCCTCAATCACAACCAATTCACCCTGACTATCGATAACGCCACCCTCACCAAACTGGAAGTGGACGAAACCGGCCAGCCGGAGTGGGCTGAGGTCGTGGCCGGATGGGCTGTCGCCGGCCCGTCCCCCGTCTCCCCCGGCACCCGTTACTATTTACCCGATTTGCCCTTTACCCAACTTTGGACCGAGGACGCCAAAAACCCCCTCCTCATCTCTGATCTCCAAACCGATCCCCGCCTGGATGAGACCGTACGCCAGCTTTATCGCCAAACCGGTGTGCGGGCCACCGTTTTGATCCCCTTACAGATCAGGGACCGCTGGGTCGGGCAACTTAGTTTCAGTTGGGCTGACCCCCAATCCTTCGGCCCCCAAGACGAACGCATCTACCGGGCCTTGCTGGGCCAAATGGCCACCCTGCTTGAAAACCGCCGCTTATTTGAGGCCCACCAACGCCTGGCCACCGTCGTCGAAAACCATCCCGATTTTATTGGAGTCGGGACCTTGGAGGGCCTGGCCCTCTACATCAACCCCGCCGGACTGAAGATGATCGGCCTGCCCCCCGATCATGACGTCACGGCTATGGCCGCCGAGGACTTCTATTCCCCGGCCGAGGCCAAATTATTGCTTCAGGAGGGGATCCCGGCCGCTTTGCAGAGCGGCTCCTGGGCCAGCCAGGCCCACTTGCAGCGGGTTGACGGGGCCACCATCCCGGTTGAACAGACCATTGGTATCAATTATGATACCGATGGCCAGCCAGTTAGTTTTAGCATCACCATGCGTGATATCCGGGAACGTCTGGCCACCCAGCAGACCCTGGCCAAACGGGCCGTCGAGTTGGAAACGGTGGCCCAGGTCAGTGCGGTTGCCGCGACGATCTTGGAGCCTGATAGGCTCTTGCAAACCGTGGTTGACCTGGCTAAAGAAAAGTTTAACCTCTACCACACCCATATTTATCTGCTTGGTGAAAGCGGCAATACCCTTGACCTGGTTGCTGGCGCGGGTGAAGTTGGCCAGCAGATGGTCGCCGAAGGGTGGCGTATCCCTCTCCAGCGCCAACATTCCCTGGTCGCCCGGGCCGCTCGCAACCGGGAGGGGGTTATCATCAACGATGTCCGTAACTCCCCCGACTTTTTACCTAACCGCTTACTTCCCGATACCCGCGCCGAAATGGCTGTGCCAATGCTGGTGGGGGATCGACTATTGGGCGTCCTCGACCTTCAGGCCAGCCAGATCGATTACTTTACCGCCGAAGATGTCCGTATCCAGACCGCCCTGGCCGCCCAGGTCGCTGTCGCCGTCCAAAACGCCCGCCTGGCTGAACAGACCCAGACTGCCCTGGCTGAAACCGAAGATCAGGCCCGCCGCCTGGCTGCCTTGAATGAACTGGGCACCACCCTGAGCCAGACCACCCAGGTCGACGAAATTTTCACCCTCGCCACGACCAAAACCCTGGAAATTATACCCGGCGATCAGGCCAATGTGGCTTTGCTCAATTCAGCCGGCGACACCCTTGATATCGTCGCTCTCGCCGGGCAGGCCGGTCCCCTCGCTAAGGGAACCTCCCTCCCGGTGCCAGGCACCGATTTTGAGCCCGTCATCCGCGAAAAACGCCTGATTGTCCAGCAAGATAACCGGCGAGATGCCTTCCTGCCTGATATGCGTTCAAGGATGAACGCACCGCTCATCGCCGGGGGACGGGTCATCGGTATTATTAATGTTGGGAGCCAAAAGCCAAATGCTTATACCACGCGTGACCAAAATCTATTTCTTCAGATCGCCTCGCTTTTAGCCTCCAGCATTGAAAGCCGCCGTCTTTTTAGCCGCATGCAAAGCGCCCTGGCCGAAACCGAAGCCCTTTATAATATCAGCGCTAAACTCAACGCCACCGCTACGGTGGAAGAAATTCTTCGGGCAGCCATATCACCGGCTGTTGAGCGGGGGGCTACTTATGCCAACCTCTTTACCCTTGAGGTCGACGCCGAGAGCCGGCCGGTATGGCTTGAGCTACGGGCGATTTGGCAGCAGCCAGGCTTCTCCTCTGGGGAGGAGATAGGGGGGATGCCCGGCACCCGTTTCCCCGTAGCCGACTTTCCGGGCAGCCGGCTTTGGCTCGATAACCCTTACGAACCGTTGCTGGTGGGCCATATTGCCCAGGATAAACGGCTGGACCCGGCCCCCCTCCCTTCCTCCCCCTCTCTGGGGGGGAAAGAGAGGGGGTGGCCACCCGATGCCCAGGCCACCATCATCCTCCCCTTGGCCGTCGGCAAAACCTGGGTTGGTCTTATGGGTATTTACTGGCCCACCCCCCAAACTTTTACCGGCCGGGATGTGCGCTTTTATCGCTCCCTGGCCTCCCAGACCGCCGTTCTGGTCAATAACCGCTTACTCTTTCAACAGACCCAGGAGACCCTGGCTGAAACGAATGCCTTGTACGAGATAGGCCAGGCCCTGAATACGTCAGCCTCGACTAACGACATGCTGGCCAACCTGCTCAACGTCTTGCACCAGCATGACCTCGCCCTTGGCGCCAACAATATCACCCTGACCAACATCGAAGTAGACGAGGTCGGTGAGCCAGAATGGGCTGAGAATATTGCCGCTCAAGGTCCTGACGGGCTGGAGCTCAGCGCACTCGTAGGGGTCCGTTACCCCCTTAAAACCTTAGCTTTTACCCAACTCTGGACCCAAGACCCCTCGAACCCGGTCATCGTCAGCAATGCCCAGACTGATGAGCGGTTGGATCAGGGCACCCGAGCCGCCTATATCCAAGGTGGCACCCTGGCCTCAGTCACCCTGCCCCTCTCAGTCGGAGATCCTGGGGGGGCCGCCGGGCGGTGGATCGGGCTTTTGACCTTCGGCTGGCCTGACCCTCAGACCTTTCCAGACCGGGATATACGCGTCTACCGATCATTGATGCGGCAAGTCGCCAACTTTGTGGAAAACCAACGCTTATTTGACCAAACCCAAGAGGCTTTAGCCAGCGCCGAGGCCACCCAACGTCGCTACACGGTCCAGGCCTGGGAGGCCTACAGAACCAGGCATATGGCTGTGAAACACGAACGTGTTCGAACTGGGGTCGAGCCGCTGGGCGATCGTTTACCCCCGGCTGTAACTGAGGCCGTCAGGCGCAAACAGGCCACCGTGGTCGAAGACCCTGGCGAAGATCCTGGGGGCGAGGGCCGAAGGTCAGAGGGGGGCGGGGTGGCTCCCCCGGCCAAAACTCCCCCCACTGGGGGGCCAGGGGGGGCCAAATCGAGTCTGGTTGTCCCCTTAACCTTGCGCGACGAGGTTATTGGGGTCTTGGGTCTCGAGGAAACCGAGGCGGCCCGGCACTGGTCCCCCGAAGAAATCGCCTTGGTCGAGGCCGTGGTGGAGCAGATGGCCGAGGCCGCCGAAAGCCTCCGCCTCCTCGACGAAACCCAACAGCGCGCCGCCCGCGAAGCGCGGGTGAACGAAATTGGCGAGAAGATTCAAGGGGCCCAATCCCTGGAAGAGGCCCTGCAAATCGCCATCAAAGAAGTGGGCCTGAGTTTACGAGCGCCCCAAACAACCGTGCAGTTAAATGTAGAATAGGTTTATATTTTTGATAAAGTGAGGATTTGCCATGAGCACCATCAAAACCAAATTTCTATCTTTAGGGCTTATTTGTTTGACTGGCATTCTAATGGTATCGGCCTGCGCCAGCCTCAATCCCGTCAGCCTCGATCAACCGACACCGGAACGCCCTCCCCTCAGAGTCACCTGGAATCTTTGGCCGGGCAATTACCCCATCGTCATCGCCCAGGAATTGGGGCTGTTCGAGAAACATGGCCTGGCCGTAGAATCTATCCTCAGCGAGGCCTATGAGAGCATGGGGCCGGACTTTCTGGCCGGAAAAACGGATGCTGTCTTGTTTACCTGGACCGATGCCCTGGTTATGGACGCCCGGACACCTGATAGTGCCCGTGTGGTGCTGGTTTTGGATGTATCAGCCGGGGGCGATGTCGTTGTCGCTGCGGACGATATTGCTGAGGTGGAAGACCTGAAGGGTAGGTCCATCGGCGCCAGTGCAGGCTCGTTCGGGGAAATGCTTGTTCGTCATATGTTACAGACAAATGGGTTAGGACTTGATGATGTAACTTTAGTTGATGTCAATCCGGAAGTTGTAACTGAGGCTATCCCCGACACCATTCAAGCCGGCTTCACCTTCGAGCCCCACCTCTCTCAGGCCCTTAGCCAGGGCCACCACATTATTTTTACCAGCGCCGAAGCCCCCGGCCTCATCGCCGACGTGGCTATCTTCCGTACCCAGGTCGTCAAAGAGCGCCCCGAAGATATCCGGGCCTTTATTGCCGCCTGGTTTGAAGCCCTGGCCTACTGGCAGCAGAACCCAGAAGAGGGAACCGCCCTCATCGCTGAAGCCTTGGATTTACCCCCTGAAGAAATCTCAACCGAGGGCCTCAAACTCCTCAACCTTGAGGATAACCGCCATGCCTTCGAGCCTGACTCAGACACAACGTCTCTCTATGGCAGCGGCCAGGCGAACGCCGACTTTCTCATTAGCACCGGCGGCCTCACCAACGCCCCCGATATTGGGCGATTGCTGGACCCCTCATTCTTGCCGCAGCCGGAGGCGACTCCATAAGATGCGCCCGACCGCTGCCCTGGCCTCAAGCCAGAAAACCGTTGTCCCCGTGACCCACTCCCCCCCTTTGGGGGGTCAGGAGGGTCCTTCAAAATCAACTCCAAAATCTGTCTTATGGGGAAAATATGGTATACTATGGGCATACCTTAAAACACAAGTTCATATCATCACTCATAACTTCGAAGGAGGAACAATGACTCAGCAGCGTATGCCCGAACCCACTGTACCCAATCCCGGCAGAATGTATGATTATTACCTTGGCGGCCATCACAATTTCGAGGTTGACCGCCGGGCAGCAGAGCAGGTAATCAAGCTTATGCCTTTTACGCCCAAAATGACCCGCTTGCAACGATGGTGCTTGCAGGACATCGCCCGGGAGTTAACCTACAAGCGTGGCTTTGACACAATTATTGACTTCGGCTCTGGCTTGCCCACCCAGGATCACATTCACCTTGTTGTGCCGGAGGGGACTACGGTCATATATTCTGATCTGGACCCCATCACCGTTGAATACGCCCACGAAATCTTGGGTGGCACGTCCAACACTTACTATTTTCACGCCGATGCCCGCCAACCGCACACCCTCCTGAATCACACCCAGGTGCGTGAAATCATCGGTCCTAAACGAGATGTGGCTCTGGTTTACTGGGGAATTGGCGTTTTTCACACTGACCAGGAGATAGCCCAAATTGTCCGCACCCTCTACGATTGGTCGGGAGACCAGGCCTGCCTAGTTTTCAACGCCCACATAGCCGATCTGAATCTAAAAAACCCGGTGGTAATCAAGATGCTTGAAATTTACAAACAGACAGGCGTCAAAGTATATATGCGCTCTCTAGCGGAATATCAAGCGTTGATCCATCCCTGGAAGGTTGATGGTGCTTTTCTGTCCTTGCTTGAGTGGCATGGTTTTGATTTAACGGAAATGAATACTGAAGATTTAGAGGCTTTTAGCCCCGCCGGTGGAGGGTATGGTGCTTATCTGATTAAGTGAGGCAGGTACAGAGACATCCTCCCACAGATTAGGTAATGATGGAAAATGAAATCAAGTGAGATATCGACTTCGGTCGCTACCAATCTGTGGGAGGGTATCAGGTTTATTAAAGTCAAATTTCCCCTTGTGGTTCCCACGCATTCTCACAGCAGCTACGGAATTATCACGCCATAGCTACAACCTCGGCCACTTTGAAGGATATTTATCAACAAAACATAACCATTACCTTCATGATTAAACCATATAACTTGAATTATGGGAGGTTTAATAATTAAGTGATGATGAAAATTGAACAATTGTCATCTTCTCTGGACCCAGGGCCTCTGGCCCATAGCTTAACTCAGGCATTGCGCCCCACTCTCTTCTCTAATAGCGCATATATTTCCCCCCGTCGCCTGAAAAAACTCGCTCAACAGATGAGTACTTCTTTTTTAGCTTATCTGGAGGCGCCGGATGAAGCAGTCGTTCAGGATTATGGCCGGCGGCTGGCCCTGGAAGGTTTAGGTCATCAAGCTATCCTGATTATCGTGCAGGTGCTGTGCAGCCTCTGGGGGGACCCGAAGCGTACCGTACCATCAGCCAAGTGGCGCCATGGCACCGAGCGCTATGTGTATACGTTATTGGCAGGATACATGGCTGGTGCTGAGACACGTTTGCTGCATGAACAAGAACTTATTCACCGAGCTTATTTGCGTGCTCTAAAGCAGTAGACATTTATTGAATGAGGCAGTCCGTGTGGTGACGAAATATCGCTGACTCTGGCTGCCCTATGTTAGCAAGTTGTAGTGACCTTTTTAGTGTGGAGGATCGTAGATGAGCGTCCCAACTGTTTCTACGCCTGTGGCATATTCCCAAATATCCGCCCAGAAAGCCGAACAAGCTCGCAGTATGCTTTGGACGGCTATTATCCTGCTTAGCGGTTTTGTTGTCGCCATTTTTTATATTCTCTTTCTGTTCCTTCAAACCGGAACCTGGCAATACCTGGCTGTGGTTGCCGTTGATATGGCTTCCAGTGCAGCGCTCATTATAAGTATTGTATTGACCAGGCGGGGCCGTCTAGGCTTGAGTCTTGGATTCTACCTCCTGGCTGTCAATCTGGCCATCATCCTCGATACCCTGCTAGTTGCCGGCATAGGGTTGCTCATCGGTTTTGTGGGCGTACTGTTGACGGTGATGATAGTGCCCCTCATCCTACCGCCAAAGACGACCAACTGGGTCATCGTCGCCAGTGTTATGGTCGGGGCGTTCGCCGGCCTACTTGACCTGCTAGATCCCGCCACCCAATTAGTCGCCCCTTTGATCGAAACTTTCCTCCCCATCCTCTTCATCCTTATGTTTCTAATTTACGGCGTCCTTATTGCCTGGCAATTCAAACGTTACGCCCTGTCTACCAAGCTAGTTGTTACCTTCCTGGCGATCGTGCTCATCCCCTTAGGGCTGCTCTCCTTGATGAATGGCCTTACCACTCAACGGGCCGTTACCGAGGCCGCCAACCAAAAACTCGCCGCTGCCGCGGCCGAAACGGCCGCCAGAATCGAGAGCTTCATTGAGGCCAACCTCGGTGCTGTTAGCAGCGAAGCGCTGTTGCCTGAATTTGTGGAATTTTTGTCATCTACCGACCAACAACCCGCCAACGACCGGGTATTGGCTATCTTGACCAGCCTCAACGGTAAGGATCTAAAACACATCACTTCCTATGCCCTCTTGAACGGAGAGGGCCTCAATATAGCTGATTCAAACCGGTTAGCGATCGGTCTGAGCGAAGCTGAGCGAGATTATTTCCAGATACCGTCAGCCACCGGCGAAGTTTATGTTTCACCTGTCTTATTCTCTAAGCAGACAGGGGAGCCGGAATTATATTTCAGTGCCCCGGTCCGCGATCCGGAGGAACGTATTCTAGGCGTGTTGCGGGTCCGCTATCACGCTGACATTTTACAGGATTTAGTTGCCCAAAGCACCAGGCTGGCGGGCGAGAACGCCTTTGCTGTTCTATTCGACGAAAATCATCTGCATTTAGCCCACGGCGATGAGAATTTTGCGCCGGAGGCTAACTTCAAACTGGTCGCCCTGCCCTCCGATTCGGCTGAGCTGAGGGCCTTGCAAGCGGCCGGCCGCCTGCCCGATCTTCCCCGTGAGCAACTCAGCACCAATTTACCCCAACTCGATCAGGGTTTGGCTGATGCGGCCACTCAACCATTTTTCACGGCTACGGACGTGGCCACCGGTGAGAAAGTGAATCAAGTGGCCGTTAAAATCCTGGAGGGGGAAAATATGCCGCCCTGGTTGGTCGCCTTTTTTCAGCCACGAGAGGTTTTTCTCACGCCTGTTCAGCAACAAACCCGCTTGGTGATAGGAGCGGCGATTGGGATTGCCGGCTTGTTAGCCATCGCCGCAATCGGCTTAGCCCAATTATTGGCCGGACCCATTGTTCGCTTGACCCAAGTAGCCCAGGCCGTGGCTGGCGGTGATCTGGACGTGCAGGCTCAAGTAGAGACAGGCGATGAGATCGGCCTGTTGGCTCAAGCTTTTAACGACATGACCGCTCAACTCCACAATTTAATTGATTCTCTGGAGGATCAGGTCCAGGAGCGAACGGCCGAGTTGGTCCTATCGATGGAAGTTGGCCAGCAGGCGGTGGCTATCAGGGAGCTGGATGAATTGTTGCCCACAATCACCGAATTCATTCGGGCACAGTTTAATCTCTATTATGCCCAGGTTTATTTTATTGATGATGTCGGGCTGAATCTGGTCCTAAGGGCTGGTACAGGGGATGTTGGTGAACAATTATTGAGCCAAGATCATAGCTTGCCGTTAGGAGCTGGTTCGATCGTCGGGCGGGCAGCGGCGGAAAAACGGCCTGTTGTGGTGTCAGACACTGAAACTAGCGACGTCCACAAGCCCAATCTGCTTTTGCCTGACACCCGTTCCGAGTTAGCCGTGCCGCTGATGGTTGAAGGGCGAGTCATTGGCGTGTTGGATATGCAGGCCGATCAGGCTAACACCTTTACCGAGCAGAACCTGACCGTTTTTGAAGCTATGGCCACCCAGTTAGCCATTTCAATTGATAGCGCCCAACAATGGACCAACGCCCAGGCGGCCCAGCGAAGGGCGGAGGAAGCGCTTCGACGTCTGACTCGTGAAGCCTGGGCTGAGCGACTGGCCTCCATGGAAGAGGGCTTGGGGTTTGCCTATGATCTTTCCGCGGTGACAGCCTTAGAAGTCAAAGTCGAAGACGCTTCGCGTGGCGGGGCTGAGCCCCAAAATGGGGGCTTGGCGGTGCCGGTCGTAGTGCAAAATGAACCAATTGGACAGCTTAGTGTTGAAACCCCGGCCGGCAAAAAATGGCACGAGGATGAACAAACGTTGTTAAGGGCTGTAGCGCAACAGTTGGCCCAGAAGGCCGAAAATCTGCGCCTCTTTGAACAAACCCAACAGCGGGCCGCCCGCGAGCACATGGCCCGTCAAATCACCGACAAGGTACGGGCCAGCCGCAATATTGAGAGTGCTCTCAAGACGGCGGCCGAGGAGTTGAGCAAAGCCTTGGGTACGGCCAGGGCTGTGGTTGACTTAAACGTAACGCCGCCATCGGCTGAGGCCAGTGACCCTACGCTTGGACCAGAAGAAGAGCAAAATGGGGCTGAAGATACGGAAAAATAGGCTAAAGACTCATGAACTTCACTTATGATACAATGTTTTTAGAGATTATTTTGTCTTGATGGGGCAAAGATATGGAAAAAAGTTTAGGCGATATTCGTGTTCCCAACGCTGGGCGGGTCTATGACTATGTGTTGGGTGGCCATCATAACTTTGAAGTGGATCGCCAGGCGGCAGAATCTATGATCAGCCTGCTCCCTTCAACCCGTAAATGGGTGCGCATGTTGCGGCGCTTTTTACAGGAGGCGGTTTATCAACTGGCCGATGAAGGCTTTGAGATGTTTTTGGATTTAGGGTCGGGGTTGCCCACGGCCGATCATATTCACGCTATTGTCCCTGAAGCTCGGGTGATCTATGTGGATGCCGACCCGGTGGTGGTCTCCTATGGTACTGAGATTTTAGGCGGTGAAACAAACGCCCGTTATATCCAGGCTGACATTCGAGATATTGAGGCCCTTCTTGGTTCGCCGCTTATTGAAGATATGTTTGGCCAAGCACCTAAGGTAGCCATCGGCCTGAACGCTGTGATCTGTTTTATGACAGAAACAGAAACCAAAGCAATCGTCGAAGCGTTATACGACTGGGCCGCGCCCGGCAGTAAGATATATTGCACCTTTGAAACTAAAAACCCTGACCTGGTGACACCTGATCTGGAAAAATTTATGGCCATGTTCGATCAAATGGGTACTTATTATCACTTTTCCACCCTGGAACGATCTAAAGAATTAATGCTACCCTGGATAGCCGACGAACCCGGTTTCCAGCCCCTGGCCGAGTGGCTCGGAATGCAGGATCAATTAACTGCAGAAGACCGAGAGGGGGTCGAGTTGGAATTTTATGGAGCAATTTTAGTTAAGTGATAACGGTCAGGTCGTATAAAGAATGAGTAGGCGGTAGATAGTAGCCAGTAAACGTTTCCTCCATCTGCCGTCTATCGACTACTATCTAGCCATTTATTGGAGATAAGTGATATGGCTTCTACATCTTCAGACAAGGCAAGCAGTACTTCAGCAGATATCGGGCCGCTACGCGACCAGATACAAGACCTCTATACGGCTGTAGAAAAAACACTGCGCCAAAACATTTTTGATAATACGGGGCGGATGGGCTCCATGCGCTTAGTGCCGGCAACCAGCCGGCAAATTGTAGATACCTGTTTGGGTGCCCTGGCCGGAGACACAGAGAAAAGTGAAGTGGCCGATCATCTGGCCGAACTGACCCGGCGCGGCCTGGGGCCTCAGACAGCCCTGGCCGTTGCTGATAGCCTCTACTGGACCAGTTTGGAACTTCTTGAGGCCACTCCCGCTACCTTATCGGCGCTACGTCCGGCTATCGAAGCCTATCGGCAGCAGTTTCTTTACCAATATATGCAGGCCCGTGCTGACCAGATCATTACTACCCGCGAAGATGCCTATCAAAACATAAGTGCTGCCCTGGAAAAGCAGATCACCCTGGAACAGCATCTACGACTTGATCTCGAACGACAGCAGGAACAGTTGGCCAAACGTGCTATTGAGTTGGAAACCGTGGCTCAGGTGAGCACGGCGGTCACGACCATTTTAGAAGGAGATAGACTGCTGCAAGAAGTCGCTGACCTGACCAAAGAACGCTTTGCCCTTTATCACACGCATATCTATCTCCTTAACGAGCGAGAAGATACCCTTGATTTGGCGGCTGGCGCCGATGAAGTTGGACGACAGATGAAGGCTCAGGGATGGCAGATTCCCCTTAAGCAGAAACATTCGCTGGTGGCCCGAGCGGTTCGCAGCCGCCAGGGAGTTGTGGTCAATGATGTACGCCAAGCCCCCGACTTTTTGCCGAATCCTTTGTTACCTGATACACGCTCTGAGTTAGCTGTGCCATTGATTGCGGGCGACCAGGTTTTAGGCGTGCTCGATGTCCAGGCTGATGAGGTGAACTATTTTACGGACGAAGATGTACGTATTCAAACCACGCTGGCGGCTCAGGTAGCCGTGGCTCTACAGAACGCCGCTCGATATGAGGAGACACAGCGGGCGTTGAACTTAACGGAGCAGCAGGCACACCGCCTGTCCCAACTCAATGAGTTGAGCGCTCAACTACACCTGGCCGAGACTGAAGAGGACATCTTTAACGTTGCTGCTCGTCAGGTGGCACAAATTTTCGACGGCAGCCGGGGCAGCGTGGCCCTGTTGACTGAAAAGGGTGACCAGTTGAGCGTCTCAGCCTTACAAGGTGATGCGGTCATTCCCTTAGGGGAAAATGTGCCGGTTGAAAATACGGCGGTTGGCCTGGCTGTGCAAGAAAATCGTATCGTGGTTGTTTCCGATTTTCAGGCCGATGATTGGCTCGATTATCTCGATATTCAGAAACTGGCCGAGGAGGGCCTGCACTCGTGTATGGATGCCCCTTTGGTTGTGGGGGGAGAAGTCATTGGCACCCTAAACGTGGGTAGTCACCAACTCAACCCCTATACCGCTGCTGATGTAGGTCTGATGCAACAGTTGGTTTCACTTTTATCATCAGCCATTGAGAATAGACGGCTTTTTGCTCAGGTACAACAGGCCCTGACCGAACAAAGACGGTTGACAGCCGATTTGGAAACCCAACGAGGTACGCTACAAGCGGTACTGCAAAGTATCCCGGCCGGCGTATTTGTGGCCGAAGCCCCGACGGGCAAACCTCTACTGGCCAATGAGCGCGCTCAGGAAATACTGGGCCGGGGCATTGCCCCGGATGCGACCACGGAGGCGTTGGCAGAGGTTTATGATGCCTATCGCTACGGCACCGATGAGCTCTATCCCGCCCAGGAAATGCCGCTGGTGCGGGGGATGTTTGGCGAGAGTATCACGATTGATGATATGGAGATTCGCCGGCCTGATGGTAACCGCATTGCCTTACAGGTTTTTGGGGCGCCCATTTACAACGCCGCCGGCGAGGTTACCTCCAGCGTTGCCATTTTCCAGGATATTACTGAGCACAGGGGGGCAGAGGCGGAACGTGAGCGGTTGCTGGCTGAGACGCAACAATCACAGCAATTACTGCGCACCATTATAGATGCCACACCGGATTGGATTTTCATTAAAGATCAGGAGTATCGTTATCGCCTGGTCAACCAGAGCTACGCCGACGCCTTACATCTTAAGCCTGAAGATTTTATCGGCAAGAACGACCTGGAGTTGGGCTTCCCTGAAGAGTTGGTCAAAGGTAACCCCGAGAGAGGGATTCGCGGCTTTTGGACTGACGATCGACAGGTGCTGGAGAGTGGTGAGCCATTGGTGAACCCCTACGATCCAGCCACGATCGACGATGAGATGCATATTTTCCATACTATTAAGACTCCTTTACGCGATGCAGAGGGGCAGGTGGAGAGTGTATTGGCCTTCGCTCGCGATGTAACCGAGCGAGAGCGATTGCTGGCTGAAGTACAACGTTTAGCCGTCATCGTCGAAAACCACCCCGATTTTGTTGGGGTAGGCACATTAGATGGCCAGGCCCTCTACGTCAATCCGGCCGGACTCAAAATGATGGGCCTGCCGCCGGATCATGATGTGACAACGATGGACGCCTATGATTTCTATCCAGCGGCGGACGCAGAGATGTTAACTAAGAAAGGCCTGCCAGTGGCCCTGGAGACAGGTTCGTGGACAGCCGAGGCTAACCTGCTCAAGGTTGACGGCGCAACTGTGCCGGTCGAAGAAACTTTGGGTATCAACTACGACGCTGAGGGGAAGCCCCATAGCTTCAGCATTACTATGCGCGACATTACCGAGCGTAAGGAGACAGAGGAGGAACTTCAGAAGTTTAAATTTGGTATTGAACGCTCAAGTGACGCCGTCTTTCTAACTGAAGTTGACGGCACCATCGTTTATGTGAATTCCGCCTTTGAAGAGATATATGGCTACAATCGCGAAGAAGCTCTGGGTCAGACCCCCCGGATTTTGAAATCCGGCGTCATTTCTCCCGAGGTTTACGAACAATTCTGGGAAACTCTGCTGGCCGGAGAGGTGGTGGCCGGCGAAATCGTCAATAAAACTAAAGATGGACGATTACTGGAGATAGAAGGCAATAATAATCCGATTCTGGATGAAGAGGGTAACCTGGTTGGTTTCCTGTCCATCCATCGCGACATCACCGAGCGCAAGGAGGCGGAGGCTGAACGGGAACGGTTGCTGGCTGAAGTTGAAGCCGCCTATCGCCAGTACATTCAGCGGGAATGGACTCAATTTCTGGGCGAACAACAAGACGATCACTGGCATATTGAGCACCAGCAGCCCGGGGTGCCAGATGAGTCGAATGGCCAAATATTAGGTGTGGTTCAAGACGAGGTCAGGCGTGAGGGTAAATCTAAAACGATCTCCGGAGGTAACGATAACGGCCACCAGGTCGAGCCGGCTATTGTGACCCCTATCTCGCTTCGCGGTGAGGTGATTGGCACGCTCAGTTTACAAGATATCGATCCGGAGCGCCAATGGACGGCCGACGAATTGGCCCTAGTCGAAACAGTTTCAGAACAGTTGGCCTTAACCCTTGAGAACTTGCGCCTCTTTGATCAGACCCAAAAGCGGGCTGGTCGTGAACAACTCACCCGCCAGATTACCGATAAAATGCGCGCCTCACCTGACATTGAGTCGATCATCCAAACCGGATTAAAAGAGTTGGCCGCAGCATTGGGTGTCTCACGGACCTATGTTAAGTTAAGTCCGGAGCCGGAACACGGCGATATAAACGAATAAATCGGGTGATAACGCCCCATGATTTGCTATCTGCTATTTTGTAGAATGGAGAAGCCTTAACAATGTCACAAACAGACCCTATGCTAACCACCGATAAGATTGAGACGGCACCGCAAGTTCATAATATTTTTCGGATGGCGCTGATCTTGTTCGGCGCAACCGTTATTGTTGATCTCTTTCACTTTTACCTGGCCTTTCAACTCAGAACCTGGCAAATGTTCGCCCTGGCCTGGGTTACTTTCGCTTTTGGGATCATCATGATTTTCAGTCTGGGAGCAATACGGCGTGGCCGTCTTAATTTAGGGGTAGGGCTGATGATCGGCGGAATGCTGGCCGTTATCCCAATGGCCTCAGCCTTGATCGCTGACCTTGGGTTGGTTTTGGCCTTAAGTCTGATCTTGCTGACGTCAGCCATCGCCGCTCAAATATTATCGCAAAAATGGGCCAGCCGGGCGATCATTGCCAGCGTCGTAGTCGGCGTGGCCACCTTGTTAATAGATCTGTTCGGTCCAGCTTACCGGCTGGTTGTACCGGAGCTCCAGACCTTCCTTCCAACTATGGCCGGTCTGCTCGCGGTGATTTATGCTTTTTTCATTGCCCGCCAATTTGCCAATTATTCCCTGCGTACCAAACTGATTTTAGCCTTTCTGCTGGTGGCGCTCATTCCGCTGGGCATTTTGGGATTCTCAAATATCCGCACCACGCGCAGAGAGTTGACCAACGCCGCTAATCAAAGCTTGACGGCGGCGGCCTCCCAAACCGCAGCCAAACTTGACACCTTCATCAACACTAATCTGGATGCCATTCGGACCGAGGCCCAAACACCGGCCCTGGCCAGGTATCTGAGCCAGTCTGCCAGTCAGCGGTCTGGCAGCCCCGAAGAGGCAGAAGTTGCCGCTATCTTGCAGGCTCTCGCCCGGAAGGACCAACTGTATATCCTATCGTATGCGCTGCTTGATGGCCGGGGTGTAAATGCATTGGATACCCATACAGCGGATATTGGCCTGAACGTTGCCGGGCAAGATTACTTCCAAGAGCCGATCCGCACCGGCTTGCCCTACATCTCGCCAGTTCAGTTTTCCCCGACGAGGCCCGGTGTGGCTGAGTTGTACTTTAGTAGCCCGGTACGCAATAGTACCGGTAACACGATTGGCGTGTTGCGGGTGCGCTATAGCGCCACTGTCCTGCAACAGTTTATTGCTCAAAGCAGCGGTCTGGCTGGGGAAGGACCGGCGGCTGTTTTGCTGGACGAGAACCACATCCGCTTGGCAGACGCATTCAAACCGGAATTGGTTTTTAAGTCGGTCGTCCCGCTCGATCCAAGTGAGGTGACTGAACTGAAGATCAAAGGCCGGCTGCCAGACCTGCCGCTGGCTGAACTGGCTACCAACTTGCCTGATTTTGAGCAGGCCTTGAACGATGCAACCGCTGAGCAGCCCAACTTCATCAGCACAGTGTACCCCGGGGTAACGTCAGAACAAGGTGCAGTGGTGAAACTGAAGACACGAGACTGGTCAGTGGTCGTCGTGCAGCCAGAGTCCGTGCTCCTGGCCCCAGTCAAAGCGCAAACGAGGGACGCCTTATTACTGGCTCTGGTCATAGCCGGGGTAGTGGCCGGCGTGGCCGTCGGTGTAGGCCAACTACTGATTGGCCCCCTCGCTCGTTTGACTGATACAGCCGCCCGCGTCTCCGCTGGTGACTTGACCGCCCAAGCCCACGTGGAGTCTCAGGATGAGGTTGGCGCTTTAGCGGCCGCTTTCAATGCTATGACTGGACGGCTGCGTAGCATGATTGATACCCTGGGTGAGCGGGTTTCTGAGCGCACGCAGCAACTCCAAACCGTAGTGGATATCAGTCAACGCTTAACCGCTATTTTGGATTTAAGCGATTTATTACACCAGGTCGTGACCGTTACTAAAGAGACCTTCAATTATTATCACGTCCACATCTATCTCCTGGACGATGAAGGTGAAAACCTGATCGTGGCCGAAGGCTACGGTCAAGCCGGGGCTGAACTGAAGCGCCAGGCCCACAGCATTTCGTTTAACGCGCCCCAGAGTCTGGTCGCTCGTGCGGCCCGTGAAAGGAAAGTGATCACTGTCGAGAATGTGCGCGATGATCCAAACTGGTTGCCGAATGAGTTATTGCCCGATACCCAGGCTGAGATGGCGGTTCCAGTCATGATCGGCGATGATATCGTTGGTGTGCTGGATGTACAAAGCGACCGGGTGGGCGGATTGACCACGGAAGATGAGGCCATCCAGCAGGCCCTGGCCAATCAGGTGGCTGTGGCGGTGCGTAATGCCCGCGCCTTTAGCCGGACCCAGGAGGCTCTCTATGAGGCCCAACGGCTGCAGCGCTTATATATCAAGCAGTCTTGGGAAAAGCTCGCCCGTAGTCAGCCAGTCACCGATTATGAATTTCGTGGATCCAGCCTGTCCCCCTTGCAGGAGATTACTACACCTGAAGCCTTAGCAGCCTTACAACAAGGGCAGACAGTAGAACTAAACTGGCCATCCGCGACCGGCGAGACAGCCAATGGGGACGGGGCCGCCAAACCATTCCCTCTAGACGATGTGCCGCACGAGACCGATATCCATGCAATGGCGACCCCGCTAAAATTACGCGACCAAGTTATTGGCGTCTTGGGCATTCACGATCAAAATCCGAACCGCCGCTGGACTGAAGATGAAATTGCTCTGGTTGAGGCGGTGAGCGAACAGATGAGCCTGGCTCTTGAAAGCGCTCGTTTGTTTGAAGAAACACAACATCGCGCTGCCCGTGAAGAGGTTATTGCCAGGTTGACCCAGGCTGTTTGGGGGGGTGATGATATTCAGGCGGTTTTGAGCAACGCTGTAGCCAACCTGGGCGAGACCCTTCAGGCTTCTAGAGTGGTGCTCCGCTTGGGCACAGAACAAAAATTCGGTGACCAAGAAAATGATCGGTGAATCAAAGGCATAAGATCATAGGGAAAATCAGGTGATTTGTACAGGATAGCGCTTATACCTCGGAGGGCACACGTGAGAAACTTACAAATGGGCTTTAAAGAAAAATGGCAATGGTTCAGCGATCGCTGGTTTGCGCATAAAGTAGATGATCCAATCCAGGCCAGCAAAGGATACACCGTCAAAGTTTTGACCTTTGCCCTTACGGTCATCATTTTTATCTCGCTGCCACTTGGTGCGGCCAGCTCGTTTTACGAATACATCTCGCCCCTATTTTTTCTTGTTCTCTACATTCTAGCGCGTAGAGGATATATAAACTTTGTAGGAGGGGTGGTCGTTCTCCTATTTGCGTTGCTCAGCATGGATTCGGTGGGCGATCTCAGCACCCTCGATGCTTCAGGACTCTTGGTTTTGGCGGTGAGCGTTGTGCTGGCTGGCGTGCTCATTGGCCCCAAAGCGATACTCGTGACCGCGGTTAGCTCTGGAGTCCTTGGCTTTTGGGCGTTTCTTCTCCAGGATAATCAAGATGCGCCCTTCATCGCCATTAGTTATCTAATGTTGGCGGGCCTGACCTATCTCCTTTTGCGCCAAGTGCGAACAGCTTTAGGGCAGTCTGAACGCTATGCCCGGGAACTGGAACAAAGCAGAAGTGATTTGGAGATCGAAGTTACTGAGCGAACCAGCGAATTGCAAAGTGCATTTGACCTCACCAGTCAGATGAGTGAGCTGATTAATAGGAGTACAACCGTAGAAGAACTTTTTGCAGGCGCAGTTGAGCTTGTTCAAGAAAAGTTCAAGTTCTCGCACGTTCATATTTATACTTATGTGCCGAATTTGTCGCGATTGATAATCGCTCATGGTTCTGGCGCGGCCGGCCAGCGCTTGAAAGAAGAGGCATACACGATTGAATTGGGCCAGGGAGTTGTCGGGGCCGCGGCGCAAACGAAGCAAGCTCTGATCGTAAATAATGTGGATGAATTTCCTGATTTTATCCATGTTCCCCTCTTACAAAATACCCGGTCTGAAATGGCTATCCCCCTTGATACGGGTGGCACCCTCTTAGGCATTTTAGATATTCAAGACAATAAAGTAAATGCTTTCACCGAAGCCAACCTCGAACTCATACAGTCATTAGCTAACCAATTAATGGTGGCCATCAATAACTTTAAGCTGGTGGCTGAAACTGAACAAGCTTTGGCTCAGATTGAAGCCTTAAATGCCAGGCTTACGCGAGAAGGATGGGACTATACCTTGCAACACACACAAATTTCAGGCTATGTCTATACCCCAGGGCATGTGACAGCGCTTACAGACAACGGACAACAAGCCTCGGGCCAAAAATCTTTAATATCGAACGAAGTAAATGGCAATGTCGAAGATCCCAGGAATGAGGGCCGAAGGTCAGATAGGGAAGATCAATTAGACGCCAGCCAGGCTATCTCTATCCCGATCAAACTACGGGGGCAGTTGATCGGGGTTTTGGAGCTAGAACGCGAGGTGAATAACCCCTGGCGAGAGGAAGATGAGATTGTGGTTCGATCTGTGAGCCAACAAATCGCCTTGGCTCTGGAAAGAGCGCGCCTCTTCGAAGATAGCCAACGAAATGCCTGGCGGGACCATCTGGTGAGCGAGGCAACCGCACAGGTTTGGTCGGCAACTGAAATTGAAAGGGTTCTGCAAACAGCTGTAGCCCAGTTGGGAGAGAGGCTGGATGCTTCAGAAGTTGTGATTCGGTTGGGAACAGATAGCGAATCGGTGCAGGACTAAATTAGGGCCCAAGAGATGAAAAATGTGGAATAATAAAATTTACGCGGTATCTATGTTTGTAAAACGTCACGGAAGGCACTCCTTAGTAAGATTTGGGATTGGTTTTGCTTTAATCATCTTAATGATGGGGTGTGGTGTAGATGGGGGATCGTCTACACTAGAACCGGACAGCGTTTCAGTCCGGCTAAAGGGGTTACATCAGGTCCAGTTTGCCGGTATGTATGTTGCGCAAGAGGAAGGTTACTATGCCGAAGAGGGACTGACTGTTACCTTTGATCCAGTAGCCCTCAAGCAACAATTGTCTTATGAGAAGGTTCTGGCTGGTGAGAATGACATCGGAGTCGGTGCTCCGGAAGAATTAATTATTGCCCGTAGCCAGGGGAAGCCAGTGAAGGCGATAGCGGTTGTTTTTCAACTCAATCCGGTAGTATTCATGGCCCCTAAGGAAGTAGGTATCAATTCACCTAACGACTTCGTTGGTAAAACTATCGCCCTTTCTCCCGGCCAGGGGACGATTATGTATGAGGCTATGATGGCCAATTTATATATCGACCGCACTAAAATCAACGAAACACAAGATCTTACCTTTTTTTTCAAGAAATGTTGGGAAAACGCCGATGCCTGCGTCGATTATGCCACCAACGGATTGGCCAGGGCTCGACACGAAGGTCTTGAGTTTACGGCAATTTGGCCGGCTGAATATGGAGTCTCCTTCTATGGGGATGTCATTTTTACCACTGACGAATTTATCGAAAAGCATCCTGACGTGGTTGAGCGTTTTGTTCGGGCTACCCTTAAGGGATGGCAAAAAGCCGCAGATGATCCTGAATTAGGTACAACCCACACCTTGGCCTTTGATAGGGATCTGGATAAAACACTACAGCTTTCTGTATTGGAAGCAAGTCTGCCGCTCATTGATACAGGCCAAGACCAAATCGGCCGGATGACCCCAGTGATCTGGCAGCAAATGTATGATACTCTGCTGGAGCAGGGGTTCATTACAGAAGCTTTTGATGTAACGACTGTCTACACCAATGAGTTTGTCGAGAAGGCATATGCCCACTAACCTTTTACGTTTGAGAGAGGTTTGATTTAATGAAAATCGTAGATCCTAGGAGCGCAGTGGATAGGATGGTATCCTTAAGTCAAAAATTAAAATTTTGGGGGTTATTTGCCAGTCTCAGAAACACCCTGCTAATCGTCTTTATCCTTTTTGCCATTACTATTGTTGGCTTAAGCACGGCCGCCGGTATTTTCTTTGGCACGCAGTCATCCCAAGGATCAGTATTTGAAGAGTTGAGCACGGAAGTTGAATTGGTCGAGCAAACGATTGACAACTGGCTTGATGAACGTATCCGCGATTTGGCGGTGATCACCAATAATTCAGATGATGTAGAGCGAGCTCGACAGGTATTAGCGCTAAGTCCCATAAGGTATACAACCGCATACAACGCCTTTCTTGAACGATTGCAAGTAGAAACTGAAATCACCGGTCGTTTTGACGAGATTTTCTTGATGGATACTCAGGGCCAGGTTGTTCTCAGCACAGATAAATTCAATCTGGACAAAATCCATAAAAATCAAGCCTATTTTCAAAATGGCTTACAAGGTCCCTTTATTTCCAGCCCCATATTTAGTCTCTCCCGTGGTGAAAATGAGATTTATATTACCATACCGGTTATAGACGGAGCTGGAAGAGTAATCGGTGTCTTGGCTGGTCGGCTTAATTTAACCCAATTAGCCCAAATTATTTCGGCTCGGACCAGATCCACACAAACCGGCGAAACTTATATGGTCAGTCAAAACCATCGCTTTTTAACCGAACCCTACTTTGAACCTAACTCCCGAGCGGCTCGCTCTGAAGGTATTGAGCGAGCATTGAGGCCGGGCCCAAATCGCAATGGCCAGGGGATCTATGAAAATTATAACGGGGTCAGGGTTATTGGGGTTTATCATTGGCTACCTGAATTAGGTGTTGTTCTGATTTCAGAACGAGCGGAGCGAGAGGCTCTGGCTGGCGTACAGCAACTAGTTCTTTTTAATGGTCTAGTAGCTATTTTGGTTCTACTGGCCGCGGTTGGCGTGGCCCTTTTTGTGACTTCCCGGATTACCAAGCCGATCGCTAGCTTGACTGAAGTAGCTACGGCTATTACCCAAGGGGAATTGAACCGGACGGTCTCCATTGAAGCTAATAACGAAATTGGCATCTTAGCCCAAGCCTTTAACACCATGGCTGAACGTCTCCGTCGCTTAATTGACACCTTGGAGGATCGTATTCGTGAGCGAACTCGTGATTTAGAAATCAGCGCCGAGATCAGCCGCCAAATGACAGGTATTCTAGACCTTGAGGAATTATTAAAATATGTGGTGAATCACGTGCACGAAGCTTATGGTTTCTATCACACCCATGTATATTTGATCGAAGAAGAGACAGGCGATCTGTTTTTAGCTGAAGGCTTTGGCGAAATAGGCCAGAGCTTAAAAACGGCCGACCATCGTTTGTCGGCTGGTCAGGGTATTGTCGGCACAGTAGCCAGCACCAATGAGCATTTTCTTAGCAACGATGTCAATGAGGTGCTGAATTTTGTGCGCAATGAATTACTGCCCGAGACAAATTCGGAATTGGCGGTGCCGTTGCGCAAAGGGGAGAAAGTATTAGGGGTTTTGGATGTCCAAAGTAGTGAATTTGATCGCTTTTCGCCAACTGATGTGACGATCCTGCAATCTATCGCCAACCAATTGGCTGTGGCTATTGACAATATCCGCCTGTTAGAAAGTACGCAGCAAGCATTGCAAGAAGTGGAGCGTCTTAATCGCCGCCTGATGCGTGAAGGTTGGGTTGAAACGGCCGAAGAAACGGAGCACCGGGTTTATCGGTTTATCCGGGAGGATCGAGGTAAGGTTAGCCCAGCACCAGATGTTTGGTTGCCAGCGATGAAACAGGCTGTAACACAGAAACGTTTGATAACCCATGTTATCGGGAATGGCGGCCCCAAAGCCACCGAACTGGCCGTTCCTTTGATACTGCGGGGCGAAATGATCGGCGTGGTGGGCGTGAAAAAGGACGAAGTTTTGAACTGGGCTGAAGAAGAACTGGCCGCGGTTGAAGCCGTGGCTAATCAGACCGCCCTGGCTCTAGAAAATGCTCGCTTGTCAGAAGAGCAGGAAAAAACGATTGTGCAGTTGCGGGATGTTGACCGTCTCAAATCTGAATTCCTAACCAGCATGAGCCATGAGTTGCGAACCCCTTTGAACTCTATCATCGGTTTTGCCGACATCCTTTTACAAGGGATCGATGGCCCCTTGGGTGAACAGGCTCAGACCGACATTAATGCCATTCATAATAGCGGCAAACATCTATTGGCCCTCATTAATGACATTCTTGATCTGTCCAAAATTGAGGCGGGTCGTATGGAGTTGGCCCATAGCGCCTTATCGATCCCTGATGTGTTTGCCGAGGTTACGGGTTCTGTTTCATCTTTGCTGACTAAAAAACCTGTGGACCTGATCGTTGATGTGCCCGAAATTTTACCTCGGGTTTGGGCGGATCCCTTGAGACTGAGCCAAGTTTTGATTAACTTAGTGAGTAACGCCATCAAATTCACCGAAGAAGGGAGCGTCACCATGAAAGCCCGAGAACGTGAAGATAACATGCTGGAAATCTCAGTTTCTGACACGGGTGTTGGCATTCCAGAGGATAAGTTCGATCTGATTTTTGAGCATTTCCGCCAGGTTGATTCCCGCACTAATAAGAAATTTCAAGGTACAGGGATGGGGCTGGCCATTGCCAGACAGTTAGTGGAACTCCACGGTGGTGAGATGTGGTTGGAGAGTACAGTTGGTAAGGGAGCAACCTTCACCTTTACCATACCGATAGCCCCGGAAGAACAAATGGCAGAAACATAAATTCCCCATATATTTATCATTCTCAATGGAGCCTCGCTTCGCTCAGCATGACAAAACCAAAACTGAGAAACTGGAGGACTGGTGACAAAATCAGGTTATTTAACCCATGTGAATTGTTTAGAGTGTGGCCATACCATGGCCTACCGGGTTGATTTAGATGCTTGCCCGAACTGTGGTTCCGCTTGGTTGGATGCTCAATATGATTATAAAAAGGTAGCCAAACTTTGGCAGCATGGTATTCAAGATGTGGATCGATCATTATGGCGATATAAAGCTTTGCTTCCACCGGTGGAGGAGGAATTTATACTCTCCATGGGTGAAGGGAGCACCCCTTTAATTCGGGCCAAAAAACTGGAGAAGTCTTTAGGGCATCCATGCATCTTTATTAAAGATGAGCGCCAGATGCCGACCAACTCCTTTAAGGATCGCCAGGGGAGTGTGGCTGTTTCCGTTTTAACCCAGCGGGGGGTTAAGGAGTGTGTGCTGGCCTCTACGGGTAATGCTGCAGTCGCTTATGCCGCCTATTGTGCCTACGCCGATATCAAACTCTGGGTCTTTCTAACCAGCTTAGTGCCACCAGAAAAGATGCGAGAGGTGGCTCTTTATGGTGCCGAAGTTGTTAAGGTAACCGGCACCTATGATGAAGCCAAGAAAGTGGCGGCTAATTTTGCCAAACGCCGACAGCTTCATTTGGACAAAGGGGCTAAAGCCATTGCTGGCAAAGAAAGTATGAAGACCTTGGCGTTTGAAATCGCCGAGCAATTTGCCAGGTTGTACGGACGATCCCAGGCCCCCTGGCAAGCCCCTGATTGGTTTATCCAGGCGGTCAGTGGTGGTATTGGCCCGTTAGGGGTTTTAAAAGGTTTCACCGAATTATATACCATGGGGCTAATTGATCGCATCCCTAAAATCGGTGTCGTTCAAACGAGTGGCTGCGCACCCATGGTCCAGGCTATGGAGGCGGGCGCGGAACAGGCTACGCCGGTCATTCCGGAATCGCGCATTGTGGTTCTCAGCACGGGGGATCCTGGGCTGGCTTATCCGATCTTGCGCCAGGCCCAGCTTGAAAATGGCGGAGCCATGATCAGTGTTAATGATGAAGAAGCATTTTTAGCCATGCGCCATTTAGCGGGCACCCAGGGGATTTCTGTGGAGCCGGCTACCGCTGTGGCCTTCGCCGGATTGGAAAAACTGATTGAAAGTGGCCAGATTAAACCCCAAGAAACAGTCGTCGTCAATTGCTCAGGCCATACCTTCCCGGCAGAAAAGCATATCATGGATGATCAAATGGTCATTGAAATGAAATTATCCAGCCAGACGAAATCCCATGAACAAGGTATAGCCAAGGCTCTGGATCGTCTGGATGAGCAAATTACCAGTGTAGCCATTATTGACGACAATGAACTGGATCGGTTGCTGGTGAAACGGGTGCTGCAAAATAACAAACCCTACCGTGTTTTTGAGGCTTCCGGCGGGGCAGAGGGAATCGTCCTGGTTGAGTCTCGCCTGCCGGATCTGGTTATTCTGGATTTGAATATGCCGGAAGTAGATGGTTTTATGGTCCTTGAGCATTTAAAAAAGAACCCGGCGACAAAAAACATTCCTGTAGTGGTCATTTCAGCTAAAGAGCTGACCCCGGAGGAGAAAGATCTACTGAAGGATAATATCGCCTCTCACTGGCAAAAAGGATCGTTCAGTACGCATTCCCTGCTTAATGAGCTAATCGCGACCATTAAGATGCCCCGCGAACCAGAGACCGCTGGTGTTATTGATGCTTTACAGCGCATTGATAAATCAACCTATAAAGTCATGATTATTGATGATAACCTGAACGATATTAGGATGATCAGACGCATTTTGGAAAGTCAGCGGAGATTTGAGATTGTCGAAGCTAAGAGCGGGGTTGATGGCCTGGCTATGATTCAGGCGGAAATCCCTGACTTAATTATTTTGGATCTAAACATGCCAGATATGGACGGTTTTGAAGTTATGGAAACGGTAAAAGCAGACCCTCAGTTGTGCCGCATTCCGATCATTGTGGTTACCGGAATCGATCTGTCGATGGATCAACGTAAACAATTGGATAGTGAGACAACTCCCCTCCTGAAAAAGGGGGAAATTACTTTGGAAAAATTAGTCTCCCAGGTGGATCAGCAACTATCCTGAGTATTTTTTGCTGTAGGGAAGAAGTTCTCTTGACCATTATCGCCAAAATGTGGTAGTGTAAAAGCAAGGGACTAACTTTGAGAGGCGTGATTTCTGAGATGACGATTAAATAGGCTAAGAGATGGAGCATTGGACCAATGACGAAGCGAATCTTATATGTGGAAGATAATTTCGAAAACAGACTCTTTGTCCGCCGCGTTCTTGAGTCCATCATGGGTCTTGAAATGCTGGAAGCCTATGACGGCCAGACTGGCATTGACATGGCGCAAACTGAAAAACCTGACTTGATTTTAATGGATGTCGGTTTGCCCGGTATGGATGGTTTGGAAACCACCGGCAAGATCAAAGAAATTCCCGCTACTAGTCAGATCCCTGTTATTGCATTAACTGCTAATGCGATGAAAGGAGACCGAGAGCGTTGTTTAGCCGCCGGTTGTGATGGCTACCTTCAAAAACCGATTGGGGTAACTGAACTGCGCCAGCAAGTGTTGCAGTTTCTAAACTCGCCAGGAACTTAATTGGCGAACACAGAATAGACTTACGTAAGCAAAGGACACGAAAATTATTTTCGTGTCCTTTGCTTTTTAGCGGATATACCTGGTATCAAAAAGCTGCATAAGCTATTTTGCGTAATCAAATCAATATGTTAAAATGGCACTCGATTTTAAGATGTTTTTAAGTTTCTCATCATTAATAGTTTAATTAATAACCTTACGAGTTTCCCAAACACCTCATTCAGGGATGTTTGGGGGCCATACATTAAATCTCTGATTTTGTTTTTCCCTGTTTAAAATTTTATCGTCACTTACGTGTTGCCCTTGCAGCTAGTACTTTCACATTCAGGCTGATCAACGTCGCTCTTCGAGTATCGATAGCGCAATTGAGGTTATTAATTCCTCGATTAGCTTCGCTTTGCTGTGAATTGAGTAAGTCCAAATTGTCTGGCTTTTTGGTGAACCCTGGAAGTCATCGTCGAAAAAGCATTGTGTATTTACGTCCGAAATAGCCCTAGCCATATAGGGATAAAGCATCAACCAAAATTACTTTATGGTCAACTATGTTAATTTGACCATAAGACTATTTGCATTGAAGGAGGATTACAATGACAACCACTGTTCATGATGCTGAGGTCACTGCTTTACCTATAGCTGAACCGAAAAGCAAAAGACGTTGGGCTGCTATTGGCAGTCTATCGGCCGCTTCTTTTGTGGATAAAGCTGAAGATAATGCTATTTCTATCCTTTGGCCGCAAATTTATCCCACCTTGGGCCTCTCGGTTGGCCAGTTGGGGCCTGTCTTGGGTATTAGCAAGCTGGTGATGACCCTGATGCAACCTGTATGGGGTTACGCAGCCGACCGCTTTTCACGCAAATCGTTATTAGTTTGGTTCACCGGTATCTGGGGGCTCTGGACGCTGGTTATTGGTCTGGTAGATACTTTTCCGCAATTGGTGATGGTACGTATTTTATCCTCGTTAGGGTTAGGCGTATTTGCACCAGCAGCTTTCTCGCTTGCGGCTGACCTGTTCGAGGAGAAAACGCGAGGGCGGGCTGCTGGAGTTATGGAAAGTGTTGGTGTTGTTGGCGTTTTAGCTTCTTTTCTCGTCTTACCTGCTTTAGCCGCGAGCAGCCCCGAAGCATGGCGGTTAGGTTTTATGGTTATGGGGGGAGCCAGTTTTGTGACCGGGCTTCTTTTGGCCTGGGCTATCAAAGAGCCGCCACGTGGCGCTTCTGAGGCTGGATTATCGGATATTATTACTGCCGAATCGGCTGTTAATTACCGAATTACCTTGGCCGATTTGCAATCGCTGTTTAAGGTTCGAAGCTGGCGGTGGCTATTACTGAAAGATGCTCTGGATGCTGCAAGCTATGGTATTTTTACCGGCTGGGCAATTACTTGGTTTAATGAGCTTGGGCTGGGTGATACAGCGTTTATTGTTCTCTTTTTAATAATCCTTAGCGGGATTATTGGACACCTTTTGTTTGGTTGGTTGGGTGATTACTTAGAAAAACGTGCCTCTCATCGAGGGCGTATTGTTATGATTTTTACTGGCTTGGCATTAATGCTGCCGACTTTCCTGGGTTTTCTTTTTATCGGGGTTAACAGTGTCCCCCTCCTGGTTGTATTTGGTTTCTTGTACAGCTTTGGGCATAGTGCTACGGCCGAAGGGGCCAGTTGGCCTGTGGGACAGGCAGTGTTACCACCTGAATTACGCGGGAGCGGTCGGGCCGTGATCAATATGGTCGTTGGTGCCGTGGGGGCCCTTATGTTGACAATCTCTGGTTTAGTAGCTGACCAGGTGGGCGTTACGACTATGTTTTTGTTTGTCATTCCACTGCCTATTCTGCTTAGTATCGTGGTCTGGCTACCTATGTTCCGAGACTATTCTCGGGACCATGATGCTCTGTCCCAGATGATCTTAAAACGACGCGAAGATTTGTTAAGCGATTCGGCATAGTACACTAGGCCCGTTCCTGTGGCTATATTGAGGAAACAGTTTTTTCTTGGGTTCATCTCTTTTTATTTTATCCAAGGCTCTCCGGTTTTCGTAGCTTTGCTCGAGGCTTACGGAACACCTTCATGCTAAATGCTAAATCGACGTGCTCATAGGTGTGTTGATGGTTGGCGAAAAAGAAACCGGAGAGTCCTGTTATTCTATGTAGGGGTTTAACTGTGGCAGAAATATATATTGCAAGTAAACAAGTTGACCAAGCAATTAAATCCAATCCAAATTACCAAACTACCGATTTCGAGAAGCCAGATTATGGCATTGATGCCCCTGATATTGTGCGTAATTTGACGATAAGAGGGGCAGCGTCCACGATCTTGGGCGCTGGATTTTATTTTCTTCTCAAATCAAGAAGGTCACGTCTGGCTATCCTCCTATTGAATTTGGGGCTATGGGCAGGGGGATTATTTCTTGGATTTCGTAGCTGGATGGTATGGACGAGCCGGGTTGGCAAACGACGTATCTACGAGCAAATGATCAATGGCATTCCCTGGCGTGGTGATGAGACAGTGCTCGATGTTGGCTGCGGGCGGGGACTCTTATTGGTATCTGTTGCTAAGCAGCTTACTACGGGCAAAGCGGTTGGGATAGACATCTGGCGGAGTGAGGATCAGTCTGACAACCAGCCTGAAATCACCTGGCGGAATGCCCGGGCTGAGGGCGTCGCTGACCGGATTGAAGTGAAAGATAGCGATGCACGACAATTACCCTTTGACGACGCGACTTTTGATGTGGTTGTTTCCAGTCTGACATTGCACAATATTGATGGTCAGGCTGGAAGAGAAAAAGCTCTAAGCGAGATAATTCGCGTTCTTAAACCAGGTGGACAGTTAGCCATATTTGATATTAGACATACTGACGAATATGTTCCTATGTTGTATGAAAATGGTTTGCAGGAAGTCAAAAGACTTAAGCCTGATAATCGAGGCTATTTATTTTTACCAGCTTACATCGTGAGAGGTCAGAAGCAACCTCACCTCCCGGCTGATTGATGAGATTACCTAATTTTTTCTGGCTGTCGTAATCTACGAGCTATAGGAGGCAAGTGCTGGGAACACCTCCTCCAGTTTCGTCAAACTATAGGCCTGCAAATATTTAATTGCTTTCAGCGAAGCCGTGTGTGCTTCAGGACTGGTGCCGGCGACACAGTCAACCGGCACTCGAATTCGATAATCACGCTGATGAGCATCGGCACAAGTGTAGTGAATACACACGTCCGTGGCAACCCCGGTGATAATTAACGTGTCTCCAGGCCCCACGCCAACGCCGTTTAGTATATACGGTAAGTCGGTACCCAGGAATGCGCTATAGCGTGGCTTACGCACCAAAATATCTCCTTCAATAGGGGTTAGTTCGGGTATAATCTGAACGCCGTGAGTTCCATCCACACAATGCAACTCTTCCGCCCCATCAAGTTCGCGTCCGAAATCAATTTTGCTTGGCCGATGAACTTCTTGTGTGAAGACCACCGGCACTTTTGCCTTTCTGGCTGCGGTGGCCAGACGTTGTAGGGCAGGCACAATTTGTTGGCCGCCGACGCAAAAGACGGGCGCACCAGGATCAATAAAGTCATGTTGCATATCAATAATGAGTAAGGCCGCTCGCCCGACGAGCAAGTTATCTCTTGCCATCAATTTTATTCCCCAGAACGCATTGCGCTGTGCACATCTTCTTTAATTAACTCGAAAATCTCAAGTTTATTTCGTAGAAAATCTTGATGGGTTTGAATGGTTCTATCACGGGGTTTAGGAAACGGATTATGAAAAATCTTTTTGATTTTTCCGGGCTGGCCAGAAAAAACACAGGTAATATCTGACAGCAAAAGCGCTTCTTCGATATCATGAGTGACCAGACAAATAGTGGTGTCCAAAGATTTCCAAATATCCAGCAATTGATCTTGTAATATAGCTCGTGTCTGGGCATCGAGAGCCCCAAAAGGTTCATCAAGTAGCAGTAAGCTTGGGTTCAAGGCCAAGGTCCTGGCCAGGGCTACCCGTTGCCTCATGCCACCTGATAAGGTATTTGGATAGACATCCCCAAACTCTTGCAATCCAACCAGATTGAGCATCCGGTCAACAATTTCTTTTTTTTCGGCCGAGTTAATCTTCTGGCTATTAACACTTAAGCCAAAACCTACATTGTCACGGACCGTCAACCAGGGAAATGAAGAGTACGATTGGAATACCATACCGACGTTCTTTTGCGGCCCGGACACAATTTGGTCATCAATTAACACCTGGCCGGTTGTAGGTATTTCTAAACCGGCGATAATACGTAAGAGTGTACTTTTGCCGCACCCCGATGGCCCCAAAAATGAAACAAATTTTCCTCGCTGGATGTCTAAAGTAATACCGTCCAGGGCAACCAAGCTTTCTTTTTTCTGGCTTTGAAACGTTTTACCAATCCCTTTGAGTGAAACCTTGGGAATAACCTCTGCCATCACCTCTTTATCTCTCTTGCAACCAGGGAAACAAGCGATGGGCGGTTGCCTTAAATAAATAATCAGTCAACAGCCCTAACAAACCTATAACAATAATACCCCCAATGACATAGGGTGTTTTAAGAAAACGTTGGGCCTGCATAATTTTGAAACCGACGCCTATATCCGCAGCCACCAGTTCAGCGACCACGAGATAAGACCAGGCCCAGCCAGCGGCAATACGTAATGAGTCAANNCGCCAGGCCGCCGGCAAAATGACCTTCCACAAATGACCAGCTCGACTCCCAGATAACATAAGGTAGGTTTCAAGGTACTCGCGGGGCACCTGGGACACCGCGGCAGCCACCATCAACACCAATTGGAAGTAGGTACCAATGAAAATAACCAAGATTTTCTGAACGTCACCAATACCGGTCCAGAGAATACAAAGAGGGACAAAGGCAACCACCGGCATATAACGGATAAAATCATTAAAAGGCTCGATCAGAGCTTCGACCGGCTTATAGGTGCCCATCAACAAACCAATGGGGATAGCTAAGATTGCTGAAAAGGCAAAGCCGAGCATGATCCGATATGAACTGGTTAAAACGTCCGCCATATAGCCCTGATTAAGGAAAGAATCTAAAATTGCCTCAACAACAGCCACAGGTGGAGGGAGAAACAAGGGATTTATAAAACCACTGTTACTAACCAGAGTCCAAAGCCCTAAAACGATAACAAAAGTGACCGTCGCTGAGATTAAATAGGTGCTACGAGAAAGTTGGGCCTGTAATTGGGCTGGTTTAAAGAAATCCATTCCCTTCATTATTGAGAACCTGATAAAAAACCAGCATCAATAAGATTGTCGACGTCGAGCGGCTGGTCAATAAAACCTTCATTTTGCCAGAGTCTCTCAGCCGTCGCGGCGATGTCATAAATGTTTACCTCTTCTGAGCGATCATAATATTGGACATTATCATCCTCAGCCAAAAACTTAACCCCAGAGAGTATTTCGCCTACCTCCGCTGAGTCTAGACCCATAGCTTGGCCAATAATTGCCTGTCCTTCTTCAGGATTTGTGGCTAAAAAGTCCAATGCTTCATACCAAGCGTCAACGAAGGCACGGACAGCATCCGGCTCCTTTTCAATAAAATCATTGTTAAAGACCAAAATATCTACAATCAGACCTGGATAATCATTCGATGTCAGAAATTTCTTGCCATCTGGTCTGTCCTCTTCCACTTGCGATAGATACGGCTCCCAAGTTACGGCCACGTCCACTTCTTTGGCGATGAATGCCGCGCTGGCTTTATCCGGGTCCATGGGTACGACTGTGATGTCTTTTGAAGAGAGACCATTAGCGTCAAGGATATACAAAAGGAAAAAGTGATTCACAAACCCGGGCTGAACGGCGATCTCTTTACCTTTAAAACCCTGAACATCATTGATATCTTTGACGGTCAAAATCCCATCAGCGCCGGCAGACTCGTCCAGAGCCAAGACCATTTTGCCCTCAACCCCTTGAGCAGCACTGATGATAAGATCATCAATTGTTGATCCCATGCCTTCCAAACGACCGGCAATCAAAGCCGAACGTCGGTCCGCTGTCCCTTCTATTCGCTGTAGATCCACATTTAAACCCCGTTCGGCAAAAAACCCTTTTTCCTGGGCTATGTAGAAGGGGCCATAGCCGACCCAGGTATTAAAGCCAAGACGGACATCGAGTGGCTCTTCTTTTTCTGTCTCTGTAACTGCTTCTGCTTTTGCAGTTTTTTGTTCTACCGTAATTACTTGACAACCTA